>Ga0209376_1000532_pt1 | contig 41601 bp, 41 predicted proteins | sample GraSoiAngelo_134_FD_185891 | JGI IMG/M metagenome (GOLD analysis project Ga0209376, IMG submission 185891) | Grasslands soil microbial communities from the Angelo Coastal Reserve, California, USA - 14_0929_05_30cm (SPAdes) (version 2) | ecosystem: Environmental > Terrestrial > Soil > Grasslands ...
CGCCGCCGACGTCGCCCTCGTCAGCCCCGACAACTTCCTGTTCATCGTCTCCATCACCGTGCTGGTCATGGTCGTGCTCGGCGGAATGGGCAACGTGTCGGGTGTCATCATCGGCGCGCTGGTGATGTACTACCTGATCTTCATCCTGATCCCCGGGCTGCCCGAGATCGTCACCGGCTTCGCCAGCAACGTCGGACTCGGGTCGCTGAACCAGAGCACCGGCGACTGGCCGGGGCTGGGCGAGGAGACCCAGCGGCTCAACTTCATCATCTACGGCGGCATCCTGGTCGCGGTGATGCTGCTGCGCCCGCAGGGGCTGCTGCCCAGCCGCGTCCGCGAGCAGGAGCTCAAGCACGCCGCGGTCCAGGAAGAGGAAGCCGCCATCGAGATGTCGCACGCATGAGCGAGCAGCCGCGCGACAACATCCTCGAGCTGACGGGGCTCACCAAGCGCTTCGGCGGCCTGGTCGCGGTCGACAACGTAAGCCTCCACATCAAGCGCGGCGAGGTGTTCGCGCTGATCGGCCCCAACGGGGCGGGCAAGACGACGCTGTTCAACAACGTCACCGGTCTCTTCAGGCCGACCAGCGGCAATGTCCTCTTCGACGGGCGCGACATCACCGGCTTCAAGCCGCACCAGGTCGCGCGGCTGGGTATCGCCCGCACCTTCCAGAACATCCGGCTCTTCGACTACATGTCGTGCCTCGACAACGTCCGCGTCGGCCGGCACGTGCGCATGAAGGCCAAGGTCTGGGACTCGCTCTTCAAGCTGCCGCGCGAGCGGCGCGAGGAGGAGCGGGTGACCGACGAGGCCATGGAGGTCCTGCGCTTCGTCGGCATCGCCAAGCACGCCAACCAGTACGCGCGCAACCTGGCCTACGGGCAGCAGCGCCGGCTCGAGATCGCGCGCGCCCTGGCCACCGAGCCCAAGCTCCTCCTCCTGGACGAGCCTGCGGCGGGGTTCACACCCCAGGAGAAGGTCGAGCTGATGGCGCTGGTGAAGAAGATCCTGAACCGCGGCATCACCGTGTTCCTGATCGAGCACGACATGAAGGTCGTGATGGGGATCTCCGAGCGGATCGTGGTTCTTGACCACGGCGAGAAGATCGCCGAGGGCAGTCCCGAAGAGGTGCGCAACGACACCAAGGTGATCGAGGCGTACCTGGGCAAGTCGGCTTAGAGCGCGGCCGTTGGCACTGCTGGAGCTCGAGGGCGTCGACGCTTTCTACGGCCGCATCCAGGCGTTGCGCGGCGTGACCATCAAGGTCGAGAGGGGCGAGGTCGTGGCCCTGATCGGCTCCAACGGGGCGGGCAAGACGACGACCCTTCGCACCATCTCGGGGCTCATGCACCCCAACAGCGGGACAGTCACGTTCGACGGGCAGGACATAACCAGGACGCGGCCGTCGCGGATCGTCGGGCTGGGGATCAGCCAATCCCCCGAGGGACGGCGACTCTTCCCACGCATGAGCGTCCTCGACAACCTCTTCATGGGCGCCTACTCGCGCAACGACAAACCGGGCATCACGTCCGATATGGCGCGGGTCTTCCAGCTCTTCCCCCGTCTGCAGGAACGCCGAACCCAGATCGCGGGCACCCTGTCCGGCGGCGAGCAGCAGATGCTCGCCATGGGCCGGGCGCTGATGGCGAAGCCGAAGGTGCTGATGCTCGACGAGCCGTCGCTGGGTCTCGCCCCGATCCTGCAGGAGACCATCTTCAGCATCGTCCGCGAGATCAACGCCCAGGGCACGACGGTCATGCTGGTCGAGCAGAACGCCAACAAGGCGCTCGAGGTCGCCAACCGGGGCTACGTGCTCGAGAGCGGGGTCATCGTCCAGACGGGAAGCGGACGCGAGCTGCTCGCGTCGGAAGAAGTGCAGAAGGCCTACCTGGGCATGTAGCCCGGACCAGGTCGCGTATCTCGTGCTCTAAAACCCGCGTTAGTCGCGACTATCCCCGCACCCCGTGCTTCAAAACCCGCGTTAGTCGCGACTATCCGCGCACCTCGTGCTTCAAAGCCCGCGTTAGTCGCGACTATCCGGGGCGAAACCCGGAAGGGGTTCTCCCTACGAGCTACCTGCCGGGTTGGTAGCTCGAAACGAACAGGTAGATCAGGACCACGGCGAAGGCGCCGTACTCGAGGATCACGTTGCGCGTGAAGCTGTCTTCGACCGTGTGCCGGACCAGGCCGCGGTTGATGTACCAGGCGAACAGCAGCATCACCGCGAACGTGCCCTCGTTCACGTACAGGTAGAGGGAAAGGGCTTTGACCGCCCAGGCCAGGAAGGTCACGACCTGGCCGACGAACAGGGCGAAGATGAACGCACGTCGCGGCGGGATCGCCGTTCCGTTGATGCGGAAGCTGCGGTACGACGCGAGAAAGGTGATGGTGAAGATCCACAGCAGGGCGAGGATGGGGTTGAACGGAAGCGTGACGACGACGAGATAGGCGCCCGCGAGAACCAGGACCAGGATCGTCTCCTGGAGCACCAGATGGCCGCGCTTCTCCGCGTTGCGCAGCCGCAGGTAGTCGAGCCGGGCGGCGATGATGAAGCCGGCGCCGAACATCGCCGTGAGGACGAGGTACTTCCAGAGCTCCGGCACGAGCAGCGAGAGGCCCGCAAGCGTGGTCGCGCCGAGGGCGACCGGGATGTAGTGCTCAATGCTCGGGAACTCCTCGGTGCCGCGCAGGTAGCCAAGCAACGCCGGGGCGGCGATGATGACGAGTCCGAGGGCGATCGCCCAGACCTGGCCCTGGGCCAGCAGCTCTGACTTGAACCCCAGCGCGATCGCGACCAGGACCACCGCCGCGAAGATCAGGAAGCTGCGGTCCCGCTCGGAGCGCGCGGCGGAGTCGGGCTGAACGACCTTCTCCGCGAGTACTGGCGGTAGTTTCATGTTTCCCGAACCCGGAATTTAAGCACGGCCGTACCGGTCCTCGAGCCGCACGACGTCATCGAGCTCGGGCGTCGAGACCTCGACGATGTCGGTGTCCTCGACCGCGGTGATGCGGTGGCGGGTGCCGGGGGTGATGTGCAGCGTGTCCCCCGCTTGCATACGCCGGGTGGTCAGCTCGCCGCCCTCGACGCCAAGCTCGACGTCGACCGCGCCCCTGATCACGTACTGATGCTCGTCCTTGCGCTCGTGGAACTGGAGGGAGAGCGCCTCGCCCTTGTTGACGTGCAGGACCTTGCCGGCGTAGCGGTCGGTGATCGCCCAGCGGAGCTCGTAACCCCAGGGTTTATCGACCTTGTGGTCTTCGACCCTGCCGAACTCAGGACGCACCAGCATGCTGCCTGAGCTGAACGATGTCCTCGAGCGCACGCAGGCGGGCTTCGACCGCCTCGCTGTCCGCGGCCTCGGAGTAGATGCGGATCAGCGCCTCGGTGCCGCTAGCGCGCAGCAGCACCCAGCTGCCGTCGGCGAGGTAGAACTTGAAGCCGTCGTCCGAGCGCACCCGCTGCACGGCCACCCCCGCGATCTCGGTGGGCTCGTTCTTCTCCAGCGTGTCGAGGATCCGCTTGCGGTCGGTCTCGTACGTGTCCCGCTGCAGGTGGATGTCGTGGCGGGCGTAAGCGTGCGGACCGACGCGCTGCTCGAGACCGGCCAGGGTCTGCGAGACCGTCTTGCCGGTCTTCACCATCATCTCCGCGAACAGCAGGCCGATCAGGATGCCGTCCCGCTCAGGGATGTGCCCTCGGACCGCGAAACCCCCGGACTCCTCACCGCCGAGCAGCGCGTTGGTCTCGATCATCTTCGGCGCGACGTTCTTGAAGCCGACCGGCACCTCGTACACGCGCTCGCCGAACTCGGCACCGAGCTTGTCGACCATCGCGGTCATGTTCACCGTCTTGACCACCGGCCCGCGCATGCCCCGCGTCTCGAACAGGTAGAGCATCAGAAGGGCGAAGACCTGCAGCTGGTTGATGAAGCGGCCGGTCTCATCGATGATGCCCACGCGATCGGCGTCGCCGTCGGTGCAGATGCACAGGTCCTGGTTGCCGACCTTCATGACCGCGATCGTGGAGTCGATGTTGGGCGGGATCGGCTCCGGGTTCATACCGCCGAAGAGCGGGTTGCGCTGATTGTGCAGCTCGGTCACCGCCGTCCTGCCGCCGCCGATCATCTCGGCGATGTAGCCGTACCCCGAGCCATACATGCACTCGTGGACGATGCGCAGGCCCGCGTTCTTGACCGCCTCGACGTCGACCAGACGGGCGATCTGCGCGTAGTAGGCCGGCCGCGGGTCGTACGAAGTGACCAGGCCGTGAGTGACCGTGCGCTCGGGCGCCGGCACCTCGTCGAGGGCGTTGATGTTGCGCTCCAGCTCGGCGATGACCTCGGACGGGACGGCGCTGCCCGTCTCGGTCTTGTACTTGTAGCCGTTGAACTGGTAGGGGTTATGGCTGGCGGTGATGGCCACCGCCCCGGTGGCCTTGCGGTCGATCACGGTCCACGAGGCGACCTGGGTTGGCGACGGGCGGTCGAAGACCAGCGTCTTGACGCCGTTGGCAGCGAACACGGTGGCCACGGCCTCAGCGAAGTCCTCGGAGGCGAACCTGCAGTCGTAGCCCACGATCGCGAGCGGCTCGCTGGATCGGGATTTCATGTACTGCGCCGTCGCCTGGGCCACGCGGCGCACGTTGCCGAACGTGAAGTCGTCGGCGATGATGCCCCGCCAACCGTCGGTCCCGAACTTGATCTGCTGCGCCGGCATTGCTCGCCTAAAGGTATCTGGTCTTGCCGGAGCGCTTCAGGGCCTCGACGACCCGCCGCACGTCCTGCGCCCGAGAGCGCGGAACCACCAGGAGGGCGTCCTCCGTGTCGACGATGATCACGTCCTCGAGGCCGATCGCGGCCACGAGCCTGCGGCCGCCTAAGATCAGGCTGCCGGTCGTATCCACGAGCACCGCCTCGCCGTCGACGGAGTTGCCGCGAGCGTCGGCGTGCACGCGGTCGCCGAGCTCCGCCCAGCTGCCGATGTCGGCCCAGTCGAAGGCTGCGGGCACGAGCACGAGCCGGTCGGTCTTCTCCATCACGGTTCGGTCCACGACCTCGACCGGCAGCCGGCCGTAGAGCTCGGCCGCGGCCGTCTGGTCCCCCGCCTCGCGCGCGGCGATCACCTTGCGCAGGCCGGCGAGGTGTCGCGGCGCGTGCCGGCGCAGCTCCTCCAGGAAAACCTCGACGCGCCATGAGAACCAGGCGAGGTTCCAGTAGTAGCCGCCCTCGCGCAGGAAACGCTTCGCGGCGGCGGCGGCCGGCTTCTCGATGAAGCGCCGGACTCGCAACGTGCCACGAACCGGCCGCCCCGGGGCGTGGATGTAGCCGAGCCCGGTGGAGGGAAAGGTGGGCTTGAGCCCGACCGTGACCAGGACGTCCGTCGCGGCGGCCGCCTGGACCGCCGCCCGCACCGCGCGCGTCACCTCGGCGGCCCCGCGCACGACGTGGTCGGCGGGCAAGGCGATCATCACCGCACCGGGAATGCGGCGGCTCAACGTCAGCGCCGCCAGCCCGTAAGCGTTCGTCGTCCCGCGGGCCGAGGGCTCGAGGATGAGATGCGTGTCGTCGACCTCGGGGAGGACCGACTCGATGATCTCGCGCTGGCGGGTCTCGGTCAGGACGAAGACCTCGTCCGCAACCCTCTTCGCCCGCTCGTACGTCGCGCGCAGCAGCGGTTGCCCGCGCTCCCCCAGCGGCAGGACGTGCTTGGGCGTCGCGCGCCGCGACCGCGGCCACAACCTGGTCCCGGCGCCTCCGGCCGGAATCACGGCGACGGTCTTCGCGCTCACGCGCGCAGTGACAGCTCTTCCGCGAGCTCGGCCGCCCGCGTGGTCGACTCCCAGGGCGCGTCGATCTCGGTGCGGCCGAAGTGACCATAGACGGCGGTCTGCCGGAACAGCGGCCGGCGCAGGTTGAGCTCCTTGATGATGCCGAGCGGGCTCAGGTCGAAGAGCCTGGCCACCGCGGTTGCGATCGCGGTGTCAGGGATCTTGCCTGTGCCGTAGGTGTCGACGCGAATGGCGACCGGCTTGACGACCCCGATGGCGTACGACACCTGGACCTCGCACCTGCTCGCGAGACCCGCGGCGACGACGTTCTTGGCTACGTAGCGCGCGCCGTACGCACCGGCGCGGTCGACCTTCGTCGGGTCCTTGCCCGAGAAGCACCCGCCGCCGTGGCGGGCGTAGCCGCCGTAGGTGTCGACCATGATCTTGCGCCCCGTGAGCCCGGCGTCGGCCACCGGCCCGCCGACCACGAACCGGCCGGTTGGGTTGATGTAGGAGCGGATCGTTCCGCCGCGAAGCTCGGCGGGGATCACGGCGTCGATGACGTGCTCGGTGATGTCCGCGCGCAGCTGGTCGACCGCGACCTCATCGTGGTGCTGGGCCGAGAGGACGACGTTGTCGACCCCGGCGGGCCTGCCGTCGTCGTCGTAGCGCACCGTGACCTGGACCTTGCCGTCCGGGCGCAGGTAGCTGAGCTGCTTGCCGCGGCGCACCTCCGCCAGCCGGCGGGCCAGGCGGTGCGCCACCATGATCGGGAGCGGCATCAGCTCGGGCGTCTCGTCACAGGCGAAGCCGAACATCATCCCCGAGTCGCCGGCGCCGCCGACGTCCACGCCCTGGGCGATGTCGGGTGACTGCTCGTCGATGCTGCTCACGACGCCGCAGGTCTCGGCGTCGAAGCCGTACTTGGCGCGCGTGTAGCCGACCTCCCGGATGGTCTGGCGGATGATCCGCGGGATGTCGACGTAGCAGTCGGTCGTGATCTCTCCGACGACGATCACGAGGCCGGTGGTGACGATCGCCTCACAGGCGACGCGCGCGAGCGGGTCCTTGGCCAGGATGGCGTCGAGGATTGCGTCGGAGATCTGGTCGGCCAGCTTGTCCGGATGGCCTTCGGTGACGGACTCGGACGTGAACAGCGACGGCATACGGCTGGTCCTCCTCTGAATGTTCCCGCGCCGGCAAGGTCGGGCCGCCGCGTGGGCCCTTCCCCAGGCGCCAGGTCGTTCGCTCCGGGACGGGGGAATCCTAACCCAGGGACAGGTAGTGCACGCCCGAGTGACGGAACAGCCGCGAGCCGCGCTGGCGGAGCAGCTCCGCGGTCGAGGCCCGCGTGGCCTCGATCACGGACTCGACGTGCTCCCGCTTCATCACCCAGGTGGTCGTCGGCGCCGTGATGGGACACAGGACGACGATCCGCGCCCGCTGGCGCAGGCGCTCGTAGTCGCTGAGCATCTGGTGGTGCAGCGAGAGCTGCAGCGTCCGAGCGATCAGCTCCGGGATCGAGTTGGGGATGAGCTCATACTCGGCCCCGCCCATGAGGCTGACGGCGAGGATGTCCTTAGCCCCCGCCTCGACCGCGACGTTGAGCGGCGTGTTGTCGACCACCCCGCCGTCCAGGTGCTCCCGCTCGTTGATGCGGACGGACGGGAAGATCCCAGGGATCGCGGTCGAGGCCAGCAGCGCGGTGGTGAGGTCTCCTGAGCGGAACACGGCGGGCCGGCCCGCGTTCATGTCCGTCGCCACGACCGCGAGCGGGAGCCGGAGCTGCTCGAAGGTGGTCATGCCGGTCAGCGCCTCGGCCCGCTCGATCAAGCGGCGCACGTTCTGCTGCGGCATCACGCTCAGCTGGTCCCGGCGGAGGCCGGAGATGATGACGCCGAGCGGGTGGGCCTGGAACACCGCCGCGGCCTGGCGGGAGAGCCAGACCTCGCGCAGCATCATCGTCCCGGCGAGCGAAGGGTAGGCCGCGATCGAGGCCCCGTTGAGCGCGCCGACGCTGGTGCCGACGATGTCGACCGGCGCCTCGATGCCCGCCTCGAAGAGCGCCTGCAGGACGCCGACCTGCGCGGCTCCCCTCGCTCCCCCACCGCCCAGCACCCAGGTGCGCCGAGCGGAACCGAACATCTTTCCTAGGTGCCTTCCTCCCAGGAGGAAAGGTAGCGCCGTTGTTCCTCGGTCAGGGTGTCGATGACGATTCCCATGGCCCTCAGCTTCAGCCTCGCGACCTCGGCGTCGATCTCGTCCGGCACGTCGTAGACCTTGCGCTCGAGCTGACTGGCGTTCTTGGCGATGTACTCGGCGCAGAGCGCCTGGTTGGCGAAGCTCATGTCCATGACCGCCGCCGGGTGGCCCTCCGCGCCGGCGAGGTTGATAAGCCGCCCCTCCCCCAGGAGGTAGAGGCGGCGGCCGTCGCCGAGCCTGTACTCCTGGACCGACGGCCGGACCTGGCGGACGCTGCTCGAGATCTCGTCCATCGCTTTGAGGTTGATCTCAGAGTTGAAGTGGCCGGAGTTGGCCAGGATGGCGCCGTCCTTCATGGCCGTGAAGTGCTTGCGGTCGAGCACGTTCACGTCGCCGGTGACGGTGACGAATATGTCGCCCTCCTTGGCGGCCTCGTCCATCGTCATGACCCGGAAGCCGTCCATCGCCGCCTCGAGGGCTTTCACCGAGTCGACCTCGGTGATGACCACGTCCGCGCCGTGTCCCTTCGCTCGCGAGGCCAGCCCGCGCCCGACCCAGCCGTAGCCGGCGATGACGAAAGTCTTGCCCGCGAGCAGCACGTTGGTGGCGCGGATGATGCCGTCGAGCGTCGACTGGCCGGTGCCGTAGCGATTGTCGAACATGTGCTTCGTGTCCGCCTCGTTGACGGCGACGATCGGGTAGGCCAGCACGCCGTGCTCGGCCATCGCGCGTAGGCGGATGACGCCCGTGGTCGTCTCTTCGGTGCCGCCGATGACCTCGGGCAGCTGGTCGCGCCGCGACTTGTGGAGGACTGAGACCAGGTCGGCGCCGTCGTCCATCGTCACCTGGGGGCGGTGGTCGAGCGCGGCCTCGATGTGCTGGTAGTAGGTCTCGTTGTCCTCGCCGCGGATGGCGTAGGTCTTGATGCCGTGGTGGGAGGCGAGCGCAGCCGCCACCGCGTCGTTCGTGGACAACGGGTTCGAAGCGCACAGCGCCAGGTCGGCGCCGCCAGCCTTGAGCGTGAGCATCAGGTTCGCGGTCTCGCTCGTGACGTGCAGGCAGGCCGCCAGGCGCAGGTCTTTCAGCGGCTGCTCCTTGGCGAAGCGCTCGCGGATGAGGGTCAGCACAGGCATCTCGCGCGCGGCCCAGTCGATTAGATCCTGGCCCTGCGAGGCCAGGTTGAGGTCCTTCACATCGTTGCCCCGGGAACTTACCTTCAAGTGCTTCTCCTAGTAGACGATCTCGCTCTTCAGGTTCACGTCCTGCAGCTTCTGCCTGCCGTCGAGATAGGCCAGCTCGATCAGGACCTGGACGCCGATGACGTCGGCACCGAGCTTACGCATCAGGCGCACCGCGGCGGAGGCGGTGCCCCCGGTGGCGAGGACATCATCGACGATCAGCACCTTCTGGCCGGGCTGCACGGCGTCGGAGTGGACCTCGAGACGGTCGGTGCCGTACTCGAGGTCGTACGACTCCATGACGGTCATCCACGGCAGCTTTCCTGTCTTCCGGATGGGCACGAACCCGGCGCCGAGTCGCACCGAGATCGCGGAGCCGGGGATGAAGCCGCGGGCCTCGACGCCGGCGACCAGGTCCGGGGGGTTGGCGGTCCACGCGCTCGACATCATCTCCACGACCTCGCGGAAGATCGTCTTGTCCCCGAGGAGGGGCGTGATGTCGCGGAAGATGATCCCTTTCTGCGGGTAGTCCGGGACGTCTCGTACGTACCTCTTCAGCTCTTCGGGCGACGTGCTCACGCGGATTCCACCGAACGAAAGTATTCAAGAGTTCGGCTCAAGCCGTCTTCGAGGCCCACCTCGGGCCGCCATCCGATGAGCCGCTGCGCCCGGGCGATGTCGGGCCGGCGCTGCCTCGGATCATCCTCTGGCAGGTCGCCGTGGACGATCTCGCTCCTGGAGCCGGCCAGGCGGATGATCGTGCGCGCGAGCTCGAGGACGGTGACCTCCTCGGGGTTGCCCAGGTTCACGGGCAGCTCGTCGCCGCGGTCGAGCCACTCGAGCACGCCGCGCACGAGGTCGGAGACGTAGCAGAGGCTTCGCGTCTGCGCGCCGTCGCCGTACACGGTGATCGGCTCACCCCGGATCGCCTGAGCCATGAAGTTCGGCACCGCTCGCCCGTCGGACACCTGCATCCGCGGACCGTGGGTGTTGAAGATGCGGACGATCCTGGTGTCGACGTGGTGCGCGCGGTGGTACGCCATCGCGTACGCCTCGGCGCACCGCTTGGCCTCGTCGTAGCAGCCCCGCGGGCCGATCGGGTTGACGTTCCCCCAGTAGCTCTCGGGCTGGGGATGGACGAGCGGGTCGCCGTAGATCTCGGAGGTCGAGGCGAGCATGAACGTCGCCCCTTTGGCGCGCGCCAGACCAAGCATGTTCATCGTCCCGACGGTGCCGACCTTGAGCGTGTGGATGGGGTTGGCGCCGTACTGCGGCGGTGACGCAGGCGAGGCGAAGTGAAGGACGTAGCGCACGTCGCCGTCGAGGAACACGCCGGTGTTGACGTCAAGCTGCCTCAGCTCGAAGTCCGGGCTGGCCTCGATGTGCTTCACGTTCCCGGGTGAGCCGGTGATGAAGTTGTCGAGGGCCAGGACGGCAAGGCCGCGCTCGAGGAGCGCGTCGCACAGGTGCGAGCCGATGAACCCGGCCCCGCCGGAGACCACGGCCCGGGGTTTGGGGGCGCTACTCGCGGCCAATGCCGCGGTAGGTGAATCCCAGGCTTTTCATCGCCTCCGGGTCGTAGATGTTGCGCCCGTCGACGAGCACCGGCCGGCGCATGAGCTGCCTGACGCGCGCCATGTCTAGCTGACGGAACTCGTTCCACTCCGTGACCAGTACGAGCGCGTCGGCGCCGGAAGCGACCTCGTATGCGTCCTTCATGTACTCGACGTGAGGCAGCAGCACCCGGGCGCGCTCGACCGCCGCGGGGTCGTAGGCGCGCACCTTTGCGCCGGCGGCGAGCAGGACCTTGGCGATGTCGACGCTCGGCGCGTCGCGCATATCGTCGGTGTTGGGCTTGAACGCGAGCCCGAGCAAGCCGATCGTCTTCCCAGGCAGCTCCTCGAGTGCCTCGCGCAGGAGGTCGATGACGACCAGGCGCTGGTCGCGGTTGATCTCCATCACGGCGTGGAGCAGCTCGGGGTGGTAGTTGAAGCGCTCGGCCACAGCCGCGAGCGCGGCCACGTCCTTCGGAAAACAGGAACCCCCGAAGCCGATTCCCGCGTCCAGGTAGCTCGGGCCGATCCTCTTGTCCAGCCCCATTCCCTCCGCCACCAGCTTCGCGTCGGCGCCGACCCGCTCGCTGATCCATGCGATCTCGTTGATGAAAGAGATTCGCGCCGCCAGGAAGGCGTTGGAGGCGTACTTGACCATCTCCGCCGTGTAGATGTTCGGCGTGACCAGCACCGGCGCGTGGAGCGGTGCGTAGAGGGCGGCGACCTTCTCCGCGGCGACGCGGTCGTTGCTGCCGACGACGACCCTGTCCGGGTGCATGAAGTCGTAGATCGCGGACCCCTCGCGGAGGAACTCCGGGTTCGAGACCACAGCCGCCTCGTGGCGGCTGTTGTGCTTCTTCAGGACCTTGGAGACCATATCGCCCGTAAGTGGCGGCACAGTCGACTTGTTGACGACGATCAGCGGGCCGGTCATCGCGCCGGCGATCGAGGCGGCGGCCGACTCCACGTACGAGAGGTCAGCCTCGCCGCCCTCGCCCTCGGGCGTGCTGACGGCGATGATCGCGAACTCCGCGCCGGGCACCGCGTCGGCGTACGAGGTCGTGAAGGCCAGCCGCCGCGCCGACGCGTTGCGCTCCACCAGCTCCCGCAGGCCGGGCTCGTAGAAAGGCATCGTCCCACGGCGCAGGAGTGCGACCTTGTCGCGGTCGATGTCGACCACGGTGACATCGTGGCCGAGGTCGGCGAGGCATGCGGCCGTGGTCAGCCCGACGTACCCGGCGCCGACGACCGCCACCTTGCCCATGGCGGCGCGATTATGCCAGCACGGATTCGTAAGCCGAGATCGTTGCGCGCGCGGTCTTCTCCCAGCTGAAGTGCCTGGCCCGCTCGAGCCCCGCCCGCCGCCACCGCTCGCGCTGGCGCAGGATGTCGGTCACCGCGTTGCCGAGCGCCTCGGCGTCGCCGTCCTCGACCATGATGGCGGCCGCGTCCACGACCTCGGGGATGCTCGAGTTCTGGAAGGCGACGACCGGGCAGCCGCATGCCATGGCCTCCAGGCAGGGCAGCCCGAACCCCTCGTAGCGGCTCGGGAAGACCAGGCAAGTCGCCGCCGAGTAGAGGTCGGCCAGCTCCTCGTCGACCACCCGGCCGAGCTGGACGGCGCCCGACATACTCGGCGGGGCCTGGCGCCCCGGGACTCCGGCGATGAGCAACCTCAAGTCCGGATGGGCCAGGCGCGCAGTCGTCCAGGCCCGGAGCAGCGCGTGGGGATCCTTACGCGCGTCCAGGGCGCCGACGAACAGCAGGTAGCGACCTTCGATGCCCCACTTCGCCTTGACCCGCGCGGCGGCGCCTGGCTTGGGGGCGAAGACAGGGTCGGCGGCCTCGGGGATGACGCGGATCCTCTGCCGGGAGGCCAGGCGCATGCGGAGCGCGTCCGCCTGCGTCGCCTCGGAGACCGCGATCACGAGGTCGGCGCGAGGCAGCAGGCGCCGGAAGATGCCGTAACGCAGCCGCTCGCCGCGCGTATGGGCCCCGCCCCACGCCCAGGGGATGAGGTCGTGGAGGGTGACCACGAGGCGCGCCGGGCAGCGGCCTGGCAGGTGGAAGTCGATGGCGTGGTAGACGTCCGGGCCGATCCGCTCGATGTCGCCGCTGAGGGCCACCGCGTCCTCGTAGGCCGCGAGCTGGCCGTGGTTCCGGCGGCGGCATCCGGTGAGCCGGTACTTGCCGACCGGGAGGGCGGGGGCGTCGAACTCAACGTCGAGGAGCAGCGTCAGGCGGTCGTCGAACCCCGCCTTGATCAGCCCCTTCAGGAGGCTGCGGGCGTACGCCCCCACGCCCCGGACCGCGCTCGGGCCCTGAAGCGGCCTCATGTCCAGCAGTACGGACGGGCGACCACCGCCCTTCCGAGGTTGGTTCATGAGCACGAGGAAGCATAATTTGGCGGCCATGCACGATCTCGACGCCGTCATCGTCGGTGGCTGCGGCCACGTCGGACTGCCCCTCGCCCTCTCCCTCGCCGACTGCGGATACAAAGTCGGCATCAACGACATCGACCAGGCCAAGATCGAGATGGTCCGGGCGGGCCAGGTACCGTTCCGCGAGACCGGAGCCGAGGCGCTCCTGCGGAAGATGCTCCCCACGGGGCGCCTCGAGCTCTCGCGCGACCCGGCGATGCTCGAGCGCACGCGCGTCGTCGTGCTGGTGATCGGGACCCCGATCGACGAGTTCATGAACCCGTCGGTGCGGATCTTCGAACGGGTCCTCGACGAGCTGACGCCGCACATCCAGGGCGGTTCGCTCATCGTCCTCCGGTCGACCGTCTTCCCCGGGACGAGCGAGACGGTGGAGCGCCGGCTGCGCGCCGCGGGGATCGACGCCGACGTCACGTTTTGCCCGGAGCGAATCGCCGAGGGGCACGCCCTGGAGGAGCTCCGCACGCTGCCGCAGATCGTCGGCACGAACTCCGACGCCGCGTTCGCCAAGGCAAGCGTGCTCTTCGAGCGGCTGGGCGTGGCCTCGGTGGTCCGGACGACTCCGCTCGAGGCGGAGCTGGCCAAGCTGCTGACCAACACCTGGCGCTACATGAAGTTCGCGATCGCGAACCAGTTCTTCCAGATCGTCAACCGGTCGGGCCTGGACTACAACCGCGTCCTCAACGCCGTCCGCCAGGACTACCCGCGCGCGGCGGACCTTCCCGGGCCAGGCTTCGCGGCCGGGCCATGCCTGCTCAAGGACACGATGCAGCTGTCGGCCTTCACCCCCGACCACTTCCCGATGGGCCAGGCGGCGATGCAGATCAACGAGGGGCTGCCGGGCTACATCGTCGACACGCTGAACTCCCGGCACGCACTGCTCGACCGCACCGTCGGGATCCTGGGCATGGCCTTCAAGGGCGAGTCCGACGACCCCCGCGCGTCGCTGAGCTACAAGCTGCGCAAGCTCGCGCAGTTCAAGGGCGCCAGGGTGCTCTGCACCGACCCCTACATCCTCGACGAGACGTTCGAGCCGCTGGACAAGGTGCTGCGCGAGTCCGAGGTGATCGTGGTCGGCGCCCCGCACCGCGCTTACCGCGGCCTCGACCTCGGCGACCGCGAGGTCGTGGACATCTGGGGGATAACGGGCCCCATCCGTCTCTGAAACTCGTCACCACCACCGGCGCAAATGGTCGTTAGTCCGGACGATCGCGGATGAAGGTCCTCGTCACCGGCGCCGCCGAGGTCGTCGGCGTCGACAACTACAGCAAGTACGGCAGGGTGCGCCGCACGTTCGACGACGACGCGCGCTACCGGCTCGTCGAGGGCGACGCCAAGGATGCGAAGCTTCTGACGGAGCTGGCCGCGGACTGCGACCACGTCGTCGCGGGTGCGGCGATGATCGGCGGCATCTCGTACTTCCACGAGTTCGCGTACGACTTGCTCGCGGAGAACGAACGCATCTGCGCCGCGACGTTCGACGCCGCGATCCACGCGTTCCGCGGCGGAAGGCTGCGGAAGATCACCGTGATCTCCAGCAGCATGGTCTTCGAGAGCGCGGCGGTGTTTCCAACGCCAGAGGGCGCGCAGCTGACCAGCCCTCCTCCCCGCTCCACCTATGGATTCCAGAAGCTCGCGACCGAGTTCTTCGCCCGCGGCGCGCACGAGCAGCACGGCCTGCCCTACACGATCGTCCGTCCCTTCAACTGTGTGGGCATCGGCGAGCGGCGCGCGCTGCGCGACCACGACGTGATGAGCGGCAACGTCAAGCTCGCGATGAGCCACGTGGTTCCCGACCTGGTGCAGAAGGTGCTCAAGGGCCAGGACCCGCTCCACATCCTCGGCGACGGCAGCCAGGTGCGGCACTACACGTACGGCGGCGACCTGGCGGTCGGCATCCGGCTCGCGCTGGAGTCTGACCGCGCGCGCAACGAGGACTTCAACCTCTCGACCGCGCGGTCGACGACCGTGCGCGAGCTGGCCGAGATCGTCTGGCGAAAGGTCCACGGGCCGGACAAGCCGCTGCGCCTGGTCTCCGACCCGCCCTACGAGCACGACGTGCAGATGCGGGTGCCCGACGTGCGCAAGGCGCGCGACCTCCTCGGTTTTGAGGCGACCACGCCGCTCGAAGACGTGCTGGACGAGGTGATCCCGTGGATCCGAGACGAGATCGCAGCCCAGCGGATCTAAGCGACCAAACGCCGGCGCTCAGCGTCGTCATCCCCGTCTACAACGAGGGCGAGAACGTCGTCCCCACGCTGCGCGGGGTGGTCGAGCAGACGCGGACGCGGCCGCTCGAAGTGCTTGTGGTGCACGACTTCGACGAGGACACGACCGTGCCGGTCGTGAAGCGCCTGCAGGCAGATATGCCAGAGCTCCGGCTGCACAGGAACACGCTCGGCCGTGGGGTGCTCAACGCCATGAAGTCGGGGCTGCGCGCCGCTCGCGCGCCGTACGTGGTGATCACCATGGGCGACGGCTCCGATGACGCCGCCGACATCGACCCCATGTACGGGCTCGCCCGCGCCGGCGCGGACGTGGTTGCCGGATCGCGCTACATGCGCGGCGGGCGCCAGCTGGGCGGACCGCTGGTGAAGAGGACGATGTCGCGCGCCGCGGGACTCTCCCTGCACTGGCTCGGCGGGCTCCCCATCCACGACGCGACCAGCAACTTCCGGCTCTACTCCAAGCGGCTGCTGAACCAGGTCACGATCGAGTCGCGGGGCGGCTTCGAGCTCGGGCTCGAGCTGACGGTCAAGGCGTACCGGCTCAGGCTCCGGGTGGCCGAGGTGCCCACGACCTGGCGCGACCGCACCGCCGGCCAGAGCAGGTTTCGGCTGTTGAACTGGCTTCCGCGCTACCTGCACTGGTACTGGCGCGGGATGGCGGGTAGGTTTCGGGCTAGCTGACCAGCGGGCGGTAGTTCCGGCGGTAGTAGTCCCAGTACTCGCCGGACTTGAGCGGCCGCCACCACCCCTCGTGCTCGACGTACCACCGCACCGTGCGCTCGAGGCCTTCGGCGAACGAGACCTGCGGCTCCCAGCCGAGCTCGGTGACGCGCGAGATGTCGAGCGCGTAGCGGTAGTCGTGGCCAGGCCGGTCGGCGACGAACTCGATCAGGCTGCGCGGCTTGCCCATGATGTCGAGCACGGCCTCGGCCACCTGCAGTCCCGTCGTCTCCGCGCCCGTGCCGACGTTGTAGACGGCGCCGATCGGGGCGTCGAACAGGATCTCGTCGATGGCGCGGCAGCCGTCCTCGACGAAGAGGTAGTCACGCACCGCCGACCCGTCGTTGTACAGGGGCAAGGGCCTGTCGTCGATGGCGTTGGTGATCAGGACGGGGATCAGCTTCTCGGGGTACTGGTGCGGGCCGTAGTTGTTGGAGCTACGCGTCACCAGGAGCGGCAACCCGAAGCTCTCGGCGTAGGCCATTGCGATGTGCTCGGAGGCGGCTTTGCTCGCCGAGTACGGGCTCCGGGGCCGGAATGGGTCGGTCTCCTTTGACCGGCCTTCGCGCACCTCGCCGTAGACCTCGTCGGTGCTGATCAGGAGCATGACCTGGTGGCGGTGCTTGCGTGCCGCCTCGCAGAGGACAGCGGTGCCGCGCACATCGGTCTCGATGAACGCGTACGGATCCATGAGCGAGCGGTCCACATGGGTCTCGGCGGCGAAGTTGACGATCGCGTCGACGTCTGCCGCCAGCTGGTCGACCAGCGCGACGTCGCAGATGTCGCCGTGGACGAATCGATAGCCCGGTGTGCGCTCGAACTCGGCAAGGTTGGCCAGGTTGCCCGCGTAGGTCAGCTTGTCGAGGACGACGACCTCGACCTCGGGGCGGGTGCGACGGAGGAGACGCACGAAGTTCGAGCCGATGAAGCCCGCGGCGCCCGCGACGAGCAAACTCCGGAACGAACGGCTCACTTGATCGCCGGCCCTGACGTCCAGTCGTAGCCGATCGTCGGGTCGTCGTGCCGGATGCGGCCCTCGTCTTCGGGGGAGTAGACGTGCGACGTCACGTAGATGAGATGGCTGAGCTCCAGCGCCCGGCATCCGTGCGCCACGCCTGGCGGGATCTTCACGCAGGTCGGGTGACTGTCGCCCATTACGAACTCCATCAGCTGACCCTTGGTCGCCGAGCCTTCGCGCGTGTCGTAAAGCGCGACCTTGAGCGCGCCGATCGCGTACCACCAGTCCGTCTGCCGCTGGTGGATGTGCCAGGCCTTGGTAACTCCCGGATACATCAGCGAGTGGCTCCACTGCCCGAAGCGTTCGAAGCCTTCATCGGACTCGCGGATCACCTCGCGAAAGAAGCCGCGCTCGTCGTCGTGCGTCACCAGCTCTTTGATGACGACTCCCTCGATGCTCATCGCGCTTTGTTCGCCAGGTGGGTGCGGACGAAGTCGTTGACCGCGTAGTAGGCGTCGATCGATTCGCCCGCGTCGCCCCAGAAGCCGTCGAGGACGTCGTACTCCATCAGGCCCTGCGACAGATACCAGTTGTTGACGTCGGTGATCTCGAGCTCGCCGCGGCCGGAAGGCTTGAGCTCGGGAAGCACCTTCCAGACCGAGGCGTCATAGAAGTAGATGCCCGTGACCGCGAACTCGCTCGGGGGCTTCTCTGGCTTCTCCACGATCCGCTCGATGCGCTGATTGCCGTCGAACTGCGCGACGCCGAGGTGACGCAGGTGCTCGCGGTCGGGCTCATGCGTCAGGACGACGCGAGCGCCCCGGTCCTGCTTCACAAAGGCGTCGACGCAGTGACGGACCGAGCGCTCGAAAACGTTGTCGGCGAGAAGGACCACGCAGCGGTCGTCGCCGACGAACTTCTCCGCCAGGCCTAGCGCTTCGGCGATCCCGCCCGCCTTGTCCTGGTAGGCGTAGGACAAGCGCTCGATCCCGTACTCGTCGCCACTGCCAAGCAGGCGCAGAAACTCACCGGCGTGCGTGCCCCCCGTGACGAGCATGATCTCGCGCACCCCCGCGCCGACCAGGACCTCGATCGCGTAGCTGATCATCGGCCGGTCGTAGATCGGCAGCAGGTGCTTGTTGGTGATGCGCGTGAGTGGGTGCAGCCGGCTTCCGGTCCCGCCGGCCAGGATGACGCCCTTCATCGGGCGGATTATCGTTCAGCGGATGGGCGACCAACCTCAGACGCCGAGCACCCCTCGCACCGCCTTCTCGCCCGACGGCATGTGGTGGTGGGACGGCAGCCAGTGGCGGCCGGCGATCTCGCCTGACGGCAAGTGGCGGTGGGACGGTCGGGCCTGGGTGCCCGCGGGGCCCGGGCCCGCGCGAGCCGGTGGCGGCGCCGGCGCCGCGATCGGGATCACCGTCGTGGCGTTCATCGGCATCCTCTTCCTGGTGTCCATCGTCGTGATCGTGATCCTGCTCACGATGGGCAACCAGATCAGCAACGTCTTCTCCAACGTCGCCGCGGCTCTGGGCGCCACACCAAGCCCCTAACCCGGCGGTCAGCCACAAGCTCTTGTGGCAGACTGGCGCCTGAAATACGACATGGCTCGCCCCGAGAACTGGCCGCGCACGATCCTCCACGTCGACCTGGACGCCTTTTACACGTCCGTCCACCAGCGCGACGACTCCAAGCTGAGGGGCACGCCTGTCGCGGTCGCCGGCCGCTCGCGCCGTGCCGTGGTCATGGGCGCCTCCTACGAGGCGCGGGCGTACGGCGTGCGCTCGGCCATGCCGCTGCACGAGGCCATGCAGCTCTGTCCACAGCTCACCGTGGTCCCCCCTGACGGCCCTCGCTACCGCGAGGCCAGCCGCCTAGTGCACCAGATCTTTCGCCGCTTCACCTCGCCGGAGCTGATCGAGGGCATCGCGCTCGACGAGGCCTACCTCGATGTCACCGCGCGCACCCGTCACGGGACGTCCACCGCCGAGGACGTGGCGCGCCGGGTCAAGTTCCAGGTCCACACCGAGGTGGGCCTGACCGCCTCAGTCGGCGCGGCCACGTCGAAGCTGGTGGCCAAGGTCGCGAGCGGGACGCGCAAGCCGGACGGGCTCGTGCTCGTCCTTCCGGGCACCGAGTCCGACTTCCTCGCGCCGCTGCCCGTGGGCGTGATCCCGGGGCTCGGCCCCAAGACCGAGGAGCGACTGCACGCGATGGGCCTGCGCACGGTGGGCGCCCTCGCCGCCTACGAGACGCAGCGCCTGGTGCAGGCGCTCGGCACCAACGGCGCGGTGCTGCAGCGGTTGGCGCAGGGTCGCGACCGCCAGCCCGTCGACGGCAGCCGGCCGGCGAAGACGATCTCGGCCGAAACGACCTTCGAGAACGACGTCAGCGACCGCGGACAGCTGGAGGACGCGCTGCGCGACCTGACAGACCGCGTCACCGAAAGACTGAAGACGGATGGCGTGCGCGCCAGGACCGTCTACGTGAAGCTGAAGCTCCCGGACTTCAGGCTCGTGAGCCGCCAGGTGAGCCGGACGAGCCCGACCGACGACGTCGAGACGATCTTCCGCGCCGCCCGCTCGGCGCTCGAGAAGTCGCACGTGGAGTCGCGGGCGGTGCGGCTGATCGGGGTGGGGCTGTCCGGCCTCGAGCATCCGGACTCTGACTCGCTGCAGCAGCTGAACCTCTTCGACTAGGCGGCGTCCGGTCCACGACCGGGCGGGGCAGCGCCGACAGCACGTCGCCCACGACCGCCCAGCCGAGCATCTCCCGCGCGCGTCTGATCAGCTCGCGGAACACCATCGCGGTCGCGCGCGCATCGTCGAGCGCCGCATGCGCGGGCGTGATGTCGACGGCCAGCTCCTCGACCAGCCGCGCGAGCCCCGGCGTCTGGCCCTTCGGCAGGTCGAGGACGAGCCGAGCCAGCGCTGTCGTGTCGATGATCGGGTGCTCGAGCGGGCTCTCCAGCCCACGGCCTACCAGCCAGGTGTCGAAGGCGTCGTGGCTGTGCTCGACCAGGACCGCGCCCTGGGCGAAGCGCAAGAACGCACGGCGCGCGTCCTTGAACTCCGGCGCGCCGATGAGCATCGAACGGTCGATGTGGTGGCGCTTGCGGGCGTAGGGGTTGATCGGCGCGCGGCAGTCGACGAGCGTGTCGAAGAAGGACAGCGTGCCGTCGAGGCGAAACCGCTCCGCACCTATCTCGAGCACGAGGAACGGCGCGTTGCCCGTGGTCTCGACGTCGAGGGCGACGAACTGCGCGTCCCTCAGCGGCGTCCCGGGGCCGACCTCGGGGGCGTCGACCGCGATCTCTTCCCAGGGCACGAGCTCGGCCGCGCCGCGGGGCTTGAGGAAAAGGGGTTTGGGGCTCACGTGCGGGCCGTGGCCAGCGCGCGACGCGCCCACGCGATCTCGTCGGCGCTGAGCGCGCGCAGCAGGAGCACGGCGGCCGCGTAGACGGCGGCGCCGGCGAAGATCGGGATCGCGACCTCGAAGCCGCTCACCGAGCTGAGCGGGTAGATGGCCACCCCCATGACCAGGCCGGCAAGGATGATCCTCCAGCTGAGCGACACCACCGCGACGCGGCCGATGTGGCGCGCGGTCAGCACCCACGCGACCGCACCCAGCGTGAGCTCGGTCAGCACCGTCGCCCAGCTCGCCCCCTGGTAGCCGTAGAGCGGTATGAGGATGAGGTTGAGGACGACGTTCACGACCACGCTCCACCCCGCCGCCCACGAGAAGGACAGCTGCCGGTCCGAGGCGTTGAGCGCGCCGATGAAAGCGTTGTTGACGAACGCGATCCCGAGCGCCAGCGCGAGCACGCGCAGCGCGGGCTCGGACGCGAGGTAGTCGCGACCGAGGAGCAAAGGCGTGAGCGGCCCGGCGAGGACGAAGATGCCGACGCTGACCGGCCAGCCCATCAGAAGGAGGCCCTTGTAGAAGCGGTTGATCGCGTACAGCATCTCGCTCGGCCGGTCGCGGTGGTAGACCGACAGGACGGGAAAGACGACCGACAAGAACGTGATCGGGACGAAGAGCAGCGACTCGATGGGCTTGTAGGCCGCCCCGTACAGCCCGGCCTCCCGAAGGCCCCGAAAGATGTCGATCAGAGGCTGGTCGATGCGGAAGTAGATGATCGTGAGCACGAACGTCAGCGCGAACGGAAGGCCCTTGAAGAACCACTCCCGGAGCAGCGCAGGCTCGAAGCTCCAGGCGATGGTCGCGATGCGCTTGGCGGCCAGCACGACGGCGAAGTAGACGCAGCTGAAGGCGTACTGCGCGGCGTACGCCCACACGAAATACGCCACGCCCTGTCTGGTCTTCACGCCGTAGAAGACAAGGCCGAGCAGCAGCGCGCTCTCGAGCACGACGGCGATGGCCTCGAACCCGAGCTGCTGCACGGCGTACAGGCCGTTGCGCAGGAGCGTCGAGTACGAGGTCAGGACCATGAGCACAAACCCAGGAAACAAGAGATGGCCGAGCCCGATCGGGATGACGAGCGCGGCCAGGACGACGAACGCGGCGATCGACATCAGGAGCCGCAGCGACATGACGTTGCGCAGATAGCGCTGGATCGCTGCATGCTCGCGCGCGCCCTCGCGCACGAACAGCACGTTGAAGCCCAGGTCGAGGAGCACGCTCGCGATGGCGGACAGGTTGATGAGGACGGAGAAGGAGCCGTAGCCCGGGGGGCCGAGCCACCTGACCATGTAGAGGACGGTGAAGAGCGCGATCAGGCGCGCCAGGACCTTCGCGGCGAGGACGATGACGGTGTTGCGGAGGGCCCGCGACCCCAGCCCCAGGCTCGACGCTGGGATCTCGTTTGCTTGATCGTCTGCTGACAACTGTCCCAATCGTAAGTCGGAGCGTCCACCTCGTTAGACTCGTCCGCCGTGGCGGAGCGGATGCGAATTCTGAGCGGCATGCGGCCGACGGGGCGCTTCCACCTCGGCAACTACCTCGGCGCCGCGAAGAACTGGGTCGACCTCCAGAGCCAGTACGAGTGCTTCTACTTCGTCGCCGACTACCACGCCCTGACCACCGAGCCGGACGGGCGCAAGGCCGAGGACAAGGTGTTCGACCTGACCGCAGACCTGATCGCGGTGGGGATCGACCCGAAACGGAGCGTGCTCTACCTGCAGTCGAAGGTCCCGGAGGTGGCCGAGCTCACGCTGCTCTTGTCCATGGTGACCCCGCTCAGCTGGGTGCAGCGGGTGCCCACTTTCAAGCAGATGGCCAAGCAGCACCCCGACAACGTGAACCTGGGCCTGTTCTCCTATCCGATCCTCCAGGGCGCGGACATCCTGATCGTCAAGGGCGCCGGCGTGCCGGTGGGCAAGGACCAGCTCGCCCACCTCGAGCTGGTGCGCGAGGTCGCGCGCAGGTTCAACCGGACGTACAGGCCGATATTCCCGGAGCCGCGCGCGCTCCTCACCGAAACGCCGCTCATCAAGGGCACCGACGGCAAGCAGCGGATGTCCAAGACAGTCGGCAACATCGTCGGCGTCACCGACGATCCGGAGGTGATCCGGAAGCAGGTCCTCAGCATGGTCACCGACATCAAGCGACCGCGAAGGACCGACCCCGGCCACCCGCGGCTCTGCAACGTGTGCGGCTTCTACAAATACTTCTTCGACGATTGGCAGCACTACTGGGACCTGTGCCGGAGGGCGCAGATCGGCTGCTACGACAAGAAGAAGCTGCTGGCTGAGCGGATGATCGAGCTCTTCCGGCCGTTCCGAGAAGTCCGGGCCGAGCTCACGCCCGATGCGGTGAACAGCATCCTCGACGAAGGCAGCGCGAGGGCGCAGGACGTGGCCCGGCAGACGCTCCGTGAGGCGCGCGCGGCCGTTGGACTGCCGCCCTATCTGGATCGCTAAGATTTGAGCCGGATGGCTGACGCAGCGATGCCCAAGCGCGTCACCCGCCGGACGTTTCTCGGCTGGTGGCTCGCAAGCCTGTTGACCGCGACGGTGGTCACCGGGCTCGCCCCCATCCTCGTCTACTTCTGGCCGGCCCCGCCGAAGGGGCAGAAGAAGGGCCTCATCACGGTGTCAATGCAGACGCCGGTCGACCAGCTGGAAGATGGAACCGCGACCCAGATCCTTGCCCCCACCCAGCCCAACTCGGCCTTCGTCATGGCCGACGGCGGCGGTGACAACGCCCCCGGAGAGCTCGCGTTCGGTGGTTTCGTGGTCAAAAACCAGGGCAAGGTGACGGTGTTCGCGCAGAACTGCTCCCACCTCGGCTGCTCGGTGGCGTTCAACAAGGACGCCAAGACTCTCGACTGCCCATGCCACGGCTCGCGCTTCAGGCTCGACGGCTCCGTGCTCCACGGTCCGGCCTCGTCCCCGCTGTCGCACCTGAGCTGGAAGCAGGCCGCCAAGCCTAACGAGATCGAGGTCGACGGCCTCGTGCTGGGGTTTTAGCGGTGGCGATCCCCCACCCGCGCGACATCCAGGTGGCGGTGGTCGACTGGCTCGACGAGCGGTACCCGTTCAGCAAGGCCGTGGACGAGGCGCTGTACCAGCGCGTGCCCAACTTCGCCAACGCCTTCTACTACTGCTTCGGCGGGATGGTCTTCATCCTCATCGTCTTCCAGCTGTTGACCGGCGTCCTGCTCGCGCTCTACTACGTGCCCGACGCCGGCGGCAACCCCGCGCCAGCCTACACGAGCGTGCAGTTCATCCAGAACACGGTGTATCTCGGCTGGCTCATCCGCGGCGTCCATTTCTGGAGCGCCAACCTCCTGATCGTGATGGTGCTGATCCACATGGCGCGGGTCTACTGGACCGGCTCGTACCGCGCGCCGCGTGAGCTCAACTGGATGGTCGGGGTGCTGATGCTCCTGATCATCCTGGCGCTGTCGCTGACCGGCTACCTGCTGCCGTGGGACACGAAGGCTTACTTCGCGACCGAGGTCACGATCAAGATCGCGGGCTCGGCGCCGCCGCAGCAGCTTGGCGCGTTCATCAAGGAGATCCTCCAGGGCGGGCCGGTCGTCGGACCTCCGACGCTGCAGCGCTTCTTCACCCTGCACGTCTTCGTGCTGCCGGCGCTGATCGTGCTGCTGATGTACGTGCACTTCCGCTTCATCCGCGCGCACGGGATCTCGGAGCCGCTGTGAGCGACAAGGACCTGACCAAAGAAGGACCGGGCGCCACCGTGGCGACGCCGCCGCGCGAGATCGAGATCGTCGAGTCGGACGGTCACGGCGGGCACACGCTGGAGCCCGAGTGGAAGCGTTTGCCGATCGGTCCAGACCACATCCTCTACCCCGTCGTGGTCGGTCTCGCCCTGTTCCCCATCCTGATGGGCGACGCCGGCCATCACCTGGCCGACGACATGCCCGACGACGAGACGCACCCGTTCTTCCCAGACCACTTCTGGCCCTACCCGATCATCGCCGTGGTGATGCTGATCGCAGTCGGGCTTCTGTCCGCGTTCGTGCAGAAGAACCTTCAGCTGGAGGCTTCGGCCGACCCTCGCGCGGTGACCATCCCGCGGCCGGACTGGTACTTCCTCTTCCTCTTCCAGTTCCTGAAGCTCGGCCCCGAACTGATCATGTCGCTGGTCATACCTCCCATCGTCGTCGGCGCCCTTCTGCTGTTCCCCTTCATCGACGCGATCGCGGGCCCTCGGATTGCTCGCCGGCTGGGGTGGAAGCGGTGGCCGGTGCCGGGCCGGAACATCATCACCGGCACGATCTTCGTCGCGGGGCTGGCGTTCATCGCGTTCCTGACCCTGTGGGCGCTGGCCGGGCCAAACTTCTGCCTGCCCTACCTGACCGGCAAGGTCTGCGGGGCCTAGACGACGCAGGGGGAACCCTGCCGGGACGCGCCCAACGGCCGATAGCTACGTTCGGCTGTCGTACAGCTGCTTCGTCAGCTCGATCTGCGCCAGGTGCTCGCGCGCGTGGCCGTAGTTCGACACCAGCCAGTCGAGGCCAGGCCGAGGCGGGCGGTCGCCCCGTGGCCGCAGCTCGCTCAGGTCCGCCGGCGTGAGCGCGGCGATGTGCTCGTCGACCTCACGCGCCGCCTGGTCGATCAGCTCGAGGAGCCGCTTCTCGTCCGACTCGACCTTGAACTCGGACTCCCGGTCGCGCTGCGTCGGGATCGAGCGCACGGACCGGATCATCTCCAGCTCGGAGCCGATCGTGTGCGTCACCAGGACCGCGATCGAGTTTGCCTTCGGCAGTGGGCTCCAGTTAAGGGTGCCGGGGTCCAGGCCTTGCACGTGCTCGCGCATCTTCTCGTGGACCTCGGCGAACAGCTTGCCCACGGTCTCAGCGACCTTCTTCGCCCCTGCCTCGTCCATTTCCCCTCAGACCTTCTCGGTCACCCGGTACTCCAGATAGCGACCAAACAGTAACCGCGTGTGCGCCTCGAATGCAGGCAGCACGCTCATGACCAGCCCGACCATCGGATAGGCCATGTACTGGACGTAGACGAAGGCCCTCTTCGTCAGCGGCCACGAGCTGGGTTTGGGCGGGAGCATGCGGATCTCGAAGTAGAGGAAGAAGACGACGCTCGAAAGCGCGACCCCGAGCAGCAGGTTGGAGAGCTCCCAAAGGGTCTGGCCGAGGTCGGTGAGCGAGAAGTCGATGCTGACCCAGAGCGGGACCGAGGCGCCGAACATGAGCAGCACAGGCAGGAAGATCCAGTTCAGGTGGTTCAGAAAGAGATTCATGAACCTTCGCAGGCGAAGCCAGAACGGGATCTCCGGGTGCTTGAAGAAACGCGCCAGCACATAGGGCACGTCGGTGATGCCCCATGCCCAGCGCATGATCTGGTTGTACTGGCTCGTGTGCGTGGAGGCGTAGTCGCGCGACTTCGGCGAGTCGCCGTAGATGGGCAGGTAGACGGACTTGACCGAGAACAGCTTGCCGAAGGTAAAGAACGCCTTCCAGTAGAAGCGCGAATCCTCGGGGATCACGTCCTTGTCCCAGTAACCGATCTTGCGCACGAAATCGAGGCTGCACGTGTAGCTGCTGAATGCGACCAGCCGGTGCGGCCGCGAGTGGAGGAACATCTGCCACTGCGAGGTGCTGGCGGACATGATCCGCACCGCCATCGGCACCTCCCAGATGTTGTTGTGGAAGAGCGGCACGGGCTGCCAGATCGTGTAGTCGCGGAGCGGCTCGCGGACGTGGTGCCAGCTGATCCAGGCGAAGTACTGCAGGTGCACCTTGTAGTCGGAGTCGAGGTCGGTGACGAGGATCTTCGAGAGGTCGTAGCCCTCTTCGGTCAGGACGCGAACCATCCAGCGCCCACCCCAGTTCATGGCCGCGGACTTGCCGATGACGATGCCTGGCTCGAGCGGGTCCTTGATGTGGTAGAAGCCGCGTAACCGACCGCCGAACTTCGCCCTCAGGCGGGCCACGTTCTCCCACCCTGGCTTGTCCGTCTCCCGGGTAATGATCCCGATCATCTTCAGCTCGTCCGGGTAGTTCGCGTCGACGATGGCCTGCACCGTCCGCTCGAGCACGTGGTACGGCTCGGTGTAGGTGGGGATGACGCTGAGGTGGATGTACTCGAGAGGGTCGAGCTTTCCGCTCGCCACGTCCTCGCGGCAGAGGCGGAGCCAGTCCGTCTTCTTGTCTCGCTCCATCCGGCTCAGGGTGCTGTAGACGCCAGTCACCACGCTCACCGCGCGGAGCACCCAGTAGACGTCGAACAGGAACACCAGGGTGGCTACGAAGATCGCCCCCTGGAGCTTGAAGACGATCGGGATCCACGCCGGCGCGCCCAGCATGATCCAGGTGATGGCGCCCGGCATCGCCTCGAAGAACCGCGCTCCAAACTGCCGCAGCGCCTGCTCCCACGCGGGAGCCGGGTGCTCGACTTCGGCGACGGCCACAGGCCAATTCTGGCGGGGGAATAGGAGCCGCGTAGGCGCCCTTCTAGTGGCTGATGGACGACCTCAAGCACTTCGACGGCCCAACTTTCGAGGCCGACGTGCTCAACTCAGCGGAGCCCGTGGTGGTCGACTTCTACGCCGACTGGTGCCCACCCTGCCGGATGATGACGCCGGTCGTGGAGCAGCTGGCGGGCGAGTTCGCCGGCAAGGTCAAGATCGGCAAGCTCGACGTCGACTACAACCAGGAGATCGCCATCCGCTACGGCGTGATGGGAATCCCGACGCTCGGCCTGTTCCGGGAGGGAAGGCTGGTCGACCGGCTGGTCGGCTACCCCGGCGGCGCGGGCCCGATCCGGGCATGGATCGAGAAGGGCGCGGAAGTAGCCTCGGCCAGGAACTAGTTCCGGAAGCACAGGCGGCGGGGTGAAGCGCCCCGCCGCTTTTTTGTTCCCAGCGTCGCCGTGGCGGCCGGGGTTCCCCGGCCGCAACTATGCCTTCTGACCTCCGGACGTCGAGGGTGGAAGGGATTCAGTGAAGTCCCAACCGTATACCGGAAGGAGAGCAGCCCCGGCGCGCAGCGCCCGGGCGATGAGAGGAAACCATCAGGGTTTCCTCTCATATTTCTAATGCCCCCACATCGCTCTTTCCCCGTGCTGGACGGTCTCTGGGCCGTGCTCGCCGGTGCGGATGCGGACGGCGTCCTCGACGCCGATGACGAAGATCTTGCCGTCGCCGACTTCACCCTTGCCGGTGCGGCCGGCGACCGCGAGCTTGTCGACCACCGTGTCGACGATCTCCGACCTCATCACCGCCTCGACCTTGATTCGCGGTCGCAGCGAGATGTGCACGGCCGCGCCGCGGTACTTTTCCGTGTAGCCACGCTGGGCGCCGCACCCCTTGACCTCCGTCACGGTCACCCCCGACACGCCGCACTCGTCCAGCACGTCCTGGACCTCCTGCAGGCGCTCGTGGCGGATGATCGCCACCACCATCTTCATCGCCAGGCCGCTTCCGTTTGCGTTCGTCATGCCGGCGACACCTCCTTGTGGCTGGTCGCGACCGGCTCAAGCTCCGGGTGCGGGTTGACCGTCGGCGTGTCCGGCTGGCGGTAGACGCCGCCGGGCACCGGCATGAACGCCTCGGGGTAGCCCCACATCCCGTGCTCGCTGATGTCAAGACCCTCCATCTCGTCGGCGGCGCTGGCGCGCAGACCGACAGTCTTCTTGATGGCCCAGAACAACCCGTAGCTCAGGGCGAAGACAGTCGCGAACGAAACCGTGACGGCGATCGCCTGGGCGCCGAGCTGGTGGAAGCTCCCGGTGTAGAACAGCCCGCCCTCGCCGACAGCGTTGAACTTGGCCAGCGCGGGGACGGTGAACAGGCCGCAGCTCAGCGTGCCCCAGATGCCCGCGAGCCCGTGCGCCGGGAGAGCGCCGACGGGGTCGTCCAGCCAGCGGTCGATCGCCAGCACCCCCACGACGACGATCACGCCGGCGACGGCGCCGATGACGATCGCCGCCCAGGGCTCGACATAGCCCGAGGGCGCCGTGATGGCCACCAGCGCGGCGATCGCCCCGTTGCCGATCATGCCGACGTCCATCGTCTTGGTGATCAGGTAGATGGTGGCCAGCGCCGCGACCGCGCCGCCGGCCGCGGCCAGGTTGGTGACCACGACCACGTCCGCGAAGTGCAGGTTGGTGGCGTTGAGCGTCGAGCCGGGGTTGAAGCCGAACCAGCCGAACCACAGGATCAGGACGCCGAGCTGCGCCAGCGGCATGTTGTGGCCCGGGATGGCGTTGGCGCGGCCGCGCTCGTACTTGCCGATGCGCGGACCGAGGAGCAGCAGACCGGCGAAACCGGCCGTGGCGCCGGTCAGGTGGACCACCGTCGAACCCGCGAAGTCCTGCGCGCCGAGCGTCGCCATCAAGAAGCCACCGCCGAAGAGCTGGTGGCTGATGAGCGGATAGATGATGGCCGCGAACGGGATGCCGAACAGGATGTAGACGATGAACTTGGTCCGCTCGAGCATCGTGCCCCACACGATCGCGAGCGAGACGGCGCAGAAGACGAACTCGAAGAACCACTTGGCAGCGGCCGGCGCCTGGCTGCCGGAGATCGCCGGCAGGTCCAGGGTCGAGCCGGGGCTGAAGGTCGGGAAGAAGCCGCTGCCGCCGATGACGGCGAAGATTCCGCCCGCGCCGAAAGCGAAGCCGAAACCCACCGCCCAGTAGGAGATGGAGCTGACGCTGAGGTTGGTGAGGACTTTGGCCACGACCGTGCCCACGTTCTTCATCCGGCTGAAGCCGACCTCGAGCATGGCGAACCCGGCCTGCATGAACATGACGAAACAGGCGGCGACGACGACCCAGACCGTGTCCGCGGCCACCCCCGCGGCCTGGCCGGCCGTGGGGTCGTCGGCGGCCAGGACGGCCACCGGCGTGAGGGCGGCGAGCAGCGCGGTCGAGACGGCGAGCAGGCGTAGGTTCCGAAGCACCGATCTGGGCAACGACGTCACCTCCAGGGCGTTGATGCCGCTGAGCGTAAGACGGGCAAGCCTCGCCCAAAAACGTGCGGATGCGCCGAATCTGCGACGCGCGTGTCGTGGCGTTCGTACGAGAGGGCTACCTCGGGAACTGCCCCCTTTTGGTGTCAATCACACAGAAAATCACGCCCCGAGTTCGTTCCAAAGCCACCTGATCCCCGGCCCTCACCATTCCTAGGCTGATCCTGGGGCCCGTCAAATCTCTGGAATTCGTGGAGGGTGTTCATGGCAGTTCAGACAAAGTCGGTCAGCAAGACCAGTCCGCGCGAGGTGCTCGAGCGGGCGAAGGCCGAGGGCGTCGAGGTGGTCGACGTCCGTTTCGTCGACCTTCCCGGCACGTGGCAGCACTTCAGCCTCCCGCTGGGCGAGCTGGACGTCGACAGCTTCAAGGAAGGCCTGGGATTTGACGGCTCGAGCATCCGCGGCTTCCAGTCCATCGACGAGAGCGACATGCTGCTCATGCCCGACCCGGAGTCGGCGACGATCGACCCGGTCCTGTCGCACAAGACGCTCTTCCTGATCTGCGACGTCGTCGACCCGATCACTCGCGAGCCGTACACCCGCGACACGCGCTTCATCGCCAAGAAGGCGGAGGAGCACCTGCGCAAGTCGGGCATCGCGGACATCAGCTACTGGGGCCCGGAGGCCGAGTTCTACCTGTTCAACTCGATGCGCTTCGACCAGAACGCGCACAGCGGCTACTACTACATCGACTCCGAGGAAGGGATCTGGAACTCGGGCAAGAACTCCGAGCCCAACCTCGCGTTCCGGCCGCGGCACAAGGAGGGTTACTTCCCGGTGCCGCCGACCGACAAGCTCCAGGACCTGCGCTCCGAGATCATGCTCAAGCTCATCGAGGCGGGCGTCCGCGTCGAGGTGCAGCACCACGAGGTGGGCACCGCAGGCCAGGCCGAGATCGACATGCGATTCGACTCCCTGACCAAGATGGGCGACAAGATGATGGTCTACAAGTACGTGATCAAGAACGTCGCCGCGCAGCACGGATACGTCGCGACGTTCATGCCCAAGCCTCTCTTCCAGGACAACGGCTCCGGGATGCACGTGCACCAGAGCCTGTGGAAGGACGGCGCCAACCTCTTCGCCGACGCGAAGGGCTACGCCGGGCTCTCACAGACGGCCGTCTACTACATCGGCGGGCTGCTGAAGCACGCGGCCGCCCTGCTCGCGATCTGCGCGCCGACGACGAACTCGTACCGCCGGCTCGTCCCCGGCTACGAGGCGCCGATCAACCTCGTCTACTCGAAGCGCAACCGCTCGGCGTGCGTGCGCATCCCGATGTACTCGACCGACCCGAAGACCAAGCGCGTCGAGTTCCGGTCGCCCGACCCCGCGGCCAACCCCTACCTCGCGTTCTCGGCGTGCCTGATGGCCGGCCTGGACGGGATCAAGAACAAGATCACGCCGCCGGAGCCGGTGGACAAGGACATCTATGAGCTCGAGGGCGAGGAGAAAGCCCGGATCAAGTCGGTGCCGGGCTCGCTGGGCGAGTCGCTGGACGCGCTGGAGTCAGACCACGCGTTCCTGCTCGACGGCGGGGTGTTCACATCCGACGTGATCGAGACCTGGATCGAGTACAAGCGCAAGAAGGAAGTCGACGCGGTCGCGCTGCGGCCGCACCCGTGGGAGTTCATGCTCTACAGCGACGTGTAGTTCGCGACCATTCACTCCAAGGGCCCGGGCGGCGCGCTCGGGCCCTTTCCTTTTGCAGCGCGATCGCGCTCCTTTGCGCAAAGAGGGTCTGTCGCGCCCGGCCCATGCACATGTTTGCGCAAAACGCGTCACATCCCCAGCATCGCCCTCGCGCGCAGCGCGATGCTGATCGCCACCCGCGTCTCCGGGTCGTCGAGCTGCAGCCCGGTCAAGGACTGAATCCGCTCCGCCCGGTACGTCATGGAGTTGATGTGGATGCCCAGGTTGCGCGCCGCCGCCCGGCGCACCCATCGCGCCGCCGACAGCGCCTCCAGCGTCTCGAGCAGCGGCGTGTCCCGCGACTGCGCGTACTCGAGCAGGGGACCCAGCAGCTCGTTGACGAACCGGCGCAGCGCGTCGGGGCTCTGCACCTCGAGCAGAAGCCGAAACGCACCCAAAGACCGGTACGAAGCCACCCGGCCCCGACCCCCGGCACGCCGCGTCAGGCGCAGCGCCTGCCTCGCCTCCACGTGAGAGCGCGCCAGCTCCCCGACCCCGTTCGCGAGGTTGCCGATCCCCACCGACGCCGAGCCGGGCTTCATCACCGCCGCCGCGGCCGCGAGCAGTTGGTTCCCCAGCTTCTCGACCGCCGGCAGATCGGAGGCGACTTCGTCCGGAACCAGGAACACGGCCGACGACGAGCGCACGAGCGTCAGCGCGCCCGGCAGACGGGAGCGGATCAAACCGCTCAGCGCGGCATCCAACCTATCCTGCCTGCCGCGCGCCGCCAGCGCCGCCTCGGTCTTGTCGTCGTCCGGCTCGAGCACGACCACCCACGCCTTCTGAGGGAGCCGGTGTCCGAGCCGCTCCGCCTGTCGGGCGATTCGCTCCGCCTCGTCGGCCTCCAGGCCTCCTGCCAGCACCTCCTCGATCAGGTCGCCGCGCAGGCGCCTCTCGACCTCCGCCGCCGCGCGTTCCTTGGACAGCTCTAGCGCGAGCACGGTCGAGCCGTGCTCGAGGGCGCGCAGCCGCCCCTCGGGGTCGACCCCCTCCCCGTCCAGCTCGACCACGAGCAGGCCGAGCATGTCCGCACCCGCGCGCACGGGCACGACGTCGAGGGTCCGCGGCGGCCGGCCCGCGTTGATCCGCACCTCGCGCGCGGTGCCGGCGATCGGCGGCACGTGGATGCGCACCGGCATGCCATCCGACGACTCGCCCGCGCCTCGCACACGGTACCCGTCGGGGGAGTACAGAGCCGCCCGCCCGCCCGCGAGCGAGCCGATCACCTCGAGGATCGACCGGATGCCTGCGCCGTCCAGCGAAAGCTTCGTGAAGCGCTCGTGCGTGTCGTGGGAAAGGCGGATCTCCGCCAGCTGCACCTCCGTCCGCCGCTGCAGCTCGCTGCGCTCCAGGATGCCCGCGACCTGGGCCGCGATGGCGCGGAGGAAGTCGACGTCGCCAGAGTTGAACTCGCGCCGTTCGGTGCTCTGGACGTTCAGCACCCCGACCAGGCGCGGCCCCGACTCGATGGGCACCGACGCCATGGAGTGGAAGCGGTCCTCGTCGAGGCCAGGCACCCATTTCCAGTGCGGTTCCTTGCTCACGTCCGGGACGACCGCCGGCCGGCGCGACTCGGCGACCCAGCCGGTGATACCCTCGCCGACCTTCATCCGCACCCGGCCGACCATGTTCTCGTTGAGACCGTTCGTGGCCGTCAGCAGCAACTCCTCCCCCGACGGCAGCAGGAGGTACAGGGAGCAGACGTCGGTGCCGATCGCCGACGTCGTCTCGCGGATGATCAGCTCCAGCAGCTCGTCCGGGCGCTGGGTCGAGGCCGCCGCCTGCGCCAGCCGGACGAGGAAGCTGAGCTCCCGCGCCGCCAGGCTCGAATCCGGGACCTTGCTCTTCACCGTGTCAACCACACCATGGACAAAGCGTTACCTAGTGTGACCGATACAGGCTCGACCGGTGCGCGGGTTGAGGGTAGATTTCAACCCGTGAATTCACCCCACACCGGCCAGTGGCGCGAGCACTTCGCCGGGGTCGACCTGCCGGTCCCACTCCTGGGCGGGTCCACCGTCACAGGCATCAACTTCGACAACGCCGCCAGCACGCCGCCTCTGACCAGGGTCCGCGACGTCGTGAACGCCTTCTCCGACCTTTATTCGAGCGTCCACCGCGGCACGGGCTACAAGTCACGCGTCTCGACCGAGGCTTACGAGCACGCGCGCGAGCGCGTCTCGCAGTTCCTCGGTGTCGACGAGTCGGACCAGGTCGTGATCTTCGTCAAAGGCACGACCGACGCCCTGAACAGGATCGCAGCGGAAGAGGCGCGCCTGGACGGCCGGCAGGTGCTGGTCACGGAGATGGAGCATCATGCCGACCTCCTCCCCTGGCGGCATCGCAGCGGGCACGTGATGGTCGGGTTGTCGGACGGCGGCCATATCGACCTCGACGCCATCGAGCAGGCGCTGAAGAAAGGGCACGGCAAGATCAGCCTCGTCGCCCTCTGCGGCGCGTCCAACGTCACCGGTTTCGTGTCGCCGCTGCACGAGGTCGCCGAGCTCGCCCATCGCTATGGCGCGCGCATCTCCGTCGACGCGGCGCAGCTCGCGCCTCACCACCGGATCGACGTTCGGCCGGCCGATGACCCCGGGCACATCGATTTCGTCTCGCTCTCCGGGCACAAGATGTACGCGCCGTACGGTGCGGGCGTTCTCGTCGCCCCGCGTGACTTCTTCGCCGGCGCGCCCGAGGTCATGGGCGGCGGCGCGATCGACATCGTGACCTGGGATGACACGGTCTGGACCGACCTCCCCGACCGCGAGGAGGCCGGGTCGCCCAACGTCATCGGCGCGGTCGCGCTCGGAGTCGCCATCGAGACATTGCTCGAGCTGGGGTTCGAGGCCATGCTCGAGGACGAGATGGCTCTCGGCACGCGGATGCTCGAAGGCCTGACCGAGATCCCCGGCGTGGGCGTGCTCGGTGGCGCGGAGCCCTCCACCCCGGGAGGACGTCTCGCGCTGAGCAGCTTCGTGGTCGAGGGTTTGCACCACGGCCTGGTCGCAGCCGCTCTCAGCCACGAGCATGGGATCGCCGTGCGCCACGGGTGCTTCTGCGCCAACCCCTACGTCTTCCACCTGCTGCACATGAGCAAAGCCGAGGTCGTGCAGGTCGAGGGTGAGGTCACCGCCGGCCGGCGCAAGGCCCTGCCCGGAGCGGTGAGGGCGAGTCTTGCGCCCTACAACACCGAGGCGGAGGTCGACCGGTTCCTCGAGGCGGTCGCCAGCATCGCCCGCGGCCGGATCAGGGCGAGCTACGAGCAGGCCGCGGACGGGACCTTCGCGCCGGCCGGGGGCTGGCCGCGCATCCCAAGCCCGCTGCACGCCATCGTGAAACACTAGGAAGCGCTGTGATCAAGTTCATCGTCGAGGTCCTGCTGGCGATCTTCCTGCACCCTGTCGCCTTCGTGCTTGCCGTGATCGACATCGTCAACCGCAAGGACATGGGCGGGCTGGCGAAGTTCTTGTGGATCATCATCAGCTTCTTCTGGGGCATCGGCCCGATTCTCTACATCGTGCTGGGGGGCGGGAAGCTCTGGTGACCTGCTGACACCGTGAGAGACCGCGCCGCGACCAGGGCTCTGGTGCTCGGCCTGCTGGCGCTTCCCTTCGGCATCTTCGCTCCTTTCGCAATCGTCAGCGGCGCGCGCTCGCTGCGCCGGATCCGCGCGTCGGGCGGCGATCTGCGTGGCGAGGCGAGCGCGACGGCCGGCCTGGTGGCGGGCATCGTCGCGCTGGCGACGATCCTGGCTGGCGTCGGGTACTGGGTCATCGCGTCGTGATCCGGCGAGTGGTTTTCGTCTTGCTCGTGGTGGTGATCGCCACGCTCACCTACCCGGGTGCGCTGCTCGTCTCCCTCGCGGTGATGCTCGCGCCCGCGCCTCAGTCGACCGCGGGCCCGCAGGGGGCGCTCCCCTGGCTTCACGTCGCGCACCCCACGGGCGCGACGCCGTACATCGCCGACGACCAGGGACGCATGGTGATCCTGCACGGAGCCACACCGGCGGGCCTGATCGAGTTCGGCCCGGGCACCGCACCCGTCTACCCGCTCGATCCCGCGGCGTACGCGGACGGAAATTGTCCCGCGCAGTCCGGGAAGTACTGGCCGCTGTGCCGGTCAGACCTTGAGGCGATGGCGCGGCTCGGCTTCAACTCCGTGCGCGTGCCCATCTCCTGGAGCGTCCTCGAGCCAACGCGGGGCGCGTTCAGCCAGGCGCTGGTCGATCGCCTGGCGCAGATAGTCGATTGGGCTCGGGCGCTGCGGATGTACGTGATCATCGACATGCACCAGAACGCCTTCTCTCACTACGTCGACCCGGGCGACGGGGTCAACCTCGGCTTCAACAGCGGCGCTCCGAAGTGGGCGACGATCTCGGACGGGTTTCCCTCCCGCGCGCTCAACGCTCAACGCGAGCTCAACCCCGCGGTGTTCGAGGCCACGACCAATTTCTGGTACGACCGGGATGGCATCCAGGACGAGTACGTAGCCGCGCTCGCCTTCATCGCCCGGCGCTTCGTCGACGACCCGGTGGTCGCCGGCTACGGCGTCTACAACGAGCCCTGGCCTGGCTGGAACCTGGACCCCGGATTCGACGACCTCTTGCTGTTTCCGTTCTTCCGGCGCGTCGTCGACGCGCTCACCGGGACGCATGATGGACTTCCCTGCTGGTCAGGCTTCTTCATGCCTGCGGTTTGCGGCTACCGCGACCTCGGAGTCGACGACCGGCGCCACCTGATGTTCCTCGACACCGGTTTGCCGAGGGAGATCCTCGACTTTCCAACTCACCTGGGCCTGCCCTTCAGCTCCTACCCGAACCTCGTGCTCGCGCTCCACGCGTACACGCATTTCTATACTCCGGACAAGCTTGTCTTCAACCAGAACCCACGCGACGCGAGCTATCCGTGGGGCGGATATGAGCAGAGCTACGTCTTCGCGGAACGGGAGGCCAGGGCCATGGGCGCGGCGCTGTTCGTCGAGGAATTCGGCGACAACCCAGCGGATGACCCGGAGATCCTGGCCAACCAGCTCCTGGAGCAGGAGAAGCACAGAGTCGGCTTTGCCTTCTGGACGTGGAAGGAGAAGGGCGGTGGCTCGTGGGGTGTGTTCGCTCCCGACGGGTCCTGCATTCGTGCCGGCAGGGAGCGTCTGCTGGCGAGGGTCTATCCGCGCCTGACATCGGATCCGGAAGTCTTCTTCCACTACGACTACGGCGAAGGACGCTTCACGATGCACGCCACGGGCCGTGCCGGAGACTCGAGCACCGTCGTCTACGTCCCACCAGAGGTCACCGGCGAGGTCACCGCCGGCGGGGCGGCGATGCTTGTGGTGAGCACGGACGACGGCGACGGAAGTCGCCTGGCCTTTGTCACGCCGACCGGCGGCGCGTACACGATCGCGGTCTCGCCCGCGCCGCTCCGCCTGGGCGGCTGCGGCAGCTGAGTCCCACGCAGTTCTTAGGACATTTGCACCACCGGAGATTAATTTCCCCTCCGACCTGGCATGGGCTAATCTGGAGAACAGGGTGGGAAGCCGACCAGCCATTTCTGGCCGCGTTCGCACGTCCCAGAACGGCAACGGCGCCGAGGCCGCGCGACCGCAGAGATCGGAGGGGATCGGGCGTCCTCGAGTCAGTGGCGCGGTCGCGCCTGAGCCCGCGGTCAGGCTCGTCGGCGTCTCCAAGGCGTACGGCAAGACCCGCGTCCTGAAAGGCATCAACCTCACCGTCGGCCAGGGCGAGCTGTTCGAGATCGCAGGTCCCAGCGGCTCCGGCAAGACGACTCTGCTCCGTCTCGTCCACGGCCAGCTCCGCCCCAACGCCGGCGAGCTGTGGGTGCGCGGGAGAGGCCTCCACCGGCGGTGGCGCCGTGGCCTGGGCGGGCTGCGCCGGGACGTCGCGTTCATCTTCCAGGAGCAGCGCCTTCTCCCCCGACTCAACGCGTTCGAGAACATCGTCTTTGCGCTGCAGCTGCGCGATCCCCAGGTCCCGAACAAGGTCATCAAGCAGCGCGCCCTCGAGGCGCTGGAGTCCGTGAAGCTTGCCCACCGCCGGCGCGCCTATCCGCACGAGCTGTCGGCGGGCGAGCGCCAGCGGGTCGCGGTCGCCCGAGCGCTGGCCACGCGCCCGCGCGTCCTGCTGGCCGACGAACCCCTGGCTTCGATGGACGACCAGAACGCCGCCATCATCACCCACCTTCTCGAGGACGCTGCGGCGAAGGGGACGACGGTGATCGTCGCCTCGCACAAGCACTCATTCGCGGCCACCCGCGTGCTTCGCCTTCCAAGTGAGCGCGTGATGACCAACGGCGTCAAACGTCCGACCCCGATGAACGGCAACGCCTATGTCAACGGAGCGGCCAACGGCAACGGGAACCACAACGGCAACGGCCACACCAACGGCGCCTCCACACCGCGCGCCTGGTGGCGCATGGTGATCCCGGCGCGCCCTCGCCCCCACCGCGCGGCGCGGCCTCAGCGCCTACCCCTGTGGCGCCGCTCCGCCGCGTTCGCGGCCAACGCCTACCGGCTCGTCCTCCTCAACGGCCTGCGGAGCTGGAGCCGGGACATCCGCCTGGCCGCCCCGGTCGTGGGCACGGTTTCGCTTCTGCTCGTGTTGTGCGGGACGCTCGCGCTCGTGGGCATCACCGTCCAGCGCGCCGTGGCCGATCAGACGGGCCAGGCGTCGGTGGTCCGCGTCTACCTCGCCGACGGGGCGTCGCAGACCTCCATCGACGCGCTCGAAGCCCGCCTTCAGGCTGACTCGCGAGTCGAGTCGGTGAGATATCTCACGCCTGCGCAGGCGCTCGAGGAGGCAAGCAAACGACCGGGCCTCGACAGCCTTGCCAGCCTGAGCTCCACCAACCCCTTCCCCGCCAGCCTGGACGTCAAGGTCCGGCTCGTCACCCAGGTGGCGGCCGTCGCCGGATCGGTGAAGGGCGACCCCGCGGTCGATCCCACCTACCCCACCTCCTACGACCCAGACACCTACGCGCGGCTGCGGCACTTCGCGCTGGTGGCCGGCGCGATCGCGGGCGGCATCGTCCTCCTGTTCGCGATCGTCGCGTACGCGGTCGTCGCCAACTCGATGCGAGGCATCGCTCACGCGCGGAGGCAGGAGGTCGTGGTCGCGCGGCTGCTCGGCGCGAGGAGCTGGATGCTGCGCGGCCCCTTCGTGGTCGAAGGTCTCACCACAGGGGCGATCGCTGGAGCGCTGGCCGCCGCGTTGATCGGCGCCGCCTACCTCTTGGCGATGCGCTTCCAGTCGGCGATCTACGTCCAGCTGCTGCCGGGCGTGGGTACGACGGCGGTGCAGTACGTGGTCGCGGCGGTCATCACGGCCGGACTGATCCTGGGAACGGCGACGGCGCTGCTCGGCTTTCGCAAGGCGCGCGCGTGAGGAGCGCGGTCGGGGCCGCGGCCATCGTCGCGGCCTTGCTAGCGCTCCAGGTCTCGAGCGTGGCCGCCACCGATCCCACCCCATGTCCCACCCAATCGGCGTCGTCGGGCGCGCGCGTGACGTGCCCGGCGGCGCCGGATCCAAACCAGGCGGCGTACGACCTGCTGACCGCTCGCCTCGGAGGCGACATCGCCAACGCGTTGACCGCCGAGCATCGCCTCGCGACGACGCTGAACCAGTTTGCGGGCATCGAGCAGTCGCTCATGTCTCAGATCGCGCGGGAGGAGGCGCTCATCGCCAGGCTCGAGGCGGAGATCGCGCGGCTCGACGCGGAGATCGCGGACACTCAGGCGCGGATCGAGGTCGAGAAGCAACAGCTCGCCGCGATGTCGCGCGCGATCTACCGTCAACCCGATTCCTTCTGGATCCTCATCGCGCGGACCGGCAACCTGCGTGAGGCGCTGGTCGCGACCGCCGACGCAGTGATAGCGGGGCAGCGCGCGCACGCCCTTCAGAACCGGCTCGAGGCCGACCTGGTGAAGCTGCAGCGCGATCGCGACGCACGTCAGACCGACCTGGACCGCAACAACAACGCCCGTGACCTGCTGGTCGCGAACCTCAACTCGCTGCAGGAGGTCATGGACCAGCAGAACGTGGTCAGCAGCCAGCTGACGGGGCTGATCGCGCAGATGGAGGCGGCGAAGGCGCACCTGACCAACCAGCCGCCGGACGTAACCTCCAACCTGGCCCAGCTGCTCGAGTCACAGGAGCAGGACCTGATCCTGCGCTCGTACCAGACGGCGTGGGCGCAGGCCCAGGTCGGCACAGGGCTCGCTCTGGTCAATCACGCCTTGCCCACCGGGACGACGATCGCCGGGCTCAGGCTGTCGTGGCCGATGGTCTCCTTCGAGATCACCCAGTCGTTCGGCCCGACGTCGTTCGCGCTGGAGCCGCCGCTCGGCCAGTACAGGCACTTCCACACGGGCGTCGACCTGTCGGCGCCGCTCGGCACACCGGTCATGGCCGCTGCGGATGGGATCGTGGTCGCGGTCGGTCACGGGGCGAGCGGCTACGGCAACTTCGTCGTCATCGCCCACGGCGGCGGCATCGCGACGCTTTACGGGCACCTGCTGGCCACGAGCGTGTCGGTCGGCCAGACGGTCGCGCGGGGCCAGGTCATCGGCCTCGAGGGCTCGACCGGATTCTCGACCGGCCCTCACCTGCATTTCGAGCTGCGCGTCTACGACCAGGTGACGGACCCCATGCCGTACCTGCCCGTACCGGGGACGAGCTGGAACAACTGAGCAGCCGCTAACCTTCGCGCCATGTTGACGGCGTCGGAGCTGTGGCGGCGCTTGAAGATTCCTGCTGGCGGCCGTGTCGCCCTCTTCAACCCCCCGCCGGGTTATGCGGAGTCTTTAGGCGCGGTCGCGCCGCCCGAGGGCGAATCGGCCGAGGTCGTGCAGCTCTTCGCTCCCGACCGCGCCACCCTCGAGCACGACTTCGCCGCGGCGCGCGCGGCCTTGAAGCCAGGCGGCCTGTTCTGGGTCGGATTTCCAAGTCCGGACAGCGGGCGGGCCTCCGACCTCAGCCGCAACCACGGCTGGGGCGTGCTGCACACGGCGGGGCTGACCGCCACCGATGAGTTGAGCCTTGACTCCCATTGGGATGCGATCCGCTTCGAGGTTGGTGGGGACATCCCCGGCGCGGACATGCTTCCGGTCGGGCGCCAGGCGAGCCCCGTGTTCCGGGTGGTGCGGCTGGCCGCGCTGCCGATCTTCAAGTTGATGTTCCGCTTCGACGTCGAGGGCCGTGCCCGCATCCCGAAGGGCCCGTATGTCCTCATCGCCAACCACCTGGGTTGGATGGACGCGATCAGCCTGCTTCTGCTGTTCCCGCCCGAGCCGCGGATCCACTACCTCGCCGACCCGAGCTCGATGATGCGCAACCGGCCGCTGTGGGCGCTCGTGCGCGCGGCGGGAGGGATCGTGCCGGTCGATCGCGCGCAGCGATCCAACACCGCGCTGTTCCGGCATGTCGCGCGGTGCCTCGAGAAGGGCGGCGTGGTGGCCGTGTTTCCGGAGGGAGATTTCGGGCCGCGCGAGGGCGAGCTGCTTCCTTTCAAGAAGGGGTTCGCGCACTTCGCTGTCGATGCGGGCGTGCAGGTGCTGCCGGTCGCGCTCGCGGGCATGAAGGAAATCTGGCTGGGCAAACGGCTGTGCGTCCGCATCGGCGAGCCGATCTCGACCGCAGGCAAGTCCGTGGACGAGGTGCACCGGCTCGGCCAGGACGCGGTCACGGCCCTGCTGCCTCGGTACACCGAGCCGACGGGCAGGAAACCGCTGCGGAGATGGCTGACCGGCCTGTTCTAATGCGCACTTGCATGCAGCTCGTTCACGAAGTGCCCCCGGAGGGAATCGAACCCCCGACCTTGACGTTAGGACCGTCCTGCTCTATCCCCTGAGCTACGGGGGCATGCCAGGCGAAGTCTAAGTTTGATTTCATGCGCGCTGCGGTGCTCGGAGCGCGGACGATGACCGCCAAGGTGCTCGGCGTCGCGGACGGCCGCGCCCTCGGCTGCTCGACGCGAGTGATCGTCACGCGGCCACGATCGCTCGCCACCGCCAGCGCCGCCGTCGACGAGGTCCTCGCCGCCATTGACCTGGCCGCGAGCCGGTTCCGCGACGACAGCGAGCTGAGCCGCTTGAACGCCTCGCCGGACCGGGTGGTCGGCGTCAGCCCGCTGCTGGCCCACGCCATCGAGGCCGCGCTTCGGGGCGCAGAGCTCACCGGTGGCGCCGTGGATCCCACGGTGGGCTCGGCCGTGCGACTCGCAGGGTACGACGCGGACTTCGACGCGGTGCCGCGCGAGGGCGCGGCGATCCGCCTCGTCGCGCGGCGCATCCCGGGATGGAAGGCCATCCAGTTCAGCGCCGCCCAGCGCACGGTCGTCGTGCCGGGGGGCGTCGAGCTCGACCTCGGGGCGACCGGCAAGGCGCTCGCCTCCGACCTCGCCGCCGCGGCCGCGCTCCAGGCCATGGGCGG
>Ga0209376_1000534_pt1 | contig 41523 bp, 36 predicted proteins | sample GraSoiAngelo_134_FD_185891 | JGI IMG/M metagenome (GOLD analysis project Ga0209376, IMG submission 185891) | Grasslands soil microbial communities from the Angelo Coastal Reserve, California, USA - 14_0929_05_30cm (SPAdes) (version 2) | ecosystem: Environmental > Terrestrial > Soil > Grasslands ...
TTTTGTCGTTTTTGCCGCCTCAGTGTTGGCCGGCCGGGCGTGGTGCTTAACGTTTGTTGCCTCGGCGGCCGCCGCATAGTCGGCCGGTGAAGGATTCACAGTCGGCTTGGTTGTCTGCGCCTGCAGATAAAGGCCGCAAAAAAACGCAACCAATGCTGCGACGGCGGATTTGATTGACACTCGACGAAGTAAAGGCCCATATACCATTGACGAGCTCCTTTTCAGTGAAGTCGCTTCGCGCCGGGTAGTCGTAACAGTCTGAGACACACTACCTTAGTTGGTTTGAAACGTTTTCTTCTCAACCGGTGCGGCCCCGAGGTGGAGCAGATTCTGGCTCTATTCTTCGTAAGGTGTCAAGACCCACAACTGCCAGAACCGCCAATTCCGTTTCCAGGGCCCGCAACTCCGTCCCTTATCCGATGACGGAAGGGTTGCCGATCCGCCGCGCGCTCAACGGCTCAACATTTGCCTTTTGTCTTCTCACCGGAGGCAGAGGCGCCCAGCCAGAGGACTGCGTTTTCGAATATTTGGTTCTGTTCCTTGTTCGTGAAGATTTTGTCGCCGTGGCCCATGTTCATGTAAAGCATATGGTAGCGGGCGTTGGTCCAGACGACAGGAAGGTCGCCTGAGGTGATGGTGTCTTTCAGGCCGATGGGATAGTTGGAAAGGTCGAGCGTGAGCAGGACCTGGACGTCTTTGTTGAGGCGGGGGCTCGGCTTCCAGATGTACCACTCGTTGTCGGGTGAGGAGAGTGTCGCGGCCAGATGTTTGGTGACTGGGTGTGCGCGGTCATCGACGATGAGCCTGGCGCGAAGCGGCGGCCACTCGTTACCGAAGAAGACGGCTCCGCCGAGAAACTGCACGAACCAGGGCCAGTGTGTGTGTTCGTCGTTGTAAGCGGAGACGCCTGACCGGTCCATTGATTATAGACACCGACCAAATGTGATGCTATAATGAGTCACAATGAAGAAGACAACTGTGCGAGATCTTCGTTATCACTTCCCGGAGATCGAGGCTCGGCTGAATAAGGGTGAGGGAATCATAGCCCACAAGCGGCGGAAGATGATCGCCCGCTTGTTGCCCATTCGCCCGGGGACTGACGTATACCCTGATTTTTCCGCCCTCCGACGACGGATCTTTGGCGCAAAGACGACTCGCAAAACTGGTACCGAGCTTGCCTCTGAGGAGCGGGGGCGCTATTGATCGCCTACGCCACACTGGATTTCTCGTGTCCCTTTATGGCCAGGACAGCAACTCAGCCGTCGCCACTGGCTTGATTAGGTCCAAACCCGTATTTCTGCTGACCTCTCTGGGCGAGGCGGAATTCACCAACGCCGTCCAGTTGCGAGTGTTCCGAAAGGAATGGACGCGCCTCGAGGCTCGGTCCGTTCACGATCTGTTTCTGCAACATCAAGCCGCCGGTGTATTTCGCATTGCGCCGCTTGGTTCTGAGATCTGGGAAAAGGCTCTGGTTCTTTCGCGTCAACACAGCGCGAGATTTGGCACCAGAACGCTCGACCTTCTCCATGTTGCAGCCGCACTTGTTCTGGGGCCCGACGTCTTTTATACGTTCGACAAACGGCAGCGCAAACTTGCCAAGACGCAGCGGCTGAGGATTCTTCCACGCTGAGCGCTGCGAGCCTAGCTGCTAGTACGTGGCTTCCGAGTACGGCTGGACCAACCATTCTTGCCGCGATGAACAGGCTGAGGATTTTTCCATTACGCTGACTGCTCGGCAAGTTCGCGATCCAGTGGCGTTGCAGCTCACATGCTGCCAGATAATCAGTGCACAATAGAGTAAAAGCGCAACAGTTGCTGATGAATCGTCAATTACTTGTGATAAAGCGATATTTCACCAACCACGACCAGGTCTCCGCTTCCGATTTGCGTCGATCCTGAAGCTATCTGACTGAAGGCGGCTGTTCGGTTCCGCGACAGCATTTCCCTGCAACGGACAGTCCAGGCCGAGATGTATCCTGAGCGAGCTGGATAAGGACCGACGGCGCAGAGACTTAGCTAAGTGTAGATTCGGAAGGATACCTGCGTTTGGACGTTTAGCTCAGCAGATTTCGGAGTACCCATGGGAACGGTGTGGCAGGACCTGCGCTACTCGCTGCGAATACTGACGAAGTCGCCGGGGTTCACGACGATAGCCCTGCTGACGCTGGCGCTCGGAATAGGTGCGAATACCGCGCTGTTTTCGGTGGTCAATGGAGTGCTGCTGAATCCCCTGCCTTATCCGAATCCCGAACGGCTGGTGGCGGTGGCCGAAAAGTTTCCGCCCTTCCCGGAGGCGTCGATTGCCTATCCGAACTTCTTAGACTGGGTGAGGATGAACCACACCTTCGAGGCGCTAGCTGCTTATCGTCACACGGATTTCAGCTTGACCGATTCAGGCGAGGCACAGCGGCTGAATGCCGTACAGGTTTCGGCGAGCTTCTTTGCGTTGTTGGGGGTCAAGCCGGTCATTGGACGAAATTTCTCGCCGGAGGACGACAAGAAAGGCGCACCGCCGGTCGTCATGCTGAGCGGACGTTTCTGGAGGAGCAAGTTTGGAAGCTCGCCGGAAATTTTAGGGAGCCTGCTGACGCTGGACGGGACGGGCTATACGGTGATTGGGGTCGTACCGGAGAACTTCTATTTTTGCTGCGAGTCGATGAATTTCGAGCTTGGCGATGTGTACGTGCCCATAGGGTCCGGAAACGCCTCGTGGCTCACAGCGCGTGGTTTTCGCCCGGGAATCCGCGGTATCGGGCGGATGAAACCGGGAGTAACCATCGAACAGGCGCGCGCGGATATGAATGAGGTCGCGCTCAACCTCGAGAAGGCTTATCCGGGCACAAACAAGAACGCCCGTCTAGTTTTGATGCCCCTGCAACAACGCATGGTCCAGGGGATCCAAACCACGCTGCTCGTGTTGCTCGCCGCCGTCGGATTCGTGCTGCTGATCGCCTGCGCGAACGTGGCCAATCTGCTGCTCGCGCGGGCAATGGGGCGCGCAAGGGAGTTCGCGATTCGCTCGGTTCTGGGAGCGACGCAGCGCCGGGTCATCCGGCAGTTGCTGACCGAAAGTCTGCTGCTGTCGGTTGCAGGCGGGGCCTTGGGCGCGTTTTTCTCATGGTGGGGAACGCAGGCGTGGTTGGGCGCTCTGCCACAGGCACTGCCAAGGGCGAACGATGTGCGCGTCGATTCCCGCGTTCTGCTTTTCACACTGGCCGTCTCCATGGTTGCTGGCGTGCTCTTCGGCCTCGCGCCCGCTCTGAAGACCGCGTCCCCGGACCAGAATAAGACTTTGAAAGAAGGGGGGCGCGGCTCGAGCGGAGCGCGGCATCGCACACAGGCCGTTTTCGTAGTGCTTGAGCTGGCGCTAGCGGTAGTGCTCTTGGTCGGCGCGGGCCTGACGCTTCGCAGCCTCGCGCGCCTCTGGGGCATGAATCGGGGATTCAATCCGCAGAACGTCTTGAGTTTCGATCTGGCTTTTCCTCCTTCCGTCCTGAAGGAAGCACCGAATCAAGTCCGGCCGATGCTTCGTCGCCTTCCTGATACCATTGCACAAATTCCGGGCGTGGAAGCGGCGTCGTTGACAGATGCATCCATGCCGCTGAGCGATGATTGGGAAGAACACTTCTGGATCGAAGGGAGGCCGAAGCCACTGACGGTGAACGAAATGCCCGAAACGCTGCTCTACATCGTGAGCCCGAATTATCTCCGGGTGATGGGCATTCCTCTTCTCCGCGGGCGATTCTTCACCTCGGAAGATAGTGCACAATCACGCCGCGTCGGAACCATCGACGAGAATCTCGCGCGAGAGTATTTCCCAAACCAGGATCCGATCGGCCGGCGCATCCTCGTGGAGGATTCGCCTATGGAAATCGTCGGCGTAGTTGGCCACACAGAACAGTGGGCACAGGATGAGAAGCTCAGCGGCTCTGTGAAGGTTCAACTCTACACGCTCGCCGAACAAGCCCCTGACGCGTGGCTGGGAAAGGGAGCGGGGATCGTGGTTCGCACCGAGGCTCCAAATTATCCGACTGCGGACAAGATCCGTTCAGCCATGCAGCAGATGAACCACGAGCAGGCAACCTACAATTTTGAGTCGATGGACCAGATCATAGCGAGGTCACTGGTGTCACGGCGATTCGCGATGATCTTGTTGGGTGTGTTCGCGGCCATTGCGCTGGTGCTTGCCAGCATCGGAATTTACGGCGTCATGTCTTACGTGGCCGGCCAGCAGACTCACGAAATCGGCCTTCGAATGGCCCTGGGAGCGCAACGACGAGATGTGCTGAAGCTGGTGTTCGGCGAAGCGGCAATGATGGTTTTCGCGGGCCTGCCCATCGGCCTGATCGCCGCCGGATTGCTGACGGAACTGATCAAAAGCTTGCTTTTCGGCATCAGCACGACGGACCCGGCGACGTTCGCGGCGGTTGCGATCTTGCTTAGCGCGGTTGCGTTTGCGGCGTGCTATTTGCCGGCGCGGCGGGCGATGCTCGTCGATCCGATCGTTGCGCTCAGACACGAGTAGTAGTTCGCATTTTTGCCCCGCTAGAAAGCTCGGTAGGAAAGTGATTGTACCGAGCGCCCAGGCCGGCAAATGAGACCGCGATCGTGCGAGCTGTCGCTGATTTTTCGAATCTTGGCCCAGATATGTCGTCGGTGAAGTTCATCCGCCGGACCCAGTGGGCAATAAAAGAGTTCACGCAGTGCATCTGCGCGGAGATTTATTTCAACTTCGACAGAGCTATAGCGCTTAGTTTGCATGCTTGAAAGGGGCTTAGCTGGTCAAACCTGCCTCGCGAAGAGGTGATCTGGGTTGCGGCGCGTTATTCGCAATCGGCAGCGGCTGCAGAAACACGTCGGCCAGCAGATTGTCAGACCGGTGATGGAGCTACAGGCCCTCGATGGAGATATCCTGTGGAGAAGAATTGAAAAAGGTGCGGAGAACTTGTTGACGGATCCGGATAAAACGGTGACCTGCTGGTGTGCCGAGCCAAGTGGGTCGAGTTTTCCGCTGTTTTCACAAAAAGCCACCTGGGGCTCAACTCTCCAAGTGCACGCGGCAAAAAGGTTTGTTGTAGTTTCCACAGATTCACAGGCCTCATCACAACAACAAGGTTTATTCATCTGGTTTCGAAGGGAACCTCTTGCATCAGAAAGTTGTAGCTGTGCATATCGAGCGAAGCGGGATAGATTGCCTACGGAGCCAGGATCAGTTCCGAACGGCGCGCTCCAAGCATGGAGTCGGGGACTCATGACCGAAGAGAAAAACAAACCGAAAGTGGGGCAGATTGATGCCCGGTTTGCCCCGGTCGTTCTAAGGAGGCCTGCGAATTCGTGAGGCACGGCACCCGGACTAGTTGATGTTCGTATAGCGCCCAAAGTTTTTTCGTAAGTTCTCCAAGGGAGAGCACACTCGATGAAGGAAGGTTGCGACTCTATAGCCAATGGCGCGGCTTGCGGGTTACATCTCAATTCCTTCCGTCACGTCGAGGAAAGTCTTTCGAGCTAAGCCCGCAGACAAACCTTGCCGAAGTGGCGAGCCTCCCTCAGATAGTTAAGGGCCTCTCGCAGCTCGGAGAAACCAAAGACCCGATCCACCACCGGACGCATAGCGTGAAATGCAATCGCCTTGTTCATCGCTTCGAACATTTCCCGCGAGCCCACGTCGACCGCTTCTACGCGAGCACATTTGCCCATGAACGCAACGAGGTCGACTTCAGAAGTCACACCAATGAGCAGTCGCACCAATGCCACCGTGCCTCCCAGCCGCACAGCTGCAATGGCTTCCTTCAGCCCTCCCACGGTATCCACAACATAGTCCGCCCCGATATCTTCGGTTAACTCCATGACTGCCTTTGGCCAGTCAGGATCCGTCTTGTAGTTAATGACTTCAGCGGCGCCCAGTTCCTTTGCCCGAACGAGCTTTTGATCGCTGCTCGAGGTTACGATGACGCGGGCTCCGAGAAATCTCGCGAATTGGAGCGCGAAAATCGAAACACCTCCGGTCTCCAGAACTACAACGGAATCGCCAGGTCTAATATCCCCGAGCGCGATAACAGCGCTCCACGCGGTTACTCCAGCGCAGGGCAGTGTAGCTGCTTCCTCATCGGTCAAGTGTGCGGGCACATGCACTAGCAGCTAGGTCAACACCACGCGATTGCTGCCTCCCAAGTCCAGTCGAGCAGGATTCATGAAGAACGCTCACGCGTGGCTGATGGCTCGACGAGAGCGTGGTCCGCAGGAAGGGCTTGGCCGGACCAAATACGCTGGGAAGTCCAAGGCATGGCCGGAGCGCTCCAGAAGGCATCGGAAGGGGACAAGCCCAAAGGCAACAGGGCCGTGGCGCAGAGATAAAGACTTCCCGTGGAGATGTAACTTTCCGCTAGCGATGGCTGGTGTCCGCAAAAGCCGATTGTCAGCCAGCCCCCATCATCAAAGGTTCCCGGCGCCCCGATCATTTTGAAGATGACGGCAGACATGCCGCAGCGGACCTGTTCCGGCTTCAGGTGTTCGGGCAATTCGCGCATCAGGCTAACTTGAGCAAGAGCATGAAAAGCGCCAAACCGGTACGTGGTGGAACGACCCATCGACGGGAATGTACCGTCAGGGGCAATCAGCCGCTCCAAGATGTCCGCGTAGCGCCGCGCCCGCTGCAATTCCATTGCATAGGCGCCCTCCAATTCGCGGTCCTTCTGTTTCACGACGGCAAGCACGTCCAGCAGCATGGGGTGAATCACGAAACTGTTGTAATAATCGAAGTGAAAGAATTCTCCGTCCCCATACGCGCCATCTCCGACATACCAACGCAGCATCCGGCGCACAGGAGCTTCCAGCCGCTCTTCGACGGTGTTCTCGCCCATGGTTTGCAAAGCGGCTTCAATCATCGCGGCAAACAGCACCCAATTATTTTTGTCCGGAGTGGGAATGACACGGGAGGACCGGAGCGCAGCGATCAACTGTTTGCGCACCCGCATATCCAGTCCAAACCACAAAATCTGCGGCGCTCGAAGAATTCCCTGCGCTAGAAACGCCGCGTCCACTAGGGGCTGGGAGCCGTCGTGAAAATTCATGAAGTCAGCCGACTTAGGATCCGTGGCAGCGTCAAGAGATGCCTGGGCCCAACTGACGAACCTCTGCTGCTGCTTCGCTTCGGATTCATTCAGTCCCCCGGCTGCGAGCCAAGGCGCGATTCCGGCAAGCAACCGGCCAAGAGCCTCCAGATGCGTATATTTCCTTCGATCGGGATTCGCTGACTCCACAGGCATTCTCTTCTTCAGCTCGCCCCGGGCCAGGTTTTCAAGCACCGGCTTGGCCAGTCTCTCGAGCACAGCAAGCCAGTAAGCACGTTCGTTTACCTCGGCGGGTGTGCCCGGTTGAGCCTGCACCTGCAGCTTCGGGAAGGGCGAACTGAACACCGTCCGAGCGCCCAGGACTGCTGCGCATTTCAAAAAGTCTCTTCTGCGTTCCATAAGGCGATCGGAGTATTTAAAGGCCTTTCTTCTCTTTGCGCAAATCCAGTTTTGAGAGTCAGCGCGGCATGACCGTCGGCCCCACAGTCGAATTTCTGAGAAGGCCACAGCCACCCATGACACATCAAAGGCGTTCGATTCATGCAACAGATCGCTCCGCAACCACCAACGGCGCAAAAAGTAGCTAGGTGTGATTGTGGACCAACGTCCTCCAGTTGTCCTGCTGGGAAGGCCAATAAGCGTGCACCGCACGTGGAGAAACTTAGATACCTAGCTTCACTTGCGCCATCGTGCGAGCGGCTCGCTGGGCCGCAGATGTAGTCACATGTGATACAATGTAGCCTCAAGGCAACGTGCTGCTGAAAGCACCGTAGGGTTGACCATGGCTGAACGTCGAATCGGTATCCGTGAGCTCAAGTCGAAATTGAGCGAGTGCGTGCGCGAAGTCAGGGAGGGCCAGACGATCTTGGTCACACAACGCGGACGCGTTGTCGCCCGCCTCATCCCCGAGGCCACGCCAGTGCGTGAACGCCTGGCGGCGCTCAAGAGCGCCGGTGGCATTCAGTGGAGCGGCCGGCGATTGCCCCGGACGAAGCCCGTCGCACGGCTACGAGGGCGGCGCACGGTCGCTGATCTGGTCAGCGAGAATCGCGAGTGATTGCGTACCTCGACGCCAGTGCTTTGGTGAAGCGTCATGTCAAGGAGCGGGGATCGCGCGAGACGCTCGACTTCGCGGCACGCGCCGACGTTGTCGCCACGTCTCTGATTAGCCGAGCGGAGGTCGCGGCGGCGCTCACCAAGGCGGTGCGCGCGAAACTCTTGGAGGAGGACGAAGCGCGACAAGCCCAGCGCGCTTTCGCCGCACAATGGCCTGACATCGCCCGCGTCCCTGTCACGGAGGCGCTCGTGTCGCGCGCCGAGACGCTGGCCTGGGAGTATGGACTCCGCGGTTATGATGCGATCCAACTCGCCTCGGCAGTTCTGTTTCAGGAGTCTCTAGGGACCGCGGTCAGACTGGCGACCTACGACAAGCAACTGTGGGATGCCGCGCGACGTGCCGGCTTTGAGCCCTGGCCGGACAAGGCGCCCCAGTAGTCGAGTTGCTCTAAGCTAGTTGGCGCTCACGGGACCACGTCCGACCAGGGTTCCGTTCACATCAATATTGTCGAGGATCGCAGCTCCGAACTCATCTGGACCCCCTCCTGTATTTACAAAAGGTAGGGGAAACGTCGTCGTTGGCGTCAGATATCCCTCGTCGAAGACGATCTGAATCCTCTGCACCGTGCCCGTAATGGGGCAGGGGCCGAATGTTGGACCGCATGCAGCCCCGAAACCCATCGGGGGGTTCCAGCGCAGCCTTAGCCAACCGTCTCCAAGAGTCTCCATGTTGGGCGGAGGTGAGCTGCAGCCAAGGAAGAAGAACCCGATAGAAGTGCTGACGTTGAAGCGAGGCGCGCCCGCGCCGCAATGCGATCCTTGGGGACCGCTGTGCGTACCGGGGCCGAACTTCCTGATGTCATAGCCGAGTTCAGTCAGGGTAATGCCCTTAATGTTGATGAGATCGGCTGTCGCGGCTGCAAAATTTACGGTCGGGCCAGTCTTCACGAGCAGGAGACCCTGGTTCCGCTGGTCATTCAGATCGCCGCTTGAGCACGCGGGATCGGTATAAGTTGAGGAGCCGCCAACGCCGGTGAAGTCCGCATTTGGAAGCGCGATCGTGGCCTGCGTAGGGCAGCCTATTGCGCTGAGCCAACTCGCCTGGACAAGTTTGTTTTTCCCGGATCGAACTCCCGGGGTATTACGTTTGTAAAGGTTCCGGGCGGATCGGTTGTGGGATCAATGAGGGGCTCGGGCAGGATGCTCATCAGAGCCTGACTGAGCTGGATCGTGGTTTGCAGGGTCGAAGTGTTCGTTGTCTGAGCACCTGCAGGCTCACCGCCGCCGCCGCAGTTCGTCGAGAATTCGCGACGCAGGCTGGAGACCGCCTGCCTCGGCAGATCCCCAGGACGTTAACAACGCGTCCTGCAAGGCGCGCCGCTCATCGCTAGTGAGGTCATCGCCTTCTAAGAAGCCTTATTATCTCCATGCCTGACGGCTCCAATGCGGTAGGTGCCTGGCGCCTCCGGTACGGCTGTACTATGGCGCTACACAAGCCATTTCGATGGCCTGCATGCAATAAGCGGAAATCACGGCGTATCAGCGCTATGACGTTGCTGCGCACGACACCTTTTCACCGATTTTTCGAAGAGTATCTGGAAAAATTAGGTTTTCAATCTCGGTGCGAGGCCCCAGCCCATGCCTAAACTAGTCGCATTTCTCCAATTTGTTGGATCACTTGTAGTCGCCTATTGTGCCGTTCGGAGTGCCGCTACAATTTGGAATATTTGCCAAAGATGGCGTCGGTCGTAATAAGGATGTCTCCTCAAAAACTATGGACGCTCGACGAGGCTTGAGACTGACGAGCAAAGGCGATTTCTCGGCCTAACCGGTTCGCCAGGTGGAGCCTGGTCCGTTCGTGGGCGGACGTTCGCGCACCGAGCTGAAACGTTTTTCGGTTTGCAAGTAGGCAGGCATGCGACGCAGGCATTGACAGACTGTACTAGCTGTAGTAATACAGTCATGACAAATGATCCCATTTCAAATATCTTTTCGCCCCGGAGCTCCCCTCTGCGACCAGGTCGTCTACGCTGCGAAAAAAGCCGTTGTGTCTGGTCAGATGCGTACGGGGGATCCCTTCCCTTCCGTGCGTGTCCTTAGCAAGGAATTGAAGATCAATCCAAATACGGCCCACAAGGTCATCACCCAATTGGTCAACGAAGGGGTCCTTGAGGTTCACCCAGGAACGGGTACGGCAGTGGCAGCCCGGCCTCCTTCCAGTCCCAGGGAACGTGCCCAGTTGCTCGGTCAGGAAATCGAGCAACTCGTTGTCGAAGCCAAGCGCTGCGGTGTTGATCTCGATTCCGTTCTGGCTGCCGTTCAGAAGCACTGGAAGAGACTCGGTGGCAGAAATGAACCTCATGTTTCTTTTTCAAAGGAAGAAGAGCGCACAAGTGTATGAGTTACGCCATAAAAACTGAGGAGTTGTCGAAGCGATTCGGCCGTGTCCAAGCCCTGAATGGGTTGAACCTCAAGGTCCCGGAAGGTGCGATCTATGCTCTTGTGGGCCCCAACGGGGCGGGTAAGACAACCACACTTAAACTGCTCATGAATGTTCTCAGACCCACTAGTGGAAATTGCGAAGTCCTCGGCGTTGCGTCCGAGAAACTCCGTTACTGCGATTTGGCCGTTATCGGTTACGTGTCGGAAAACCAGGATATGCCGGACTGGATGACCGGCCGCTATCTTCTTTCTTATCTCAGGCCGTTTTACCCCACTTGGGATGACGGAGTGGCGTATGAAACGGCACGCGACTTGGCCCTGCCGCTCGATCAGAAAATCAAAACTCTATCGCGAGGCGCGCGCATGAAGCTAGCGGTCGTGTCTTCGCTCACCTATCGACCGAGGCTTATCGTGCTGGACGAACCATTTGCAGGTCTCGATTCGGTTGTGCGTGACCAGCTGGTTCAAACTTTGCTGCAGCGCGTTGAGGGAGCCACGGTTGTTATTTCGTCGCACGATCTCCATGACCTCGAGAGTTTTGTCAGCCATGTCGGCTATCTCGACCGCGGTTGCCTGTGTTTCTCAGAAGAAATCTCGTTCTTGGTTGAACGCTTTCGCGAAGTGGAGGTTACTTTGGGAGCCACGCCTCGCATGCCCGTCGACTGGCCGAAGAACTGGATTTGCCGTGAATCGTCATCCGCTGTAGTACGTTTCATTGAAACGCGTTTTGATAGCGAAAGTACGCCTACGGAAATCAACCGGCGCTTCGTCGGCTCGCGCAACGTTTCATTCACTCCGATGTCGTTGCGCGCTATCTTCACGGCCGTTGCGAGGTCCTCGAGCGGGACCGCCTGAAAGGAGCCTTCGATGCGGCACACTCTCCACATCTTCAAAAAGGACTCTCGACACTTGTGGAAAGAAATTCTCGTCGTTACAACCATGATCGCAGCCTTCGCCTACCTCGGCGCTCGTAGCCGACCCGTCTTGACCGCGTATGCGCTTCCCATCGATCGGCTGGACGCTATTTACCGCCTGCTATTGCCGCTGGCCTGGTGGTACCTGATCGCTGCCGTTGTTCATGGAGAGCCCATTTCGGGCGATCGCCAGTTCTGGCTCACACGCCCATATCGTCGTGGGAGTCTTTTGGCCGCTAAGGTTCTCTTCGTGCTGGTGTTCCTGAACCTGCCGATGCTCTTAGCCGACTGTGTCATCCTTGCCGCTCACGGCTTCAAGGCTTGGTCCTATTTGCCCGGATTGCTCGTCCGCCAGTTGCTGCTCCTTCTCGTCTGGTTCCTTCCGTTCTTGGCATTGGCGACTGTCACGGAGAATTTGAAGCAGTTCCTGCTTCTTCTGGTTATGATTCCAGTCCTCTACTTCATCATCGCCTTTGTCGGTAGGCTGCCCGTTTTCGGCCTTTACGGCCACGGGGAATGGATTCCGATTTCCGCCATGATCGTGGTGGTGGTCGTGGGGACATTTCTGATTCTGCGGATTCAGTACCTGCACCGGCGGACGACGCTCGCTCGCGGAATCGCCATCTGCGCGTTGCCTCTCGCGTTAGTGGTCCCGTCTTTTTTCCCACGCCCGACGGCGTATGCCGCGCAGTTGGCGCTGACTCATCGGCAAGCGTTGCCAGCTTCTGTGGTCCTCGGGTTGGACCTGAGCAGACAGGACGGACAGGATCGCAATAGTCTGGTGACTGATGGCGAAGCGAATACCGTGGAATTGGACTTCCCACTTCGAGCTACGGGAATTCCGCAGGATCTGGATCTAATCGCAGATCATTTGGCGGTGAAGGTTCGGACTCCCGACGGTAACAGCCTGAACACGACCTGGCGCAGTCTGATGTTTTCTGACAGAAATGGCCAGCTTTGGATGAAGGTCCATATCGACGAAGCGGTATTCCAGAAGTTAAGACGTACCACGGTGACTGTGAGAACTTCCGCTTATCTGACATTATTAGGGAATTCGAGGGCAACTCTGATTCCAGCTGGTGCAAAATCCATGGAAGTACCTGGGATTGGGCGTTGCTCTTTCTTGCCTGATAATATGCACGAGTGGGTCTTATTCTGCCAAGCTCCCTTCCGGCAGCCCGTCGACTTTTGCAAAGCTATTCTCGGGGAAAGTGAGATTCGTAAGTTCAACGAGGCGCTCCCGATCGGAGGATCTTATTCTCCCTACCCTGCCGAATTAGAAGTTAGCCCGCTAGTCCTTACATTCAATGGGGTTTATGGCATCTCGCGGCCGATCAGCGGTGCTCTGATGCTGACCGCAACTCCCTTAAGCCATTTTCATACTGACTTTGAGCTTCCAGACGTTTCACTCAAGGATTTTGTACTCGATAAGCAAACAGTGGACTCTCATTTTTGATCAGGCGAGTCAGGCGAGTGCCTGTTCGACGGAGGAGTCTGAAGTCCATAAGAATGAGTTGGGACCGGCAGCGCCTGACCGTTAAGGCTAAAGAACGGGATGTTGAGGACGAGTTGCAGAATGACGGCCAAGAGTACAGCGTTTGGCAGATACAGGTAGATGAATTTCATCGGACCGGTCGTGGTTTTCTAACTTGTTGCTTGGCTTGTCTTTACGCTCGCGTATCTAGCCGATTTTTTCCTCTGCTTTGGGCCAACTGTTCCCGATGTTCCCGGATTCAACTCGAGAACATGTGTCAAAAAAAGGTCGGGTCAATACTTGCTAAGTGACTGAAAAAAAGAAGCTAATGCGTCTTTCACAACTTTTTACAATCATTTGCGATGGGTTGACAACTTGTCCGAAGATGTCTTTATAGTCTTTTCCTCGTAAGGGCGAGAAAAATCTGGCGAGGCTCCAGAATGTCCAAGAAGTTGCGACTGACAGAACGCACGAGAACGCTCCTGACGCTGGAGCTGGCTATCGTGCTCCCTGCGGCAGCCTTGATGGGCTTCAGCATCTGGAATCTGAAGCATATCCAGCGCTCGGAGGCCGTCCAAGCTGCCTTCGAGCGCGACTTTTCCCACGTGCTGAGGATCGCGGAAAAGAAAAGCTTGGAGAGGGCGAACGACTTGCTCACGCCCGTCCGTAAAGAGTTCCCAAACCCCGACGACGGCGACTCCAAAATCAAGACCGGGCTCAGGCGGATACTTCTGGAGCATCCTGAGTATCGGTTTGCGGGCTTGTACGATAAGAAGAATAATCTGCTGTTGACTCGCCTGCAGCCGGGCCACGAACAGGATGAGGTTTTTTGCGCACTCACACAGGAAGAGATCAAGGGCGTGGCGTCCTGGCTGCCTTTGGAAGCCTCCAAGATGGTGGAAGGCGTTCGAACCGCGGCGGAGAAAGAAGAACGTCCGGTGGGCTTCGAGGGGTGGTGGACGGGCGCCGAAAATCAGCAAACGTACTGGAATTTTGCTTATTTTATTCCCCCAGGTGTGGCCAAGGATCGCGTAACCCTGGGGATGGTTGCTTTTGACGGCGACTACCTGCGCAAAAGCTTCCTGCCCGCCATGATGAAGGACGTACTGACCAGCAAGAGTATTGTGTTGCGGGGCGATGCCAATCCCCCGGTCATGATGATCCATCCCCCGAAGGATTCCACTCCCTGGGTGGCTTCTGCAAACTGGGACGGGGGCAAGCCGGAGATGGAGCGCGCCTTCACCGACGTTTTTCCTCGATTGCACGTGGCGATCAAGTACCAAGGCACAACGGTCGCCGACCTGGGAACCAAGTTCCTCCGATACAACTACATCGTGCTCGGCGCGCTATCTCTGCTGATGGCTGGCGGTGTCTGGCTCACCTATCGCAACCTTTCGAGGGAAATGACGCTGGCCAGACTGAAGTCCGATTTTGTGGCCAACGTCTCACATGAACTGCGGACGCCCCTGGCCCTGATCCGGCTGTATGCCGAGACCTTGGAGCTCGGGCGGCTTATGGCCAAGGACAAATATCAAGAGTACTTCCGCATCATACGAGAGGAGAGCGAGCGCCTGACGGCACTCATTAACAACATCCTGGACTTCTCCCGAATTGAGGCGGGACGCAAGGAATACGAGTTCAAGGAAACCAACCTCGCCGAACTGGTTCATTCGACTTTGGAGTCCTACCGCTTTCAAATCCAACAAAATGGATTTGCCTTCGAGGAGAACATTTCCGGCGACATTCCACCGGTAATCGTGGACCGCGAAGCGATCGCGGGTTCGCTTCTCAACCTCCTGAACAACGCCCTGAAGTACTCCAAGGACCGGAAATACATCGGCGTGAGTCTGTACCGTTCGAACAGCCGCGTAAATCTGGAGGTCCAGGATCGCGGGATTGGCATCCCGAAGAACGAGCAGGAGAAAATCTTCGAGAAGTTTTACCGGTGTGGAGACGCTCTGGTACACAACATCAAAGGATCGGGGCTGGGTCTATCCCTGGTGCGGCACATTGCGCGGGCGCACGGCGGGGACGTGCTGGTGGAAAGCGCACCCGAGAAAGGCAGCAAGTTCACGATCGCATTGCCTTTGGATTCCCCGACGCAGCCTGGGGACGCAATGGCATGAAGGCTTTGGAGTGGAAGTGACGCCATGGTCCGGGGAGAGCACAAGGAAGTGGTCATGGGGACAACGAAAATTCTGATCGTCGAGGACGAGCCGCTTATGGTCGCGGGGCTACGCGATAATTTCGAGTACGAGGGCTTTCAAGTGATCACAGCGGTCGATGGCGTGGAAGGACTCGAGCGGGCGCTGAAGGATTCCCCGGACCTCATCGTGCTCGACGTGATGATGCCGCGGATGAGCGGCCTGGAGGTCTGCAAACAGCTGAAGGCTAAGCGCCCGTCGATTCCCATCATCATGCTTACGGCGCGTGGCCAGGAAGTGGATAAGGTTGTAGGCCTCGAGCTCGGTGCCGACGACTACGTCACCAAGCCCTTTTCGATCCGGGAACTGCTGGCTCGCGTGAAGGCTGTTCTGCGTCGGGCGCAAACGCTCCCGAAAGAGCAGGATCGCTATGCCTTCGGCGATGTCGAGGTGGACTTGCGCAGCTACCAGGTCCTGCGTGGCGGCAAGCCTGTGGATTTTTCGAGCAAAGAGTTTGAGCTGCTGAAGCATTTCCTATGTCATTCCGGGGAAACGATGAGCCGCGACAGGCTGCTTGACGAGGTCTGGGGCTACGAGAATTTTCCAACGACGCGCACGGTGGACGCTTTTATTGTGCGGATACGCCAGAAACTCGAACCCGTTCCCGACCAGCCGCGTTTCTTTCTGACGGTGCACGGAGTGGGCTACAAATTCGTTGGATGAGGCGAGCATGGCTGGGCTAATCGAGAAGACGCCAGACATGGGGCGAAACGCGCTCGGGAACTACCTGGCGCAGGCAACGACACGCGCGACCGAAGCGAAAAGCGGTCAAGGTATGCTCGCTAGGGGAAGAAAGCCTGCGGAGAACATCCAGGCGGTCAAAGAGGAACTGGATGCGGTGCGTCGCGAACAAGCAAAGCTGCAACAAGCCATTTATGAAGCCGCTCAGGTGCAACGCAGGCTCTGCGCCCCACGCGAGCTCACCTCGGGCGAGTTCGAGATCGCCGGCGAAATTTTTCCCGTCCGTCATCTTTCGGGAGATTTTTTCAAAGTGATGGAACTCGACCCCGTCCTCGGATTGGCAGTGGGCGACATCGCCGGCAAAGGTTTGACCGCGGGAATTTGGCAGACCCATTTGCTCGGCTTGATCCAGCGCTGTGCACGATCGCACTCGGACGCAGCGGATGCTGTTGCCGAGGTCAACCGGGAGCTCTGCCAGGATCAAGATGAGCGGCCTATGACAGCGCTGTTCTTTGCCCGACTCGATCGGCAAGGGAACGAACTTGCGTACTGCAACGCTGGGCTGCCCGCCCCGCTGCTGATTAGGCAGGACACGGCAGTGGAACGGCTGGAAATTGGTGGCCCAATGCTGGGTGCGCTACCAAGGGCCGAGTTCCACTCTGGAAAAGTCCGACTGAATCCGGGCGACATGTTGATCGCTTTCTCCGACGGCGTAACCGAGTGCCGGAATTCCGGAGACGAGGAGTTTGGGATGGATCGCCTTTCGGCCGCAGCAGGAGCGGCTAGAGGTGCGAGCGCAAACCAAGCCCTGTTCTCCACACTTGCGGCGGTACTCGACTTCGCCGGCGAGTGCCCGCCGGGTGATGACTTGACACTCCTGGTTGTCCGCCGCCGCGGGGGAATCATGAATGAGCGCGCCCGTTCTGGCAGCAAGTATTTTTTGGCGCCTCGCCGTAGGCCGATTTCGGTCGCGCGACCGAAGAAAGGCGACCGGAGAGGAAATGATTCCAAATAGCTGAACCGGCAACACCGCGAGCGCCCAAGCAATTATATGGTGCGAGCGGGAACCTGGTGGTGTGCCCAAATTCAAAGACGCAGGACGAGCGATGGCAACAGGATCCGCTTCACTCCACTTGGAAGAAACTGGGCTCGGCGCGGCCTTGAACCAAGCCCTGCAAACCTCCCCCGAAGCATTAAGCACAATCTACACGGCGCACCATCGTCACGTTTTGCGGGTCTGTCGACGGTTCTTTCGGTCCCCGGAAGATGCTGAAGACGCAGCGGCAGAGGTTTTTTTGAAGCTGCACAGGGTTCTGGGGACAAAAGACCAGGCGTTACCCTTCAGGCCTTGGGTCTCGCAGGTGGCAGGTCGGCATTGCATCGATAAGCTGCGACGGAAAAAGCGCGAGTTGAATTCGTGTGTGGGGGGAACCGACCTTACTGAAGTCCCCGACAATTCGACTCCTTCGCCACTGTCCCAGATTCTGCGTAGCGAAGAACGTCGCCAGGTGAGGGAACAGCTGATTCGCTTGCCGGAAAAATATAAGGTTCCACTTTTATTGCGCTACTACAAGCGAATGACTTACTCCGAGATTGCGCGCACCCTGAACCGGGGGCTTCCTGCGGTCAAGATCATGATCTTCCGGGCGAAAGACCAGTTGCGCCGCAATTTGCTAGGCCTGAAGAGGCCCCAAGTAACGTCGGGGTCCCGATTAATCGAAGTCGTCTCTTCGGTAACTTAAGTACTGGTCAGCCTGTCACACATGTCCGTTACAGCCAAGGCATGCGATCTCTTGAAATGCGAACAGGTCGGCTCGCGCATGGAACAAGGAGCCGCTTGCGACCGTCTACCCGTACGCCGACTTAGCACAGTGGCTGCAGCAGCTCTCGGTGGCAACCCGCATTCTCCTGCGCTATCGTAGCGCGTCGCGGAGGTATGCCCCTCAATGCGAGCACAGGAGATTTTCGTCGGACCAATCGGGCTGCGCTCGGGCTGGCGCCTGCTGATCTTTCTGGCCATCGTCATCGCCTTCGAGGCCGCCTTCCAGGAAGTTGTAGTGCTGATCTTGAAAGCACGCGGCATTGTCGAGCCGGAAGGCTTGTACGCCATGGTGTTTCTGGTCGGGGACGCGATTACTCTCATCGCCGTCGTAATCGCTACGTGGATCATGGCGCGCTGGGAGCACCGCAAGCTTTCCAGCTACGGCTTGCCGGGAAAGAACGCCTTCGGGCGGAGGTTCTGGGAAGGCGCAGTCTTCGGATATGCTGGCGTCTCTGCTTTGATTCTGCTGATTTTTCTCGCGGGCGGCTATTCGGCCGGCTCGCTGGCGCTTCATGGAGCGGCTCTTCGGCGCGCGACGCTGCTTTGGCTGCTGGCTTCGCTCGCGATCGGCTTTGCGGAAGAATATCTATTCCGCGGCTACCCGCAATTCATTTTGGCGCAAGGAATGGGGTTCTGGCCCGCGGCGATTCTGATTTCATTTCTTTTCGGCGCGCTTCACTATTTCAGCAAGCCGTACGAGCGCTGGCCCGACTGGGCTTCGACAGGTCTACTCGCGTTACTTATTTGCCTGACGCTTCGCCGCACCGGCGATTTGCGATTCGCCATCGGGTTCCACGCCGCATTCGATTTCGGGGCTATCTTTGTCTACTCCGGGCCGAACGGCGGGCGGCTGGCCCCGGACCGCTTGCTGACCGCCACGTTCCACGGCGCGGACTGGCTTACCGGAGGAAAGCTCGGGCCCGAGGCCAGCTTGTTCGTGTTTCCGGTGATCGCCGCGATGTTCCTCGCGTTTCACGTTCTGTACCGCGCCCCGTCGGAAACCTTTGGGCAATCTTCACCGGTGCTTAGTTCCGTGACAAAACAATGAATGGGACGAAGTCGCACCTTGTCGCTTGCGGTGCTGGCGAGGCCTGCTAAGTCGCGGGCAGTCCGAGTTTCGAGGAGAAATCAGGAGCGAGGATCGTTTTCGGAGGGGCACGCAGGGATCATATCTTGTCTTTTCGGGCTGCGGTCAGAAGCTCCAATCCTAACGCAAAGGAATTATAGGAGAGTGAACGGCAATAGACGATTCTCGCACCCGCCCAAAGCTCGCGAACAGGGGATTTGATAAGGGCTTGGCTACCCGGCTCCCAAAAACGGACTGTTCGTACGCGCATACCGTGGGAACTGACATTTTCCGTGAAGGCTGACTCCGGCGTCGAAACGTCCGACGTACTTGAGAGCTGTAGACGAAACGTTTGAGGATGACGTTTTTCTTTTCGATATCCTTTACTTTGAACGGCAGCACCAGAGTGACCGGGCTTGGAACGTTGCGGTGCGGCCAACGTGAGGCTGACCAAACCAAGAACCATGGAGATCATGAAGGTATGAGCGCCATGCTGGTGCGGATCGAGCACCACCAAACAGCGTGGGTCGGTGGCGATGCGAGTCGCCAGGAGAATGAGCAGATACAGTGGAGAGCCAGATGGCCCACTTTTCGCCGCGGCGAACGGGAATGAGCGCCAATACAAGGCCATTGAGCGTAAGGCCGCAGGCCACGAACACAGGCCAAGGACCCGCGTATTCCGCGAGGATGGGTGGGCCGGGTTGCGCGTTCACACGGGCATAGGCCGGCGCGGCCAGCCAGGTGCAGAGGGCCAGGACGTATGCTGCCACCAGCAAACCAATCCCAGTTTTTCGCATGAGGGCTTGAGTGAATATAGCAGGAACGAATGGAAAGTAGAAGAGCCGAAAGATGTACTTGATGTATACACCTTGGCTTAATTTCCCAAAAAGGTAATCCGAATAATCTTCGCTGTGAAGTCCTGAATCGCATCGAATTTCTCAGGCCACAGGGCTTCGCTCGCCTCCTCCCTGTAACTAGTGACAGTTCCATGGAATGATACGGCGACGCATGCTGCCTCCACGTGGAGACTCCTGTGGGCGCCATGAGCTGGCTCACTTTCCGCGTTGGCGGCTCTTCTATAATTAAGACCGCTTAGAGGCAACCAATGAAGCAATTCGTTTTCGGTTTCTGCGCCGTGCTCGTGTTTACTGTCGGCTTTGTTCGCGCGGCCTCAGCTCAGGACTGGTGGTGGCACACCGGTCCTGGCGCCATGGGTGCGGGTGCCGACAAACACTTTAAATCGACAAAGGGACACATCAGAGAGTCACATTTCGAAAAGCCCACGCCACTCTACACTTCTCCTAAGTCTGTAGGCCGGTGGCACAAAAGTCCTGGCCCCATGGGTGCGGGCTCGGCTACCCGCAATTCATTTTGGCGCAAGGGATGGACTTCCGGCCGGCTGATCTGATTTCTTTTCGACGCGCCAGGATTACACTTCTCGCGCGTCAGTCAAACTCCTGAGAAGTCACTTTCTGGTTTTGCAGCTGCTGCTCCGTCTTAATTTTTGTCCGGTGCTCCACATTAGGTCACGTTTGGCTCGAGTCCGTACTAACACAATTGACAGAGTGGCAGAAACGCACACACCACAGCTCGGCGAGTATCGCCGACCCCGTGGCACCCGCGAGGTAGCGCCCAACGGGTTATGAAGCAAGGCAGCCTGTTCATTTTGTGGGCGTCGTGGTGGCGGAAGCCGCTTCCGAAGAAAGCGACACGTTCTTAATGTTTGGTGGATTGTGGCTTGGGGGTGGCCCACCATGGAGGATCACCTGACCCAGACGGCAAAGGTTGATCGCGTCACCCAGAATGCGGAGGGCCTCCTGCGGCGCGTGGAAGCCCATGGAATTCTCCGACATAACAAAGTCAATCATGAACTGGCCGTTTCGTTGGTACGCGCGGGCGGCAGCTAACTGCGCGTCAGGTGCTCCTTTGGCCTTTTGGGCTTTAATGTCATTGATCAAGTCAACCAGCGCATCGAGCGCGGTATTACGCAGGTCGAAGAAGCGGTCTTGAATGTCTTCCACCCTGGCCTTCAGTTCTTCTTCCGGGAAATGGTGGCAGGTCTGACATGAGCGATTGACTTTCAGGAGAGGGCTGTTGATCTGGTGATCGCTGATCTTCAACCCACCCTGCCGCATATAAGGCATATGACAGTCAGCGCACGCCACGCCAGAACGTGCGTGAACACCTTGATTCCACATTTCAAATTCGGGATGCCGTGCTTTGATCAGCTCTGCGCCGCTGTCTGGATGTTCCCATTCTTTGATTTTCCCGTCGTCTTCGACGGCGATGACGTCTTCCACCTTCAGGCCCTTTGCCCAGGGATAGGTTAGTCGCTTATTCGACGGTTGGAAGTAATAGGTGACGTGACACTGTCCGCAGACATAGGAGCGCATCTCCTGACGGGTAGCCATTGTTTTTACATCATAGTTCAGCACACCCTGTGATGCCTTCAGTGCCCGAATGCCTTCGATGAACGCTGGACGTGTGATACGCAGTTGCATGGTCTGAGGATCATGGCAGTCGATGCAGGCCACCGGATGTTTCACATACTGCCGAATCTGAGCGTATGTCATGTGTGTGTTGCTGATGACGTTGAATCCCTTCATCAGGTCGCCGTCGCCTAGCTTCAGAAACGTTGTAACCAAGGAGGCGTGGCAGTTGATGCACATTGCCGGCGGGTTGAACTTCTGTCGCTCGGTGAAGGTCTGATCTTCGAGCATGTAGGCGTGCCCGCGACGCTCTCGGTAGTCTGCCGAAAACGCGTAGCCCGCCCAGATGGTCTTGAGCCGCGGATCTTCCTCTAACTTTGACCGTGCCACCACCGAGCGGGGATCGGCCTCGGTGGGCGAATGCGGCATGGCTTCGCTGCCACCGTACTTAGTGCGCTGCATATCGACCGTCCGTTTGTAGAGATCATATTGGAATGGAAAGTTTTTGGCCCACACCGCAGGATCGTCGATGGTGTCATTCAGATCGACCACTTCGTAGAACGGATTCTTCGCTTCCTGTTTGCGTTCGAAGATATTTATGAGCAGTGCGGTGACCGCCAGCGTGGCCACGGCCGCCAGGGCAATGACGATGATTAGAAGCTTGCGCGAACGGCGAGGTTCGACATCAAGTGTAGGTGTGTTCATCATCCCTCCGGTCCTAAGAGTGTCAGTTCTCGGGCGGGCTACAACCAGAGCCGCAGAGCCCCTGCCTTGAGGCATGGGGATATAAGGCTCCCGTTGACAAGGCAAAGCGCGCGCCGGTGAAGCAGGAAACATCGTTGGAGACGAGGAAGCAATTGCTTGTAACTCCAAAGAATCCCCCGCCGTTTAGGCGTGGGGAGTCTCAAGAATGTCCCACCGAGCTGTGACAGCGAATGCATTGGAGACCTGCGGCGCCGCCGTGCACGGGATTTCCCGCAATCTCTGCGGTGATGTTTTCGTGGCAGCGCCGGCAAGCCCCTTCGGTTACTTTCCGGTTGAATTTCGTAATCTCAATCACGTCTGGGTAATGGCCAGTCGTGAAATAAAGTGAATGCCAGAAGCCGTCATTCGCCTTCACGGCGTATTTCCCGATGATGTTGTGAGGGGTATGACAGTCATTGCAGGTCGCTGCGGAGTGATGACTCGACTTCATCCACCCGTCGTATTGCGACTGCATGACGTGACAATTGGTGCAAGCTTGAGGATCGTTTGTCAGATACGCGTATCCCTTGGCGTAGGCAAATGTGTATGCACCGAGGCCAACCGCCACTCCTAACAGCAGCGCGGCGAGGATCATCAAAGAAGAAGCAAAGCGCATCGTCACACCCGGCTCGCCTTCATACGGAGGTCAAACGGACACAAGGTGCTTGCAGCACATTCCCACACTGCAATTTCAATGACGCAACATCTTGGAGCAACAGCACTCCTCGAACGACTGGTAAAACTATCAGTAGCTCCGTGATCGCTTCCGAAAAACCGGTCTTTGCCGCGAACGCCAAATCTAGAAGCTATTGAAATGGAAGCGACGCGCCTGCTGCCTGACATCGACATGCCGCTGCGGTCGCTCGCTGGCCTTCTCTGGACTCCGAGGTGCGAAGCGGGCAGCCACGAGCGGAAGACGAGAACATTAAACTGGCACCGAGCAAGAATTTGTTGGAGCGCCGAGTGCGGATGGAAGGGTGGCGACAGGGGCCGGCTTGACTGAACGGAAAAAATGGAAAAATCACCGCGAAAGCACAAACTCTTGATAGGGATCGGCCTTCTCATGGTTAACGGGATGCTATGCCACCGGTGTACGGTGGGAAGGAGCCGAGAATCCGATGTAGAATCTGCATGACAGTCCTTTCCGGGAGTGGTTGAGACTCCCGTGAGTTAGAGGAGGAGGGGCCAGCTGCTTCGCTCAAAACAAACCAACTGGGGTCTCCGCACCGGTGGCCGTCCTATCCTGCTACTGTGACCACTGAACCCCAGCTCCGCGAAAAGTTGCGCAAGATTACCGCGCTGTTCGAGAGTGCCGCGACCGCAGGCGAGCGCCAGGCTGCGGCGGCCGCAATCGAGCGGATCCGGAAGGGGCTCGACGCCGCGCTCAAAACACAACCCTTGCCGGAGACGAGGTTTTCCCTAGTGGACCAATGGCAGAGACGCCTCTTTCTAGCGCTTTGCCGGAGACACGGGCTAGAACCTTATCGCTATAAGGGCCAGCGTTACACGACCGTCGTGGTGCGTGCGCCGCGGGCGTTTGTAGAGAGGACGCTTTGGCCGGAATACCTGGCCTTGCAGAAGGCCTTGCACTCCTATCTCGACGAAGCCACAGAACGGATTATTCGGGAAGAGGTCTGCAAGGACGCGGATGAAGCGGCAGAACGGGCGGGATAAAGATAGAAGCTGGCAGGCCAAGGCGATCCCGGGAGTCAAATTGAACCACGTCCAAGTTCCCGAGACCTCACCGTCCAAGCTAAATCTCATGCGGCCCAGGCTTGTGCCCATAAGCAGGCTCATTGCTTCAACTATGCTGGCCAGTTCGTGACGAGCATGTTTGCCTTTGCGCCTTGGTCGCCAACTGTATCTAGCAGGAATTTCTGTCCGGCAGCCTATCCGAGCCACGTCAACTTTGCCCATATATCTGGCAGTTTTTTCCTAGGTTTCCTGCACAGATATATGGTCAAATTCGCTTCTTCGGGAATTGCGTATTGGCTTGTCACTCTCATTGCCGGATTGACCTCGTCGAAGATCTCTCGCAACTGTTCTTCGGAGAAACCAATCGCGATCACCACATCGCCGCTGTAGCCTCCCGGACCCCAGAGTGCGTATTGATTGTGTCCGCTGAGTGCCTTTGGTAAACCCTGTGCTGGCCCCCAATAGTCTATTGCCGCCGCTTCACCGTAGTTGTAGGCAAGCACCGCGCATTTTTCGCGATCCTGAACCGGCAAAGCGTTAAATACCTGGGCGAGTGCATGAACTTGCTCAGGCCAGCCGTACATATCCGCGAAAAACTGCGGCAGGTCCCCAAGCGGCACGTTTTCCACATGAACTGCCTGGACATTCCAGAAACGACAATACTTCACCGCGTAGGCCACGGGCAGAATTGGCATTGCCAGTGGAGCAGCAATCAACCCACCGATAATCAAAGGCGTAACCGTCGCCGGCTTCACCCACATTCCCGTGCGCGGAAGGACTCGCGTTTCGATCCACACCGCACCAGCCGCGAAGAGCATGAGATAAGCCGGCGCCAGGTAGTAGCTCTTCCCGTGCAGTGCAATCAATTCTGCAAGCACGATCAAATAGGCAAGGCCGAGTGCGGCGTACTTTTTTCCGGCGGCGTCGAAGAGCAGGTAGCAAAGTCCGGCCAGCCAGATCGGAGTGGCCAAGGGAAGCGTCAGTAGTGATTGTTGCCAGACATACTCCCAGGGAGTCACGTGGCTATATTTTGTCCCGATCACTGCACGGAGCAAGGCGATGGTCGGCCAGCCATGCCGTATTTCCCAAAGCAGATTCGGCATGAATATCAGGAGCGCGAGCGCCCCGGCTAGCCACACCCACCTCTTCGCAAACTCTCGCCGCGCTGCCGTCAGGCACAACCCGGCAAATACACCTGAGCCGAAAAACAGCATCGAGTGCTTGTTTAAAGTCCCAAGCCCTGCAACGACTCCGAACAGAAGCCACAGTCTTTCATCTCCACCATTCAGAATCCGCAACAGTATCGCCGCGCATGCCATCCAGAACAGTGGCTCAAAGGAATTCATCGAAAGAAAACTGTCGAACGTCAGATAGATAGGCGCGACCAGTGTAGTCAGGGCCGCGAGCAGCTGGGCAAAACGTCCTCCGCTAAGCTCTCGCGCCATCCACCCGGACAAATACACCTTCGCCGCCGCTGCGAGTGCTGGGAAGAACCGAAGCGCAAAGAGCGAGTCTCCTAATGTTGCACGGCTCAGTCGTGCAATCAGGGCAACAAGCGGAGCATGATCAATATATCCCCACGCCAGATGCTCACCACATGCCGCGTAATACAGCTCGTCGCGAAAATAGCCGTATCTTCCACTGAAAACAAAGTGACAGAGCCCGGCGATTACCGCCAGAGAGTAGACCCATCCGCCGAGCGATAGCTGGCGAGAGCATTCATGCTGTCGCTCGGGGGATAAGTCCGCCGTCATGAGGCGACCCTGGATTCCTTCAGACAAAGTGCCCCCGCCGGCGGCGTTCTTTTTTTTCACGGAGAGCCGCCGCTAACTCTCGCAAGCAAAGAAGATTCTTTGGAGAGAGCTTCAAGGTCCGGATTCTAACAGAACCAAACCTGCGGTTGATAAAGGCAGCTATTGCGAACTATTGCCAGGCAGCTGGCACACGCCGGCATTACCGGAAACATGGGTACTATTATAGAAGGAACTTCTCCTGTTAGAGATTTATCGGGCTTGTTCAGTGGAAAAGGCGAGCGACCCTTGCTTTGAATCGGTCCCAGGCGTTGCGAAACAGGTAGTTAGCTTCGACGTGCCCCGCATTTTGGACTATGAGGTAATCGCGCTGGTGTAACTCGCCTAAGGTGCTCAGGCGCGCAATGCCTCTCCTGCTGCCCGCAGATTCGCCAAACGCATCTCAGAATATTTGCGAGAGAGAATAACTCCGTCCGCGCCTGCGCCAAGGGCCGCTCGAACGGCCTCGCGGACGTCCTGGGGTTCGGTTTTCTTTTCGTCCTTGCCAGTCGGGATGTCAATGTCGATCCCGGGCCAAATTTTCGGCGTACTCAGAGCCTTTGCCGCAGGCGAAGGGGAGGATACACCGGCAACAGCGCGCCGGGTTTCGCGTTCCACATAGTCGGCAGAAAGTCCCTTGCGGGGAAGGTCCGTGAGAGTGGCCTCTCTGTAGTTTTGCATTTTGTAGGTAAGGTCCAGCACTGCCTCCGGAGGGAAGTCGCCAAAGATTGTGCGGCTGACGCTGTCCACAAAGGAAACAAGCCGAGGTCCGCCGCAATTGTTATACATCACGACTTTTAGGAAGTCAGAATACTGGCGAAACTCAGCGTAGTCCTGCTCCGCGCGATAAAACGGACTGAACGAATTGTTGTGCCAAATGTGCCAGCCCACGGGGATATCGGGGCGAATCGATTTGGAAAGCTGGTAGATGTTCGCATAGGTGCTCTTCTGGCCGTCATTCCACAGCTTTTCCCAAGCGAGTATTTCCGGGTATTTCACCAGCAGCCGCCAGAAGGAGACGAAGGAGCCATCCGTCGGACGATTCGCCGTCCTGCTGTCGCGGACAAGCGCAGCGAGTCTGGTGTAGCCTTCGACGGCTCGCTGTACCTCGATGCCGCGGGCCTTTGCCTCACGCTTGCAGAAATCACAGAAGCAGGTGACTTCAAGGGGATTCGCTCGTCCGCCGCCATGCGCCGCGCCGATAGCATGGCCGAACGGGCCCTGGCGCTCGCTTCCCCACATAACCCCGTCAACGGGATAACTGCGCAAATAATCTTCGGTGAGAGCCTGCCAAAACCCCTGCACTTCGGGATTATGAAAGCAAAGCGTGCCGGCTTTTTTGCCGGACAGCGTGACCTCTTGCAACGGCTCAATCCCTTCGAGGTCGCCGCGAAAAACATCTTCATACCAGCAGAAAACTTTCATGCGTCGCGACTGTGCCTGCGGTAGAACGCTCGCGAGCACGTCGAAACCCGGATGGTCAGGGGCCGCAATCTTTTTCAGAGAAGTATGCTGGTAATAGTTCCCGTGGGTGCTGGCAAAATTGCCGCCGTGAAATGCGGCATCATATTCCTGCTTGCCATGATCCGGTAACGGCTGGCCGGGAACCTGGCGGCCGGCAATGCCGCGCCCATAGCTAAAGGTCGCGATAAACAGCGCGTTGATGTTCGCATCGCGCTGAAAGCGGTCCAAAACTGACTCGACACCTTCGTCCACAAAGGATACCGCTCCCACCTGAATGCCAATCGTCCGTCCGGTCGTGGGCGTCTGGGGAACGCCTGAAGCCACACTAGCAACCGCTATCAATTTCGCGAATTCTCGCCTAGAGAGTTCACTCATCGAGTCAAAACGCTCATCCACTGGCGGCAACGCCGTTGCGTGGGGTCACGCAAGCGGAAAGAGTCTACATCACAAGCGTGAGAGCGGGAAATCGGGCATAAGAAAAGGACATGTTCCCCTGTGGCCACTCGGGGCAATCTCGGGTTTATACTACCAGACCGACAATTTCGCGAACTTTCTCGCAGCCGCACGCCCATCGAGGGTTTGATTGAACGGATTAGATTTTTGGTGAATTCAGTCATCCGCTCACGGTTGCCGCACCAATGGTCCAGCGATAACACGATCCGTATCCACACCCACGAGAAACAACGTGTTCTGATTGACCACGTAGGTCGTGAAGTGGAATGTTGCTGCCGGATTGGTCTGCAGGTTGGCGGTGAAGTCGTTGGCTTGTGTACCATCACCGCCGAGCGACAGGTTCCCATTCAGGAGAACATTGAAGAACTGTCTGCCGGTCGAAAATTGGTTAAAGTCCGTCATCCCAGTTAAACCGCCAGAGGAGCTCAAGGAAGCCTGACCAACATAGTCCTCCTCGGCACTGCCGGCACCATTCCATCCAAGCACATAATCCCCAGCCAGCGCGGTCGAGGAGATTGGAGTGGTGGTTTGCGCCGAGAATGTGCCGTCGCTGATGATAGCCGAATCGATTTCCTGAAATACGGCTTGCGAAGAGGAGATCAGATAGAAGACAAAGGAGAAGGTTCCCGACTTCGTGTCCGTCCAGGTCACCGAGCCGCCGCCGAATTGATTGTCGTCGACGGTGTACATGCCAGTCACAGTCCCGTTCGGCAGCAGTGTGATGGTACCGCTGTTGTTTTCGTCCAAGACAACACTGGACAGGCTGCCCGCGCCGTCCGCGGTGAATCGTCCAGCCGTGGAGATCGCGCCGCTAGGGCTCGAGCCGCCAATCAAAAATGCAAAGCCGCCAGTGATTGACGCGGCGGTGAATGCGATGTTCTGCTGCGCGAAGGCGTCACCCACGAGCGCGGAGGGAAAGCCGATGCCATTGAATTTCAGCCTGCTGGCATCCACAACATAAAAGGCGAACGACTGCCCGGCAATGTTCGCCGTGCCGCGTCCAAAGGTCGTGCCAGCTCCGTTCGTGTCGAGTTGACAGAATGCGCCTCCGGGAAAGAGCTGCTGGCCGGACGGTGTTCCTCCAATGTTGGAATCGAACAAGCCATTGGTGACCCCGCCGCGCCCATCACTGTCGAACCGACCCACGTAAGAAGCGGGGCTCACTGTCGACCCGTTGACGTCCACGCCAAGGAAATCGAACACGTAACCGCCGGCGATGGCGGCATTCAAAAAGGCCGCAGGGTTCTGTCGCTGAAACGAACCGCTGGCGGTTACGTTTACGTCCGTCTGTGCGACCAAGCCCGATGTTGTGGAAGAAAGCACGATGCTGTAGTTGGTCGTGCCGGTACTATTAGTGAGCTGCAACGTGCCGCGGCCATCGCCGTCGATGGAATATTTGCCTCCGGTGAACTGTAATGTCGCTGTTCCCGTGCACACATTGATGTCTTCCAAACCGGTGGTGATGTTGCCATGGCCGTCGGCTGTGAAGCTGCCGGCACGCGTGAACAGGCTGCCAACGCCGGCACACAGCTCGCTACCAGTCATGGAAAAGGCATACTGACCCGCCAGACTCGCGTTGGAGAACTTGGCGGGCGGAGGAGGAGGTGGTAGTGGCGCAGAACCCCCGCCGCATGCGGCGGCAAGGAACAACAGAGGGATGAGCGCGAGCAGGAGGTAAAGACGCTTTGCTTGGGTATTCATCGAGGGGTCACCTTCTGCGAGGCTTGCGCGCGCTGCTTCTCTGATAAGCTGCGCGTCGCGCCCGTCGCGAGGAGGAATCCTTGGGTTGAACGTATGGCGATGGCCTGGCCGCCCTTCTGCGCTATGCGAGCCAGGAGGACGGGGCGTTTGTCTACGGAACTCATCGCGCCGACGAATCTGACCGAGTCGCCAGAAGCAAAAGAAAAATGGCTGTCGTGCAAGTAGGACGAAGGACCGAGATGTACGTCGACCGTCCCTGAGGAGGTTTGGACCTTCACGTGAGTTCCAATCGGGGGCAATGTGGAATTTTCCAAATATTCCAGCACGGTTCCTTGGACGACGACCTCGTGGTTCGCGTCATAGGCAGCCGCTCGAGGCGAAGCGCGTGAGACTCTCTCTTGCGCGTCCGCCGTGTTTGCTAAAGTCATCAACCCGGCAAGCGCAGCACATCCCATCATCATCTCGATCTTCATATTCGCCCCTCTTTAGAATCGGACGCGAAGCAGCTTGTCCTCGAAGGCGGTCGGGTCTGCAACCTGGCAGCACCAACGCGGACGCAAAGAGACCTGCCCCTCGCGCGACCGAACAAAACTATTTTACTCCAGATCCAGAGAATCACGTCGATCGGTGACGGCAATCCGTCGTGCCCAACTCTATTCTACAAAACACGAACTTTTGCGAAAGGTTCTGGCATGGATGCATTCACCCTGAGGCACTAGGTGCGCTGTGGACCGACGGCCCAGGCAAAGCTTTGACGCACATCTTCAAATGCGTGATCTGCGTCAATGCCATTTCAGCCAAGGACACTGAACCCCACACGCGTCGGTGAGTAATCGGGCATCCGCTGGGACATCAGCTATGCAGCTCGCAAGAGCTGGGTGCTCGATGCAGGCTTCAATCGTGGACTGACAGATACGTCAACGCGCTCGGGAGGCCTTCGTGGTCGAAGGTCGCGCACAGCGTAGCCCGTAGCTCCCGACAGCCAAGAAACGGCGAGTTTACTCAATAACGAGAGCGGCGATGGGGTCGAGGCGGCTAGCCCGCAAGGCGAGGATGTAACCGGCGGCACAGGCCACCATAGCAAGGGCCCCGGTCCCGAAGCCCAGCGTCAGAGGATCGTGGGGAGTGGGGCCGAACAATAACCGTCCTGGCGCGAGACGAAAAAAACTAGAGTATTCGTGGTGGGCGCGCCCTGCAAAGTCCCATCTGTTGACATCCTCCCCGCCGCAAGCGGCAAGGATTCCTACGGCCTCTCGGTTTGTTTTGCCGAGATGGCTTCGGTGGGTTCCTCCCACAATCGCAGCAACAACAAACTTTCGGCTACATTTCAAATGTCTCGACAACAGGGGCTTCGGTTACATTCTTAGATGGCTTGACGGGGAGGGGCCTTATATCCTCGGCCTAAAAACGCCGAGGCTTTACGGCCCACCTGGTAAAGCCGAACCCTCCTGCGGAGTAATTCGCTATAATCGCACTTCCATGGCCAACGAAAAGAAAAGCAGCTGGAGTTCTCACCGGCGAGCCATATGGGAGATTGCGATTTTCGGGCTTTGCAGCGGGGTATTGATTACGGCCCTGATGCTTGCCGAGAATCACCTGCTCGGGGTTGCCCACTCGTCTGAGATTTACACTTTGCTAGTCGCTGTCGTGTTTGCCGGCGGGGGGATATGGCTCGGCCTGACGCTTATTCGCAGGAACGCCACTGTCGTTCAAGATGTTGCAATGCCTGCCCCGGGCCCGTTCCGGCCCGATGAGGAGCACCTTTCGGAACTGAAGATCACGCCAAGGGAGCTAGAAATCCTGGGACTCATTGCTGAGGGTCTGAGCACGCGCGAGATTGCTGACAAATTATTCGTCAGCGAAAGCACGGTGAAAACCCATTCCAGCAGGCTTTTCGACAAGCTCGGCGCCAAGCGTCGCACGCAAGCCGTACAACTGGGCAAAGTCGCCCGGCTTATCCCATAGCCCGACTCACCCGAACGATTGATTTTCGCCTCCGGGAACCAAAATCATCCGAAAGTAGGACGACAAGTGCGCGGCACCGCGCTAGTTTGCGTGGTGTGTGGCCGTAACTTCTGAAAGGAAGGTAACGAATAGTGAGGAAGATTTCGCTGATTTTCGGGCTGCTGTCCGGCGTGCTCTCGGCAGGACTGCTCATCGCTACGATTCCGTACGTGAATTCAGTGAACTATCGGAGAGGAGACGTTCTTGGGTACACATCGATTGCACTTTCCGCACTATTGATGTTTTTGGGAGTGCGATCGTATCGCGAGAATTCGAGCGGCGGCAGGCTAAGCTTTGGGAGGGGGCTTGCTGTTGGCCTACTGATCGCGCTCATCTCCTCCGCATGCCATGTGATTACGTTTCAGGTTCTCTATTTCAAAGTGTTTCCGAACTTGGGCGACAACTACACGGCTTGCATGATTCAGAGGGCGAAGGATTCCGGCGCGAGCGACCAAAAGATCCGGCAAACAGCCGAGCTGGCCGAAAGATTAAAGCGGCTATACGACAAGCCGGCAACAAACGCAGCTGTTGCGTTCGCTGAGGCTTTCCCGGTGGGAGCATTTGCCGCTGTGCTGTCAGCAGCGATCCTAAGAAGAAGAGAAATATCCAGTGAGAATTAAACTGACGAGCGTTTTCGTGAGTGATCAAGAAAAGGGCGCTGCAGTTTTGCACAGAGGTGCTGAAGACCGATATTCCCATGGGAAAGGGCCGCTGGCTCACTGTAGTCTCACGAGAAGTGTCCGGTACACTCACTAGGTCAGGACCCGGGCGCCGGACTTTCATTTCCTCGAAATAACCATTAACTTAACAATTAAAGTAAGTAGAATTGGCAAAGTAAGTAGAATTGGCTTGACTTGCTTCAAATGGCAGAGTTAGCCTGCGTCGGTCCTGGACCGCACCCAGGCACTTCAGAACATGCAGGTTTGACAACGGGGCGGTCCGCTTTTTTTTCGCTGATCTTCAAGAACCGATCCAAACGCAGAAGGAGGCCTATGATCCGGAAATACGCTCTAGCATGCTTTCTCGCTGTTCTGGGGTTCCTGCTGGTGAGCCCGTTGTCGCATACGCAGGAGCAGAATAAGCCGATGGTCTTTGAGGGTACCGTCGGCGGGTTGAGGATTATTGAAGAGGGCCAACCGCCGGTAATGATCCATGCAACGGTTGAAGATATGACACGGTTTCGCGAGGCCAACCCCCATGCGCGCCCCGGTCAGGTACAAGCGGCCAGCACCGCAAATGACCTCAGCTACCATGGCGGAATCGGCGGCATCGGCGTCGAGACGGCCCCCAGAATCTATCTGGTCCTGTGGGGCTCGCAGTGGAACAACAACGATCCAAGTGGCGAGGCGGCCATTCTGGAGAACTTCTACCGGGGCGTCGGCGGCAGCTCCTGGGCGAATAGCGTCACCCAGTATTGTCAGGGCGTGCCCAGCGGCACTGTATCCTGTAACGGCGCAGGTACTCCAGCTGGCAATCCGACGGGCATTTTCGCCGGAGTCTTTGCTGACAACGCGAGCCCCGCTCCGTCACATCCCCGTCAGTCGCAGCTCGCAGCCGAGGCCGTCCGTGCTGCGCAGCAATTCAACAACACGACCTCATCCAGCAACGCGAGCGTGCAGTATGTGATCGCCACCGCCACGGGACACAGTTCCAGGGGATTTGGGACGCAATATTGCGCGTACCACAGCGCGACCAGCTCCACGGTTGGCAACGTCGCTTACACGAACCTGCCGTACATCACCGACGCCGGTGCCAGCTGTGGCGCCAACTTCAACGGCCTGGGCCCACATGCCGGCATTACCATCGTCGGCGGTCACGAGATGGCCGAGACGATGACCGACCAGTTCCCAAACGGGGGATGGCTGGACTCGAGCGGCGCAGAGAACGGCGACAAGTGCGCCTGGATTTCCTCGGGGCAAGGCGCGGCGGCGGACATCGCCTTGTCAACAGGAACTTTCGCGGTGCAGTCGCTGTGGAGCAACGCGTTCAACAGCGGTTCAGGCGGGTGCGTGCTTTCGTATCCGTGATGAAACCACGCTCCTGAGCGCTCCAATGCCGGAGGTGCTACGAGCATCTCCGGCATTTTTTCTTCTGGAACAACGGAACAACGGAACAACGGAACAACGGATAAAGAGCACACCGCCTGCTGGCGACCTCAGCGGCTTCAACGCTGCAATTCGTCGACTCATTCGCTTGGATGAAGCTTTTTCCGGAACGAAGTTCACCGGCTACATACCCGATAAATCTATTTTGAAGGAAAAAGACGCAATCGCTCAATTCGTGACGCTGTACAAAACTTGGGACTACAGCAGCTTCGCTCGTGGCATGCGAAGTATCGGCTATCGAAATGGATGGCAAACTCACGCGAACCTCAAACATCAGAGGAGGAGGGTGAGACAGGTAGTCTTAGTCGGCATTGGCCGTCGCCACCCTGCTGAGATCGGCGAGTCCAAGGTTTTTTTGCCGGAAATGCTCAGCTACGCGGTCAATGATCTCATTCAAGGAGGTTTGCGGGCGGAAGCCGGTCAATGCGTAAAGTTTCTCGATGGAAGGCACGCGCCGCATCATGTCTTCAAATCCGGGCTCGTAGGCCTGGTCATAGGGAATGTACTTGATGGCGGAGGAGCTCGCGGTTCGCTCCTTCACTCGATGTGCTAAGTCTTCGATGGTGATTTCCTCGGTGTTTCCTAGATTCACTACTTCCCCGACAGCACTCTCGGTATCCATCAGGCGAATCAGTCCTTCGATGGTGTCGCGCACGTCGCAGAAACAGCGGGACTGTTTGCCGCTGCCGTAAATGGTGATCGCCGAATTCTCCAGGGCGGACTTGACGAAATTCGGCAGCACCATTCCATAGCGTCCGGTCTGGCGCGGACCCACAGTATTAAACAGGCGCACAACGATGACGGGAAGCTTCTTTTCCTTCCAGTAGGAAAGCGCGAGGAATTCGTCGAGCGCTTTCGACGCCGCATAGCTCCAGCGCCCTTTAGTGGTTGGGCCGAGGACGAGGTCGGCGTCCTCGCGAAAGGGAACGTTGGTATTCTTGCCGTAAACTTCGGAAGTGGAAGCCGTGAAGACCAGCTTTTTTTTCTTGCAGGCTGCCTCGAGTATCCTTTGCGTGCCGTTGACGTTCGTTTCAATCGTCCTCACGGGGCTTTCTACAATGAGCTTGACGCCGACGGCCGCAGCCAGGTGAACGATCACGTCGGCATCGTCCACTAGTTCCGCGAGTAACTGACGGTTCTCGATGTTGTCGAGGTGATATTGCAGTCGCGGGGAAGACTTGAGGTGACGAATATTTTCAACGCTGCCGGTCGAGAGATTATCAAGCAAAACGACGTGATCGCCCCGGTCCAGTAGCCGCTCCGCAAGGTGAGACCCGATAAAACCAGCGCCGCCAGTGATGAGATAGCGCAAAAAACCCTCCTCAAAGTGCTTGAGAATCGTCGTCGTGTCGGCGGGAGGCGGCTTCCTCGGCCGCATCCGAAGCCTCGCCCTGAGCAGTTTCCGTAACCTCCTGAGGACCGTACCCATACGAGTATGGGTAATACCGATAGGAATAGTAGTAGTCGGGGGCGCCGGGATCGACGGCGTTAAGCACGACGCCCAGGACGCGACACTTCACGTTGTTGAGCAGGTCGCGCGTCCGAGCAAAAGCTGCCTTGGGCGTTTCGCCGCTGCGAACCACGAGCAACACACCATCGGAATGTACGGATACAATCACAGCATCCGTGGCAGCCATGATCGGCGGAGAGTCCATAACGACGAACTTAAATTTCGTGCGCAGCTCGGCGATGCCCTCAGCGAGTCTGTGAGAGGAGAGCAGATCTGCCGGATTCGGTGGGAGCGGTCCGGTGGGAATGGCCACCAGATTGGGAATCGAGGGATGTGGAACAGACACGAGATCCAGACTGGATGCGCCGGCGAGATAGGAACTCAAACCGGCATATTTCCCTGGACCGAGATTGAGGAGACGGCCGATTCCCGGCTTGCGGAGATCGGCATCCACCAGCACGGTGCTGTCGCCGAGCTGGGCAAGAGTGACCGCCAGATTCGCCGCGACCGTAGTCTTCCCTTCACGGGGCAAGGCACTCGTGACCAAGATGACCTGCGGAGGATGATCGGCCTGGGACAGCAGAATCGAGGTGCGTAAAGCACGGAAGGCTTCCGATATCTGAGATTTGGGCAGATGCTGGGCCACCAGCTCCATCCGCTTTTCATGACCGTTACCGGAGAAGCTCGGGAGAAAACCCCGGCGATTGCCTCCACTTGAACCCGAAAATTGCGGGACGACTGCCAGAGAGGGCAGCCGCGCTAGCGCTTCGATGTCGTCAGGGCTCTTCACCGTGTTGTCGAGATACTCGCGCAACAGCGCCAGCCCGATGCCCCCAACGAGACCGACCAGAAAAGCCAGCGTAATGTTCTTGGTTTTGGCGGGACGAGCGGGCGAGGTCGGAACCATGGCGGGGTCGATGATTCGAATGTTGGAAGAGCGCAGACCCGCGGAAATCGCGGTTTCCTTCATTTTCGTCGTTAGGCCCTCATAGAGAGCTTTATTCGCCTCGGCCTCGCGCTTGAGGATATTGTACTCGACCAGCCTTTCGGCCATTTGATTGGCTTCGGCCTTTGCCTGATCGAGGGCGTCCGTCAAAAGAGTTTCCCTCTGCCGTGCCTCACGGTAATCGCTTTCGAGAGCATCCAAGATTCCCCGTTTTTCGCCCTGGATGTTTTCATCGATCTCTTTCAATTGTGCCTGCAGACGCAGCACTTTGGGGAAATTTGGGCCGTACTGTGTCAAAGCATTCGCGTACTCAGCCGAGGTATCGCTTCGTTTCTTAAGTAACTCGGTGAGCGCGGTGTTCGTCTGCACCTGGGGTACGGCGTCTAGATTTCCGGACTTCGCGAACTGGTAGAGCGATTCCTTTTTCATGCGCTCGCTTTGCGCCTCGGTCAGCTGCCTGTTAATGTCCGAGAGCCGCTGCGTGGTGATGTTCTGTTTGTCGTCGAGCGTCCAAATCTGATTCTGGCGTTCGTAGGCGATGCGCGCGTCTTCGGACTTCTGCACTTTCACTTTTAACTCGCTGAGCTGATCGGCGAGCCAGTTGGATGCTTGCGTCGTGGACTCGTACTTGCTGCGATAATTCTGTTCTACGTAGGTGGCGATATGAGCGTTGGCGATGCGCGCAGCCAGCCGTGGGTCGGTGGACTCGAAACTCACATCCATCAAGCGGCTGTTGGGAACGCGCTTCACGCTTAGGCTGCCCAGGAACTGACCGAGTTCTTGCGGGCGAATCTGGTTGGTAAGACTGCCGCTGGCGACCGCTTCGGAGGGACCACCCGGCCCAGAGAATTCTGGACGGTCGCTAAGGCCGCCATTGCGAATGGTCTGGAGCGCAAGCGTTTCACTGGTCAGGATTTTTGCCTGCGTTTCGATGTAGTTGTCGAAGTCCACCGTGTAGTCATAGGGATCCGCGCCTTGAAAAGGAAGAAGATTGGCGTTTTCGCGATCGATTTCGATACGTGCCGTGGCCACGTAAACAGGCTTCATGCGGAAGTTGGCGATGGCCACGATGGTAACCACGGTGAGCATGAAGGAGACAATCAGCCAAAGATGTTTGCGAAGAATGAGCAGGTAATCGTAAAGGTGGGGTTCCCGGGGTGAGAGATCAAAAGAAACAAAACGGGGCGTGACCGGCGCCAACTCGATCGCACCGTTCGAGCCATTTCCGCGGGACACCAGTTTGTTTTCGTCAGTCATTTTCTAGTGCCAAGCAAGGCGGTAGATCGCTATAGCTGTTCCCATCGCGAGCCCGATTTCGACAGCCCTAAACATCGCTTGTTTCCCTGCACTCTCCGGCACGTACAAAATATCGCTTGGCTGCAACTGAAGATCTTCTGCCTGGCGATTGAGCACTTTCTTGAGGTCGATCGGGACCTCATGTTGCTGACCCTGATCGTCCTTTCGAACGATGACCGCCTTATCGGATTTCGCAGTCCTGGTCAACCCGCCGGCGAGAGAAAGAATCTTCAAGGTGCTCAATTGCGAGCGGTCATTGGCAAGGACGTAACCGCCGGCACGGCCAACGGCTCCGAGAACATACACAATGCCGGCGTGAGGAACGGTGACGACGTCACCGGCTTCGAGAACGATATTGTTCTTGGTATCTCCGGTTTCCATCAACTCGCCGAGATTGATGGTGATGGTGTTGGTTAGGGGAGGCGGCTCACCAGGTATATCCGGAGTCTTGGGTCCCGCTTCCGCCCCTGTCGATGCCGGCGAGGCATTGTTTTGTGCACTGGAAGGAATCGAGGTTGCAGAAGTGGACTGCGGATTTCTCTTCGGACGCGTTGCATCCGCGGCCGCCGGGGCCGAATGCAGGTCTTCCGGACCTATCGCTGGCGGCTCCGCCGGATCGGGTTCTGATTCATGGCTGGTTCGTGCGACAATGACCGTGTCTCCCGCATCATTGGCAACACCACCGGCTTCTGCGAGAACTTCCAAAACGGTTACCGGCCGATCCGCCTGATACACCATGGGGTGCGAAACGGCGCCAACCACAGTAATGGGCTTGCTCTTGTGTTCCTTGACGGTAACGCTTACGTCCGCATGCGTGACCAGGCCGTTCGCTTCGAGCACCTCCGCGATTTTCTGCTCTGTCTGCATTTCGGTGAGTCCGGCCACGTGCAGACGTACCGGAACCAACGGGATGCCAATCGTGCCAGTCTGGCTGACACGAACCTCGCGGCTCAGCTCCTCTACGTCAAAAACGTAAATGTTGAGAAGATCCCCAGCGCCGATCACATAGTCGTGAGGCATCATCCGCAAGTTGGCGGACATCTGACGAATGCGCTCATTTGCCTGTTGAGGTGTCTCGAGAACCGCTTGTGCGTGGCCGGGCGGCGCCAGCGACATTCCCGCTAGGGCGCTCGTTGCGGCAACCCGCAACAGCAACCCCAGTCTGGCCGGCTCCATTGAATAGATCACCCCCGGGGTGGAATTATACGCCGACAAGGTCAAAGTCGATCAGCGAATTCAAGGGCGATGCCGAGAAGCGGAAGGTGAAGGGGTGGACCGTCCGATTCGAGCCGAAGACAGGTGAGCCATCAGAAAGAAGAGCAGGCTGTTTGCCGGAATGTGCAGATTAAAATCCACGAGACTGTGCACGAGGAAGCCGCAGCAAGCCACCAAACCCGAGAGTTGCAACGTCCCGGCGAAGGAATGATTGACGTCGTGAAACCGCTTCAGAGATTCTCTCAGCAATACCCCCAAAAACCAGGCACAGCAGAGACCGCCCAGAAGACCCGTTTCTGCCAGGGCTTCCAGATAGTCGTTGTGCGTATGGTTGACCACCTTGCCGTCATAAAGTGTTTCGTAAGCCGGATACACGATTTGGAGGGTACCGAGCCCTGTGCCCACGAGAGGATGGTCCAGGAAGATGTGCCAGGCGCCCTTACGCATGGCGGCACGCTTTCCGCCGGTTACCTCGAGAGACTGGAACGTTGAAAGGCGCTCGAGCAGGAGGCCGACGCCTACCCAGGAGACCATCAAACACGCGACGAGCAAGACAGCCGCCATGGCAAGCAGGTGCTTGCCAAGACCGCGGCTACGAAGGATAAGGTACGCCAAAAGCGTCAGTTGCACGCAGAAGCTCACGATGCCTCCGCGGGAGGCCGAGAGAAAAAGCGCGGCAATGGGCAAAACTGCCAGAAGCCCAACTACAGCTCGTCGCTGCTTGCGAACCCTGCCCATAAGGATCGGAACCAGCGCAAGCGGCAAAATCAACTCCGCAAATCCAGCGAAGTGGTTGCGATTCACATAAGGCCCAAAGGGCTCGACGCCGGAACGAACCTCGCGAAACCAGTAAATCTCGCCGTTCGAACTTAAGTGTTGAAGAATCGCGAAAAGGCTAACCACGAAGCCGAAGACCATCCCAAACCACACGAAGCCCCGCCAATCTTCAAGTGTGCGAAAGGCCTGGACCGCAAGGAATAGGAAGATTAGGTCGGCGACGAGGAGGAGCCATTCGATTCGCGTGTTGTAACCCGAAGCCGTTGTACGGAAAAGCCACTGACCTGCGACGACCAGTGCAAACGCAATGAGTGGCGGCAGAAGCGGTGACGATACGGGTTGCTCTTCCCGATGGCGGTAAAACCAAACCGCCCAAGCGAGGAAAAGCAAGCCGGCTCCGGCTTCAAGGACTGCTCGGGCCCAGTCCTCGACACCCCCATGCGCTGCGATTCCGAATGCAACGAGTGTACAGATCCCCAGCCTCAGGAACTTCATGGCTTCGCTTTCTTCATCGCTGCGGGGGTGAGCGCAACGTCATCAATCCATGCGGTACCCTGAATCCGATGCCCCTCCTGATCGCTAGCGTAACGCAGCAAGCAGACTTGCATTTCCTGAACGTCTTTGCCGGACGTCCAGGAAGTCTCGACTTGGCTCCACGGTTGGGTGCCATGAACATCGGAAGTGACAACCGCGGAACCGTCCTGTGTTCCTAGTGGGCTCAACTCGAATCGGATGCCCTGGTCGGTGGCGAGTTCTCTGGTGCGCACCCAGGCAGAGAACCGATAGTCGGTGGATGGCTCGACAACGACGTTGTGGCAGATGTGGTTGAAATAGACGTTAGTTCTTCCGTCAAAGGTGAGTCGCAGGGAATGATTTCCCGAGTGCGTTTCTCGAGAATCGATGCTGATTTGTACTCCCTGGAAGTTCACCGGATAGAGCCAGGTAAAACTTCCGCCGGACAGTCCCGATTCGAAGCCGCCATCCCACAGAACCGAATCTCGAGGTCCTTGAAGGTCGCCCAAACCGGCAAAGCCCACCGCTTGGTCCCAGACGCGGCGGGCATCAGCATATTTCTTTCTTTTTAGCAGATCTCCGGTGAGTGAATAGACATCGGGCAAGCGCAGGCGAGGATGAATAGCGGTGAGCCGGTCCCAAACCGCAAGTGCAATTTCGATGTGACCCTCGAAGACTTGGTCCGAGATGACCTGCACATACACGTCGCTCGCCTGCGGAAGAACGCGATCCACGATCTTTTGAACGTCAGGCTCGACACCGCGGGAACGAGAAAACGCTTGTGCGCCGAGGCCGTGGTCCACTTCGACGGCGTGCCGTATCTCTGTGAAAGCCGGGTCGAGCTCGCCCTGGCGGAGCAAGAAATTGCCGTATCGCCAGGAAATCTCGGGAGATAGGGGATAGGCGCGTTTGGCATGAAGATAGGCATCACGAGCGCCAGAAGGATTTCCTTCTGCTTCATAAACACTGGCCAGGTCTGACCAGACGTCCGCAGAGCGAGGGTTTAGCGACAAGGCGGCCGAATAGGCCTGGCCAGCTTTGGCGGCATCAGTGTCCTCGAGGTTGTACTGCCAATAGCGGCCCAAAAGATACCAGTTGCGGTAGTCGCCTGGTTCCAGGCGAGTGGAGCGCTCGTAGCCCTGGTGGGTCTGGAGGTCCGCGTAGTCGACGGCAACTGCATTGCGAATGCTGAAATAGGAAAGAAGCACTGCTGCTGCTAAAGCAAGGATCAGAACGGCTCCACGAGGTAAGGAACTTGGGGCTTGCAGGCGCATTCCACGGTACTCTGCCTAGGCCATGTTGCCGTTGCAAGAAGAAATTCGCCGAGCCTGGAAACCGATGGGATGTTTCGCGGCGAATGGGACTTGTCAATCCCTCTTGGACCTGACCTCTTGGAGAACAAAGTTGCCGTTGGACGAGGCCAACAGTAAGCTTTCACCAAGGGGTGTTTCATTGAGCGGATTCGTTTGCATCATGCACGGGGACGGTGCACCAATCGAGCGTGGGCTGTTGCAGTCCCTTACTGATCTTCTTTCGTTTCGTGGACCGGAGGCTTGCGGAATCTGGTCGGACGGTCCCCTAGGCATGGGCCACACGCTGCTGCGCACCACGCACGAATCGAAGAACGAGCGGCAGCCAGCAGATCTCGAGGGACGCTACTGGATCGTTTCGGATGCCCGCCTCGATGCCCGCGAAGAACTGATCGATGAGCTGCAGCTTGAGAACAGGAACGTGTGCTCGAACGCGCCGGACTGTAATTTGATTTTGCAGGCATATGCAGCATGGGGCGCAGCTTGCATCGATCGCCTGCAGGGCGATTTTTCCTTCGCGCTTTGGGACGCGCGTCACAAACAACTGTTTTGCGCGCGCGATCATTTTGGCATTAAGCCGTTTTTCTACTCGAGCATCGGCCCGCTTTTGGTCGTTAGTAATATGATCGATTGCATCCGCCGTCATCCCGCCGTTTCGAGACGGCTCAACGATCTTGCGATTGCCGACTTTCTTCTCTTCGACATGATCCGGGAACCCGGGGCTACGTCTTTCGCGGATATCCAGAGACTCCCGCCCGCCCACGTCCTTTCGTGTGAAGCAGGAACCATCTCAGTCCGCCCCTACTGGACCCTCCCGGTGCGCGCCCCTCTTCACTACACGCGGCCCAACGACTGCGTGGAGGAATTCCGCGAACTGCTGGATCGTGCTGTCACTGACCGGG
>Ga0209376_1000535_pt1 | contig 41313 bp, 34 predicted proteins | sample GraSoiAngelo_134_FD_185891 | JGI IMG/M metagenome (GOLD analysis project Ga0209376, IMG submission 185891) | Grasslands soil microbial communities from the Angelo Coastal Reserve, California, USA - 14_0929_05_30cm (SPAdes) (version 2) | ecosystem: Environmental > Terrestrial > Soil > Grasslands ...
GGTGCTGTGGTTGCCGGTCGTGCGGGAGGCTGCGCTGCCGGCCGTGTTGCCGGTGCTCGCGCCCACTGACGCTCCGGTGCTCTTGTTGCTCGTGCTGCCCGAGGCCGCGCTGCCGGCCGTGTTGCCGGTGCTCGCGCCCACTGACGCGCCCGTGCTCTTGTTGCCGGTGCTGCCCGAGGCCGCACTTCCGGCGGTGTTGCCGGTGCTCGCGCCTACCGACGCGCCTGTGCTGTTCTCGTGGCCGTTGCCCGTGCTCTTGTTGCCGGTGCTGGCCGAGGCCGCGCTGCCGGCCGTGTTGCCGGTGCTCGCACCGACCGAGCCCGTGCTGGCGCCGACGCGCACGCTGTTGGTCGTCGCGGTGCTGCCAGTCGTGGTCCCGGTGCTTGCGCCGGTGCTCTCGCTGTCCGAGTCGGCCTCGTGCATTGCCTTGCCGTTGGCCGTCGTCTTGACGCGATCGTCACCATTGCCAGTCTTGCCGCCGGCCACGTCACCGTGGGAGTCGGAGTTGTTCTCCCCGGCCTCCTTGTGCTGGCCAGTGGACTTTGTGTCGGCCGCGGCGCCGGCGTTGGCACTGGCGCTCACGGTGGTGCTCGCGTGAGCATTGGCGCTGCCGCTCGATTGAGCCTTGGCGCTGTCGCTCCCGTGAGCCGTGCTGCTGTTGCTGGACGCCGACGACATCGAGTTGCCGCCACCGGTGTGCACGTCACCGCTGGCATGCGTGCTCGACTGCGCCTGAGCCGACCCCTGGGCCGAAGCCTTGGCGCTGTCGTTTGAGCTCGACTTCGCCGCGGGCGCCTGCGCGCTCGCGCTGCTGGTCGTGCTCGCCCCGCTCGTTTGGCTGCCGGCGGCACTGCTGGATTGGCTGCCGGCGCCTGTCCCGCCTCCTACCTTGGCCTTGCCTCCGCTCTTACTCTTTCCATCGCCGTCCCCGCCGCCACCGATGTGCTGGTCTTCCTTCGCCGTGGGACTGTCGTGGCGATTCGCGACCGCGGATGCACTCGTGTGGTCGGTGGCTTTGCCCTGACCGTTACCGCTGTCCGCGGCCAGGGCCGGCGACGTGCGAGCAAGCATGAGGAGAAGCCCGGCTAGAAGCACAAAAGCAGTGACGATGAGCCGCCGTGCGTACACGGGCAGGCTCGACAGATGCGTGCCGATCGCTTCCAAATGCCCACCTCCACGTGGAAATGAGCGATTGCCTCGCCGCCGCAATCCTGGACACTGACCCCGCAGCCCCGGGGGTATGTCGTAGGACGCCCCGCTCAGCGTTCCCTATTGCAGGGCAATACGCTTCAAATTGGAAACGCAAACTTCGTCCCGAGTAACCATGGACGCCGCCACCAGCAAGGAGTCGGTGGCCGCCTTCATGCAGGACGTACTCGCCGGCACCGGCTGGGAGCTAGGGTCCATCCATCGGCGCAGCACCAGGTTGGAGCCGCCCGACTCCTACTGGGCTCTCTTCAACGTCGACATTAATAAGGACGGGGAGGACGAGCGCACCCTCCGGCTGGTCGCCAAGGGGGCGCTGAACGACGTCGCGTGGTCCAGGCTGGCCGCGCGCCTGGCGCGCGACGGCAACGGCAAGATCTGCGATCCCATCGGCGGCATCGGCTATCCGTGCCTGTTCCACGAGACTCAGCACGCCTACTGGTTCTATCCCTACGACCCGGCGATGCCGAAGCTGCCGCTGGCCAACGACCCGGTGCACATGGCCTCGGTGCTGCTCGGGCTCGACGACCCGCCGGCCATGGCAGCTGCGGCGAACCGGATCGAGGTCGAGCGTGTGCGCTACCTTCCGGAGGTCGCCGCGATCCTCCGCTACACGCTCGACAGCGGCGGCTCCACCAGCGAGATATATGGCAAGGCGCAGCCTGGGTCGCGCGGCCTCCGCGCGTACCGCGTCGTCCAGGGGCTGTGGGCGGCGGCCCAGCGATATCCAGGCCTTCTGAACCTTCCGCGCCCGCTCGGATTTGTCGAGGAGCTCGGTCTGCTCCTCGAGGAAGGCGTGCCTGGCCGGCCGGTGGGCGGCAACCGCAAGAAGGCCGAGTTCATGCTCGCGAGCCTGGCTGCCGCGGACGCCCTCGCGGTGATCCACGAGTCCGGCGTCGAGGCTGACCAGGAGATCAGGATCGAGTATGAGCTGGCGCGCCTGGAGCGCGTCATCGAGCAGTTCGCGTACGTCCTGCCCGTCGGTCACTTCCTGCTCAAGGACCTGGTCACCCACATGCGGGAGCGAATCCGCAGGTCCGAGGCGGAGGACTTTCTCCCCACCCATGGCGACATGAAGTACGACCAGTTCGTCTACCACAACGACCGGTACACGCTCCTCGACTTCGACTACTGGGCGTCCGCGGAGACGAGCTACGACCTCGGCAAGTACTGCGCCTACCTCGTCCCGTCAGCGCCCCGCGACTGGAGGGACTCCGTCGCCGCCGAGGAGGCGAGGACGGAGTTCCTGCGCAGGTACAGAGAGATGCGACCGCACGCGACGCTGCAGCGGTTCGGCGTTTATGAGGCGCTCCAGCTGGCGCTCCGCTCGATGGCGGCGATGTGGTCCCAGTCGAACGGATGGGAGCGGACGGCGGAGACGTTTCTGGTCCTTGCCTTCGAGCGATTGAAGAGCCGCCTGCCCGACTAGAAGCGGGTTCCGGACCCGCGGCGTGATGTCTCGGGGGTGGTTCTAGGGCAATTGTTAAGGATCGCCTATGGCTCGAGCGGGTCTCTTTACAAGAGTTAACCGCAAACTGCTTAGGGATGCCGCCGCCGCTGCGCAGACTCGGTCGCCATGCGGAGTGCGACGTGGCTTACCGCTCTCATCACCGTCGCGGTTGTCGCGGGCGTTCTTTTGACCACGCACCGGGCGCCGAACACCGCCGGCGCGGTCACGGACGCGACCCAGAAGACGGCCGCCGTCATCCGCGCTAACGAGGGCACGCGGGTGGACCCGCCCCACGTCATACCGCCCCCTCCTCCGAGCCCATCGCCGGTGCCTCAGCCACCACCCGCCACGTCCGGGGGTGGTGGATCGGCGCCGCCCGCGCGCCCTGCCGCCCCAACCATCGTCGTCAACAGCACGCAGCAGGCGCTGATCAACCAGGACCGCGCCGCCCACGGCCTGCGGCCCCTGACGTGGAGCAACTGCCTGTCCGGGGTGGCGGTGAGCAACGCCAACCGGATCGCCGCGCAGGGATATCTCTCGCACACCAACGGCCCGCAGGTCGACCTGACGTGCCGCCTGGGCAACCAGGCCGGCGAGAACATCGGTTACTGGTCGCGGGGCATCAACGATGCCCAGCTCAACACCATGTTCATGAACAGCCCCGAGCACTACGCGAACATCATGGGTCCGTACCACTACGTCGCCACCGCATGGGTCGTGGCGAGCAACGGCTATGGATACATCGCAGTCGAGTTCGGATAGGTGAGCGAGTTCGCCTGAGTTCGAGCTAAACCGGTTTGCCCGGGTACGCCGAATCCAGAGGGCGTTTCTCCTGACGTAGCGCTCGAACGCGGCGTGTTGACGCCCATCTGAACGCTCGGAGGAGGAACGCGAAGGGTGTCCACCGCACCGGTTGCTCGTGGCGGCCCATCTTCTCCCCTGACCCGGCCGTTTGCCTGGCTGTGGGCGAAGAAGGCGTGGATCTCCGCGGCCATCGGCGTCGTGTTCCTCGCCACGACCCTCTACGTGCTGTGGGCCCTCAAGGACCTGCCCGACCCGAGCCAGAACGTGCTCGCGGCGGGCGACGTGGTGGTCCTCGACCGCAACGGCAAGCTCATCGAAGACTGGAGCCCGGCCGGCCACTACCACGTGACGCTCACCATCGACCAGATGGGCAAGTACGCGCCGAAGGCGGTGCTCGCGGCCGAGGACCGCAACTTCTACACCCACGGCGCGCTCGAACCGATGTCGATCGCGCGCGCGGCCTGGGTCAACGTCACCACCGGCGGGGTGCACCAGGGCGGCAGCACCATCACCCAGCAGCTGGTCAAGATCCAGCTCCTCACGCCGGAAAGGTCCCTGACCCGCAAGCTCCAGGAGGTCGTGCTCGCGGTCGCCCTGGAGCAGCGGTACTCCAAGGACCAGATCCTCGGCATGTACCTGAACCGCGTCTACTTCGGCCACGGCGCCTACGGCGTGGGCGCGGCGGCCAAGACGTATTTCAACAAAGACGCGAAGGACCTGACCCCGGCGCAGGCCGCGTTCCTCGCCGGCATGATCCAGGCGCCCGCGGCCTACGACCCGAAGCTCCACTACGACCTGGCGCAGGACCGCGAGCTCTACGTCCTGCGCGGCATGGTCGCGACCGGCGCTCTGAGCCAGGCAGAGGCGGACAAAGCCGCGCAGGAGGACGTGAAGTCCGAGCTGCAGATCCAGGCGAACGCGCGGCAGAGCAAGGCGCCGCACTTCGTCGACTACGTGCTGTCCCAGCTCGAGACGACGTTCGGCTCCGCCGCCGTGCAGCAGGGCGGCATCGTCGTCAAGACGACGCTCGACCTGGGCATCCAGCAGCTCGGGGAGAGCGCGGTGGCCAACGGCGTCCAGGACCTGACCTACCTGAACGTCAACAACTCGGCGCTGCTCGCCGCCAACCCCAAGACCGGGGACATCCTCGCCTGGGTCGGCTCCGCCAACTACGGGGACGACGCCATCGGCGGTCAGTTCGACGTCGTCCTCTCCAAGCGCCAGCCCGGGTCGTCGTTCAAGCCGTACGTGTACGAGGCGGCGCTGCGCGACAAGAAGATCACGTGGGCGACCATCCTTCACGACGCGCCGACCAACTTCAACGGCTACCGGCCTGCCGACTTCGACAACGGCGGCATGGGCGACATCCCCGCGCGGACGGCGCTCCTCTACTCGCGCAACATCCCCGCGGTCCAGGTCGGGCAGATGGAGGGAATCCAGAACGTCATCGACCTGGCGCACGCGATGGGGATCAAGAGCCAGCTGCAGCCCTACCTATCGACGGCGATCGGAGCGAGCGACGTGACCCTGTTTGAGCACGTGCAGGGATACCAGACCTTCGCCAACCAGGGGCAGCGCGTCGACCTGCACTCGATCAACGAGATCCAGGACGCGGGCGGCAACACAGTCTTCAAGTACGAGAACCCGAACAGCAACACAGTCCTGACGCAGGCCGAGGCCTACCTGATGTCAGGCGTGCTCAAGGACTACCAGAACACCTGGCGCTTCGGTTGGAACCGGCAGATGGCCAGCAAGACCGGTACGAGCGACAACGGCAAGGGCGGGATCCCCGACTCGTGGATCATGGCCTACAACCCGGATATCGTCACCGGCGTCTGGGTGGGGAACACCGGACCCAACGGCAAGGGCGGCCTGATCCGCGCGTACGGCGAGAACGTCGGCCTGACGATCATGCGGCGCTTCATCAACGCCCTTCCCAACAACATGCGGGACTGGTACCAGCCGCCTTCAGGCGTCAAGATCGGCTGCGGCAGCGACTCCCGGAGCCCGTTCCTCCCCGGCGCCTGCACGGCCTCGCCGACGCCCTCGGCCTCACCCAGCCCGTCGTCCAGCCCGTCGCCCAGCCCCAAGCCGTCGCCCAGCCCCAGCCCGTCCAGCCTCCCCTCACCATCGCCATCTCCGTCGCCCAAGCCCAGCCCGGCCGCGCCGAGCCCCGCACCCTCGCCTTGATGCTGGCCGTGAACAACACTGAGAGTCCGTTCCTGGAGAGCGTCGAGCGACGGAAGCCGGGCACCTCCCTGCGCGGCTACGTAACGAGGACGCTTCCGCACAGCTCGGCGGTCGTGGTCGCGAACCGGGCGCCACACGAGCCCAGGCCTGAGGGCGGGTTCACAAGGGGCGCGGGGGGCGTGATCACGGCTCTGCTCACGTTCGCCGAGGTCGCCGGCGCGGAGTGGGTGGCGTGCGCCCGCACCGAGGGCGAGCGCGCGCTGATCGAGCAGCACGGCGCGACCTGGGACGCGCCCTTGATCAGGAGCTCCACCAAGCTGCACTACGCCACCCCGACCCCAGAGCAGTACGAGCAGTACTACTCGCTCATCTCCAACCCGGTGCTCTGGTTCGTCCAGCACTACCTCTGGGATCTGGCCCACCAACCGGTGATCAACGGCCGTGTCCACAGGGCGTGGAAGAACGGCTACGTGGAGGTCAACAAGCAGGTCGCCCGCAAGGTGGTGGAGGTGGCGCGTGGGCTGCAAGGCCGCCCGCTGGTGATGATCCACGACTACCAGCTGTATCTCGTGCCTCGACTCGTGCGCGACCAGCTGCACGGCGCGATCATCCAGCACTTCGTCCACATCCCCTGGCCGACCCCGCAGTACTGGAAGGTGCTGCCACGGGAGATTCGCGACGCGATCCTCTTCGGACTCCTGGGCTGCGACATCGTCGGCTTCCAGACCAGCCTCGACGTGCGCAACTTCCTCATGACGTGCGAGGAGAACGCCGGCCTCGCGGTGGACGACCGCGAGCGAGCGGTGCTGGTGGACGGCCGGGTCGTCTACGCCCGCAACTACCCGATCTCGATCGACGTTGCGAGCACGACCAGGCTCGCGTCCTCGCACGGGGTCATGGTCGAGCAGCGCAAGCTACGCGACTGGCGGCCGGAGCATCTGATCGTGCGCATCGACCGCACCGACCCCTCGAAGAACATCGTCCGCGGCTTCCTCGCCTACGAGAAGCTGCTGGCCCACCACCCGGAGCTGAAGGGCCGGGTCCAGTTCTGGGCGTTCCTCCAGCCCTCGCGGCAGGACGTCGCCGTCTACCGGAATTACGTGCGCAAGGTGCGGCAGGTCGTGCAGCGGATCAACGCCCAGTTCGGGGCCCAGGGGTGGCAGCCGATCCGGCTCGAGTTCGGGGAGAGCGTGCGCAAAGCGATGGCCGCGATGCGAACCTTCGACGTCCTGCTGGTCAACTCGGTGTACGACGGCCTGAACCTCGTCGCCAAGGAGGGCGCGCTCGTCAATCGGGCCGAGGGCGTGATCGTGCTGTCCGAGAACGTGGGCGCGCACGAGGAGCTGCAGCAGCACGTGCTGTCGGTCAACCCGTTCGACATCGAGGCGACCGCCAACGCCATGCACGAGGCGATCGTCATGGGCAGGGACGAAAGGCGGCGGCGGAACGAGGGAGCGCGAGAGGTGGTGCGCACCAACGACATCGCCAGATGGATCACGCGCCAGGTCCAGGACATCCGCGACCTGGTCGCGGAGCCGGGTCTACGGGCCGGCTAGCTAGATCGGTAGGGCAGCCAGGCACGATAGTCCGGACTATCGACGCTTTTGGTCCTCGCCACCGGACGACAGTCCGGACTATCGACCAGGGCAGGCCTAGCCGGCGGCTCTTCTAAAAGAAGCCTCTGCGCGCGACGGTCACGTCGCGGAAGAAGATGATTGCCATCAGCCGCGCCAGCCCCCACCCGATCAGGGCGTAGACCAGGATCGCGACGACCACGGACATCTCCAGCACCGAGTTGTTGTTGCCGATCGTGGGCAGGAGGTTGTGGAATGGGGCCAGGAAGAAACCGCTCGCGTTGTAGACCCACTGCGTGAACGCGGCGGTCGTGTTCGCGCCCAGCAGCTTGAGCACCAGCCGGACCACCAGCAGCCCGTCGATGACGCCGAAGGCGAGGTAGACAAGGTCCATCGCCCGACGCCCGGGGTTGACAGTGCTCACGACGGACGACGACCCCACGGGCGCTGTGGGTTCGCCGGTGACGGCTCGGTGGCGCTCGAGCTCGCGGCCCGTTTCGGGGTCGCGTTCGATCTCGGACTCCCTTCGTTCCATGTTTCGCATCTCCTCACGGCCCTGGTTAAGAGCGATGAACGGGGCCAAAGCAAGAACGCCCGGGCGGTATTGGCCACCCGGGCGCGGCTTTGGGGGAGCCTCTGCTTTTTGGCCGGCTAGGACGGGTACCAGAGGGGGGCTGTCGAAAGCGCCTCGTCCTGGTCGACGTCGGGGACCGACCCGGCGCTGAGCACGTACTGCCAGATCTCCATGTTGCCGGTGCATCCGGTGTCGTAGGGCGAGTAGCCGGGCGCCGTCGGCTTGTTGAAGTCCCCGAGTAGGGAGGGCTGGAAGGACCACAGCTCGGAGTCGGCCGCGATCGCCGGGCGCTTGCTCACGCTCGCGCACCAGGCGCTGGCGAACTCGCTGCCGGCGGTCCCGTTGCCGTAGTAGCCCGGCACGTAGCCGGCTGCCTTCACGCCGTCGTACCAGCCCTCGATGAACGCTCCGTCCACGTCGACAGCGCCCGGGCAGGCTGCGCCAGGTGGCTCGATGTCGATGACGAGCACGATGCCTCGCGGGATGCCGATGCGCCGTGCGGCGTCGGCCGCCTCGACGGCGTAGGCATGACCGGTGTCGTAGTAGGAGACGTTGGAGCAGTTGTACTCGTTGTAGATCGGCAGGATGCCCATGTGGTGGCGGGCCGCGAGCGCGACTTCCGCGGAGCTGATCCCGGGGCAGACGGTGTCGGTGAGGTAGCGGCCCCAGAACTCGGGGGTGCCGATCTTCGCCACCGTCGCGGAGAAGAGCTCGCCTGTCGGGTCGCCCGTGAACGCCTTGCACGAGTCGACGCCCCACAGGAGGTGCGCCGGCTCGACGGCCCCCGACCTCGCCTGGACATCGACGAGCGAAGGCGCGACCGAATCGGTGACTGCGCCGACGACCTTGCCGATCAGCGTCGACCGGGGCGGAGGCGCCGGCAGCGCACCGACGACGGCGGTGTAGGCCGGCGTGGCGCTTCCCTCCACCCACGACTGGACGCTGCAGGTGGTGCCTGTCCGGCAGACGTGGTCCACGAGGTGACCCCGCTGGTCGTAGATCCCGAGCACCCACCCGGTGTCGGTCAGGTCGGCGTTCGTGGTCGCTTTCAGATGGACCCATCCCGCGGTGTTGGAGCCGATCGAGCTCGCCGTGAGGTGCACTCGCAGCCATGTCACGTTGATCGGAGTGGATACCGCCTCGGGCTTGCCCGTGACGTAGCCGACGATCTGGTGCACGCCGTCGCTCGGCTGCCTGACGGTCGTCGTGCACACCGTGCCCCGGCTGCAATAGGTGATGCGAGCGCCCGCCGTCAGGTCGTAGATCTCCAGCCAGCGGCCGGAAGGCCGGACGTCGAACGTCGACGTTACTGTGATCGTCACCGGCTGACCCGGGCCGACCGCGGTCCTGTCGGCGGTGATCGTGCTGTCGAGCCATCCGACCGAGACATGGTTCGAGGGCAGCGACACGGAGCTGCCCGGCACTGTCGCCGCCGGAGTCGTGACGAAGGCGCCGAACTCGTGAACGCCCGACGTTGCCGTGTATGCGACCGAGCACTGGCTGCCCTGCGCGCACGCCCCGGCAAGCCTGCCTGTCGTGATGTCGAAGATTTCAATCGCACGGTCGGTGCCGGTGACGCTTGCGTTCGCCGCCGCGGTGAGGACCACCGGCTTGCCGGCGCGGACGGCTTGGTCGCCGGCGCTCAGCGTGATCTTGTCCGGTAGCCGGGAGCCGAGGGTGACCTGGGGCACGCTCGGGGCCACGATCGGCCGGTCGCCAACGACCGGCGATGCCGCCTGCGCATCGGGAGAGAGGAGCTCGCCGGCGCAGGAGGCAGGCGTCGCCGCCACGGGCTTCCCGTCAACGGCTTCGCATACGCTCAGGCCGACCGGCGTGGAAGACGTGCCGGCGGTGACCGCGGGCGAGTCCATGTCGCACGCTGCCGACGGACCAGAGTCCGCGCACTGCGCCGTCCCGGCGGGAAGGCTCAGGGTGGACCTGGACGTGCCGACAGCCCGCGTTGCGCAGCCGGCGTCGGGGCCGCAGATGGCTTGGGCCGGCGACGCGATCTCGAGCACGGCGGGACCCGCGGCCAGGGCGACGGCTCCGAAGTGGTTGGAGACGACGACGAAGGCGAGCGCCAGATGCGCCTTCGGCCGAGACTGGATGCTGGAAAGAAGCTGACGTAAAGAGCGCACTGGTGCCCCCGTTTGGCGCACGCCCGGTGGGGGGCGGCGCGAAATGACGGGGGCAAGCTAAGCTCGGCGTGCCCGTGCACCCACGGCGGCAGGGTTAATTAGGTTCAAGCGATGTCAATTCGCTTGATTTGGGGTCGCGGAGGGTCGTTTTACAGGCCGAGGCCCGGCCGGGCTAGGTTCTGGCCGGGACCGCTCCGAGCACGTTCCCGTACATGATGCCCAGTACGAGCAGCCCCATCAAGGACAGGAGCACGAGGATGAGCGTGCGCGCGCACGTGTCGATCATCGACTCCGGTCCGCCACCGCCATCGCGCGAGTCCGAGTCGGCGACGTTCCACCGGCGTCCGTAGAGCCCGGCTCTCAGCGCCAGCCCGATCGTCGCCAGGAGGATGATCCAGAGGATTGCCATAGGCTGAAGAGAGGGGGAGGCGTGGACGCCGAGCGGGTCAGCGTCCGCGCTACCCAAGACAACGCGCCGCAGCACCAAACTGAACAAGTCGACCTTTACAAGTGCATAAGCGGGCGGCCTCGGACCGCCAATACTCGCCCAGCGAACTGCGTTCTCATGGCGTGGAGATACCGCTTCTCCTCCAGTTCTCGATCGCGCTCCTGACAGGCATGGTCGCGGCGACTTTGGCGCCGCCCGTGCGGAGGGCGATCCCGAGGCCGGTGGAGGTTGGCCTGTGGATCGGGTTCGCCACTGTCTGCTTCCTCGGCGTGATGAGCGTGACCGATTCCGACGCGCGCGACCTCAGCTACTCCGTGCTCTGGGGCGCGAGCCAGGTCGTGAACACCGTCTTTGCCCTGCTGGTCGGCGGAGTCGCGACCTGGGTCGCGGAGAACAGGTTCGCGCTCGCGAGCTGGCTAGTGATCGTCGCGGGCGCCGACGTGCTTGCGCTGATGCTCATCAAGTCGCTTCGCAGCGCGGCGCCCTGGCGGCCACGCGTCCGCCTGCGCGAGTGGATGGAGCTGCCCGTGACCACGCCGGCGGTCGTGGCCGCCCAGCCGATGCCGGTCGACCACCTCGCCGAGGTCAACCGCAAGCTCGCCGGCGCGAGCGCCCTGCTCGGCGCCGCTGTGTTTACGCGCACTCTGGGCCTGTCGACCCGGCTTCTCAGGTTGAGCCCGTCGCGTGACCTGCGCGGGATGGCGTCCGCGGGTCGCGTCGGTGCGCACGCGCGACTTCAGTTCCTGGGTGACGCATCCGCTCATCTTTCGTTTGCCGCGCGGGCCTGGTACGCAGGGGCGGGCGAGCCCGCCATCGACGGGGTGGCGGCGAAGGCACGCGAGGCGCGGCGTGGCCTGCGTCCGCGGGCGCTGCGTCGCGGTGAGGTCATCGACGTCCAGGCGCTGCTGAGCGCGCAGTCGATCGGGTGGTACGGGCCGCTGAGCGCCGGACCGCTCGCACCGTCGAGGGGGGAGGACGATGCCACTGAATCGCAGCGACCAGATACTCTGGCCTCGTAGGCCCGACGGCATCCGCCTGCGCGCGAGCGCACCGCGGATGCTGAACAAGAGGCACGTCATCATCTCCCGCCCGGCGGGCTGGCTGCTGCGTCTGCTTGCGCTGCTCGTCATCGCGGTGCCGAGCCTCGTCGTCACCTCGCCCGGCTACGTCGCGTTTGCGGAGAAGCTCCCCCAGGCGACCGACGTAACGTCGGCCATCCCCGAGGACACCTTGATCTATGCGGCCGACAACAAGACGCTCCTTGCCGACCTGCACCCGCCCGGCTACCAGGCTTACTTCGAGCCGCTGTCGCAGATGGGTCAGCTCCTGCCGCAGGCGGTGATCGCGATCGAGGACCGCAACTTCTACAACGAACCTGGCATCGATCCGCAGGGTATCGTCCGCGCCGCGACCGTCGACCTCAAATCGCACCGTCCGGTCGAGGGCGCCTCCACCATCACGCAGCAGCTCGTGAAGCTCCGCCTGGTCGGCAACGACGCGACGCTCGACCGCAAGGTCCGCGAGGCGCTGCTGGCGTTCGAGATCGAGCGCAAGTTCACCAAGGACGAGATCCTGGAGTGGTACCTGAACAGCGTCTTCTTCGCCAACACCGCCTGGGGCACGGCCGCCGCGTCGAGGATCTACTTCCACACCGAGACGAAGGACCTCGACCTGGCGCAGGCCTCGATGCTCGCCGGCATCATCCGCGGACCGACGCTCTACAACCCCCTGGTCAACTGGACGTCGGCCAAGATGCGGCAGAAGACGGTGCTCGACGCCATGATCCGCGACGGCTACATCACGCCGGCGGACGCGGCCAAGGCCTTCGCCGAGGATCTCTCGCCGCCGGCGCACATGTTCTACCCGAGCAACACCATGATCGCGCCCGCGTTCGTGAGCTACGTCACCGGCCAGCTCGTGCAGCAGTTCGGCAGAGACGTGACGTACACGGGCGGCCTGCGTGTGGTGACGACGCTGAACCCGCAGATTCAGAACATCGGCCAGCAGGTCGTGACGCAGACCATCGGCAGTCTGTCGCGTCGCAACATCACCCAGGGGGCGCTCGTGGCCCTCGACCCCACGACCGGCGGGATCATCGCCATGGTCGGTTCCGCGAACCCGAACGCCTACGGGGGTCAGTACAACCTTGCCGTCTGGCCGCCGCGCAACCCGGGATCGTCGATGAAGATCTACACGTATACCGCGGCGATCCAGAGCGGCAGGTACACGATGACCACCCCGATCGTGGACTCGAGTTTCAGCTATCGCGATCCGATGTCGCTGGAGGTGTACACGCCGCGGAACTACGACGGCCGCTACCACGGCACGTGCCAGCTGCAGGTGTGCATGGGCAACTCGCTCAACATCCCGGCAGTCAAGGTCGAGCTCGGGATCGGCGTCTCCACCGTGGTCAACATGGCGCGCACCATGGGAGCGCCGCCGTACGTACCGCACGGCCTCGACGCCAACGGCTACCCGATCTACACGAACGACGATCCCCTCAACGTGTACGGCCCGTCGCTGACGCTCGGCGGCTACGGGGAGACGCCGCTGCAGATGGCGACCGGCGCCTCGGTCCTGGCCACGCAGGGCCTGCTTCGCACTCCATACGCCATCAACCTGGTGACGCGCGGCGACCACCTGGTCTACATGCACGGGCTTGACCCAGGCAAGCGCGTCCTCGACGCGCGGGTCGCCTTCATCATGCAGACGATCATGTCCAACGACAACAACCGGGCGATGATCTTTGGACGCGGGTCGCTGCTCACGCTGCCCGGCCGCACGGTTGCGGTCAAGACCGGCACGTCGGACTCGTTCGCGGACGCCTGGACCGTCGGTTTCACCCCGCACATCGCGGTGGCGGTCTGGGGCGGCAACGCCGACTGGCGGATGAAGATGACCAAGGGCTCGGACAGCTACTACATCGCCGCCCCGATGTGGCACAGCTTCATGCAGCAAGCCCTCGACACGATGGGCATCGGCAACGAGTGGTACAGCCAGCCGCCCGGCCTGGTCGTGCAGACCTGCAAGGGCGCCACGGCGTACTACATGCCCGGCACGCACTGCTAGGAAGAGCCCGAGCGATGCAGGCGCGGTTCGACAAGCAAGGACGCCCCCTCCCGGACACGGGTCGGGGCTGCGGCTGCCAGCAGTGCGCGGACGCGAACGCGCCGCGCTACGAGCGGCGCATGGAGCCGGAGCGCGTGACGCGATGGAGCGCACTTCGTCGCACCATCACAAGGGTGGCGAGGGCGGGGCGTCAGCTCGCCTAGGCGCTAAAAAAAAGAGGGCCTGGCCGCGGCGGCCAGGCCCCTGTCTTCTGGGTGGGAGTTTCTCTTTTGTCAGTCAGCCACCGCGAACTTGGCTGGCTCCGGCGCCTCGTCCATCGCGGCCTGCGGGCCGTACGAGTGCTTCAGCATCACGCGCAGCCTCTCCTTGGCCACCGCAAGCCGGGACGCGACTGCGCTCGGGAATGCCCAGCGCCTGCGCGATCGCCCGATTGGTGTAGCCGTGGTAGTGGCGGAGGACGATGGCCGCCGCCTGCTTTGGCGGCAGCTTCGCGAGCGCGGTCGCGAGGTCGCGGTGCTCGACCACCTCCTGCGGATCCGGGGCGAGTCCCGGGCGCCCGAGGCGGCGGATGACCTCGCCGACCTCACGCAGCCGCATCTTCCTCTGATAGGAGACGGCCGCGTTGATCGCGATGCGGTGGACCCAGGCCTCGGCCGGCGCGATCGGCTGCCAGGTGGCCCACTTCTTGTACGCACGCTCGAACGCGTCCTGCGCGCAGTCCTCAGCGGCGGCCCGGTCGCCGAGCATCGCCGTCAGCGTGCCGAGGATCTTTCCGTACGACGCTTGATAAAGACGCTCGAAGTCCGCTTCGTTGCCGGCCTTGTAGCTGTTCGCGGCCTCGCGAACTTCGCCGGCGCTCGATGCAGAGATCGGCTCTGCCATATTGGTTCCTTCACCCCCCGTAAGTTCCGGCGAGTCTCCCTCTCGCCTGGCCTTTACTCTCGCCCATGGGGGGCCGTCCGGTCGCCGTACGGATGGGCGGATTTCGCCTAACTCACTTGAGGTAGCGGGTGAACGTGCGCCCCACGCGTTTCTAAGGAGATGAACTCGGGCGCCGAGTCGGGCGGCAGCTACGCGGTTGACGTTCTGGCGACTCTGGCCAGCGGACTGGGCGTCGATTCCCTCGAGAGCGGTAGGAAGGCACTCGAGGTGGTGCGCGTGCGCTCGCCCGAGATGATCACGCTTAGCGAGTTGACCGGCGAAGACCTGGTGTCCACGTCGGCCGGCTTCATCGAGATGTTTCTCGCCTCGCTGCGGAGCGACCTGGAGCTTCCCTGGGGCGACTTCGAGCAGCGCTCGCGCGACTACGGGCGGCTCCGCGCGGCTCAGGGGCTGCCGCTCGAATCGCTGATCGACGTCCTGGCGGTCTATCGACGCGCGACGATCGAGCTCATCTCGCGGCCCATCCAGGGCAAGCCGCATTACGACGAGATCATCGCCCTGGCGCAGGGCCGCCTCGAAGACGTGACCGAGCGTCTGACGGCGGCGCTCGCGCGCGGCTACCTCGAGTACATCGACGAGGAGCATCGCGCGCGCGAGAGCGAGATGTACGGACTTGCGGCCATCGTCACCGCGATGGGCCGGTCGCTCGATCTTGCGGAGACCGCCGAGGTGGCCCTGGTCGAGTCCCTGGCGGCGTTGCGTCTGAGCACGGGCGCTGTGTGGCTGCGCGAGCGTTCGTCCCATAAGGTGGCGCACACCGTCGGGCTCGATAACGACCAGGTCGACGAGTTCGGGCGCCAGGTCGGGCCCCACGCCAAGGCGTCTGCCTCGGCGGCGGGGGGACGATCCGAGTCGCAGGTCGACCGCATCTCGACCCGGGACTGGAACGCGCTCCGCGCGCAGCTCCGAGTCAAGGGGCGGACGGTCGGCATGATGACCGTTGCCACGGTGCAGGACCGCTTGTTCAGCACGTCCGACATGCTCTTCATGGCCGCGGTCGCGGACCAGGTCGCGATCGCGATCGACCGCGCGCGGCAGTTCGCGAACGAGGCGCGGACCGACCACCTGACCGGGCTGGCGAACAGGCGCGAGTTCGAGCGCGTGATGGAGCGCGAGGTCGCGCTCGCCGAGCGGCACAAACGCCGTCTCTCGCTGATGATGATCGACGTCGACAACCTCAAGCGCATCAACGACCGCATGGGTCACAGCGCCGGTGACGGTGCGCTACGCCTGGTGGCTCAGCAGCTGCAGCGCGTGGTGCGCGCCTCAGATGTGGGTGCGCGGGTCGGCGGCGACGAGTTCGCGGTCGCGATGCCCGAGACCGACCTCGAGCGGGCACGTGACGTCGCCATGCGCCTGCGTCGGGCGGTGGAGCACGGCGCCCTCAGCATGCGGTCGCCGGAGCACGTAGAGGTGAGCGTGGGCATCGCCGCGCTGGGACCGGGCCAGGACTGGCAGACCGTTTACCAGGCCGCCGACGCCGACCTCTACCAGGACAAGCGCAGACGCAAGACGGTGCGCCGGTGGCAGCAGGAGGACAAGCCCGCGGTCAGGATCTTCGGCCGGGCGAGCGGCAGGCGGAGAGTGTCCGGGGCGTAACAAGAAGCCGGCGCAGCCCGGCCCGTTACTCGACCAGCGCCAGCTCCCGCGCCTTGACGATCGCCTCGAGCTTCGAGTGCACGCCCAGCTTGCTGCCCAGGCTCCGGATGTGCGTGCGCACCGTGGTGTAGCTGATCCCAAGCTGGCTGGCGATGTCCCGGCTCGACGTGCCTTCGGCCATCAGGCGCAGAACCTCCTTCTCGCGCGGGGTCAGCCTCTCCAGCTGCGCCTCGACCTCGCGCCGCGTGTTCAGCAGCTGCGCGATCGTGCGGGGAGTGAAGAGCGAGCCGCCCACGGCCACGGTGCGGATCGCGTCCACGACGTCCTGAGCGGCCCGCGACTTGTGGATGAACGCGCTCGCGCCCGACTCCAGCGCAGCGATGCGCGCGGCGTCGCTGTCCTCGCGGGTCAGGAAGATGAGCTTGATGTCGGGGCGCATCTGCCGGATCGCGGTCGCCGCGTCGGCGCCGGTCCCGTCCGTCAGCCGGAAGTCGACGAGCACCAGGTCGGGCTTCAGCTCCAACGCCTTCGCGATCGAGTCCGCGACCGAGCCGGCATGCCCGACCACGGTCATGTCCTTCTGGTCGTTGATCAGGGCAGCCAGGCCCTCGGCCACGACCTGGTGGTCCTCGAGGATGAGCACACGCGTCGCCTGGGTGGTCACCACCTAAACCTTAGTCTCCGAGAACGGCAGCCAGAACTCGACGGTGGTGCCGAGCCCGGGCTCGCTCGTGATTTTGTTCCAGCCGCCCGCAAGCAGCGCGCGCTCGTGGAGGGCGAGCAGCCCAAGGTGCCCCGGCAGGTGCTCGCGCTCGGCGAGCACAAAGCCGCGGCCGTCGTCCTCGACGACACCGTGGATGCCGCCGTCCTCCACCTGCAGCGTCACCTTGACGCGGGTCGCCGAGGCGTGTTTCTCGACGTTGGCCATGGCCTCCGTGAGCTGCCGGAAGAGCATCGAGCGGTACTCGTAGGAGAGCTCGTCCGGAATGTCGAGGTAGGTCTCGACCTCGGCCGCCGTCAGGGACTTGAGGAGGCGCACGCGCTCGCGGATGGTCTCGATGAAACCGCCTGGGACCTCGAGCGCGGGCGGGCGGACCTCGAAGAGCAGACGGCGCAGCGCCTCTTCGGTCTGCGACAGCAGCGCCTGCGCCTCGTTCAGCAGGCCCGCGGGATCGCCGTTTGGCTCCGCCAGGCGTTGGAGCTGCAGCTCCGCCGCCGTGAGCTTCTGCAGCGCGTCGTCGTGCAAGTCGCCGGCGAACCGCTTCCGCGCCTGGTCGACGGCTGTGGAAACGTTCTTGAGGAGCATCTGCCGAGCCGCGTCCACCTTCTGCAGTCGATCCACCGTCTTCTTGAGGTCGGTCTCGGCGTATTTGAGCTGCCAGACGAGACCCGCGGCAAGGCCTGCCTTCTGGAGAACCCACGCGTCCTCGCGAGAGAAGCCGTCCTCGCGGCGCGAGTTGTATGCCGCGACGAGGCCCAGCCGCTCATCGCCTGCTCGCCAGGGGACCTCGATCGCGTCCTTGACGCCGAGGACGTCGAGCACATATTGAAAGTCGCGCGACTCGTCCTCACGGCCGGCGCGAAACATCAGGTCGTGGAACACCACTCGACTCGCCAGGTCGTCGCGGTCCGGCGCGCAGGGCGTCGGGTGCAGACGGCCGAAGAACTCCTCGTCGATGGCGTGGGCGCCGCGGATCGGAGCCAGTAGGCCGTCCTCGTCGAGCTTCCAGAAAAGCACCATGTCGGCCGCGACGAGCTCGGCGATGCTCCGGGTCAGCCGGCGGTAGAAGTCGGCGATGCCATGACCGCTGCGGGCGTGCCGGGAGACGGCGAGGAGGGCGTCGACCGCGGCCTCGTGCGCATGCTCGACTCGCTCCGCGCTGCGCGCCCGTTCCTGGTTCAGAAGCCTCTGCCTCTCGCTGCGGTCAAGGTCAGCCCGCAGATTGACCAGGGCGTCGACCATCTCCTGGCGGCGTTCCTGGAGCTGCGCCAGGGCGATCGACGACGCGGCCTGTCCGGCGAAGAGGGCGAAAGCCCGTTGCTGGGTCGCCGTGTACCCGTTGGGGCTGGCCACTGCGAACAGGCCGAGGGTCCGTCCCGCCGCTTCCAGGGGCTGGGTGCGCGTGAAGCGGAAGGCGCGGGCCGGCGTCTCGGGGCCCTGCGGAACGGAGAAGATGCGCTCGATCTCCTCGGGCGTGAGCCCCTCGACGGCGTCGGCCGCCCGGGAGAAGACCCGCTTGTCCTCACCGTCCTCCTCCACGACGGCGATGTAAGCTACCGCCGACCTCGTCAGGTCGAGGGCGATGGCCAGGGCGGCCTCGGCGACCTCAGGTACGGTCTTGAACCGCGAGAGCTCCGCCGAGGCGCTCGCAACCTCTTCGAGGATGTTGCCGTACATCGCGTCCAGGCCTGCCGCTTCCACGGAGTCCTCCCCCCTTTGTTGCACAGCGCGACGCGCCTAAACACGAGTTTACTTCCGTGTGTCGCCCGCAGACGAAACATCTTCACCGCGTACTCGTGGGTACTGCCCGCGCCGCCTGCGTTGCCAAGGCGAAGAGGCTGCCGCTGGTTGCTTCAGTGGAGCCTCCTTGGAAGGTTGGGAGCAGGATGGCCACCGAAGCGTTCGACGGAAGCCAGGTTCAGCGGTACTCGAACCGGCTGCGGCGTTCTCTAATCGCGATGGTTTCCCGCCGCACCCTCCGGCGAGTCAACGGTACGGCGGGGCTGTTCCTGGTCCGGCCAGTCGTGGTCATGGCGGCCCGGGCCCTGGGCCCCGGACCGACCCGTCTGAAGCTCGTCAAGCTGGCCCACAACCTCAGCGGCCGCGAGCTGTTCGGACCCGGGGAGGAGCTCGACTTCGATGAGGCGGCTTCTCAGCCCCAGCAGCGCGCGGCGTAGGATCGCCTTTTTCGGGGGGCATATTCCGGGGGCCGGGCTGGGCTGCACAGAAAAATCGGTCTCGGTCGCGGGTACTCCCGTTGTGGGAGGCGTTTCTGCTACAGATGAACGAGTTCGACAGGTTCCTCGAAGTCGAGCTTCGGCTCATGCTCGACCCGGTGGTGGTCGTTCAGCCCCCCGCTCGGGGTGGGCTGAAGGAACCGCGGAAGCCGGTCCTGGCGGTCGTCCCGCCCACGATTGAGCTTCCGGCGGAGGCCGTCGGCGAGGTCGAGCCGGTGACGGTGGCCGTCACGGTCATCCCCGCGCACACGATCTAGCAGAACCCCTTCCTTCCTCTCGCGAGGCCGAGCCGCAAGGCTCGGCCTCTCCTCACACATCGCAGGGGAAACCCTGCCGGGTTTCCCCTACGTCGCCGCCCTCAACGGCGCTTGGCGAATGACTCACCTCTGTGGTCGTGTGCGCCGGATTCGGGCGGCTAACCCCTTCCGGATAGGTGCGGATTTATCTAAAAGTCATGGCGCAAGGCAACGTCTGGAGACGAAGAGGGAAGTGTGTCGCGGCCGGACCAAGTCCGGCCGCCAAAGCGGTGTCTATCTGGCACGGGAAACCCTGCCGGGTTTCCCCTACGTCGCCGCCCTCAACGGCGCTTGGCGATTGACTCAGCTCTGTCGTCCTGCGCGCCGGATTCGGCCGGCTAACCCCTTCCGGATAAGTCGGATTTGCCAAGTAGTCATGGCCCATCCCGATGTCAGTGGGCGAGAGGTGACGCGGGCTGCGGCTGGGCGTAGCCCAGTCGCCACTGCGAGGTCGGGTTAGTGTTTTGATCCGTGGCCGCCCCTTCCCTCAAGTTCAAGGTCAGGCATGTCAGCCCGCGCGTCGCGGCTGAGGAGCGCCAGCGACTCCTCTCCGACCCCGGGTTCGGCCGCATCTTCACCGAGCACATGGTCCGCGTCCGCTGGGACGAGGCCCACGGCTGGCACGGCGCCGAGCTCGTTCCCTACCAGCCGCTCACCCTCGACCCCGGGACCGCCGTCCTTCACTACTCGCAGGCCGTGTTCGAGGGCCTCAAGGCTTTCCGGCAGGCCTCCGGTGGCGTGGCCGCCTTTCGCGCCGACGCCCACGCGTCCCGGTTTCGCAACTCGGCTCGCCGGCTGGCCCTGCCCGAGCTGCCTGAGGACACGTTCCTCGAGGCTATCGACGTCCTGCTCGACGCCGACCACGAGTGGGTGCCCGAGGCACCTGAGCACAGCCTCTACCTGCGTCCGCTCATGTTCGCGAGCGATGTTTCGCTCTCGGTCCATCCGGCGCCGGATGTCACCTTCCTGCTCATCGCGTCACCGTCCGGCTCGTACTTCCCACGTGGCGTGAAGCCGGTCACGGTGTGGCTGTCCGAGGACTTCAGCCGCGCGGCGCCGGGCGGCACCGGGGCGGCGAAGACAGGCGGCAACTATGCCGGCGGGCTGCTGGCCCAGGCCCAGGCCACGGCCCAGGGCTGCGACCAGGTGGTGTGGCTGGACTCGCACGAGCACAGGTGGGTCGAGGAGATGGGCGGCATGAACCTGTGCTTCGTCTTCGGCCGCGACGACGGGGCGAAGGTCATGACGCCGGCGCTCACCGGCACCTTGCTGCCGGGCGTGACCCGCGACTCGCTCCTGGTCCTCGGCCGCGACCTCGGTTATGAGGTCGAGGAGGGCCGGATCAGCGTCGACGAGTGGCGGGACGGTTGCGAGCGCGGCTCTCTGACGGAGGTCTTCGCGTGTGGGACGGCGGCCGTGATCACGCCGGTGGGTGCGGTGAAGTCGGCGCACGGCGCGTGGATGGTCGGCGACGGCGGCCCGGGCCCGGTGAGCATGCGGTTGCGTAAGGCCCTGGTCGAGGTGCAGCGCGGCATCGCCCCCGACCCGCACGAGTGGCTGCACCATGCCCGCGTATCGTCACGAGACTGATGTCCTCGAAGCGTGTGGTGATCGTGGGTGGCGGCGGCACCGGGGACTACGCCGCGTTCACCCTGCGCAAGAAGGGGTTCGAGGGCGAGATCGCGATCCTGAGCGCGGACCGCGACCGTCCGTACGACCGTCCGTATCTCTCCAAGGAGTTCCTGCGTGGCGAGATCGACGCCCCGAAGGTCTTCCTGCACGACGAGGCCGATTACGGCAGGGAGCGCGTCGACTTGAGGCTCGACCAGCGGGTCACCGGGGGCTCGCTGCGCGAAGGCAGGCTGACGCTCGAAGGCGGTGGCGAGGTGCCGTTCGACGTCCTTGTCCTCGGCCTCGGCGGCACCCCGAGGCGCCTGCCCGACATCCCGCAGGCGGACAACGTGCTGACGCTTCGCTCGCTCCGCGACAGCCGCCAGATCCGTGATGCTCTCGGCTCCGCGAAGCGACTGCTGCTGATCGGGGCAGGGTTCATCGGCGCCGAGGTCGCCGCGTCGGCCCGCAGGCTTGGCAGGGACGTGCTCATCGTCGAGGCGCTGCCGGTTCCGCTTCAGCGCGCGCTCGGGCGCGAGGTGGGCGAGATCTACGCCGACATCCATCGCGCGCAGGGCGCGGATGTGCGGACGGGAACCACGGTCGGCGAGTGGCACTTCGCCGGCGGCCGCGTCACCGGGGTATCGCTCTCCGACGGCACCCGCGAGGAGGCCGACCTGGTCCTGGTCGCGGTCGGCATCGAGCCGAACCTCGACCTGCCCAGAGCTTTGGGCCTGCCGATCGAGGGCGGCGGCGTGCGCGTCGATGAAGGTTTGCGCGCGGCGCCGAACGTTTACGTCGGCGGCGACGTTTCGCTGCACCCGCACCCGGTGCTGGGCCGCCCGATCCGGGTCGAGCACTGGGAGGTGGCGAAAAACCACGGACGTGGCATCGCGGCCGCGATCGTCGACGGCGACCAGCCGTACCGCAAGCTTCCCTACTTCTGGTCCGATCAGTACGACGTGAACCTCGAGTACCGCGGCCAGGCCTCCGGTGACGACGAGGCGGTCTGGCGCGGAGACCGCGCCGCGCGCAAGTTCACGGTGTTCTACCTGCGCGCCGGCGTGGTCGACGGCGTGCTCTCCATGAACGACTCCAGGACCAATGAGCTCGGTGGCAAGCTGATCGAGAGCCGGCGTCGCGTCGACCGTGCCGAGCTCGAAAGCGCCGAGCTCGCGACTCTATCGAGTTAGGCGACCGGCTGGTTTTCCTCCGGGAGGAGCCAGGGCAGCGCCTCCGCGAGCGGCCTCACCAGCGCGTTGAACTGATCGCTGCTGATCAGGCTCCCGGCCACCAAACCCAGGGCCGCCGCGAAGGCAGACTGCTCCGCCTTGTGGCCGACATCGCCGTGCTCTGCCTTCCAGCTGACGAGCGCCTGGCCAGACTCGGTCATCCCGAAGAGGTTGCGCCGGACCTCGTCCCACGCCGGTCCTCGGTCTGCCTTCTCGATGGCGTGCAGCGCGGCCTTCTCGGCCTCGTGCACCGAAGCCTCGTGCAGGCGCGCGTGGCGGTCCCAGCCCTGCGCCGCGCGCTCCACGCCCGCCGGCCCAAGGATGCGGATGTCCTCGATGAGGCGCGAGAGAGTGCGCTGGTGCGCGGGAAAGCCGTATCCCTCGGCGTCGAAGCTCACGCGGTTAAAGGTATCAGCGAAGCCAGGCGGGCACCCAGCCGAACCGGCCGAGCGCGACCGGGCCGGGGCCCGACACGATGATCTGCCCGTTCGCCAGCACGGCGAGGTAGTACATCCACCGGAAACCGTCGTCGTTGCTGGCGAAGGCGACGGTCAGCGCGAGGTTCGCGGCCAGAAGAAAGCCCAGGACGCCGGCCCAGCGGGTGGCCAGGCCCAGGATCAGAAGAACGGCCGTCACGGTCTCGGCGATCGATTGCGCCAGCGCGAAAGGCACCCAGTTCGGGACGACGACTGAGACGAGCATCTCGTGCAGGCCGGGGATCGGGTTGACGCGGGCGGCGGAGTCGAGCACGGGCTTCATCCACCCGATGCCCTGCCATTTCTGGCTCGCGAAATACAGCCAGTAGAGCCCGACGACGAACCGGAAAGCGCTCGGCCAGACCTGCGCCACGGACAGGAGGGTAGCTACTTCATCACCCGGAGGACGGGGTCGGTCGCGAGCTGGAACGCGCGCGCCGCGGGGCGCATGCGCAGGCGGTTGAGCTTGTGCTGGATCGCGCCCTTGAGGATCGCGGCGCGGAGCTTGTTCTCCGAGAAGTCGGTGTTGAACAGGAGACGGTTGTGGCGCACCTTGTGCCACTCGCCGTGCAGCCTTCGTTCGCGCACGCGCTCGTAAAAACCAGTGCCCGGCAGCGGGTAGGCGATCGTGTAGCTGACGTAGTCGAGCGGAAGGCTGCTCGAGAAGTTGATGCTGCGGATCAACGAATCGGTCGTCTCGCCGATGTAGCCGACCATGAAGAACCCGGCGGCCTTGATGCCCGCCGCCACGCACGCCTCGACCGCCGCGCGCGCCTGGTCCGGCGTGATGCCCTTCTTCATCTCCTTGAGCACGCGCTCGTCGCCGGACTCGATGCCGAAGAAGATCCGCTTGCACCCCGCGCTGTGCATCTGCTCGAACAGGGCCCGGTCGACGTGAGTGACGCGGCTGAGGCACTCCCACGTCAACGGCAGGTGTGCGTCCTCGATGGCCCTGGCCAGCTCGAACGTGCGCCTGTAGTTGAGCGTGAAGAGGTCGTCCGACATCCAGATGTGGTCGTAGCCCAGCTCCGCGATCTCACGCATCTCGGCGACGACGCTCTCGACGGGTCGGGCGCTGAAGAGGTCGCCGAAGACGGACTTGTGGCAGAAATCGCAGCGGAACGGGCAGCCGCGCGTCGACATGAGCGGGGTCGTCGCGTCCTTCCAGTGCCGGCGCCAGTAGCTGATGTACTGGTCGTTGGGGACGTCGCCGCGATACGGAAGCGGCAGGTGCGACATCTCCTTGGTGCGCTGCCGCGCCGTTCCGCGCACGACCTCGCCGTTGCGCTTGAAGACGAGGCCGGGGATCTCCTCGAACCGCCCGTCGTCGAGGTGCTCCATGATCGAGACGATCGTCTCCTCGCCTTCGCCGACGGCGACGAGGTCGAAATGGTCGACGAACGTTTCCGGCTCGCCTGATGGGTACGGCCCGCCCACGACGGTCAGCGCTTTGCCCCGCACCTGGGCTGCGAGGGAGAGGGCCTCGTCCTGCATCGTGATCATGCAGTAGATGCCGATCACCGACGGCCCCAGCCGCTCGATCTCCGCGAGGACCTCGTGCCGCTCCAGGAACGTGTGGTCGATGTGGCGCACGGAGTAGCCGGCGGCGCGCAGGGAGGCGCTGAGGTACATCAGGCCGAGCGAGGGCATGATCCAGTGCCGACCCTGCTTCGGCGCGCGCTGCGGATACACGAGCACGACATCGGCCCGGTCCATCACCTCGCCTCCTGCACGTTGATCTGGTAGGAAACTCCCGCGAACGGCGCTGAGAACATGTAGTCGAGACCGGCCCAGTCGAAGTCGGGCGGAGCGTCCTCGCGGCCGGCGTAGAGAGCAGCGCCTGGGATCGTCTTGACCGACCACTCGACCCCAAGCCCGCCGGAGCGAAGCCGGGCCCACTGGCCGGTCACCGGGATCCACCTCCCCAACGCCCGGCCGGTGAGCGTCTGGCTGCCTGCGGCGGCGAAATCGTCGAACGCCGCGGACTGCTCGTTGAGGATCCCGACCTCGAGGTATCCCGGCGCCAGCCACACCGGCCGTACGGTGATGGCTACCACGTCCGCGTTGAGCTCGTATGTCACCTCGACCTCGCCTCGCGAAGCGATGGGGACGAACGAGTAGGCGTGGGCCGCGTCGCCTCCGATCTCGTCGAGCTCGAAGGTCCGCTTCCAGGACGTCGGTGAGACCTGCACAGTGGTCGCCGTGCGCGAGTACACCCAGCCGTCGGGGTAGTGGGCGATCGGCACGCCGAAGCCCATGCCCTCGCCGGTTCCGGATTGGCCCATCGTCAGCCCCTTGGCCAGCGCGGCGGTCTTGCCCTGCTCCACCGCGTCCAGGCTGAGGTCGGGCCACAGACGGTAGACGTAGACGGGCTTGCCCGACGCGACCTGGTAGCTCCTCTGCTCGCCGACGGACATGAACGGAGGCGACGCGTTGCCGCTCGCGAGGTCGGGGAAGGCCGCGGTCGCGCGGTAGTAGCTGATGTCCTCGAGCACGACGGCGGTGACGTCGTGCTCGCGCAACCAGGCCAGCGCTCGCTCGCGTTCGGCCGGCAGGGCCTGCGAGCCGGTGACCTCAGATGGTTGTTTGTGGCTGTAGTAGGCGACGACCGGCGAGTCGGTCATCAGCATCCCGGGGCTCACGCCTGCCGCCCGCCCGGCGGCGACCAGGCCGGTGTTCTGGTCGCCGAAGCTCCAGAACACGGGCAGGAAGGCGACGCCGAGCGCCGCAGTCGCGGCGACCGCGACCACCTGGACGGCGCCCGTGTAACGATCCAGCGCCGCGGCCGCGAGCAACGCCATGGCCGGCAAGGCTGGATAGAGGTAGCGGTGGCTGCCGGTGTAAACCCCAAGTCCGACAAGGGCGACCACGACGACGAGGTACGCGATCGCCGGCAGGTAGACGAATCGCCAGGCAGCGCTGGGCCGGCGGCGCCAGGCCGTGACCGCGCCGAGGCCACCGAACGCTACGAGCGGGAGGGCGGCCAGACCGAACGTGGACAGGAGCTCGAGCAGGCGAGCGCCGACGCCCGCGGGGATGCTTCCGCGCGCGGTCGCCGACATCACCTCCACGCTGCCGCGCGCCACCGAGTGGCTGGCCGGGGCAAATCCGAGCTGCAGGAAAACCAGCACCCCGAGCGCCGGGACAGCCCAGGCGAGCGTCCTGGCGCGGGCGTGGGAGCGGATCGCCTCGAAGATGGCCAAGGCCGACGCGGCCGCGACCCAGATCCACGCCTTGGTCGAGGTGGCGCACGCGAGCGCCGCGAGCACGGCCGCGAGCTTCAACCGCCCGCGCACCGCCGCCAGCGCCGCGCCCGTGAGGAGGGCGGTGAGCAGCGGTTCGACGACCGCCGACCCGGAGGTGAAGAGAAAGACCGGGTTCAGGACCAGGAGCGCCGTGGCCAGTCGCGCCTGCCGGACGTTGGGCGCGAGGGCGTAGACGAAGGCGGCGGTGGCGACGCCGAGCAGAGCGCTCATCACCTTGAGGCCCTCCAGCTGCCACAGGCCGAAGACACGCAGGACCCCCGCTGCGAGCAGGTGATAGAGCGGCAGCCATGTGTCCTCCATGCCGAAGAGCGGGTCGTGGAGGTTGCCGGTGGCCGCGAGGTTGGCCGCCAGCAGCCAGTGGCCGTACCCATCCTCGAAAGGTTCGGGCAGCCGGACGGCGACGAGGAGCACCACGGCCGCCGCGCCCAGAAGCGCCCCGGCCGGCCAGGCGGCATGCACACGCGACAGCGCGCGCCGACCCAGCCTGCGCAGCGTCAGCACCTCGAGGAGGTCGACTGTGCTCAGCGCCGCCACGACCAGGAAGCCGAAGGCGAACATCGAGGCGTAGATGGCGATCAGCAGCTGGCCACGTGTGATCGCAAAGGGGACGATCGCGAGCGCGGCCAAGCAGGCGGCGCCTTCGAGAAGGACGCGCGGGTCGCCCACCCGCACGTAGGCCTGGTCGCGCCACTCCTGGCCCTTGTTGGTGATGTGGTGCTTCGGCGTGCGCTCGAAGACGCCGCCCGGGCGTACAGCGCGGCCCAGCGCGAGAAGCGTGTTCAGCGACATCCCGGCGCCCACCACCTGGCAGAGGAGCGCGGGCATGCCCGACCACCAGCGCCGACCACGCCTGGACTGGGCGGCCATGAACCCGACCCACGGCGTCATGCCGACGAGGATGGCGACGGCGCTCAGGCTGCCCAGGTACCACGGCAGGCGTAGGCCCGCCGACCCGAAGGCGATCAACACGAGTGGGTAGCAGGCGAGCTGGACGAGCATCGCGGGGCCGACCCCGTACGCGAGCAGATGCATCACCGCCTGCCACTTGACGCCGGCTCTGAAGTTGCCTCCCAGGACCGGGAGCAGCATCCGAAAGGCCGTCTGGAAGCTCCCGGTTGCCCAGCGCGACTGCTGGCGCCGGTAGGCGTCGATCGACACCGGAAGCTCTTCCGGCACGACGAGGTCTTCCACGTATGCGGCCCTCCACCCGCGAAGCTGCGCGCGGTAGCTGAGGTCGAGGTCCTCGGTCAGCGTCCGCGCGCTCCAGCCCCCGGCGTCCTCGATCGCGGCGCGGCGCCACGCCCCGGCCGTGCCGGTGAAGTTGGTGAAGTAGCCGCTCGACGATCGCACCGCCTGCTCGATCAAGAAGTGGAAGTCGATAGCCATCGCCTGGAGCCGCGTGAAGAGCGAGTAGGCCTCGTTCAGGTGGCCCCAACGCGCTTGCGCGAAGGCGACCGTCGGGTCGTCGAACTCGCCCATGATGCGGCGCAGAAAGTCGCGCGGCGGCACGAAGTCGGCGTCGAAGATCGCGATGAAGGGCGCGTGGGTCTTCTCGAGACCGTGGCCGAGCGCGCCGGCTTTGAACCCGGCCCGCGTGCCTCGCCTGAGGTGCGTGACATTGTGCCCGCTGCGCCGCCAGCGCTCCACCCGGCGCGCGACGATCCGGGACGTCTCGTCGTCCGAGTCGTCGAGGACCTGCACCTCGAACCGGTCACGCGGCCAATCGATCGCGCAGACCGCGTCGATGACCCGCTCGGCCACATAGCGCTCGTTGTAGACCGGCACCTGCACGCATACGCGCGCCTCCGCGCCGTCCCATCCATCGGGCGGCGCCGCGAAGCCGAGGCACGGCCGCCGCAGCGCTCGCAGCGTCAGGTAGAGCAGGTTCAGCCCGAAGACGAACAGGAGGACGCTGGTGGTGGCGAGTACCGCGACCCCGACGTCGCCGATCAAGCTTCGTCGAACAGCGTGTACGGCCGCATGGTCGCGCGCACGAAAGCCACGCGCGCCAGCGCCTCGGGGTGGTGGCGCCGCGTCCACTGCATGTACCGCCAGGCCGACCGGCCGAGGTGTTGGGCGGGGCGGTCGAGGAGCGCGGGATACAGCCGCCGGCTGAGGCGCCTTGGCGTGGCGATGAGCAGCGGCGCCGGTTTGTGCGCGAGCTGAGGGAAGTGGTCGACCAGGGCCGGGTTGTGCTCGAGCAGCTCCTCGAAGGCCTCGAGCCCAAACACCGGCTCGGACATCAACAGCTCGAACGCCATGTCCTCGTCCTGCCTCGCCAGCGGCCGGCACTGCGACCGCTCGAGGACGAGGTTGACCGTCATCAGGCGCGGCGCGACCGGCCGGCGCGTGAGGTCGTCCACGGGTTTAGCGCGATGCCTCACCGCGTGCAGCACGCCGAGGAAGTTGACCACGACGTACGCGAGGTGGCGATGGCCGTCCTCGACGATCAGGTTCAGGTCGACGTCGTCCGAGGCGCGAAACCCGCCGCTCGCCAGCGAGCCCGCGATGGAGACGCTCGTGATGAAGGGCGCGATCGCGACCAGGCGGCGGACGAAATCGACCGTCATCTCCAGGTACTCGGGGGAGGCGTCGGCGTGACCGTCGGCCCGGTCGCGGATCGCGCTCGCTGCCGCCGAAGAGTTGCGCTCGACGACCAGGCCCTCGGCGAGAGCGAGCTCCGGGACGACCGCGGTCGCCCAGCGCACCTCTTGCTCCCTGAGCGTCCCGCCCAGGCAGATCGCGGCGAGCCGGGAGGGCGCCAGCGCGTAGCCGCGGCGCTGAAGAAGCGCGACGGTGCGGCGCACGCGATCACCGATCGCTGGGATCTCGGCGCTGAGTTGCCCGACAGCCACCTGTGTCTCGATACGGCCCCTGGTTACGTGGGATGATCGACGGCAGGCGACCAACAGGATAGAGCGGAGGAAGTCAGATGACCGCCGACGGACATTTCCAGGTTCCGCAGCCCAGCAACGAGGCCGTCCGCTCCTACGCGCCCGGCGACCCGCACCGCAAGTCGCTCAAGTCGCGCCTCGCCGAGCTGACCGACGCCCGGACCGAGGTGCCGATGCAGATCGGCGGCGAGCGGCGCTGGGGCGCGTCGCGGGCGGACATCCGCTCCCCCCACCGCCACGAGCTCGCGATCGCGGAGTACGCCGTCGGCGGCGCCAAGGACATCGACGACGCCATCAAGGCCGCGCTCGCCGCGCGCAAGGCGTGGGCCGCGACCGCGTTCCACGAGCGCGCCGCGGTGCTGCTCCGGGCGGCCTCCCTGCTGGCGGGCCCGTGGCGCGACACGATCAACGCGGCCACGATGCTCGGCCAGTCGAAGACGGTGCACCAGGCGGAGATCGACGCCGCTTGCGAGACGATCGACTTCTGGCGCTACAACGCCTACTTCGGCGACCAGCTGCTGCGCAACCAGCCCTTCAACGACGCCACGGCCTGGAACCGTCTCGAGTACCGGCCGCTCGAGGGCTTCATCTTCGCGGTCAGCCCGTTCAACTTCACCTCGATCGCCGGCAACCTGCCCACCGCGCCGATGCTCATGGGCAACACCGTCATCTTCAAGCCCGCGACCCAGACGCTGCTCGTCAGCCACTTCCTGGTCGAGCTTTTGCTCGAGGCAGGAATGCCGCCCGGCGTGATCAACATGGTCAGCGGCAGCGCGTCCGAGATCTCGGAGAGGGTGCTCAACCACCCCGAGCTGGCGGGCATCCACTTCACCGGCTCGACTGAGGTGTTCCAGACGATGTGGCGCGAGGTGGGACAGAACATCGGCAGGTACCGCACCTACCCGCGACTTGTCGGCGAGACCGGGGGCAAGGATTTCGTCCTCGCCCACGATTCGGCCGACACCGACGCGCTCCGCACGGCGCTGGTCCGCGGCGCGTTCGAGTACCAGGGCCAGAAGTGCTCGGCCGCCTCCCGCGCCTACATCCCGCAGTCGATGTGGAAGGCGATGAAGCCTGATCTCGTCGACCTCGTCGACGCCATCCCGCAGGGCGACGTCGCCGACTTCCGCAACTTCATGGGCGCGGTGATCGACCAACGCGCTTACACCACACACATGAACGCGATCGAATACGCGAAGAAGACCGATACCGCGACGGTGATCGCCGGCGGCAAGGGCGACGACAAGGTCGGCTGGTTCATCCGACCGACGGTCATCGAGACCACCGATCCTGACTTCAAGCTCCTCAAGGAGGAGCTGTTCGGCCCCATCCTGACGGTCTACCCGTACGCGGACGGCAAGTTCGACGAGACGCTCGACCTGTGCGACCGCACCAGCCCGTACGGTCTCACCGGCGCGGTGTTCGCGCGCGACCGGCAGGCGATCCGCAAGGCCTCGGAGCGGCTCGTCAACGCGGCCGGAAACTTCTACATCAACGACAAGCCGACCGGCGCAGTCGTCGGCCTTCAGCCCTTCGGTGGCGCGCGGGCGTCGGGGACGAACGACAAGGCGGGCTCGTTCCTGAACCTGATCCGCTGGGTCAGCCCACGCATCATCAAGGAGACGTACGCCCCGCCGACCGATCACCGCTACCCGTTCATGGAAGACGACCACGAGCGAGGCGCTCTCTAAGAAGGTAAGAGTTGAGGTCGATGGGGCGGTGCTCACCGTCACCATCGACCGGCCCGAGGTGCGCAACGCGGTCGACCCCGAGACCGCGCGGGCCCTGGAGGCTGCCTTCGAGACGTTCGACTCCGACGGCGCGCTTGCGGTGGCCGTGCTCACCGGTGCGGCAGGGAACTTCTGCGCCGGCTTCGACCTGAAGGCACTGGCCGGCGGGGCAACCTACGCGGTCGGCGAGACCGGCCCGGGTCCGATGGGACCGACGCGGATGCACCTCGGCAAGCCGGTGCTAGCGGCCATCGAGGGTTACGCCGTCGCCGGGGGACTGGAGCTCGCCCTGTGGTGCGACCTCCGGATCGTCTCGCGCGAGGCTACGCTCGGCGTATTCAATCGCCGCTTCGGGGTGCCGCTGATCGACCTGGGCACAGTCCGTCTGCCGCGCCTGGTGGGGCAGGGGCGAGCCCTCGACCTCATCCTCACCGGCCGGCCCGTGCGCGCCGAAGAGGCGTTGCGCATCGGCCTCGTCGAAAGGGTCGTCGAACCCGGCGCGGCGCTCGCCGAGGCGCAAAGGCTGGCGCGCGAGATCGCTTCCTATCCGCAGCACGCCTTGCGAGGCGATCGGAGAAGCGTGCTGAAGCAGTGGTCGCTCAGTCTCGAGGAGGCGATGCTCGCCGAGTACCGCGAAGGCACCGGCGCGATGTCGTCCGGCGAGGCTCTCGAGGGTGCACAGCGCTTCGCCGAAGGCAAGGGCAGGCACGGCGAATAAAGCTGTCTCGGCGATTACTGTCTAAGGTGGAGCGAGTGGCCGGGGCAGTGATCGAGGCGGAAGGCCTCGTCAAGAAGTACGGCGACCTGACCGCGGTCGCGGGCATCGACCTCGAGGTCAGGCCGGGCGAGATCTTCGGCTTCCTCGGCCCGAACGGAGCCGGCAAGTCGACGACTATCTCGATGCTCTGCACGCTGCTCACCCCGACCGCGGGGGTGGCGCGCGTCGCGGGCATCGACGTCATGCACGACCCCGCCGCGGTGCGGCAGCGCATCGGCCTTGTGTTCCAGGACCCATCGCTGGACGACCAGCTCACCGCGCGCGAGAACCTCGAGTTCCACGCCTTCATCTACAGCGTGCCGGCGCCAGACCGGCGGCGCCGCATCGACGAGATGCTCGCGATGATGCAGCTGTCCGACCGCGCCTCGTCCCAGGTGAAGACCTTCTCGGGAGGCATGAAGCGCCGGCTCGAGATTGCGCGGGGAATGCTCCACCAGCCGCAGATCCTGTTCCTCGACGAGCCCACGCTCGGCCTGGACCCGCAGACGCGCAAGAGCATATGGACCCACCTCAACGAGCTCCGCACCAAGAGGGGCGTCACCATCTTCATGACGACGCACTACATGGACGAGGCCGAGTACTGCGATCGGATCGCGATCATCGACCACGGCAAGATCGTCGCGCTCGATACGCCCGACGAGCTGAAGGCCAAGGTCGGTGGCGACGTCGTCACGATCACATCCCAGGACCCGGACGAGGCCGCGCGCGAGATCCAGACGCTGCTCGGCGTCACGCCCGCGCGTGACAATGGCGCCCTGCGCATGGAGGTCAAGGACGGGCGGGCCTTCGTGCCCCGGCTGGTGCGCGAGCTGACGGCGCCCGTGGACACGGTGTCGCTGCGACGTCCCTCTCTCGATGACGTGTTCCTCAAGCTGACGGGTCGGGCCATCCGCGAGGAGGAGGTCAGCGCGCGCGACCGCAATCGCGCCATGGCGAGCCGCTGGATGGCGGGGAGGCGTAGATGAGAGTCGAAACAGCCGCCAGGCCCACGGTCGAGTCGCCGGTGCAGGCGGCGCCGGTCGACACGCGCCTCGCGAGCTTGCGCGCGATCTACATCATCTGGTACCGCGACGTGCTTCGCTACTGGCGCGACCGCTGGCGCCTCGTGGCGTCGCTCGCCCAGCCCCTGCTGTTCCTCGTCGTCTTCGGGTCCGGCCTGAGCTCCTCGCTGGGCGGCGCATTCGGGCGCGGGTCCGGCCTGACCTACATCCAGTTCATGTACCCCGGCATCATCGGCATGTCGATCCTCTTCAGCGCGATCTTCGGCGCGATGTCGATCGTGTGGGACCGCGAGTTCGGGTTCCTCAAGGAGGTGCTGGTGGCGCCCATCGATCGGTGGGCGGTGGCGATCGGCAAGGCGCTCGGAGGCACGACACAGGCGATGATCCAGGGCCTGATCCTGCTCGTGCTCGCGCCGCTCATCGGTGTGAAGCTGAGCGTGCTGACCATCGTCGAGCTGGTCCCGCTGGCGGCGGTGCTCGCCTTCGGCCTCGCCTCCTTCGGCGTGGCGATCGCCTCGATGATGAAGTCGCTGCAGGGATTCCAGGTCGTGATGAACTTCCTGATGATGCCGATGTTCTTCCTGTCCGGCGCGCTGTTTCCGCTCACCAATCTGCCGGGCTGGATGACAGTCCTGACCAGGCTCGACCCGGCGTCCTACGGCATCGACCCCATCCGCCGCGTCGTGCTCGCGAACTCAGGCCTTGCCCACGTCGACAGCCTGGGGCTGACTATCAACGGTCAGGTGCTGCCGGTTCCGCTCGAGGCGGGCATCATGCTCGCCTTCGGCGCGGTGCTGCTCGGCGTCGCGGTCGTCATGTTTCAGCGCCGCGACTGAGAGTAGGCCGAGAAACCCAAGCTCGCCCAGCAGGACCGGAGCCGGTCCCCAGAAGACGACGCCCTCGACGGCGATCACGAACGCCAGTGCATAGGCCCACGTCCACGCGGGCGCGCCTGCGCGCAGGCACAGCCAGCCCGCGAGTCCGACCATGACCAGGTCGTCGAGGTGCGCGTACGGCGTGGCCAGCAGTCCGCCGGCGAGGGCGCAGGCGTACAGCCACTCCGGGCTGCGCCGGCGGAGGCGGTAGGCGAGTACGAGCGTCCAGAGGCCGATGACGACCTGGAGCGTGCGCGTCGGGGTGCTGGGGCCGAGGAGGAAGGCCAGGGTGAGCTCGCGGTTCACCGGCACGCTCGATGCGAACGTCAGGCGGGCCTCGTAGGCGCTGACGCCGCCCGGTCCGAGCGAGAGCACCGAGGCGAGTCCGATCGCACCCAGCCCGACGAGGCTGCCCAGGAAGGCGCGGTCGCGGCGGGCCGCGAGCAGGACGATCGGGACCAGGAACGCCAGCTGAGGCTTGAGGGCGAGAGGGCAGAGCGCGAGGCCGGCCCAGAAAGGCCGGCCGGCGCGCAGCAGCGCGTACGACCCCGCCACGCCCAGCGCGACGAAGAACTGGGGCTGGCCGAGCTGCAGGGCGTAGATCACCGGCAGCCAGCCCACGGCGGCGGCGAGGAAGATCAGGCGCGCCGGCCCGGCCCCCGGGGCGGCCAGCCCCCAAACCATGACAAGCGCGGCGAGGAGGAGCGCGCTCCACGTCCAGTACGCCACCTCGTACGGCAGGGCGGTGAGCGGGAGCGCCGCCCACGCGACCGGCGGCGGGCTGATGTAGCGCGCCAGCTCGGCGATCTTGATCCCCGACCCCATCGCGTCCAGCTCTGCCTGCTGCAGCCCGAGGTCGTAGATCGAGCCCCAGCCGTGGGCCAGGCCGATGCGCGCGGCCGCGTAGTAGAAGGTGAAGTCGTTGTGGAAGCGGTCCGCCGCGTAGGCGAGCGCCCACTGGTAGAGGTCGAAGGCGGCGAACAGAACGGCGGCCGCGGCGCCCGCCGCCGCGCCGAGGTTGCCCCACCTTCGGGAAGCGTCGATCACGCGCGGAGGTTACCGTTTGGGCCGATGGTTTCAACCGGTTTCGAGTCTCGGGTGATCGAGCTGAGGGAGGGAACGAAGGTCCACCTGCGCCCGATCACCCCCGAGGACGAGCCCCTGCTCCACGAAGCCGTTTCCGCGATGTCGGAGCGGACCGTCTACTTCCGCTTCTTCTCCCCGATCAAGCGCATGTCCGACGCCCTCGCGCACCGGCTCGCGGTCGTGGACTACAACGACCGGTTCGCCCTCGTGGCCACGACCCACAGGCCAGCGTCGAAAGAGCGCATCGTCGGGGTGGCGAGATACGACCGCGCACGCGCCACCGATATGGCGGAAGTGGCCGTCGCCGTGATCGACGAGTTCCAGCGCCGTGGCCTCGGAAGCGTCCTCCTGGCCGAGCTGGCACGGGTGGCGCGCCAGCACGGGATCAAGACGTTCCAGCTGATCGTCCTGCCGGAGAACCGGGAGATGCTCGCCCTGCTGCGCAAGATGGGCTGGATCCATCAGGCAAAGCTGGTTGGCGGCGTCTACGAGATCGCGTTCGACCTCCCGGACCTCGCGTGATCGACACCACGCTTCTCGCGTTCGCGGGCGTTTCGCTGCTCCTCGCGGTGACACCCGGTCCGGACATGGCGGTGGTGACGAAGAACGCGCTCGCGCACGGGCGACGCGGCGTGGTGCTCACGACCAGCGGCATCGCGCTCGCGCTGGCGGTGTGGGTGACCGCGACCGCGGTCGGGCTCTCGGCGCTGCTGTTGGCGTCGGACCAGGTGCTGTTCATCTTGAAGATCGTCGGGGCGTGCTACCTGGCCTACCTTGGGGTGCGCACGCTGCTCGAATCGCGGTCGCGGCCGGCCGACCTCCTCGAGGGCGCACCGCCGGCGCCGCCTCCACGCGCGGCCTTTCGTCAGGGATTCCTTTCCGCGATCAGCAACCCCAAGCTGGGCGTGTTCTTCGTCACGTTCCTGCCTCAGTTCGTCCTCCCGGGCCAGGCCGTGCTGCTGCGCCTGCTCGAGCTGGGAGTCCTCTTCGCCGTGATCGGATGGATCTGGATGAACGTCTACGGGCTGTTCGTGACCCGGCTGAGGGAGCTGATCACGAGGCCGCGCGTGCGCCAGTGGATGCAGCGCATCACCGGCGTGGTGCTCCTGGGCTTCGGCGCCCGGCTCGCGCTGGAACGAGCCTGACTAGGAGCCCCAGACGAACTCAGTGCACAGGTAGTCGACCTCCTGCCCCTCGGGGAAGCCGTTGGGCTGCTTCGAGTCGGCGGGGTCGGACGCGAAAACGACGACGGTCACCCCGCCCTTCGTCGCCGCCACGACCGCGATCCGGACCTTGGTGGCGGCCTGCGAGGTGCCGACGAGGTTGGCCGAGTAGACGGCGCCGGCGCCGTTCACCTCGCCCAGATGGGCGCCGCGCAGGGTGCCGGCCGGCGTCACGCTCTGCCATTTCGAGGATGGAAGGGCGGCGATGGTCGCCTGGATGGCCTGGTCCGGCGACGTTCCCTTCGAGCCCGTCACCTGCACCGTGCCCAGCCTGGTGCCGAGAGTGATGCCCGCGGCGTTCTGGTCGCGGACCGTCCACCGCGACGAGTAGTTGACCTGGAACCTGTACGCGGTGCTCGTGAACGACGCCTGCTCGGGCAGCGGGGTGACGAACTTGGGTGGGCAGTTGGTGGTGCATTGGGAGGCGCCGCCGCTCCGTGCGATTCGCGAGACCGCGATCCCTCCCGCGACGAGCCCGGCGACGATCAGGACAGCGATCAGGCCGCCCGCGACCAGGACTGGCCCGAGCTTCGCCGGTCGGGCTGCCGGATAGCCCGGCGGCGCGGGCGCGTAGCGGTAGACGGGCGGCGACGGGACGGCTTGCGCGAGCACCGGAGTCCCGCACCTGCCGCAGAATCCCGCGCCCGGGCCAAGCGGCGCGCCACACCGGCCGCAGTAGCGAACCGGCGCCGCGACGGCCATCAGATGCCCGCCGAGACGCGCCGCCGGCCCTGCTTCGGCGCCGCGGCCCGGGCCGCGCCGCAGGCAGGGCAGAAAGCCATCGTCGGCACAACTCGGTGACACTCGGGACACGGACCGTCGGGCCCGATCTCGTGTGCCGCGCCTTCGACCAGGAGTGCGTCGTGGATGACCCACCTCAGATACAGAAGCAGCACCACGGCCATGACGACGAGGATGGCTACGTCCACCACCAGGTCGTCGACCAAGAAGCCTGTGACTCCTACCGCGATCTGGACGCCAAAGGCCACCACCACGGCGCTCAGGATGGTCGCGTGCCATGGCCGCCCGGTTCGGCGGCGGTCGTAGCGATGGAGCCAGATCGACGCGGCCACTGCAGCCGTCGTGCAGGCGTTGATCAGCGAAACGAGGAGTCCGAGGCGCGCCAGCCGCAGCGCCCAGTCGACCGGCGAGCCGGCGGCCACCAGCGGACCCGCCAACAGGGGCCACAGCTGCGTCAACGAGCTGGCGAGCGTAAAGCCCAGCGCCGAGGCCGCGCCGAAGGTCAGGCCGTCGAGGGGCTCGCGAAAGCGCCCACGCAGAAGGTAGAGAAAGACCGGGCCCGCGAGCATCAACAGCTGCGCGACGACCGGGATCACGACGCCGGCAAGCACAAGGGCTGTGTCGCGATCGCCGGTCAGCACCAGCTGCGACAGTTTGCCGCCCGTGAGGTTCGTGAACACGAGCCCGAGGAACGCGCCCGCGACCAGGGTCGCCCCGACCACGAGCCAGGGCTCGCTCTCGTAGACCTCGACCTCGTAGAGGTACATCAGATAAAGGACGGGCAGCACGAGCACCGCAGCCGTGGTCGCGGGTGCGAACAGGTGCAGGCCGGCAAGCAGGGCGACGAGCGCCGCGCCAGCGCCGAGGGCGGCGCGAAATGGACCGCCGCGGCGCTGTGGAAGGTGAGGGAACAGGGTCGAGATGATCGCGACGCGGGCTACGCCCTGCGCCGGCGCGGCCGTGTACGCGTTCATCCTCCGCACGCTCCCCGTCGTGAGGTGCGCTCCGCAGTGCCCGCAGAAGTCGCCCGAAGGCACCACCGAGCCGCAGTGAGGGCACGTGACCAGCGGTGGGCGTTCTTCCTGCGCGTCCATCAGCCGCCTCCGCTCTTGATGTAGCGGACCCAGGCGGCGTCGAGGGCGGCGCCGTCCATGCTGCCCCAGCCGGTGGCGAAGTCCCACCCCGGCGCGGCGGTGTAGGCGAGGTTGTTGCCGGCGACAACGTCGTGGAACGGCCTGGGATTGAGGTTGTCCAGGTTCTCGCCCATCCAGTAGAGCGCCGGGTTGGCGAAGCCGGTCTCGCGCAGTCCCTTCTTCTTGAGGTCCTGGTTGATCAGCGCGACGGTCGCCGCCCAGAGCGGCGTCGTCGCGGATGTGCCTCCGATCTGTCCGTCGCGGCCGCCGAAGAAGATGTGGAAACCGGTGAGGGGGTCGCCGTCGGCGGCGACGTCGGGCACCTGTCGCATTCCGTGACCGGCGAACTGCGCTTCCTTCTTCTGATAGTCGGGAATCGCGTAAAAGACGCTCGCCCCGCCACCGCCGCCGCTCTGGTCGATGGGGCTGCCCCATGCGTACTCCTTGAAGTACACGCCTTGCGCCGACTCGAAGACGGTGGTGCCGCCGACCGCCGTCACCGTCGGCAGCGTGGATGGAAAGCTGCCCGCGGGGTTCTGGTCCTGGCCGCAGGTGAAGGCGCCGGAGTCGCCGCTGGCGACGAAGTGGGACATGCGCTGCGCGACCGCCCGGTCCTGGATGGCCGCGTATGTGTTGCGCACGCCGCCGGGCATGTCGGCCTCACAAGAGCCGAGGCTTTCCGAGATGACCGAGCCGAGGTGCTCGGTCACCATGGCGTCGAAGGCGCGGACGCTGTGCCCGAAGTCGTCGGCGGACAGGTACACGGCGAGCTTCGCCCCGGGCGCGATCTCGTGCGCGATCTCCAGGTCGAGCACGGTCTCGCCCTCCGGCTTGATCGGCGTGCCCCAGGCTGGGTCGCGCCTGACGGTAAGGAGCGGCGCGAACGCCGGCAGCCCGAACCTGGACGCGAAGCTCTCGAGGTCGCTGGCGTTGAAGTCGTCGATCTCCGGGAACACGATCGTCTGGCCGGCGCCGTCCAGCCCCGCGTCGCGAAGCGGCTTGAGGTTGTAGAAGGTCAGGACATCGGGGGCGGAGAGACCACCGGGCTGAACGGCGTAGCGGTGGGCGCGGCGGTAGCTGTCGAGGCCGCTGACGTCGCCGGCGACGGCAGCCACCGCCGCGGGAAGCTGCGGCTTATCGAGCGCCGCGTAGAAGGTCGATCCGTCCTGCTGGCGGTAGGACTCGATGCGGACGTGAAGCAGGGCCGCCGCCGCGGGCGCGGGCCCGTCGGCCGTGATCAGGCTCGAGGGCGCCCGCCATTGCGCTTCGAGCCCGGCGGCCCTCACGGCGTCGACCGCCACCTGGACTTTGGTCGCGTCTTCGAGGCTCGTCTTGAGGGCGAAGTTCAGGCTCACGGTGGTGCCGGCGCCGGCCAGGCCGAGGTCGGTGGCGTGTGCGATGGCCTGGGCGAGGGTGGGCGACGGCTTGGGGACGGGCTTGGGGCTGGCGAGCGCGGCCTGACGCGGCGCGCCCTCGCACGCCGAAAGGGCCAGGACGGCGGCCAGGAGCGCAACCCGGAATTTCACGGCCACGTAGCTTCCCAGACCTCGGCCTCTCTGGCGACCTGGAAGCCCATCTTGCGGTAGACGTCGTACGCCATCACCGGGCTCATGCCGTCGACGTAGAGCGAGGCGGAGCGCGCGCCGGCGTCGCGGAGACGGGCCAGGACCTCCGCCACCAGCCACGTGGCGAGTCCGCGCCGGCGGTGCTCCGGCAGCGTCCCGACCGAGCTGATCAGGCCGACCGGCTGCGGCCTCGGGTCGCCGTCGTAGCTCTCGACCTCACCGATCGTGATCCCCGCCGGCGAACGCCTGGCGCGCGTGATCGCCATGAGGCACAGCCCCGGCGCGCGGTCGCCGACGATCTCGCCCTCACCGCGCGGGGCAAAGCGCCAGTGGTCGGCGAACGTGCGGTTGAACATGTCCTCCCACGAACCGGGTGGCACCGTGGTGGCGTCGGCGAGGTCGTAGCCTGGCACCGGCGCGATCGTCGGCAGGTCGTCCATGGCGCGGTCCATCCGCCACCACGGACGCACCAGCTTCAACCCGGCCGATTCGAGCCCGTCGCCGAGGCCTTTGCCGACGAACACCTGCGCCACCGACGCGCCGGCGGCCCGCGAGAGTCCGACGCCCCACTCGACCAGCCTCCGGAACACGGGTGGCTCGCCCGCGGCGTAGACATTGGTGAGGGTCCCGTCGGGCGACGGCCGGCTCATGACGAGCACCGAGCCCACGATTCGCCCGCCCTCCTCGACGACCCGGGACTTCGCCTCCCAGTCGAAGCGGGCAAGCATCCGGTGCAGGTTGTGCTCGTTGGGCACCATGTCCTGGCGCCCCGCGGCGACCTCCTGCCGCCACAGCTCCATCAGCCGGGGCAGGTCTTCCGCCGTCCCGGCTCTCATGCCGTTACGCGGGTGACGACCTCGTGGGCCTCGGGGATCTCACGCCGGATCATCTCTTCGAGCTCGCTCTCGATCTCGTGCGCGTGCTCGAGGCTGATGTCCCCGGAGGTCTCGGCGACGACATGGGCGTAGATGCGCCCGTGCCGGTCGCTGAGCTCGACGTCCAGGCACCGCTTGACCTCGGGGTGCGACTCCACGACCCTGCGCATCCGCGCCGCGAGCTGGGCGTTGCGAGCCGTGACGTCTTCGCCGGGGACGACGTCGGGATCCATCGGCTCGAGGTGGATGTCGATGCGCGTGACCTCGGGCAGCTCGGCGCGGATCGACTGCTCCAGCGAGCGACTGGTCTTCGACGCCCGGGCGAGCGTCTCGTCGCCGGGCATCTTGGCGTGCATCGTCAGGTGCAGCGATCCGTCCGCCTCGCGTTCGACGGTGACGTTGTGCAGGTCGCGCACGCCGCCGTTGCGTGCCGCGGCGGCGTGGATGCGCTCGACCAGGTCGCCTTGCTGCTCCTGGCCTTCGACCGAGACGGCGAGGTCGAGGCGCGGAAGCACCTGCAGCGCCTTCTCCTTGACGTCTTTGACGAGCGCGCTGGCGGCCTCGACCGAGAGCATGCGGCCGGTGGCGATGCTCGCGTCACCGATCAGGTCGGGGCCGGACCGGCGGATGCGGACCGACCGCACCTCGCGGACGCCGTCGACGTGCTCGATGGCCTGCCGGAGGTCGCGCTCCGCCCCGGCGGGCGCGCGGTCGATCAGGATGTCCCCCGAACGCCAGGCCAGCAGTCCGGCGGCGCGGAGGATGACCAGCGCGACCACCAGCGCCGCCGCCGCGTCGGCCCAGAGCACGCCCATGCGCACGCCGGCCAGACCGACAAGGACTCCGGCGTTGGCGAGCACGTCGGCCAGGCGGTCGGTCGAGTCGGCGAGCATCGCTTCGCTTGCGATCGCGCGGCCGACGCGCCTCATGACGATGGCTCGGATCGTCTCGATCAGGATCGTGGCGACGAGGAAGGCGAAGGCGTAGCCGGTGGGATCGACGGGGGGGCCGCCCGCGTACAGGCGCCGGATCGCCTCGAACGCGATCAGGGTGGCGATCACGAGCAGGAGGAGCCCCTCGGCGAACGCGGCCAGGTTCTCCGCCCGGCCATGGCCGTAGGGGTGCTCTTGGTCCGCGGGTTTGCGGGCGGCGCGGACGGCGAGCAGCGTGAAGATGCTTGCGGCGAGGTCGAAGAGCGAGTGCCCCGCCTCGCTCAGGATGCCCAGGCTCCCGGTCAGCAGCCCGACCACGGTCTTGGCCACCACCAGCACCACGCCGATGGCGACGGAGACAAGCGCGACCAGCACCGGACGGCGTTCGAGGCCGCTCACGAGATCACTTTAAGGGCAGGTTTGAACGCCGCCCAAACGACTGATGGAGCGCCTGCGGGAGGGACCGCTCCCTTTGTTACCGGAGCTTCGAGGCGCTGGCGAAGAGCTGGTCCTCGGTGCCGAGGGCGATCACCAGGTCACCCTCCTCGAGCCTGGTGCTCGCCGCGGGGTTCACAGTGACCGAGCCGTCCCGCCCTCTCACCGCCAGCACCCTGGCCGCATCGCCCGCCAGCAGGCCTGATTCCTCG
>Ga0209376_1000536_pt1 | contig 41249 bp, 44 predicted proteins | sample GraSoiAngelo_134_FD_185891 | JGI IMG/M metagenome (GOLD analysis project Ga0209376, IMG submission 185891) | Grasslands soil microbial communities from the Angelo Coastal Reserve, California, USA - 14_0929_05_30cm (SPAdes) (version 2) | ecosystem: Environmental > Terrestrial > Soil > Grasslands ...
GCGGGTCCATAGCCCGAGAAAATCTAGCGAAGGGCAGGGACGTTCAAGACTGCGCGCTCGTTTCGATCAAGACCATGTGGCGGCGCGTCCCTAGGTTGATCGCCTCACAGCCACATGGAGACACACATGTTGACGCGCAAGACTGTACTCGTCCTGGCCACCCTGACCGGAGCATTGATGGCGATGGCATGCGGCGGCAGCGACGGCTACGGCACCACCGCACCACCCCCTCCTCCCCCCGCCGGCAACACGGTAGCGGCCACGGCGTCCCTGACGTTCACACCGAGCACGCTCGACGTGAACGTTGGTGATGACGTGACGTTCGCGTTTGGGTCGGTGCCGCACAACGTATTCTTCAGGCAGCAGGCCGGCGCGCCGGCCGACATCGCGGGAAACAACGCGAACGTATCGATCGAGCGAACATTCGCGACGGCCGGCACGTACGAGTATACCTGCCACATCCACCCCTCGATGCAGGGCACCGTAGTGGTCCGCTGAGCGGCCCGGGGACGTGAACACGGCGGGGTCCCAGCTAAGGACCCCGTTCCGCTTCCTCTCGCTCGTCTGAGGATGAGAGGTTCATGCGCCCGCCCCCAGATCCGAACAGCTGCAGCGATAGCTTGTGACGGTCGCAGTTGAGTGAGTGGGCATCTTGTCCGCGACCCACTCCCCCCAGCCGGCATTCATCTCTCGCGCGAACAATCCGTGCTCTACCAACTGTAGAGCCAGCCGGGCCGAGAGGTGTCAGGTATGGCTCCAGCAGTACGTCACGTACTGCCGGTCGCCGGCGAGGATCTTCACCGCCTCGGCGGCCTGATCGAGGGGGACGCTCAGGGCGCCGCGAATGTGACCAGCGAGAAATGACTCGCGGTCCCGGGCGTCGAGCAGCACGAACACCCCGCGTCCGTCCTGCACCTTGTGCTTGACGGCGTTGATTTCGACTTGGCCGAAAAGTTTGGCTTCGTAGTAGGCTTTGAGACGCGTCAACTGCTCGGGCGACGGTTTCATGCGCGCGCACCTCCTTGCTCTCAATGGAACCCGTATGACTCGTCTGCGCTAGCTTTCGGCCCGTGCCACGTTATGCCGCTTTTCTTCGGGGCGTTACCCCGATGAACGCGAAGATGCCCGAGCTGAAGCAGGCCTTCGAGTCGGCCGGCTTCACGGACGTGAAGACCATCCTCTCGAGCGGGAATGTCGTGTTCAGCGCGCGCCGCGCATCGGAAACGTCGCTCGAGCGAAAGGCCGAAGCCGCGACGATGCAACGGCTCGGTCGTGCATTTCTCACGTTCGTGCGCCCGCTGGACGCGCTGCGCGAGATGCTCGCGTCCGACCCGTACCGAGGCGTCCGCCTCAATCCCGCGGCGAGGCGCATCGTCACGTTTCTGCGCGATAAGCCCACCTCGAAGCTCGCCCTGCCGATCGAGCTCGACGGTGCGCGCATTCTCGCCGTGAAGGGCAGGGAAGTGTTCAGTGCCTACGTCCCAAACCCCAAGGGGCCAGTCTTCATGACGCTGATCGAGAGGACATTCGGCAAGGACGTGACGACCCGCACGTGGGAGACTGTCGCGAAGGTCACGCGGTGAAGCTACGGCCGATACAGCTCGGGGAGCCGCTCCTTCAATTGCGCGAGCTTGGGCAGGTCGTTGTAGACGATGTACAGCTGATCGGGATGGCGCGCGAGATAGTTCTGATGATACTCCTCGGCCGGATAGAACTTCACCAGGGGCACGACCTGCGTCACGATCGGCCGGCTGAAGACGTGATCGCGCTCGAGGCGCGCCATGTAGCCTTGCGCCGCCTGCCGCTGGGCGTCGGTGGCGTAGAAGATCGCGGAGCGATACTGCGGGCCCTCGTCCGGTCCCTGGCGGTTGAGCTCGGTCGGGTCGTGTGCCACCGTGAAGAACACCCGCAGCAGGTCCCCGTAGGACACCTGCGCCGGATCGAACGTCACCTCCACCGACTCGGCATGCCCCGTCGTGTGGGAGCTGACGAGACCGTAGTGCGCGGTCGCGCCGCTGCCGCCGGAGTATCCGGACACCACCCGCACCACGCCGCGCACGTGCTTGAACACGGCGTCCACGCCCCAGAAGCAGCCTCCGGCGAACACGGCGACCTCGGTCGCCGGCGCCCGCGAAAGCTGGGCGCGCGCGGGAGCGGGTACGAGCGGGAGGACGAGTAACAGAAGAGCGCGCATGGTCCTTGAAGTATGGCTCGGGACGGTGGAGTCGTACAGTAGACGTCGCCGACCCCGGAGCTGGATTGCCGCGACGGCGCTTGACGCCGCTGCCAGGGCGGCCTATTAAGGGGCCGATGGCCGTCGACGATTTCGCCGCGCAGCTCGCGCGCGAGCGCGCATTGAAGCAGGCCGAGAAGATGGAGACGATCGGCCGGCTGACGGGCGCCATCGCGCAGCAGTTCCATGAGCTCCTCAGCGTCATCCTGGCGCGCAGCGCCACGCTGGCCAAATCGCTGCCGCCGAACCGCGACCTCGACGAGCTGAACGCCACGGCCCAGCGCGGCGCCGAGCTGGCCCAGCGGCTCCTCGGCTTCAGCCGCCACCGGGTGCTCGACCTGCAACCGCTGATCCTCACCGAGTTCGTGCGCGCCGCGCTTGACGCCCTGGGCCGCCAGCTTCCGGCCGGCATCGAGGTGCAGTTCGCGGCGGACGAAGATGCGGGCGTCGTGGAAGCCGATCCCGCCGCCGTGAAGCAGATCCTGCTGCACCTCGTGACCAACGCCCGCGACGCCATGCCGAAGGGCGGGACGTTGCACGGCGAAGTGCGGCGAGCGCGGCTCGGCGCGGCGGATCGCCCGCTCCACGCCTGGGTCGAGCCGGGGTCCTACGTCAGCGTCGCGTTGAGCGACACCGGCGTGGGCATGGATGCGCAGACCCTGGCTCGGGTGTTCGAGCCGTTCTTCACCACCAAGCCCGTGGGAGTCGGCACCGGCCTCGGCATGGCGATGGCCTACGGCCTCGTGAAGCAGCACCGCGGATACCTCCACCTCTACAGCGAGGTCGGGCAGGGGACGACGGCCAAGGTGTACTTCCCCGCGGTCCGCGATCGGGGGATGTCGGAGGCCGAGGCCGCAACCGACGAAGACCTGCCCGGCGGGACGGAAAAGATTCTGCTGGTCGAGGACGATCAAACGATACGCGTGGCCGCGCAGCAGCTCCTGTCCAAGGTCGGCTACCGGGTCGTCACCGCCGTCGACGGCCAGCAGGGACTCGACGCCTTCCGCGCCCACCGCGCCGACCTCGAGCTCGTGATCACCGACGTCGTGATGCCGAAGCTCAGCGGGTTCGACATGTACGAGGTCATCCGCGCCGAGTCGCGCGGCGTGCGGGTGCTGTTCATGAGCGGATTTCCCGCGCCGAACTTCCGGAAGACCGTCGGCGAAGATCCCGGTGTGGCGTTCGTGACCAAGCCTTGGACCGCGAGCGAGCTGCTCGCGCAGGTGCGGCGGCTGCTCGAGCTGCCTCGAGCCTAGCCAGCGGGACGTCCTCTACCCTCTACAACCCGTGCTCAAAGGGCTCGGCGACGGCCCCCGGGGTATATACGGGTGCGCCCGGACTTCGACTCAGGAGACCCCATGAGCCGTCGAGTTCTCGCACTCCCCCCCAGGGCGCACGCTGCCGTGGGCTGATCAATCCGAAAGAAGGATGAGAGGCGCCCATGACGCGTTGCCTCGTGTTGATCCGTAGCCACGAGCCCCTGCAAGAGGGGTGGCGTGCAAGAGGGGTGGCGCAAGCGCTCGTTCGGCCCGGCCGGGCGGCTCGTCGAGGAGAGGGTCAAGGTCGGGGGCGTGCGGTTCGACGAGACGTATCACCCGGTCCGCGTGTTGCGTCGCATCGGTGGCGGGAACGACCCTCCCGTCGCGAGCTTCCGCTACGGCGGCGTCGGGCCGGGCGACAACTATGCTCTGCGGGCGGATTTCGCCGACCAAGACGCCATCGCACGGTTGCGGCGCGACCGCGGCGCCGAAATCGTCGGGGTATTCGCCGACCCCGCCGTGTCCCCCTTCCCCTCCGCCTACTGCGGCGCGGCCCCGATCGGTGCCACGCGGGACGTGGCGCGGCGGCTGGGCGTCCCGGCGCTCCGGCGCGCCGGGCTGACGGGCGCTGGCGTCTCGGTCGCGGTCGTGGACACGGGGATCGACGGGTCGCGCATTCCGGTCGCTGGCGGCTGGGCGCCGACCCCCGGCTACGTGCCGGGCTCGAGCGCGCCCGACCACGGCACCATGGTGGCGTACGACGTCCGGATCGCGGCCCCCGACGCGCGCATCCTCGACTACGCGCTCCTCAAGTCCCAGGCGGGGACCTGGGCCGCGTTTCTCTCGGACGGCATCGCCGCGTTCGCAGACCTCGTGGAGCGCGTGAACGCCGCGCCCGGGCGGTGGGTGGTCAACAACAGCTGGGGGCTGTTCGACCGTGCGAGCGACGCACCGGTCGGCTCACCGGAGAACTACAGCGCCAACCCCGACCATCCGTTCAACCAGATCACCGGCGCCCTCGTCGCGGCGGGCGCCGACGTGTTCTTCGCGGCGGGGAACTGCGGGGCCGACTGCCCCGACCCGCGGTGCGGCAAGGGCGATACGGGCCCCGGGGCCTCGATCCACGGCGCCAACTCCCATCCCGACGTCTTCACCGTGGCCGCCGTCACGGTCACGGACCGGCGCCTGGGCTATTCGTCACAGGGGCCCGGCGCGCTGCACTCGCGTAAACCCGATCTGGCAGGCTTCAGTCACTTCGCGGGGTCGGGCATTTACCCCGCCGACGGGGGCACCTCGGCCGCGAGTCCGGTTGCCGCCGGAGTCGCGGCCGCGCTGCGCCAGCGATTCGCCACGGACCGGCTGGCGCCGGCGCAGCTCAAGGGCCTGCTGCAGCGGACCGCTCGCGATCTGGGGGGCGACGGCTGGGACTACGACCTGGGCTACGGGGTGATCGATGCCGCGGCGGCGGTCAAGGCGCTGGGTGTCAAGCCGCGCGCGAAGAAACGCCCGAAAGCGAGGGCCTAGCGCGCCGTCAAGAGGTAGGCTCTTGGATTGCGTCGGCGAAGAAGCGCACGCCGGGAATCCGCTCCGCCCGCTCGCGCGCGTCGGGCGAGGCGACGCCCCGGACCACATAGCGACCGAGTTGGCGGTTGATCGGGACTGGGCCGTAATCCGGGTCCACGGTGACCCCAACGCCGTCGAGCAAGGAGCGGATCGTCGCCATGTCGACCCGTTCGCCGGGTCGGTCCACCTGGATGATGTAGCGGGTTGCGGGGGACATCTCGCCGAGGAGACAGTAACCGCTTCAACAAAAAACGGCTAGCCCGGCGGTGTGGCGCTCGGGAGGAGCGCAATCATGTGTCACTGACCCCGGGCGCAAGCCCGGGGTTTAGCGAACCTGCGGGCTACTCAGGGGGATGCGTGACCACCGCGGCATACGGCGTTGTGAGCACCGGCGGGACCGCGCATGCCGCCGCTCAACCTCCGCCGAATCTCGCCCGTATATCACTCATGAGCGCACCGGTGCCGAAAGGAGTTTTCTCCATGAGATTGACGACAGTCGTGGTGATCGGCGTTGTCGCCCTCGGCAGCGCCGCCACCACCCCGTTGTGGGCCCAGCACCCGGATCTCTCCGGCCAGTGGACGTTCGACGCCGCGCAAAGCGACAACCCTCGGGACATGCTCCAGGGGCGCGACAGCACCGGCGAAGCGCCCCGCGGGGCCCGGTCCGGCGGCGGGTACCCTGGAATGGCTGGAGGTCCTGGCGGTTTTGGTGGACGCCGCGGGCGTGGTGGCGAAGCGCGGGGAGGGGGAGGGGGAGGGATGAGCGACGAGCAGCGCCAGCGGATGCGCCAGACGATGCAGCTCGTGTTCCAGGCGCCCCTCGCATTCACGATCGTGCAGAGCGATTCGAGCGTCACGTTTGCGTCCGATAGCGGCGCGGCGCTGCAGCTCTACGGCGACGGCCGGAAGGTCACCCAGAAGGTCGAGGGGGCCGGAGATGTCGAGATAAAGGGCCACTGGCAGGGAAACGATTTCGTCGTGGAGCGCAAAGTATCGGGCGGCGGTAAGGTGAAGGTGACCGAAGACTACCTCCGATCTGAGGATGGCAAGCACCTCTTCGTGATCGTCAAGTCCGAGGGCGGGCGCGGTCGCTCGATCGAGTTTCGGCGCGTGTACGACGGCGCTGCGACGAAATAGCCGGTCAAGCTCCGTCTGACCCCGGGCGCCTCCTGCGCCACCAATTCCCCTATATTGCGACCCCCCTCTCAAGGCATCGCGTGACGCTGCCCGACCCCCAGCCACTGCCCGCCGATTCCTGGGTCGTCGACGAGCACGCCCTCAAGGCTTTCGCCGACAAGCTCAAGGAACCCCCGGCCGAACGCGCCTGGTACGAGCTGCGGCGCGAGGCGGAACGCATCGCCCTGGTCCCGGGCTTCGACCGCCTGATCACGCTCGATGCCAACGCCATCAAGGAGCTGCCCCACCAGATCGACGTGGCCCAGCGGGTGCTGCGCGACATGGGCGGCCGCGCCATCCTCGCCGACGAGGTGGGCTTGGGCAAGACGATCGAGGCGAGCATCATCTACAAGGAGCTCGCGATCCGCGGGCTCGCCCGCCGCGTGCTGATCCTGACGCCCGCTTCGCTCGTGGGCCAGTGGCAGGGGGAGCTCGAGGAGAAGTTCTTCGAGCGCTTCGACACCCCGACCGACCCCGACGACTGGCCCCGCGTCACCAAGGCGATCGTGTCGCACGACCGCGCGCGCTCGCGCCGCCACGCCGAGGAGATCCTGCGGCACCGCTGGGACCTCGTGATCGTGGACGAGGCGCACAAGGTGAAGAGCCAGCGCGGCGCCACCTACCAGTTCATCGAGAAGATCGAGCGCGACTTCATCCTGCTGCTCACGGCGACGCCGCTCCAGAACGACCTGCGCGAGCTCTACAACCTCATCACCCTGCTCCGGCCCGGCCAGCTCGGCACCTGGCAGGAGTTCAAGAGCGAGCACCTGGTCTCGGGCGACCACCGCCAGCCGCGGGACCCCGAGGCCCTGCGCGCGCTGACGCACGAGGTGATGATCCGCACCCGGCGCTCGAGCGTCGTGGACGACCTGGCCCTGCCGCCGCGCCGGCCGCGACACCCCGAGGTCAAGCTGACGCGCGCCGAGGCGGACCTGTACCGGCGCACCACCGAGTTCCTGCGCCGGCTCTACCGGGAAGGCCTCCTCCAGCCGGCCGCGGTGGAAGAGACGGAGGACGGGGCGCCGCGCCGGCGGCCGACCAAGAAGGGCCTCGTGCAGCTCGCCCTCATCCACCTGCGGCAGCGGCTGTGCTCGTCGTCGCGAGCGCTCGCCGAATCCCTCGCGCACCTCGCGGAGGGCGAGCGCGTGAGCCCCGAGTACCGCGCCATCGCGCAGCAGCTCGCCAAGCGGGCGGAGAGCATCAAGACGCACGCCAAGCTCGACGTGCTGACCGGGTTGCTGCGGGAGACGCCCGACCGCCTCGTGGTCTTCAGCGATCACCGCCCGACCATTCAGCTGATCGAAGAGCGCGTGAAGAAGCTCGGCCGGCAGCCCATCGTCTACTGGGGCGCTCACTCGACCGCCGAGCGGGACAAGCGCATCCGCGCCTTCCACGAGGACCGGACGAGCGTCCTGATCGCCACCCGCGCCGGCAGCGAAGGACGCAACCTCCAGTTCTGCAACGTGCTCGTGAATTACGACCTCCCCTGGAACCCGATGGTGGTCGAGCAGCGCATCGGGCGGCTGCACCGCATCGGGCAGACGCGCGAGGTCCACATCGTGAACCTCGCGGCCGCGGGGACCATCGAGTCCTACATCCTCCAGCTGCTCGACCGGAAGATCAAGCTGTTCGAGCTGGTCGTGGGCGAGCTGGACCTGATCCTCGGCGAATTCGGCGGCGCGCAGCAGTTCGAGGGCCGCCTCGCCGAAGAGTGGCTCGCCGCCGAGAGCGAGGAAGACTTCGCGCGCCGCGTGGAGACAATCGGCGCCGACATCGAGAAGAGCAGCGCGGTTGGCAAGGAGCAGGAGCAGCTGAACTCCCTCATCGCCCCGGACGACAACGCCATACGCCTCGAGCGCCGGTTCGAGACGCTGTCGGTCCCGGGCCGCCTAAGACTCGGGCTGGGCACGAGCCAGCTCGTCAAGGCTGCCGGCTGGGAGGCGAAGCGCCAGCGGCTGCGCGTGCACGTGACGGAGCTGCTCGAAGCCCTCGAGTCGATCGAGCCGATTGGGGGCGTCACCACGCAGCAACCGGCCGGCAGTCATCCCCAATACGGAGATCTGGTGCGGCTCACCGGCCTGACCAGCAGCGGACGCGCCATCACGCTGGTGGCGCAGGTGGACCGCCTTCCGCTCGCGCTCGTGGACATCGAGGCTGAGTGAAGCGCAAACCTCGGCGCAAGCCTCGCCCCGAGCCGCGCCCGCCTGCACCCGCGGCAGCCGGGGGCGGCGACACCGATCCGCTCGCCGACGCGCGCATCCGGCCGCTGCTCGAGCGCTACTGCGGCCTCGCCCGCGTGAAGCACGCCGCGCTCGGCCCCGATCACTCCGAGCTGCGCTTCCCCCAGGCCGAACGCCCGTTTTTCAGGGACCGTGCATCGCTGCGCGTGGCGTTTTCGCTCGACGCGCTCGAGCGCGACCCGAACGCCGAGATCGCGGTGCTCGGGAGCCCGTTCCTCTCGCAGCTGATCGAGGCGATCCGCGCGCGCGCGGCCCGGCTCTCACTGGGCCTGATCGCGCCGGGCGCGGCGAGCGATCCGCAGAGCGTCGAGTTGACGATTCCCGTGCGGGACGGCACGGTCAAGCGGAGCGCGGCGCGGGTGGCCGTGCATCCGGTGGGGCGGCTCGTCGCGCGCGTCGTGCTGCGCGCCGGGGCCGGGGTCGAGGAAGCGGTCGTCGAAAGCGACGTGTACGACCTGTCGGCGGGCGCCAAAGTCGGTGACGATCTGGCCGGCGCGTTCCAGGACTTGGAGGCGGGCCGGGTGGAGCCCGCGGATCCGTCAGACGTGGGTAAAGCGGCATTCGTCCCGGCGCGAGAGCCCGCCGACTTGCTCCGCCTTCTCTTGAGCCATCTCCAGGAGAAGTCGGCGGAGCGGGTGGCCGCGCGGCGGGCCGCCGCGGAACAGGCGCTGGCCACCGAGCTCGCGAGGCTGGACCGGTATTTCGAGTCGATTCTGACAGAGCAGTCCGACCCGGAGGCCGTCGCAACCGTCACGGCGCTCGCCGAGCGGCGCCGCACCGAAGAGGTCCGGCGCAGCCAGGTGAAGGCCGTCGTGCATCCGTTGCAGCTCGTCGAGGCGAGCGTCCTGATGCAGCGCGCCGAGTGGCAGCTCGAGTCGGCACACGGGCGTCGCGCGACTTTCAGCGGACAGCGGTCTCTCAGTGGCGAGTCCGCCTGGTTGCTGGCGTGTCCGCATTGCGGCCGCCCGCCCGCGAGCCTGGTGATCTGCCGGCACGACCACTGCGGCTGTGATGCCTGCACGTCCCGCTGCTCGGTCTGCGCCGAGGACTTCTGCGCGGACCACGGCATCGCGCGCTGCCGTGTGGATGAGCAGCCCGCCTGCGAGGAGCACGCGCGCGTATGCCAGTCGTGCCGCATGGCGCACTGCTCGGTGCACGAAGCAGTCTGCGCGGAGGGCGGCCACACGGCTTGCTCCGCGTGTCTCGCGGCGTGCGGCAGCTGCGGGCGGATCGTCTGCAACCGGCATGCCGAGCAGAGCCGCGCGGACGCGCCGCGGGGCAGCCGCCGCTTGTGCTCGGCGTGCCTGCGGTACTGTGAGGGTGGGACCAACGAGCCGGTGGGCATGGACGAGGTGACGCAATGCGCGAGCTGCGGCAAGTCGGTCTGCACGGCGCATCAGGCAGTGTGCGTCGTGGATGGGCAGGTGCACTGCTCACAACATCTGCGCCACACCGACACGTCGCGGCGCCTGGTCTGCGGGAAGCACCGGGCCGCGTGCGCCGAGGAGCCGGCGGCGATCTTCGCGTCGGATGAGGTCGGGGCGTGCGCTTCCTGCGGGAAACCCGTCTGCGCCGGCCACTCGGCCGAGTGCGTCGAGGACAAGCTGCGGCACTGCGTCACCCATCTGGAGCCGCTACACGACGCGAGCGGCTCCTATGGCTGTGCGGAGCACCGCAAGCAGTGCCACGTGGACGGCCAGGCGTTCTCGCTCACCGGTGTGAGCGAGTGTCCGATCTGCGGGAAAGGCGCGTGCGCGCGGCATCGGGCGGCGTGCGGATACTGCGGGCGGCACGTGTGCACCGCGGATCTGGCGGAGCCGGCGGGTCAGGGGCGGCTCGAGCTGGCTCGCCAAGCGCGCCGCTGCTCCACCTGCGCGCAGCTTGCCGCCGTGAGCGATCCCCCGGAGGCAGTCGTGGCGGCCGCCCGAGCCGTGACGCGCAGCGAGGCGAAATCGTCCCGAGCGTGGCGGATGGCGCGCGACCGCAGTCACCTGGTCGTGGAGCTCGATCTCGGGCTGACGCGGAAAGCGGTATTCACGCTGCGACACGGGGAGAGCGCGCCGGACAGCGTCGTGAAGCATTCGTTGCTCGGATCGAAGCGGCGGAAGTGAACCCGATCCGCTCCGCATCGCTGCTCGTCGTCCTGACCGGCGCGCTCGCACCCGCGGTCCCGGCGCGAGCCCAGACGATCCCGCCGAGCGCGTACGGCGCGCTGCGCTGGCGGCTCATCGGCCCCCACCGCGGCGGCCGCGTGCTCGCGGTGGCCGGCGTCTCCGGTGATCCCGCCACGTTCTACTTCGGGTCGGTGGACGGCGGTGTGTGGCGCACGCGGAATGCCGGAGTCACCTGGGAGCCGCTGTTCGACGACCAGCCGATCGCGTCGGTCGGGGCGCTCGCGGTCGCGCCCTCCGACCCGACGATCATCTACGTGGGGACGGGCGAGGCGTCGATCCGCTCCGACATCACGTACGGCGCCGGCGTCTATAGGTCCACGGACGGCGGTGCGCATTGGCAGTCGCTCGGCCTCGCGGACACGCGGCACATCGGCAAGATCGTCGTCGACCCCCGGAACCCGGACGTGGTGCTGGTCGCGGCGCTCGGACATGCCTACGGGCCGAACGCGGAGCGCGGCGTGTTCCGATCCGCCGACGGCGGCCGCACCTGGACGAAAGTGCTGTACAAGAACCCCGACACCGGCGCCATCGACCTGGCGGTGGATCCCGGCGACGCGCGGGTCGTGTACGCGGCCCTGTACCAGGCGCGCCGCACGCCCTGGGAGCAGTACCCGCCCGACGAAGGACCGGGGAGCGGGCTGTACAAGTCGACCGACGGCGGCGCGACCTGGACGCCCCTCACGGCGCACGGACTGCCCCCCGGAGCCGTCGGCCGCATCGGCCTCGCGGTGGGCCGCGGCAGCCGCGTATATGCCCTCATCGGTGCGGCGACGGGAGCGGGGCTGTACCGGTCTGACGACCGTGGCGCCACGTGGCAGCTCGCCGGAACCGATCCCCGGATCACCAGCCGAAACTGGTACTTCTGCCGCGTCACCGTGGATCCCCAAGACCCCGACGTCGTGTACGTGCCCAACGTGGCGCTCCTCAAGTCCACCGACGGCGGTAAGACGTTCGGCGTGCTCAAGGGACAGCCGGGCGGGGACGATTATCACGAGCTGTGGGTCGATCCCACGAGCCCGACGCACGTGATCGTGGGTAGCGACCAGGGCGCGGTGGTCACCCTCGACGGCGGCCACACCTGGAGCAGCTGGTACAACCAGCCCACCGCGCAGCTGTACCACGTGGTCACCGACGACGCCTTCCCCTACCGCGTGTACGGCGCGCAGCAGGATGCGGGCACCGCGGGGATCGCGAGCCGCAGCGATTTCGGAGAGATCACCTTCCGCGACTGGGCCCCGGTGGGCGCCGGCGAGAGCGGCTACATCGCGCCGGACCCGCTGAATCCCGACGTCGTGTACGGGGGGGACACCTACGGCGGCGTACATCGCTTCGACCGCGTCACCGGTCAGTCCCAGGACATCTCCCCCTGGCCCGTCTCCACCTTCGGGGTGCCGATGCCGCAGCGGAAATACCGGTTCACGTGGACCTCCCCGCTCGTGTTCGACCGCGTCGACCGGCGCGCGCTCTACCTCGGCGCCCAGATGGTGCTGCGCACGAGGGACGGTGGCCTGCACTGGCAGGTCATCAGCCCCGACCTGACGCGTGCCGCCACCCCGCCGGCCGCGAGCGACACTGGCCCGACCACCGTCGCGAACGCGGCGGCACGCGGCTACGGCGTGGTCTACACGATCGCCCCTTCGCCCCGCGCGGCGGGGCTCGTTTGGGTCGGGACGGACGACGGGCTGATTCACCGCACCGGCGACGGCGGCCAGCACTGGCAGAACGTGACGCCCCAGGGCTTGACGCCGTGGAGCGCGATCAGCCTGCTCGAGGCGTCGCCGTTCGACGCGGGCGTGGCGTACGCGGCCGTCGACCGGCACCGACTTGATGACTTCGCGCCGTACATCTACCGCACGCGGGACGGCGGCGCGCACTGGGCACGCAGCGACCAGGGGATCGCGCCCCAGGCGTACGTGAATGCGGTCCGCGCCGATCCCGTCCGCGCGGGGTTGCTGTACGCCGGCACCGAGACCGGTGTCTACGTTTCCGTCGACGATGGCGACCACTGGCAGCCGCTGCAGCTCAACCTGCCGGTCGCATCGGTGCGCGACCTCGCGGTCCACGGTCGCGACCTGATCGCGGCGACGCACGGGCGCTCGTTCTGGATTCTCGATGACCTGACGCCGCTCCGGCAGCTCACCGACTCCTCGCTCGGTGCTCCGGCCCACCTGTTCGCTCCCGCGCCCGCAGTCCGGCTGCGCCGCAGCGTCAGCAACGACACCCCGCTGCCGCCCGAGGAGCCCCACGGCACCAATCCGCCGGCCGGCGCCGTGATCGACTATCTGCTGCGATCGGTGCCCGCGGGTGCCGTGACCATCGAGATTCGCGACGCGCGCGGCGGCCTGGTGCGCCGCCTCTCGAGCGACGACCGCGCCACGTCGCCCCCCCCGGAGCCGCCCCAGATCGCTGACGAATGGCTGCCGCGCCTGGAGCCGCCGACCCGCAATGTCGGGCTGAACCGCGTCGCTTGGGACCTGCGCTACCCGCCGCCGCCCGCCGAGCGCTACGGCTACAGCATCGCCGCTATCGCGGGCCAGGGAACGGTCGCCGAGCCCCAGGGGCCACTCGTGCTACCCGGCGAGTATCAGGTGCGGTTGGGCGTCGGGGGGCAAGCGTACACGCAACCGCTGCGAGTCGAGCTGGATCCACGAGTACACGTCTCGGATTCCGCTCTCGCCGGCCAGCTGCGGCTCGCGCTCGAGATCTGGAATGCGATGGCACAGCAGGTGCTCCACGGCAGTCTTCGGAGTCTTGAGCGCCAGCTGCGCGGCCTCGGGGGACGCACGCTCGATGGGGCGGCGCGGGGATCGATCACGGCGCTCCAGCACGTGACGGACAGCCTCGCGCGGGCGGTGCGCAACGCGGGGGACGAGCTCGCCGGCCTCGAGACCGCGGTGGAGAGCGCCGATCGGGAGCCCACCCAGCAGGCACGCGACGCGTTCGCCGAGGTGCGGGAGAGGCTGAGCGCGGCGGACCGACGGTGGCAACGGGTGCTCACGAGCGACCTGCCCGCGCTCAACACCGAGCTGCAGCGCAAGGGCGTGCCGCCGCTGCAAGTGCCGGCGCGGGCGCGGGAGTCGATCGACCGTCCCTGAGCCGGCGTAACGATCAGGGGTTAACTCGGTACACCGGATGCACCTCCCACAGCGCGCGAAGGGAGGAGTTGCAGCGGCCGTGCTGGACGGGGTGCGAGGCACCACCGCCGGTCGGTTGCTTCTGATGGTACCCGTCGTAGAAGGCGGCACCGGTGAGCTGGACCCGAAGCGGCGGATCGACGTCGCCGCTGGGGCTGAGCTTCGTCGTGTCCACGAGGGCGGCGAGCGCGCCCCGAGCCCTGCGGTAGATCACGCCGTAGGTTTCCGCCGGGATCTCGGCGATGATGCACGACGTCACCGGCGTGGTCGCGGCGTCGGTCAGCTCGATGTGCCAGTCGCCGTCGCTTTCGTGCAGCCGCATGCGTCGCACCCAGCCGGTGACCACGACTAAGCTGTCCTCGCGCCCCCCGCGCGGTGCACATGCGTCGTTGCTCGTGAGGCTCGGGGGCGCCCACGCCGTCAAGATCTCGGAGATGAGCGCGGGAGTTGCCGGTCGAGTCGCGAGCGCCGTGTCGACCTTCTCGCTCCAGCGATAGTGAGGTTCGGCGCACCGCTGCCCGTGCGCCGCTCGAGGCAGCAACAGCAGCCAGATCACGCCGAGACCGACGGCCAGACGCGCCATGGTATTCTCGTTGTACACTTACGGCACCTCCGGGAACCGCGGTCCGAGCGCGCCCTCCTGGGGTAGCAATGGCGACGCCATGACCACGAAGCTGCCGCCCGCCCAAGGCCGTCCCATCCGCGTCGTCCCGATGCGCGGCGCCGGCGGGCTCGTCGCCCCGGCGCCCCCGGTTCGAGCACCCTCGGCGGCGCAGCTCACCTATCGGGGTGGGCCGCTGTTGACGGCGGTCGAGGTGGTCACGGCCTTCTGGGGAGTGGCCTGGAACGAAGCGACGGCGCAAGCCACGGTGCAGGCCTTGAATGGCTTCTTTCAATTCGTGGTTGCTAGTCCCTACTTGGATCAACTCGCGGAGTACGGCACGCCGCAGATGAAGATCGGCCGGGGACGCTATGCCGGAACGGCTCGCGTCACCGACACGGCGCCCAGCGCAAGCGCGACCGATAGCGCGATCCAGCAGATGCTCGAGGCGGCGGTGGCGCGCGAATCCCTCCCTGCGCCGACGGCGAACACGGTGTACTTCGCCTTCCTGCCGCCGGGGGTCACGGTGGTGGCCGGGAGCGAGCGCTCCTGCCAGGCGTTCTGCGGCTACCACGACCGCTCAGCCGGCGGGCTGTATTACGCCGTCGTCCCATACCCGAATTGCTCCGGGTGCCTCGGCAACCTGGCGCCGCTCGACGCACTGACCTCCGTATGCTCCCACGAGCTCGCCGAGGCGATCACGGACCCGGTGCCCGGTCAGGGATGGTACAACGACACGAATGGCGAGATCGGCGACATCTGCGCTTGGCAGAACAAGAAGCTGGGTACCTACGAGGTGCAGCTGCTCTGGTCGAACCGCGCGCAGGCGTGTGTCTGAGTCGCAGTGACGAGCACGGGAGGCCGAGGCATCAAGCCTGGTAGGCCCGCCATGCCCGGTAGTACAGGTCCGCCTCGTCCACGAATCCGCCGTGGCGCGGCTGCCAGCCGAGTAGGCGGACCGCCTTGCGCGCGTCCACGTGCTGGTTCAACGCCAGCGCCTCGGCGAAGTCTCCCATCGTCTTCGCGGCCTCGGCGAGCGGGACGGGGCGGATCTCGCCCCGATACCCCGCCGCGCGCGCAGCCGCGGTGGCCATCTCGAGCACCGTGGCGCGCGACCGGTCGCTGATGTCGAACACCTCGCCACCAAGCCCGCTCTCGCCCGCCCGCAGGTAGGCGTCCGCGAGGTCGTCGCCGTGCACCATCGTCCAGCGGCTGCGGCCGTCACCCACGACGGTGGGCGGCTTCCCGGCGCTCGCATCGGCGAACCAGGGGGCGGTGAGGCCGCCCGGTCCGCCGTACGCGCAGCCGGGCCGGATCACGAGCCCGCGCATCCCGGATGCCTGCAGCACTAGCTGCTCGTGCGCCGGCCGCCACGCGACCAGCTTGATGGGATTGAGGGGCGTCGTCTCGTCCACCATGCGGTCGCCTGTGTCGCCATGCACCCAGACTCCGCTCGTGAAGATGAGGGTCTTGGGTTTCGCGCCACGGCGCCCCGCCTCGATCAGCGCGTCGATCGCCTTCCTGTCCTTGGCGACGCCGTTCGCCGAGTACTCGAAGGCCGCATGGACGAGCACGGCGCACTCAGCGGCGACATCGGCGTACGTCTTGGAATCCCCCAGCTCGCCCACGACGGGCTCGATCTCCTGTTGCGCGAGCCGTCGCGCTTTCGCCTGGGTTCGGGTGAGCCCCCAGACGCGATGCCCTGCGCGCCGGAACGCCGCGGCGACGCTCGACCCGACGTACCCCGTGGCACCAGTGACCAATACTTGCATTGGAGTATGATCGACTCCTCGCCTCGCGGTTGGCAAGATACCTTTCTGCTCGGCGTGTTCGCATCGGGGATGGTTCTGCTGAACCGGAGACAACCGTACATGGCCGCCAAACGACCGCAGAAAACGAAGCCCGATTCCGACCGCGCGCTCCGGGACCACCTCCTCGAGCTACTCGGCAAGGGCCACGCCCACGTCACGTTCCAGGACGCGATCGCCGCTTGGCCGGCCACGCTGCGGGGCGCGAAGCCCCCGGGCCAGCCGTTCACTCCCTGGCGCCTGCTCGAGCACATCAGGATCTCGCAGTGGGACATCGTCGAGTTCACGAAGAGTGCGAAGCACGTCTCACCGGAGTGGCCAGCGGGCTACTGGCCCCAGAGCGACGCGCCTCCCGACGCCGCGGCTTGGGACAAGAGCGTCGCTCAGGTGGAGCAGGACCTCCGCGCGATGCAGCGCCTCGTGCGCGACCCCGCGACCGATCTTTTCGGCCGCATCCCGCACGGCACCGGACAGACCGCGCTGCGTGAGGCCCTCGTCCTCGCCGACCACAATTCCTATCACGTGGGGCAGCTCGTCTTGCTCCGGCGCCTGCTCGGCGCTTGGAAAGGGGACTAGAGTGATGGGCGAGAGCGCCGCGATCCGGTTCGCGAGCCCGATCGGCGAGCTCGTGATCACCGCCTCCGCCTCGGGGCTCACCGGCGTGTGGTTCCCCGGAGGGGGCCTCCCGGGCGTCCAGCCGGACGACGGGCGTGGGCCTGCGAGTGGCCTCCTGTCCCGTGCCCGCGATCAGTTGGCGCAGTACTTCGCCGGGGCCCGCACGGCGTTCGACCTTCCCTTGGACCCGCCCGGCACGGCGTTTCAGCGGCGCGTGTGGAGCGCCCTGCGCGCCATCCCGTACGGCACGACCGTGAGCTACAGCGAGCTGGCGCGTCGCTTGGGCGACGTCCGCGCCACGCGCGCAGTCGGTGCGGCCAACGGAAAGAACCCGATCCCCATCATCGTCCCCTGCCACCGCGTGATCGGCGCGCGCGGCGAGCTCACGGGCTTCGGCGGCGGCCTGGATCGCAAACGCTGGCTCCTCGAGCACGAGGGGGCCCTGCTGCCGCTCACCTAGGCCGCCGCTCAAGAAATCTTATATTGCGATATGACCCAGAAGATCGTGGTCAACGGCACCGAGTACGATTCGCCGGACGCCATGCCCCCTGACGTGCGACGTCAGTACGAGCGCGCGCTGAAGCTCGTTCAGGATGTCGCCAAGGGTGCGGCGCCACAGGGGACGACGGAGCGAACGGTCGCAACCACGCGCGACGGCGTGTCCGTCAAGGTGCACACGAAGCAGGTGAAGTACAGCGTGGACGGCAAGACGTACGACGACCCGTCCCAGCTGCCGCCCGAAGTGCGCGCGCGCGTCGAGCGGGCCCTGCATGGAGCCGAGCAGCTGGAGCTGCGCGACCAGGGGCCTCGAGAGGTGCGGGTCGTGAACGTGGTCACGGAGACGCACTCACGCGCGTGGGTGCCGCGGGTCCTCTGGTGGCTCGTGATCGGGTCGCTCGTGGCGGTCGTACTGTTGTCCCGTCTCTAAGCGCATGTCCCCATGGCCCTCGCCCAAAGCGTCATTCTGGGCATCGATGCCAACCGCACAGTCAAAGACGAGCTGACCGCGGCGCTGAAGCGCCAGGGCCGGCGCCGCCGCATTTCGGTCACCGACCTCGTCAACCTCCGCCAGGCCTTCTTCCAGCGCGCCCGGCCCGACATCCAGCCCGATCCCGAGCGCAAGCAGGCGATGCTCGCGGGGACCGGGTTCCACGAGGTGTTCGGCCGCGCCGTCTCCACCGAAGAGTTCGTGGAGCAGTTCGTCGAGTTCCAGGGGATCGTGGGCAAGATCGACATCTACGACGACGTCCCCGTCGAGCTCAAGACCACCGCGTCGCTTCCCCAGGGCGCCGCCGCCGCGCGGCCCAGCTACGTCGACCAGCTCGGCATGTACTGCACCATGACAGGCCGCGACCAGGGACGGCTGTTCGTCTACAAGCGCGCGCTGTACGGCCGCCCCGGCGCCCTCAAGGGATTCGATGTGCGCTTCAAGGACCTCACAGCCGTCGAGCGGGAGATGGTGCGGCGCCGCGACCTGTTCCGGGAGGCGCTGGCGAGCCAAGATCCCTCCCGCCTGCCGCGCTGCGAGTGGTTCGAGCTGCGGTGCGACTACCGCGCGGTGTGCGGCTGCGCCGCGGCCGAGCCGCTGGGCCGGGTGGTGCCCGCCGCCGCCGTCCACATCGCCGAGAACCCCGAGCTCGTCACCGCCATGACGGCGCTCCTCACCGATGCCCCCAAACCCGGTCCCCAGTTCCGCCTGAACGACCTCGTGTTCCCGCGCCGGGCCGCGATCGAGCGTCAGGCCGTGGCCGAGGCGAAGCCCGAGGAAGAAGAAGCGGACCTGGACACGGCGCTCGCGGGGATGGAGCGGCTCGGCTTCGGCGACGCCCTGAAAGACGCGCTCTGGTACGGCGTGCCCGGCGCGTTCGCCCGGATCCCCGTGTCGCTCCGCAGCCTCAAGGGCAAAGTGGGAACGTTTCGCGGAGTCCCCACGGTCTTCCGCTCGACGCGCAAGACGAAGCTGGTCGACCGATCACAGCTCGTGGAAGAGTTTCCCTACTACTTCGACCGCATCGCGTTCGAGTGCGCGCTCAGCGGTCACCAGACGGGGCGGGTCGTCGTCTACTACGAGGCCGTCAAGGACGACAAGTTCATGGTGTACGACGTGCACTTCAGGAGCCTGGAGGAGATCAAGGCCGAGGCGGACCGGCGCCTGGCGCTGCTCGAGGCCGGAGCGGCGCCCGAGCAGCTACCCCCGTGTGAGCCGGCCTGGATGCCGAACTACTGCCCCCACGGCCCGCGGTGCGCCTGCCGGCCGGCGTAGCTGGCGGCTACGGCGTCACCGTTTCTGCCACGTCGCCCACATGTCCTGCGCCACCAGGTTCACGATCCGGTTCACGAGCGGCCCGTACGCCGTCTTGGGATCCCGCGCCGCGAAGTTCAGCTCGCCCCCCACGAGCGAGACCTGCCCCACCTTCTGGGTGGCCCACGCGCTCGAGCGCCACACCGTGCCCCCCGACTCCGCCGACAGGAGCCGCACCGCGAGATCGACCCTGATCGTCGCCTCGAGGTGCGGCGTCACGAGCCCGGCGATCCCGCCCCCCGCCGTCGGGTTCGTGACCTTGAGATGGCCGGCGAACACGGCCGCCACGCCGCGCTCCTTGCCGAGCTGCTGCGCTCGCGCCGCGTCGAGCTCGGAATCGATCGGGCCCAGCTCCAGCACCTCGATCCCGGGCTGCGCCGCCAGCATTTCCTCGGCGAAGCGCTCGGTGGCGAACTGGTGCAGCGACCCCTTGGCGTTCTCTACCGTGAAGGTCACGAGTCCGAGCTTGCCATAGGGCCTCAAGTCGAGCCGCGGCGGCACGAGGACTTTATTCCCCCCGCAGCCCGCCGCGAGGAGGATGAGAAGAAGGGCTCCGGAAGAGCGGCAGACGGTCATGGACGGGTCCCGTGTGAAGGACGGTCCACAGTAGGGTAGGGCGGCGAAACGGTCAAGCTGAGGGGCTCAGCACGTCGTCGATCGCCGTGGCGACCGCCGCGAGATCGGCGAGCAGGTGCGCGCGTGTCACGATGGAAAGACCAGTTGCTTCGCGCACGTGCCAGAGGCAACCGTCCAGGACGTCCAGGGCGGCGCACAGATACACGGTCGCCTGATCGGCCGCGGTCCAGAGGCGCTCGAGAGCGCCGAGCGACAGGCCGCAGAGCTCGAGCGTCAGCCGCTCCGGGCTGCGGCGCTCGATCGCCGCCGGGGGCGGAGTGGGAAGATCGTCGCGGACCGGCGCCACGTGCCAGCGGTGCGCTCCCAGTCGACACCCGAGCCAGAGGCTTTCGTCGCACAGCACCCGGCCCCAGCGCCGCAGCACTCCGGCCACGTCGAACTCGATCGCATCGGGCGGCGGAGCGGCCGCGCTCGCCACTTCGGCCACTGCCGGTCCCCAGCGCCGCACGCGCCACAGCGTGACCAGCCGGCCACGCAGCGCGGCGCTCGCTTGGCGGAGAATCGCGCGGCGCCGCTCAGTCAGTCCATGAGGCGAGGATTCACGCATACGACCCCCCGCTCGCGGTGTGTGGTGAAGATGCCGCACTCGCGCGCCAGGGTAACGCCCCATTTTGGGAATCAGCGACTTACGCGTGCGAAACCGAACAGACCGCGAACATCCGTGGCCCGGTCAGTTGGCCTTGAGGACCGCCTCGATGAAGCTCAGCGTCTTCGTCTCGACCCACTCCGCCGAGACCGCGTCCACGGTCATGGTCCCGATGCGGTCGTGGCTGCTCGTGACCATGCGAGCCCGGGTCGCGGGCGGCTTGACGTCGCGCTGCACGGCGATGCCGCGCCGCGGGTCGTAGCGGAAGGTGAGTACCGACGCGAGCGCGCCCTGGGACCGCGGCGCGAACGCCAGCCCCACACTGGGATACCCGTCGATCCCCTCGGTGTGGTCCTCGATCAACGCCCCGTGGCCCACCCCGCGCAGCTCGGCCACGAACGCCTGGAGCACGGGCAGCACCACCTGCTGGAGGCGCTCGCCACACTCTTCTCGGCGCCGCTCGCCCTCGGCGTCGGTTGCCTTCGGTTGCGGCTGGAGCTTCGCGACGCGCTCCGCGTAGCCCTTCAGGAGGGTGCGCAGCTTGGCCATGGTCTTGTCGGTCATGACAGCATGATACGGTGCTACTTTCTCCTGAGCCATGACCCACACCCTCGCCACCCTGTTGCTCGCGCTGTGCTGCCTCGCCGGCCTCGTGCTCGTGCCCCTCGGCCTGCCGGGGCTCTGGGTCATGGTCGCGGGCGTCGTCGGCTACGGCTGGCTCACGGACTTCCGCTCGGTCGGCGTCACGACGATCGCCCTCGTCCTGGGGCTCGCGCTCGTGGGCGAGATCGTCGAGACCTGGCTGGGATTCCGGCTGGCGCGCCGCTACGGCGGGTCATCTCGCGCGGGGTGGGGGGCGCTGGTGGGCGGGATCGTCGGGGCCGTGGTCGGCGTGCCGGTGCCGATCATCGGCAGCGTGATCGCCGGGTTGGTGGGGTCGTTCGCCGGGGCGGCCATCCTCGAGTACTCGCGCTCCACGGCCGCGACGGCGGTGCGCGCCGGGTGGGGCGCGGTGTTGGGGCGCGCGGCCGCGGCCGCGGTGAAAATCGCGTTGGGAATCGTGATCGCGGTCGTGGGGATCTTCGCGGCGCTGCAGGGGTGACGCCCACCTCGCGTCAGGGCCCATCGCAGAGCCCGGCGCGGCTGAAGCCGCGGCTCGGCATCGTCCGCTGAAGCGAATATGCCCGTTCACGGGCCGGGGCCGAGTCGCCCTAAAGGACTCCCTAACGGTCGCGAGTTCACTCGCGCTCTTCGGGTCGCGCGGCAGCGCCCTTGCGCGCAAGCACGCGACGACGACCGCTCTGCGCATCGTGCGCCCGGTGTCCCCTTGCGACCCTCCCGCCGAGTCCAGCACACTATGGGCCGATGAACGTCGGCAAGACTTTCTATGCCAAGAATCGCCGCGAATGGCGCGGGTGGCTTTCCAAACACCACCGCACCGCTCCCGAGATCTGGCTCATCTACTACAAGAAGCAGAGCGGCAAGCCGCGCATCCCGTACAACCACGCCGTGGACGAGGCGCTGTGCTACGGCTGGATCGACAGCCTCCTCAAGCCGATCGACGCGGATCGCTACGCCCAGCGCTTCTCGCCGCGCCGGCCGACGAGCCGCCTCTCTGCCATGAACCGCGAGCGGGTGCGCCGGCTGATCGCCGCAGGCCGCATGACCGGGGCCGGGCTGGAAAGCATCAAGCATGCATTCGACCACAGGAGGGACGCGAAGCCGAGACCGAAATGGGAGATCCCCAAGGACATTCTGCGGCGCCTCAAGGGCGACCGGACCATCTGGCGGAACTTCCAGCGCTTTCCCGCATCGTACCAACGGATCCGCATCGGCTGGATCGTGGCCGCGAGGCGCCGGCGGGATGTATTCGAGCAGCGGCTCCGCTACTTCCTCAAGATGACGGCACAGAACAAGCGGTTCGGGATGGTGCGGTGATCACCGGTTCTCCGCGACGGGCTCGTTATCCTGCGACGCATTTGACTCGGGCCCCGCGGGGCGATAGTCTCGCTCGGGTCCCATGATCTTCCGGAGTCCGCATCCCGACGTCGCGGTGCCCGACATCGCTCTGCATCGCTTGGTGCTCGCGCGGGCGGCCGAGCGCGGCACCAAGCCCGCGCTGATCGACGGGCCGAGCGGCCGGATCCTCACGTACGCCGCGCTCACTCGCGGGGCCGATCGCGTTGCGGCGGGTCTCGCGGCGCGCGGCTTCAAGAAGGGCGACGTGCTGGGCCTGTTCACGCCCAACCTCCCCGAGTTCGCGCTCGTCTTCCACGGCACGCTCGCCGCGGGCGGCGTCGTAACGACGATCAATTCCCTGGCCACCGAGCAGGACGTTGAACACCAGCTGCGCAACGCGGGCGCCCGCGTCCTCGTCACGGTGCCGCCGTTCCTCGACCGGGCGGCGCCTGCGGCGAGCAAGCTCGGCATCGACCAGCTGTTCGTCCTGGGAGAGGCGGTAGGCACCACCCCCTTCGCCGCGCTGCTCGCGACCGACGCACCGGCTCCGGAGGTCACCATCAACCCGGCTCGGGACCTCGCCGTGCTGCCGTACTCGAGTGGCACCACGGGATTCCCGAAGGGCGTGATGCTGACGCACCGGAACCTCGTGGCCAACCTGCTCCAGACCGGAGCCGTTCACACCTTGGCTGCCGAGGATCGAGTGATGGCGGTACTGCCGTTCTTTCATTTGTACGGGATGCAGGTTGTCATGAACCTCGCCCTATGGTACGGAGCGACCCTCGTGACGATGCCGAAGTTCGAGTTGGAGCCGTTCTTAGGGCTGGTGCAGCAGCATCGCATCACGCGGGCGTTCGTCGTGCCGCCGATCGTGCTCGCGCTCGCCAAGCACCCGGCCGTGGACGGCTACGACCTGTCGAGCTTGCGAAGGATGATGTCCGGGGCCGCCCCGCTCGACGCCGGCCTCGAAACCGCGTGCGCCCGACGCCTGGGCTGCGAGCTCGTACAGGGCTACGGCCTCACGGAGGCGAGTCCCGTGACGCACGCCAACTCCGACGAGCAGGGGAGGTCCCGCCCCGGCGCGGTCGGCCCGCCGTTGCCGAACACGGAGTGCCGGGTGGTCGACGTCGCAACCGGTCGCGACTTGGGGCCCGGCGAGGACGGGGAGATCCTCATCCGTGGGCCTCAAGTCATGCAAGGATACCTGGACAATCCCCAAGCCACGGCGGCCACGCTCGACGCCGACGGCTGGCTGCACACGGGGGACATTGGCCGCGTGGACGCGGCCGGGTTCTTCACGATCGTCGATCGGGCGAAGGAGCTGATCAAGTACAAGGGGTTCCAGGTGCCGCCGGCCGAGCTCGAGGCGGTGCTGTGCACCCATCCCGCCGTGGGCGATGCCGCCGTGATCCCGATTCCCGACGAAGCATGCGGCGAGGTCCCCAAAGCCTTCGTGGTACTGAAGGAAGCCGCCACGGCAGCCGACCTCATGGCCTACGTGGCGGAGCGCGTCGCGCCCTATAAGAAGATCCGCGCCGTCGAGGTGATCGACGCGATTCCCAAGTCGCCCTCGGGCAAGATCCTGCGGCGCGTGCTGAAGGAGCGGGAGCGGATCGTGCGAGCCTGAGGCTTCGTCCATCTTCCTCCCGTGCGCCTCCACGACGTGGTCCAGACCTCCCGCGCCGTCGCCCAGACGAGCGGCCGGCTCGCGAAGATCGAGCTCCTCGCCGCGCTCCTGAAGCGCGCCGCTCCGGACGAGATCGCAACCGCGATCGCGTTTCTCTCGGGCTCGCCGCGACAGGGGCGAATCGGCGTCGGCTACGCCACCCTCCAGGCTGCGCGGGCGGAGCGCGCCCCTGAGCCCGGGGCCGCGCCCCGGGTTTCGCTCGAGCTCGCCGAGGTTGACCGGTCGCTCGACCGCCTGGCGCAGACCACCGGGAAGGGCTCGGCTCGGGCGAAGGACCGGCTGCTGCGGGAGCTATTCGAGCGTACCACGGAAGACGAGCAAGCGTTTCTGCTCCGGCTGATGATCGGTGAGCTGCGCCAGGGAGCGCTCGAGGGGCTCGTCGCCGAAGCCGTGGCCCGCGCCGCGGGGCTCGAGTCGGACCTGGTGCGCCGCGCCGCGATGCTTGCGGGGGACCTCGGGGCGGTGGCGCATGTCGCGCTTACCGAGGGCGCCCAGGGCCTCGCGCGCTGTCGCGTCGAGCTGTTCCGCCCGGTCCAGCCGATGCTCGCCCAGGCGGCTGACGACGTGCTCGACGCCCTCACCCAGCTCGGCGAGGCGGCGTTCGAGTACAAGCTCGACGGCGCGCGCATCCAGGTGCACAAGCGGGGGGATGAGGTGCGGGTCTTCTCCCGCCAGCTGAACGACGTGACCGTCGCGGTGCCGGAGGTCGTGGCAGCAGCTCGGCGGCTCGCCCTGCGCGAAGCGATCCTCGACGGTGAGGCGATCGCGCTCCGGCCTGATGGCAGGCCATTGCCGTTTCAGGTGACGATGCGCCGCTTCGGCCGCAAGCTCGACGTGGAGCGGCTGCGGGCCGAGCTGCCGCTCGCCTCGGTCTTCTTCGACCTTCTCTACGCCGACGGATCACCGCTGTTGGACGAGCCCTACGCCCGCCGCTTCGCGGCGCTCGCCGCGGCCGTGCCGGAAGCGCACCGTGTGCCGCGCCTCATGACCGCCGATCCGCGGGAAGCGGGAAGGTTCTTCGAGCAGGCGATTGCCGCCGGTCACGAGGGCCTGATGGCGAAGGCCCTGGGCGCGCGCTACGACGCGGGGGCGCGCGGCGCGGCCTGGCTCAAGGTGAAGCCGGCGCAGACGCTCGACCTGGTCGTGCTCGCCGCCGAGTGGGGCCACGGTCGTCGCAGCGGCCGCCTCTCGAACCTCCACCTCGGCGCCCGCGACCCGGACACGGGCGGATTCGTCATGCTCGGCAAGACGTTCAAGGGGATGACGGACGCGATGCTCGAATGGCAGACCCAGAAGCTCCTCGAGCTCGAGACCTCGCGCGATGGCTACACGGTGTACGTGCGCCCCGAGCTCCTGGTGGAAGTCGCCTTCAACGACGTGCAGGCGAGCCCGCAGTACCCGGGCGGCCTCACCTTGCGCTTCGCCCGCGTGAAGCGCTACCGCCCCGACAAGGGTCCGGACATGGCTGACACGATCGCCACGGTGCGCGAGCTGCACCGGCGGGGCGGGGGCGCGGGGTAGGCCGGCGCCTCGCTCGACGTGCGACCGCGCGCCGTGTGACGCATCTCACCAGAGCGCGCCGGTCCGTTGAGTTTGGTCGATGGCCGATCCAACGGCACCGGGGTAGAATCGCGCGATCAACCTTCCGGAGGCCGTCATGTTTCACATTACTACCGCCCCTCACCCGCGCTCCGTCGCGTGGCTCGCTTCCCTGGCCGTGGCCCTCGCCGCGTGCGAGTCGACCGGACCTGGCAGCCGCGCGCTCAGTCTCTCCGTCACCACCAAATCCGCGACCTCGACCTCGATGGCGACCGCAAGCGCCGACGCGAGCGGCGCTGCCCTCTCGCTCTCCGCGGCACAGGTCACGCTGAAAGAGATCGAGCTGAACACGACCGGGACGAACTGCGAAGCCGAGACCGACAACGCCGACGCCACGGGCACGAGCGGCGACGCGCAGGAGGCGCAGGACGAGCAGAACGAAGACTGCGCGGAGCTCGAGCTCGGCCCGCTGCAGGTCAATCTGCCGCTCGATCCGACGACCCAGCTGATCCTCGACGCGCTCGTTCCCGCCGGCACTTACGGGGGGGTCCAGGCGAAGCTCGAGGGGGTGACCGTGTCCGGCATGTTCACGCCGGCGGGCGGCACGGCCCAGGCCTTCACGTTCACGTCGAACGCCGAGGCGGAGATCGAGATGGAGTTCGCCACGCCGATCACCGTAGGACCGGGGACCTCGAACTTCACGGTCTCCGTCGACGTCGCGAGCTGGTTCAAGGACGCGTCGGGCGCGTTCCTCGATCCCAACGACCCCGCCAACGCGGAGACCATCAATGCCAACATCCGGCACTCGTTCCGGGCGTTCGCGGACGAGGACCATGACGGCGTCGATGACGACCACGAGGAGGACAGCGGCCACTAGCGGCGCACCAGTCAACGAAGGGATGTCCCAGCCCCCGGGGCGCGCTCGCGCTCCGGGGGCTCCGTTTGACAGCCTCGCACGGCGCGGGTATGTGTACGCCGCTACGCTGTTCTTCTTTAATCCTCGGAGGGTCCTCCCATGCTCAGTCTGCATCTCTCCCCCAAAACTGCACGCGTGAGCATCGCCGTGTGCACCCTCGTCGCCGCGGCCGCGTGCAACGGCGACGGCGTCACCGCGCCTCCCGACTTCACGCTGACACCGATCGTGACGTTCGACGACCTGAAAGCGGCGCTGGTCGAGGCCCGGAATGAGCAGAACGGCGGGTTCGGCCTGGACATGTGGGCGGCAGTCGTGGATCGGAGCGGTCTCGTCGTCTCCGTGGTGTTCACTGGGGCCACGAACACCGACCAGTGGCCCGGCAGCCGCGTCATCGCTGCCCAGAAGGCGAACACCGCCAATGCGTTCAGCCTGCCGCATCTCGCCCTCTCGACCGCCAATCTCTATTCCGCCGCTCAGCCCGGCGGCACCCTCTTCGGGCTCCAGGAGGCGAACCCGACCAACGAAGATGCGGCCTACGGCGGGGACGCGGCCGACTACGGAAGTAGGAAGGACTACATGATCGGGAAGCGCATCGGCGGGACCAACGTCTTCGGCGGCGGCCTCCCGTTGTACGACGCGCAGGGGAAGCTCCTCGGGGGATTGGGCGTGAGCGGCGACGCTTCGTGCGCCGACCACAACATCGCGTGGAAGGTACGCTACAATCTCCACCTCGACTTCGTCCCAGCGGGCGTCGCGGACCCAACGACCAACAACAACCACGGCGATGACAACATCATTTATGACATCAACCCTGCGACGGGCGTGAGCGCCAGCGGCTTCGGCCACCCCGAGTGCTCCGCCGCGGCCACAGCGATCGGCATCCACCTCCCCGATCCCGACCAGCGTCCGATCGGACACTGATCTGGGACCAGAGGCTGTGCCTCATGCGGCCCGCCTGGCAACCGACGCGCGCCAGGCGGGCCTCCCTCCGCAGCGATATCTTCGGGGCGTGGCTGACCTCCGTGCGGCGCTGACACACGCGCTCGGCCCGATGTACCGGGTCGAGCGCGAGGTGCGCCCCGTGGGCGACTGCCGTCTGTTCGTCGCCCGGGAGGTGCCCACCGGTCCGGAGCTGCTCGTCAAGCTCTTGCCAGCCGGGTTGTCTCTCGCCGTTGACGCGGGCCTGTTCGAGCAGGAGCTGCAGCTCGTCGCCGACCGGCTGCGACATCCTCAGATCGTGGCCCCGCGCGGCGCCGGCCGCGCGGGCGCAGTCGTCTATCACACGAGGGCATTCGTCGCAGGTACGACCCTGCGCGCCTGGCTCATGCGCCACGGCGAGCTTCCGCTGCGTCGCATGGTCGAGATTCTCCGGGACGTCCTCGCCGCCCTTGCCCACGCCCATGCCGCGAGCGTCGCCCACGGCGACTTGAAGCCCGAGAACGTGCTGCTCACCGACGAAGGGGCGCTGGTCGCGGACACGGGGATGGTGGACGGGGTGGGGCGCTCCCTCCCGGGCGGCGCCGCCGCAGCGGGCGCGGCGCTGTGCGCGGCCCCCTACATGGCGCCCGAGCGCCGGGACGGCGGCACCACCGGGCCGCGCGACGACATGTTCGCCGTGGGGGTGCTCGCCCACGAGATGCTGACGGGGCAGCCGCCGGCGCCGGAAGGGGAGCCGCTCGAGGAAGTCCGCTCCGTGCCGCCGGGTGTCGCGGAGCTGGTGCACCGCTGTCTCGCGCCGGACCCGGCAGCGCGGTGGGCCGACGCGGCGGCCGCGCTCGCGAGCGTCAAGCTGCCGGGTGGAGGAGTGGGGTAGATCCCTCAGGAGCCGAGCAGCGCGTGAATGGCGCGCATGATCACGTAGGCGAGCGGCGCGCCCACCGCCACGCTCGGCAGGAGCGACCCGAGCGGGCGCCGGTGCACGAGGCGGGCGTGCGTCGCCCCGGTGACGGTCGTGGCGACGGCGAGCGCGGCGTTGCCCGCGGTCGCGCCACTCATCCATCGCACGAGGATCTGTCCCGCCGCCAGGCCCGCGACGCTGCCTACGAGCACGGCGAGGACGAACAGCGCCTCCTCCCGCGCGAATACGCTACCAGGCTTCACTGCCGGGGGTGCCTTGGAACCGGCCGACGAGGTGGGGCGTGGTGCAACCGGGTTTTCAGTCCGCCGGAGCTCCGATCGAAGCCCCCGACGCGCGCGCCCGCCGCAGGGCGCGGACCGCCCGCGCCAAGAGGTCCTCGGGCCCGAGCGGGGCGTAGCGCGCGTTCGGCACGGCGTCGTACCCCGCGTGTAACCTCACGCGCGGCGCGGGGTCGCCCGGCTCTCCCGTGCCGCCCTCGACGGCTTGCAGCAGCCGCGCGGCGAGGGTCATGGCGCCCTGGGCGTCGCTGCCGGGCGCGATGATGGCGAACTCGTTGGGCCCGATCCGCCCGAACGCGTCCGACTGGCGGCCACTCGTCTTGAGGGCCTTCGCTACCCGGGTCAGGACCTGCGCCACGGCGGCGTCGTCGGCGGCGCCGTCCACTACCTCGGGGGCCAGTACCACGCAGGCGAGGGGCGCTCGGTGATTGAACGCTCGCCGGGTGAGATCCCGCGCGCAGCGGGCGAGCCCCTGCACGTCATACAGGCCGGTCGCCGGATCGACGACGGCGCCCCCGCCTGCGTCGCGGGCGAGCAGACGGCTGGCGAGCTTCGCCGCGAGGTGATCACCATCGAGCGGCTCGAGCAGGAATTCGCACACCCCCGCCCGTAGCGCGGCGCGATGCTGGGGCACGGTGGGCGGGCTCGGGGCGACGACGAAGATCGGAGTGTCGGGCGGGAGCCTCGCCGCGTCGCGCAGCCGCTGCGCGAGGACGAGACCCTCCATGTCGGGCATCCCGTCGATGACGAGCAGGGCGTCGGGCGGCGCCTGCTGCGCGTCGTTCACCGCGGCAGCGGCCGCGGCGCCCGTGCGGGCTCGCAGCACGATGTAGCCGTGCTGCTCGAGCGCCGCGGCCACCGGGTGCTCGCGCGCGCTCACGACCAGCACGTGCGGCGTGCGCGGTGCCGAGCCCATCGCCCGTGCGCCCCCTACAGCTCGGGGCCCGTGCTTCGCTGCCCCATGACGTGGACCTCCCTGCACATAAGTCGTATCGATGGCCGGCTCGCGGACGGGGGCGCTGGACATGGGCGCGTGCCCAGAGTTCCCACCGCTATGCGGGGCAAACGCTGTGCCCGTTTCGCTCAGGCACATACCGTGTGAGTGAGATCACCGCCGCCGCGGTCATCCGTCCGCCAGGGAGCGCCCGTTTGTCCATGTGTGAGCCTCCGCACGGTGACTTCCCGTGCACAATGTTGTCTTAATGGTGTGGCGTAGGCGCCACGGCGGAGGCGTGGCTCCTGATCCACGCAGGTCAAACTGAGGGAGGGGATGATGCGCGCCCGCAACAGCACAGCCGCGGCAGGTGAGTCAGTCCCGCCCGATGCGCTCCTCGTGGAGCGCATCGCGGCGCTGGGCGACAAGACCGCCTTGGCGGAGCTGGACGCGCGTCATGGGATGACGCTCTACGCCCTTGCCTATTCGCTGCTGTTCGACCCTGCCGAGGCGGACGCGGCGGTGGCCGTCGCCTTCCGCGAGGCGTGGCGGTGGGCGTCGTCCTTCGACCCCTGTCGCAAGAGCGTCCGGCAGTGGCTCACCGACCTCACTCGCCGCGCCGCTCTCGGGTAACGCCTTCACCCCTTCCCGGATCCCTCCCGCCCAGCCGTGATGCGCGCCAGCAGAGTGCGATCCCAGGCGCTCGACTGCCAGTTGTCGCGTCCCGGCTTTTCCTGGTGCCAGGGGGGGAGCGGCTGCAGCAGGTAGCTCGACAGCGCGGCCGCGTACGGCTCGTACGTCCGCCGCAGCTCCGCCAGCCTTCCCTCGGCCGCGGCTCCCGCGAGCAGCGGGCAGCCCGCCGCCGCGAGATCTGCCGTGAGTTTCGCGAGCACGGGCGCCGGGAGCCGGTCCTCGGGCGGGGGTCGCGGCCGCGTTCTGAACACCTGCGCCAGATCGACCACGGCGTGGCGCGCCATGGCGAACGTGAGCCCGGCCTGCCGCGCGCACGCGCCCTCCGCAGCGACCATCACGAGCGCACTCGCGTCCAGCACCGTCGTCAGCGCCGCCAGCCACGACTGGTTGCTGTGCTGCGAGCGGAAGTAGGCGAGCAGCGGATAGGAGAGGTGGGTCTCCAACAGCTCGGCCGACCAGCGCTCCCACTCGTGTAACAGCTGCTGCAGCGCGGCGGCGCCCTCGTCACCACCGCCGTGGCGGCGCAGCAGCTCGGCGGCGCTGGGCGGCGAGCCCGCCCGCGCGTCGAGCAGCGAGATGGTCACCTCCCGCCGCGAGAACGCCTGATAGATCACCGGGAAGTAGCCGATCACGATCGCCAGGAACCCGAAGCCCAGGCCCGATTCGATCACCGTGAGCAGCCGCGCGAACGAGCCCTGCGGCGCCACGTCGCCCAGGCCCAGCGTGAAGAAGGTCGTCCCGCTCAGGTAGAGATCGGTGGTGAAGCCGACAGTCTCGTTCCCGGCGGCGTGCATCGCGGACCCGTTGGCGTACTGCAGCAGCCCGAAGCCGGTGACGAGCCCCGCCGCCCACAGCGCGAGCAGCAGCACCAGCGACAGCGGGCCGTAGAAGCTGAGAAACACCTCACGCCGGTTCCCGGCCCGAACGAGCCCGGCGCTCGCCGCCCACGGGATCCAGGTGGCACGGTAGAAAGCCCGCGTCAGCCGCAGCCGCCGGTTGACGCGCCGCGGCAGGATGATCGTCTCGAACGCGTCCCACAGCACGATCGCTAAGAGCAGCGCGCCGCCGATCCCCGCCAGTAGCCTCATGCCGTTCGCCGCGACGCTAGCGGCGCCGCTTCTTCGAGACCTGCTTCCGCTTGGCGGCTTTCTTCCTGGCTTTCGGCCTGGCCGCCTTCTTCTTGGGCTTGGGCTTGGCTCGCGGTTTGGCCGGCGCCTCTGAGTGCACGGCGAACGCCGCTCCCTGCGCGTCCACGCACATCGCGATCCGGCTCCCGCCCGCTACCTCCATCGGCCCTCGTACCACCCGGCCGCCTAGCCGCGTCACGGTGGCCGCCGCCGTGTCGGCGTCGGGCACCAGCACGTAGCACAGCCAGTGCGGCGCCCCCGCCATGTCGCGCGACTTGTTGTACATGCCGCCGAGAGACCCGGCCCCGCGGCCGAACATCCAGTACATACCCGTGGGCCCCATGTCCATCGCGTCGGTGCTCTGCCACCCAAACAGGGCGCGGTAGAACTCCCAGGCGGCCTTATAGTCCGTGGTCGCCAGCTCGTGCCAGGAGAAGTCACCCAGGGTGGCCTTGTCGCTCCCCTGAGGCTCCCCGCTCGGCTTGTAGAGGGCGAACGTCGCGCCTTGCGGGTCTTCGAGCACGGCGAAGCGCCCCACCGGGATCGTCTGCGGCGGCGCGAGCGTACGTGCGCCCAGCGACGTCGCCTGGCGCACCGAGGCGTCGACGTCGGGAACGCCCACGTACATGAGCCAGCTGGGGGGCGCGCCCAGGCGACGCGATTCCTCGGGGAGTCGCATCAACCCACCCCTCAGCACGCTGCCCGTCATCCACAGCCGGTAGGAGGGATCCTGCTCCCACGCCTGGACCTTCCACCCGGTGACGCCCGGGTAGAAGCGGGCGGCGGCGTCGGGATCGGTCGTCATCAGTTCGTGCCACACGAAACGGCCGCGGAGCGTGGGTGCGGGCATGGGTCCTCCCGGTACGGAAGCGTCGGTCGCGACGGCGGGACGGACGGAAAGTCTCTCGCGCGGTGACGGGCTCCGCAAGGGTCGTTCGTTCCGGAACGCGGCCGTCATATACCTTCCCCCCCCGGGACACCAACTCTGAGATCGGCAGGCGCGCCATGTCGCCGGATGCTTTGGAGCTGGAGCTCGAAGGGCTGCACGCCGCGGCATTCGGCTGGGCGCTCGCCTGCTGCGCCGGGGACCGGGCCGCCGCGGAGGACGCCCTCCAGGCGAGCTACCTCAAGATTCTGGACCGGAGTGCCCGGTTCGACGGCCGCTCCAGCTTCCGCACGTGGCTGTTCGGGGTGGTGCGGCGCACGGCGGCTGAGCAGCGGCGCCGGGCCGCGCTGCGGCGACTGTTGCCGCTCGCCGTCCTGGACGCCGCGCCCGACGGGCGGCCAGATCCCGCGGCGGCGCTGGCCCGCGCCGAGGGCACGCGACGGCTGGAGGCGGCGCTCGCGATCCTGTCGCGCCGCCAGCGCGAGGTCCTGCACCTCGTGTTTTATCAGGACCTGTCGATCGCCGAGGCGGCGGCAGTGGTGGGCATCTCCATCGGCACGGCCCGCACCCACTACGAGCGCGGCAAGAGGGCGCTGCGACGACTGCTCGAGGAGGAACCGCAATGAGCGACCGGGACGACCACGACCTGCGCGACCGCTTCCAGCGGCTGCGGCGCGAGGACGTGGCCGGCGCGACGCCGTTCCGCGCCACGCTCGCGGCTGCCGCCCGCCGTGGGGCGTCGCCCCGGCCGCGCGCCCTGCGGATTGCCGCCGCGGCGGCGGCCATCGCCGCGCTGGGCGTCGCCGTGGTGCTCGCCGGCCGCGGGCGGCGCGGCATCCCGATCGACCTCGCCCGGGCGCGGTGGCAGGCGCCGAGCGATTTCCTGCTCCGGGTCCCGGGTGCCGAGCTGTTGCGCACCGTGCCGGAGCTGGGCCGGGTGACTCTGCCTTTCCGTTACGTGGATACCGATTGGAGGACTCCGTGAAGACGCTCCGTATAGCTCTCGTGCCGGTCCTTACCTTCCTCGCCGTGGCGGCCCTGGGCGCGCAGCAGCCCCCGCCTCCCCAGCCCGGCCAGCCGCCGGAGGACCCGCTCGGGCGCGTGCTCTTCCCTCCCGAGCTCGTGATGCAGCACCAGCAGGAGATCGGGCTGCGGCCCGAGCAGCGCGCGACGATCACCAAAGCGATTCAAGACTTCCAGACCCGGGTCGTGGACCTGCAGTGGCGGATGCAGGAGCAATCGCAGCGGCTCACCACCCTGCTCGACAAGCCGGTCGTCGATCAGACGGCGGCCCTCGCCCAGGTGGACGAGCTGCTGGGAGTGGAGCGCGAGGTGAAGCGTTCACACCTCACTTTGCTGATCCAGATCAAGAACGCGCTATCGGCCGAGCAACAGGCGAAGCTCTCCGCGGCGCGGGCCCAGGCCACGCGGTAGCGATCAGCCGCTGGCGCCCGTGTAGCGCCGCAGCGCCGCGCGCCAAAACAGGCGCGCCAGCACGAACGCGAGTGCCGCGACAGCGGCCGCGGCGAGCGCGATCTCGGGCCCGAGGCGGCCCGTCAGCGCCGAGGCGGGGATCGTCGTGGTCCAGGCGATCGGCAGGAGATACACGAAGACGAAGCGCAGCGCGCCCGGGTAGGCCGTGACGGGGTAGCGCGCGCCCTCGTACACCGCGTCGAACAGCACCGACAGGTTCTCGACCGACACGAACCAGAAGGCGAGGCTCATCAGCGCCACCCAGATCGCGTAGACCACGATCCCGGCCGCCGCGAGGGCCACGACGAAAGCGGCGAGCTGGAGCAGGCCCGGCACGCGGCCCAGCCGGGACAGGGCGTACCCGGCGAGCCCGAGGCCGAGCACGAAGTCCGTGAGGCGCCACACGTCGAGCCGCCGGAACGAGACGAAGCCCTGGGCGTCCACCGGCTTCGCCAGCACGAGGTCGAGACCGCCGCTTCGCACCTCGCCGGCCAGCCGGCCGATTCCCGGCCGCAGCACCGCCTCGATCACGCCGGTGAGCGCGTTGAACACGCCCAGCAGCACCACGACCTCCCAGTAGTCCCAGCCGCCGAGCCGGGTGGTGTGGCGGAAGAACAGGGCCAGCGTGAGCAGCGCGGTGCCGATCCAGAACAGCGTGCCGAGCACGCTCGCCACGAAGTTGGCGCGATACTGCAGCTCCTCGGCGAGGTTGAGACGCCAGAGGGCGGCGAGAATGCGGAGTGCGGAATGCGGAATGCGGAGTGTCCTCACTCGACCCTGCATCGCAAACTCCGCATTCCGCACTCCCCACTCCGCATTAGGTCACCCTCCCACCGCTCCATAGCGTCGCAAGCCCCGCGTCCACGCCAGCCTGTAGGCTCCCACCCACAGCGCGAGCCACACGATCTGCCCCGCGAAGCCGTGCAGCAGCGCCGCGGTGCCGTGCACCGAGCCGGTGAGCAGGTTCACGGGAAACGCGAGCATGTAAGGGAACCACAGCACGGCGGCGACGCCCGCCACCGCGGGCGGCAGCAGCGCCAGCGGGGCGATGCGGCCCGAGAGAAACAGCGCCACACCGCCGTGCAGCCCCATGATCGCCGTGGCGCGGGTGGTCCAGAACGCGAGCAGGCCGGTCGCGAAGCTGATGAAGAACCGCATCGCCGCGGCGAGCACCACGGCGAGGGCCGTGAGCGCCCAGCGGCCCGGCGCGAGGGGCAGCCGCACCGCCGGCCATACCAAGGCGGCGACGAGCCACACCACGAGGATGACCCCGGCGCTGCGCGCCTTGTAGGCGATGTTGTCCGCGACCGCCTCGTGCGCGGGGTGCAGCGGCCGCGCCAGCCGGTAGTTGAGGTCGCCCTCGCGGATCCAGCGGTCGAGATACCAGGAGTCCCAGGCGATCGTGAGCTGATTCACGAGCATCAGCGCGAAGAAGTAGCGCGCAAAGTCGGCGCGGGCGTAGCCCCCGACCTGCCCGTCGCCCGCGATCGCCCACCAGATGCCGAGCGCGATCGTGGGTTCCGTCACCCCCCAGATGATCCATAGCACGATGGACGCCCGGTACTGGAGATCAACGAGCCAGGCGTTGCGGATGAGCGCTCCGTAACGACGCGCCCACTCGGCGAGGCGACTCACGAGTCGTCCTCCTCCACGCCGTGGGTGAACGCCTGGCGGATGACCTCCTCGATCGGCGGGTCCTCGATCGAGAGGTCGGCGATGGGCAGCGCGGCGAGCAGCCGCGCGCTCGTGGCGGCGGCTTCCTGGCGCGGCACCTCGAGCACCGCGTTGGGGAAGCGGAAGCTCTTCACCGCGCCGAACGCGGCGAGGGTCTCGGCCGTCACCCCGTCGCCGCCGCCGAGCACGAGCTCCAGCCGCTTGGTGCGGGCGATGCGCGCCACCAGCGCGTCCAGGGCGCCGTCGTACAGCAGCCGGCCGCGGTTGATGATGAGGACGCGCGTGGCGAGGGCCGTCACGTCCTGCATGTAGTGCGACGTGAGGAGCACCGTCGCGCCGTGGCGGTCGCGGTACTCCGCGAGGAAGCGGCGGATCGCTTCCTGAGCCGTCACGTCGAGCCCGAGCGTCGGCTCGTCGAGGAACAGGATCGGCGGGTGGTGGAGCAGGGCGGCCGCGAGCTCGCACTTCATCCGCTCGCCCAGCGAGAGCTGGCGCACCGGCTTGTCCAACACGTCGCCGAGCTCGAGCAGCGTCACGAGCTCGGCCAGCCGCTCCCGGTAGGCGGCCGGGGCGATCTCGTAGATCGCCCGGTTCAGCTGAAACGTCTCTTCGGGGGGGAGATCCCAGACGAGCTGCTGACGGTTGCCAAGCACCAGGGCGATGCGCCGCTTGAACTCGGGTCCGCCGCTCCACGGCACGAACCCCGCGACCTCGACCCGCCCGCTTGTGGGGTAGAGCAGGCCCGCCAGCATCTTGAGGGTGGTGGTCTTGCCGGCGCCGTTCGGCCCGAGGAACGCGACGATCTCCCCCGGATCGATGCGGAACGTCACCTCGCGTACCGCGTGGACATCGCGGTAGCGCGGCCGCAGCAGCGCCTCGATTGCGCCCCGGAGCCCGGGACCGCGCACCTTGACGCGGAAGGTCTTGCTGAGCTGCTCGGCGGTAATGGCGGGGGGCATACGCCCCCCTAATCTACCGCCCCTGCTGGACCTGCTTCAGGGTGTGGCCGACATGCTGACCGCGGCCGTCGCCACCCGGCGGTCGCCTCCCGACCGCCGTTCCCGGGTGAGCCGGCGGTCGCTCCAGTTGCGGCGCTCGAGTCGCGGCCCGGTGGTCACCGCCGCGGCCACGCGCGGCAGCTCTTCGTGCACCAGCACGGCTCCCCGCGCGAGCTCGGGCGGGACCGCCTGGAACACGGGCCAGTCGTGCCGGAACCAGTCGTTCAGGAGCCGCTCGCCCACGGCCGCGCTCTCCTCGGTCTGAAACAGGGCGATGCTCGCCAGTGTGTCGTTACCCGCGTGCACGAGGTAGTACGCCGCGAACCCTTGAACCCGCCGGAGGTCGGGCACGAGGCCCTCGTGCGCCCGCTCGGCGGCCGCCTCGACGGCACCGAGTCGGATCCGGTAGCGCCGAAACACTGCGTGCATGATTCGTTCTCCTGTTGCGTGGGACCCACGCTCGGCAAGGGCGACCAGGGGCGGGGGGCAAGTCAATATCGCCTCCGCTCACGGCCGAGGCAACGTGATCCGCGTCACACTCCCCAACGCTCGATGAAATCTTCCGGCTCCACGCCGAGCCCATCGGCCACGCGCGTGATGTAGTTGAAGTAGGCGACGACCTGCACGGCGTCGTGCACGGCCCGGTCGTCGAACCCGTGGCTGCGGAGCCCCGCAACATCGTCGCGCGTCATCCCGTGCTGCTCGTGCGTCAGCTTGGCCGCGAACTCACACAGCGCCCGATCGGCGGGAGCGAGCTCGGCCCCCCGCCAGTCGCGGGCGACAGCGTGCACGAAGCGGTCGGCCTGAGCAGCGTCCGCCAGCGACCCGGCGACCTCGGCCCGGAGGTCGTGCGCGTGCGCCTGCACTCAGTAGAAGCAGTCGAGCTCGGCGGAAACGACGGTGGCGAGGAGCTCCCGCTGCACCCGCGACAGGGGGGAAGGGCCGTACATGATCGCGAGGTACTGCTCGATGCTGGCCTTCAGCACTGTGGGATTCAGGCTCATCACGTGCACGATGTGCCACAGCCGCCCCGCCCGGCGCAGCGCCGCGTCGAACTCCCGCTTGAGCGGCCCCGTCGCCTCGGCGATCGGTACTTGCTTGATCCAAGGCATGATCCCAGTCGGGGCAAAGATCGAGCGCGCCGCTCGCGCGGGCAAGGCGCGGAGCCCTCGTCCCTTGCGCCGGGCCCGCGCGACGGCCCAACCTAGATCGTATGCCCCCCCGCGCCCCCCGCGCTCCCCGGCCGGAGCTCCCCCTCGTCGCCCGTGCCCGCGCGCACGCCGACCGCACCGCCATCGCCGCCGCGGATGGCACGTTCACCTATCGCGAGCTGCTCGACGCGTCCGCCGGCGTCGCGACCTGCCTCCTCGCCGGGCGGGCCGACCTCGCCGAGGCACGGGTCGCCTTCCTCGCGCCGGCGGGATTCCGCCACGTCGCCACCCAGTGGGGCATCTGGCGCGCGGGCGGGGTCGCGGTCCCCCTTGCGGTGTCGCACCCGCCGCCCGAGCTGGAGTACGTGATCCGCGACGCCGAGGCGGAGATCGTCGTCGTGCACCCGGACCTCGCGGGCAGCCTGGAGGGGGTTCGACTGCCACCGGCCGTGCACACCGTGACGACGCATGAAGCGGTAGGTACCACTCCCCACTCCCCACTCCCAGGGGTGGCGGAGGGGAGACGGGCGATGATGGTCTACACGAGCGGCACCACCGGCCGGCCCAAGGGCGTCGTCATCACCCACGCGAATCTCGCGGCTCAGGTGACGAGCCTCGTCGCGGCCTGGGAGTGGCGCGCCGACGACCACATCCTGCTCGTGCTGCCGCTGCACCACGTCCACGGCATCGTGAACGTGCTCACGTGCGCGCTGTGGAGCGGCGCGCGCTGCGAGATGCTCCCGCACTTCGATGCGGTCTCGGTGTGGTCGCGCCTCGCGGCGGGCGAGCTCACGCTGTTCATGGCCGTTCCGGCGATTTACACCAAGCTGATCGCCGCGTGGGAGGCCGCCCCGCCCGAGCGCAGGCGCGAGTACTCGGCCGGCTGCGCTCCTCCCCGCATGCGGCTCATGGTCTCCGGTTCGGCGGCGCTCTCCGTGGGCACGCTGGAGCGCTGGCGGGACATCAGCGGCCAGGTGCTGCTCGAGCGTTACGGGATGACCGAGATCGGCATGGCGCTCTCCAATCCGCTGCGCGGCGCGCGGCGGCCGGGATTCGTGGGCGCGCCGCTCCCCGGCGTGGAGGTGCGGCTGGTGGACGACGCCGGCCGACTCGCTGCCGCAGGCGCGCCCGGTGAGATCGAGGTCCGGGGACCGGCGGTCTTCCTCGAGTACTGGCGGCAATCCGACGCCACGGCCGCCGCGTTCCGCGACGGCTGGTTCCGCACCGGGGACGTCGCCGTGATCGAGAACGGCGCCTACCGCATACTCGGGCGCCGCAGCGTGGACATCATCAAGACGGGGGGCTACAAGGTCTCGGCGCTCGAGATCGAGGAGGTGCTGCGCACCCATCCCGCCGTGCTCGAATGCGCCGTGGTGGGGGTGGACGATGCCGAGTGGGGCGAGCGGGTGTGCGCCGCCGTCGAGATGCGCGGCACCGCCGAGCTCACCCTCGCGGCGTTGCAGGCGTGGGCGAAACAGCGGCTCGCGCCCTACAAGGTGCCGCGGGCCCTGCGCTGCGTGCACGCGCTGCCCCGCAACGCCATGGGGAAGGTGATGAAGCCGGACGTCGCGGCGCTGTTTCGCTCGGCCGGACGCGCCTGACTAGGGCAGCGTAACGAACTGCCCCAGGAAAGTCCGCGCCGTCGACGTGTCCAGCCGGTAGTCCTTGCTCGTCGCCCGGCAGACGGCGTCGCCCGTGGTCACCGTGGCGACGATCAGCTCGGTGTTGCCGTCGAAGAACTTGGGCGACCCGGAGTCGCCGAAGCAGTCGCCGCCGAGGCCGGTTGCGTGCGAGTTCATATTGAGCCAGAGCCAGAACAGTTCGAGCGCCTGGAAGGGCGACTGCGAGACCTTGCGTACGCCGTCGAACGTGTAGTGCGGCTTGCCGCGCAGCGTGGCATCCACCCCGTAGCCGACGTTGAGAAAGATCTGGCCCTTCAGCCCGTTGTGCGCGGTCAGATCGTCGAGCAACCCCGCTCGGGGCAGTCGCAACGGCTGGATGTTCGTGGTCGACCCTGCGGGGAGCAGGACGACGGCGACGTCGTGCAGGTCGCCCAGATCGTGCCCGAAGCCCGGGTCGAAGTGGAACGCCGTGGCTGCGATGACCTGGAGCCCCGACGCAAACAGGTTTGCATCGAATGAGACGTACAGCTGCGCATCGGCCGGGAAGAATGAGACGCAATGCGCGGCCGTCAGGAACACGGTCGGAGCGATGAGGCTGCCGCTGCAGAGGGCGTCGTCTCCCGTAATGATGCCGTTCCCATCAAAGTCGAAGAGCAGAGCGCCGACGTTGGAGAAGCTGTTCTCGCCCGTGGGCTGGCCGTTGATGATGAAGGAAGGCCGGTCGAGCGAGGCGGTCGGAGACGGGGCGTCACGGCATGTCGCCGTCCCGATGACGAGAACGAGGAGTGCGAGCGCCGTCTGGGCGCGTTTCAGCCCTGAGCCGTTCATGGCGAGCTCCTTTGTGCCTGAGTTGCTGCCCGGCTGGCCGGCTGTCAAGGTCTAGTACCGCCAGCTCACCGTGTCCGCCCCCGCCGGCAGCGCGCTGCTGCGCATCCGGTCGATGATCCGCGGGATGAACATCTGGTGGTAGCGCAGCCGCGACTGCGCGTTGGGCCGCGTGTGGTCGCCGTTCCAGCAGTGCTCCGCCCGGGCGCCGTAGTCCACCTCGCCGTCGTAGGGCGGATCCTGCGCGCTCTTGAGGAACTCCTCCACCAGGTACACGGCGTCGTTGAGGTAGTAGGTGTCCGCCTCGCCCACGTAGATGTGGAGCTTGCCGCGCAGCTTCGGCCCGAGCGTCTTCCAGTCGCGCCGCAGGATGTAGGACAGGTCGTAGTGCTCCCGCCAGTAGTCGGCGACCGAGCGGTCGATCGTGCCCGTCCGCTTGTCCCAGATGCGCTTGGGGTAGCCGTCCGGCCCCACGGGCGAGTAGACGGACTCCCAGATGTCCCACTGGTCGCCGGAGCGGCTGTGCGTGCCTAACACGAGCTCGCGGTGGTTCATCTGCTCGAGGGTCGCGTGCACGTGGCCCAGCCAGTCGCGAATGCCGGGACGCGGCGTGCGCTTCCACTTGGCCGTCTCGTAGTAAGCGTTCGTGTCCGCGTAGATGTCGACCACCGTGTAGGCGCGGAAGTCGATCGGATCGGGGCACGCGATCCAGGCGCCGTTGAAGTCGTCGGGATAGAACATCTGCACGGCCATGGCTTCCCAGCCCCCGGTCGAGCCGCCGTAGGTGAACCGCGCCCACCCCTGCCCGATGCCGCGGTACTTCCGCTCGATGTAGGGGACGAGCTCGCGCATGATGGCGTCGCCGTAGGGGCCGTTGTTCGCCGAGTTCACGGCGTAGGAGTCGTCGTAGTACGGCGTGGGGTGCTGGATCTCGATCATGAGCACGCGCGGGAAGCCGGGGCTCGTCCAATCCTTGTAGAGCTGGTAGGCGTACTGCTGCTGGATGCGGTTGTAGCAGTCGAGGTGAAACCGCTCGCTGTACTCGCACGGCACGTTCGCGTCGGGCGGCTCCTCCCGGAACCCCTCGATCGTGGACGGGAAGTGGCCGTGGAAGATCACCAGCGGGTAGCGCGCGTTGGGGTGCTCGTCGAACCCCGCCGGCAACAGCACGTGCGCGCCCAGGTCCGTCGGCCGCCCCCAGAACTCCGTCAGCAGCTTGCTGCGAATGCGCTCGTGCTTGATGTACTTCGTCTCGGGCGGGTCGGGGATCGGCGCGACCTCCTGGTCGAGCGAGATGCGGAC
>Ga0209376_1000537_pt1 | contig 41248 bp, 38 predicted proteins | sample GraSoiAngelo_134_FD_185891 | JGI IMG/M metagenome (GOLD analysis project Ga0209376, IMG submission 185891) | Grasslands soil microbial communities from the Angelo Coastal Reserve, California, USA - 14_0929_05_30cm (SPAdes) (version 2) | ecosystem: Environmental > Terrestrial > Soil > Grasslands ...
CGATCAGCCCTTCCTCGGGGTCGGTGCCGAGGAAGTACTCCGGGTGGCGCACGATGAACTGGTCGAGCGGCGAGCTCGAGGCGACGAAAACGCCGATCGATCCGGACCGGCGCCCGGCGCGGCCCATCTGCTGCCACGTCGATGCGATGGTCCCCGGGTACCCGACCAGCACCGCGCACTGCAGGCTTCCGATGTCGATGCCCAGCTCGAGCGCGTTCGTGCTGACGACGCCCGTGATCTCGCCGTCGCGGAGCCCCGCCTCGATCTCGCGCCTGTGGAGGGGGAGGTAGCCGGCGCGGTAGCCGCGCACGCGCCGCGACGCGTCGAGCCGCGGGGCAAGGTCCTGGCGCAGGTAGCTGAGCATCACCTCTACCTGCAGGCGGCTGCGGCAGAAGACGATGGTCTGCACGCCATCGCGAATCCACGGCGCGGCGATGCGCCGGGCTTCGAGCATCGAGCTGCGGCGGATGCCGAGCTCGCGGCTGACGAGTGGCGGGTTGTAGAAGATGAGGCGTCGCTCTCCGCGTGGCGCTCCGCTGCGATCGACGAGCGCGAGGTCATCCTCCTCGAGCAGTCTCTGCGCGAGCTCGCGCGGGTTGCGGATCGTCGCCGACGCGCAGATGAACGTCGGGGTCGAGCCGTAGAACGCGCACACGCGCTTCAGGCGACGGATGACGTTGGCGACCTGGCTGCCGAAAAGCCCGCGATAGGTATGCAGCTCGTCGATGACGACGAAGTCGAGGCTGGAGAACAGGCGGCGCCAGCGCGTGTGGTGCGGCAGCAGGCCGGTGTGCAGCATGTCGGGATTGGTCATGACGATGTGGCCGCCCTCGCGGATCGCGGTCCGGCGGCCGGGCGGCGTGTCGCCGTCGTAGGTGTCTACGCGGACGTTGATGGGCAGGCTCGACTTCAGCGCCCCGAGCTCTGCCAGCTGGTCCTGCGCGAGGGCTTTGGTGGGGAACAGATACAGGGCGCGGCGCTCGGGGTCCTCGAGCAGGCGCTGCAGGACGGGCAGGTTGTAGCAGAGCGTCTTGCCGCTGGCGGTGGGCGTAACCACGACCAGGTGATGGCCGTTTCTTACCGCCGTGTAGGCCTCGGCCTGGTGCATGTAGAGTCGCTCGACGCCGCGGCGCCGCAGCGCGGCGGCGAGCTCGGGGCGGAGGTCGGACGGAAACTGGGCGAAAACGGGGGATGACGCGGGAACGACGTGGTCGAGCGTTATGTCCCCTGCATACTCGGACTCGTTGAAGGTGGCGCCGGACATTTGTTCGGAGGTTAGACGAACATTCGTTTGCAGTCAATAGACGACCCGGTCAAGGACAAGCCGGCCCCCGAGACCTACGCGCCCGGCAGCGAGGTCGATTTCGACCGCCTCTACCGCAACACCTACCGGCGCATCCTCGGCACGCTGATCACGCTCGTCCGCGACCGGGCGACGGCGGAGGACTGCGCCCAGGAGACGTACGAGCGGGCGTTCCGGAAGTGGAAGGAGTGGCGGCCGGAGGCGTCAGCCGAGGCGTGGCTGCACCGGATCGCGATCAACGTCGCCATCTCGGATCGCCGCCACCAGCAGCTGCGCCAGGCGGGCGAGCTCGTGCGCCGGCTCGGCAGGCCGGCCCCCGGCCCTGACCCCGCGATGGTGGCGGAGCGGTCCGACCTGATCAAGGCGATGAAGAGGCTGCCGACCAGGCAGGCGGCCGCCCTCGTGCTCCGCCACTACCACGGTTACAGCAACCGCGAGATCGCCGCGGCCCTGGGGATTCCCGAGCAGACGGTGGCCTCGCGTCTCGCGGCGGCGCGTAAGCAGCTGCAAGCCGTGCTCAGGCGCTGAGATCAAAAATGGTTGGAGTGGGGCACGTCGGCGTTATGGCTTTTCACAGATGAGCGATCTCGAGCGCGAGCTGGAGTCCGAGCTGCACCGGGTCCTCGATCCGGTGACGGCCATGAGCACGATCCCTCCGCGCCGGGCGCCCGCGCGGCGGAGCGCTGTGCGCGCCCTGCTTGGGGGCGCCGGGGCTGCGCTCTCACTCAAGCTGTTGACTGGGGTGGCGGCGGCCGCGGCGGCCGTGACGGTCGCGGGTGCGGCGACGACCGGGAGCATCAACCCTGCCGACTGGGGTCAGCAGGTCAGCCAGCACGTGTCCGACTGCAAGAAGGCTCTCGCCGACGGCCAGCACGGCATCGGCGACTGCGTGAGCTCGTTTGCCAGTCAGCACGGGCAGGTGGTCGCGAGCGACGCCCGGCATCACGGCCAGGGCAGCGGCAACGGAAACGAAAACACCAAGGGCAACGGGTCGTCCGACGGGCACGGGGGCAACAGCAACGCCAACGACCATGCCAGGGACAAGACGAAGGACCCGAGCACGACTGGCGAGCGCGAGCCGACCGACCCGCCGATCCAGACGACGGTGAACGTCCCGCCGCAGCGCTAGCCGGGCGTTTTTTCTAGACCCCTTCCTCTCGTGGGGCCGGGCCGCAAGGTTCGGCTCCTAATTTTTCGGCGCGGCCGGCCCTCGATAGTCGCGACTAACGCGGGTCCTGGAGCACGAGAAAGCTCGATAGTCGCGACTAACGCGAGTCCTGGCGCACGAGATGCGTTAGTCCTTCAGCGGGGCGTCCGCGACTCGCACCCCCATCTTCTTCAGCCTTTCCCGGATGGCGTCCGCGGCCGCGAAGTCTTTTGCGGCGCGGGCCTTCTCGCGCTGAGTGATGAGGTCGGCGGCGCCCGGCGGCAGGTCGCGCTCCATGGCGCCGCGCTTCAGGTCGAGGCCCAGGACCGTGTCCCACGCTTGGAGCGTCGCGGCCTTCACGCCGGGGGCGAGGTCGGAACGGGCAAGCTCCGCGACCATGGCCATCGCCGCCGGCAGGTCGAGGTCGTCGGCGAGGACAGCACGAAAACGCTCGTCGAAAGCAGCGTCGACGGATCCGTCGCCGCCCGACCACGCGGCCACGCGCTCGCGCAGCTGCCGCACCGCTCGGTCTGCGCCCGCCAACCCCTCGGTGCTGAAGTTGAGAGGAGACCTGTATTTCGCCTGCAGCGCGAGGTAGCGGAACGCCAGTGGATCGAAGCCCTGCTCCTCGAGCTCGGTGACGCGGAAGAAGTTGCCCGCGGACTTCGCCATCCGCGTCCCCGAGAGCATCAGCAGCCCGCCGTGCATCCACAGGCTGACGACGCGGTGCCCGGCGATCGCCTCCGACTGCGCGATCTCCGCCTCGTGATGTGGAAAGACATTGTCAGCGCCTCCGGTATGGATGTCGAAGCGGTCGCCGAGGATCGACATCGACATCGCTGAGCACTCGATGTGCCAGCCGGGAAAGCCCGGGCCCCACGGGCTGTCCCACACCTGCGTCCGGTGCTCGCCGGCGGCCTTCCACAGGGTGAAGTCGCCCGGATGGCGCTTGCGAGGGTCCGGCTCGCCGCGGTAACCCGCGACGAGCTTCTCGACCGTGTTGCGCGAGAGCCGGCCGTAGGCCGGAAAGCTCGTGATGTCGTAGTACACGTTTCCGCCCACGACGTATGCGTGCCCCATCTCGAGCAGCCGCCCAACCAGCGCGATCATCTCCGCGATGTAGGCGGTGGCGCGCGGGTAATGGTCGGCCGGGCGGATGTTCAACAGGCGCCCGTCGTCGAGGAAGGCCGCGGTGTACGCGGCCGCGATCTCCTCCGGCGACTTCTTCTCCAGGCGCGCGGCGACGAGCATCTTGTCCTCGCCGCGGTCGAAGGTGTCGTCGGTGAGGTGTCCGACGTCGGTGATGTTCATCACCTGCTCGGTGCGGTAACCGAGGTAATCGAGGCTGCGGCGCAGGAGATCCGGGAGCATGAACGTCCGCAGGTTGCCGACGTGCGCGTAGCGGTAGACCGTCGGCCCGCAGGAGTAGATCCGCACCACCCCTGGTTGCAGCGGCCGGAGCTCCTCCTTCCGCCGGGTGAAGGTGTTGTAGAGGCGCACGGAGGGCAGCTTCATGCCATCTCTATCCTCATCGTTACGTGAAAGCCCTGCGCCTGGAAGGACGTTCCGCGACCGCCGGTGACATAGAAGGACGCGTGCTCGTCCACGACCTCGGGCCCGACCTTCGCAAAGGCACCGTGCTCGAGGCGAAGCACCTCGACAGAGTGCACCAGAGCGCCGAGGTGCACGTCGTCGCCCTCGAGCCTGGCGACCTGCATGAGGACGTGGCCGCCGCGCGCCTCGCGTCCGCGCTGGCGGGGCCTGGGCTCGAGCCCACGACTCCCGTCCAGAGCCAGGCCCGGCTCGTGGCCCGCCGCCGCGGCCTGGTGCGTGTGCGCGGCGGGGTGGGCGGCGCGGTCAACGGGCTCGGCCAGCTCTGCGTCTTCACCCTGATGGACGGCCAGGCCGTCGCGGAGGGCGAGGAAGTCGCTGGCTGCAAGGTGACTCCGGCAGCGGTCCCGGGTAGCCTCGTCGAACAGGCGGAGCGTCTGTGCCACGAGCAGGGTCCAGCGGTCGAGCTCCTGGCCTTCCGGCCCTTGAAGACGTTCGTGGTCGCGACCGAACGACTCAAGCCCAAGGCGCGCGAGCTTTTCCGCGCCGCGGTGACGGCCAAGCTGGGCTGGTACGGCGCCGACGTGCTGGCCGTCCGGGAGGTGGCCCGCACAGGCCGGGCGGTGGCGGCCACGTACCGCGAAGCCCTAGAGGCGGGGGCCGACCTCGTTCTCTTCGCCGGCGCCTCCGCCATCGACCCGCTCGACCCGGCCTACGCGGAGCTGCCGGCCGCGGGCGGGGAGCTCCTCCAGCTCGGCGCGCCCATGCACCCCGGAAGCATGCTGTGGCTGGGCCGGCTGGGCGCGGCTACGGTGGTCGGGGTCGCGTCCTGCGCGGGTTTCGGGCGCAACAGCTCGCTCGACCTGCTGCTCCCGTTCGTCTTCGCCTACGGCCGCGCTGACGCCAAGGACCTTTTGCGTCTGGGCCACGGCGGCCTGATCGAGGCGGGGGCAGGCCGGCGCTTCCCTCCTTACTCCTGAACCTCGATCCGCGGCATCGCGAGCTCGGGCCACCCGTGTCCCGACGTCGCCGCGGCGAAGGAGTCCACCGCCTCCACGAGCGGCGACAGGCTGATCCCGTGGTGGGCGGGCAAGTAGGGCCGCAGGTAGCCGGCGCCGCTGCGCCACTTGTTGACCGCGCCGCGGCGGTTGCGGCGCGTGTAGTGCAGGCAACCCGCGGCGACCTGGATCAGGCCTTTGTAGAAGCCCGAGTCAGGACCTTTGCGGTCGGGCGTCCACTCCTCCTCCCAGACTTCATGCGCCTCCCAGTAGCGCCCGCTGTTGAAAAGCTCGACGCCCCGCAATAATCGGCTCGTGGCCGAGGCTCGGTCGGAGTATTCGCGGGTCAATCTGTCGTCCGATCCCATCTATCGATACCTTCGCATCACCAAGGGCGGGCCGGGCGGGGTGCCGGGTCAGGCCGCGGAGCAGGACCTCGTCGACGCCGCGTGGCTGCAGCGGCTGCGCCGAATCCACCAGCTGCAGAGCGCGTGGTGGGTGTTCGCCACGGCCGAGCACTCGCGGTTCCAGCACGCGCTGGGGGCGATGCACCTCGCCGGCGAGTGGGCGCGCCACCTCTACCCCTCGCTCAAGGTCGCGTGCCCGGACGCGCCGTCCGCGCAGCTGGTCGAGGAGACGATGCGGATGGCGGGTCTGCTGCACGACGTCGGCCACGGTCCGTTCGGCCACTTCTTCGACGAGAACTACCTCGACACCTGGGACCTCGACCACGAGGACGTCGGCCGAGCCCTCGTCACCGGCGCCCTGGCGGACCAGGTCGCGGAGCTTGGGGCGTCGCCCACCGCCGACTTCGAGCGTGGGGAGCGGGTCGACCCTCGCTGGGTCGCCTACCTGATCTCGTCGCGCGAGCTCGACGGCTTTGAGCCTCCGAAGTGGCTGGCGGCCCTGCGCCCGGCGCTGGTCGGCGCCTTCTCCGCCGACAACATGGATTACGTCCCTCGCGATTCCTATATATGTGGCGTCGCCGCGGGTCCGGTCGACGTGCAGAGGATCGTCCACTACTCGTTCATCTCGGAGCGGGGCCTCACGCTCCATGCGCACGGCGCCGAGGCGCTCTACATGTTCCTCAACTCGCGCCTTTACCTCTATCACCAGGTCTACTTCCACCGCACCGTGCGCCGCATCGACCTGCAGCTGCGCGAGGTCTTCCGGCCGACGCTCGAGCTGCTGCTCGGCGGCAACCCGCTCGAGCGAGTCGACCGCTTCCAGGCGCTGACCGAGTGGTCGCTGCTGTCCGACGTCGACCGGTGGGCGCACGGCGACGGCGACCCGGCCCGTCGCGAGCTCGGACAGGCGTGGGCGGCGGTGGTCGCCCGCAAGCTCAAGTGGAGGCTGATCTACCAGGGGCACACCGACGCTCGAGACATCCCGCCCCAGGCCCTGAGCGTGACGCGGCAGGAGTTTGCGCAGCAGATCCGCGAGCACCTGCCGGCGAAGCTAGGTCACATCGAGTTCGAGGTCGACGTCGCCGCGCAGGAGTCGCGCGCGTTCAACCCCATGACCGAGACGGCGGACATCCTCTTCTACGAGCCGCTCGAGGGCCGCTACCAGCAGAGCCGCGTGCTCGATCTCTTCCGGCGACTGCCCGTGCGCATGGCCCTGTTCCGGATCTTTGCCCGCGACGAGACACATCGGCGCGAGCTGATCAAGGCCGCGAACGAGGTGTTGGGCCTGGCCTCTACCTAGAAGTCGTCGTCCCCGGCGCTGAAGTCGTCGTCGCCGCCTTCGCCGCCGAAGGCGTCCTCGCCGCCCCCGAAGTCGTCATCACCCCCGCCGTCGCCCGAGCTGACCGTCGCGAACGTGGAGACGAGCCGGCGCAACGCGGGCTTGCCGCAGTGCGGGCAGGCGGGGTCCGGCGAGGCGTAGCTGCCGAGCAGGGCTGACGATCGCTTGCCGCACTCCTCGCACCTGTACTCGTAGATCGGCACGAATAGCATTATCCGGTGATTCCGATCGAGCGCATCCGCACGGCCGCGGAGCGTGCGCGGCCCCACGTGCTGCGCTCGCCGCTGGTCCCTGTCGAAGGGGCGATGCTGAAGTTGGAATGCCTCCAGCCGGCCGGCAGCTTCAAGGTCCGCGGCTTCTTCGCCGCCGCGCTGGCGACGCCTCCAGACGATCTCGCCAAAGGTCTCATCACCGTCAGCGCCGGCAACGCCGCCCTGGCGTGCGCATACGTCGCCCACACGCTCGGCGTCCCCTGCCGCGTCGTGATGTACGACACCGCCCCGGCGCCCAAGCTCGAGGGCGTCAAGCGCTGGGGCGCCACACCGGTGCTGATGCCACGCGACGAGATGCTTCGCTGGCTCGCCGATGAGCGCTGGCGTGGGGAGCAGGAGATCTTCATCCACCCCTTCGCCGAGCCCGAGGTCATCGCCGGCCACGGAGGGGTGGGCCTGGAGCTTTGGGAGGACGTGCCCGAGGTCGAGAGGGTCCTGGTCGCGGTCGGCGGAGGCGGCCTCATCAGTGGGACGGCGTCCGCGCTCAAAGCTCTCAAGCCGAACGTCGAGGTTATCGGCGTGCAGTCCGACGGCTATCCGATGTGGCCGCGGGTCTTCGAGGCGGGTGGTCCAGTCGCGGTCAAGCCGGAGACGATCGCCGATGGCACGACCGCGCCTTACGACGCGCGGATGTTCGAGCTCTTGAAAGAGCTCGTCGACCGGTGGCTCGTGGTCCCCGAGCCGCGGCTCAAGACGGCGATTCCCGAGCTTGCGGCGAAGGCGAAGGTGGTGGCCGAAGGCGCAGGGGCGCTCGCTTACGCGGCCCTCGAGCAGCTCCCGCCAGGACCGACGACCGTCGCCGTGGTCAGCGGCGGCAACATCGAGCCCGCGCTGCTGGCCTCGCTGCTCGCCTAAGCGGTCAGGACTTCCTCGCAGACCTTCAGCGCCGTCTGGATGTCCTCTGCGTCGATCCCGTAGTGGGTCACGAAGCGAACGGTGTGCGGCCCGGTCGGCTCGCTGATCACGCCTCGTTTCGCGCACTCGTCGAGGAACCCCGGGGCGGGCATCGTCTCGACGTCGAAGTAGACGAGGTTGGTCTGCACCCGCGAGAGGTCGCACCGCACGCCCGGCAGCTCTGACAGTCCTTCCGCGAGCGTGCGCGCGTTGGCGTGGTCCTCAGCCAGACGGTCGACCATCTGGTCGAGCGCGATCAAACCGGCAGCAGCGAGCACGCCGACCTGCCGCATCCCACCGCCGAGCCGTTTGCGCCACCGTTTTGCCTCCTCGACGTCCTCTGCGGAGCCGCAGAAGATGCTCCCGACGGGGCACGCGAGCCCCTTCGACAGGCAGAAGGTCACCGTGTCGGCGCCGGCCGCGATCTCGGCTGCGGGTACGCCCAGGGCGACGGCGGCATTGAAGATGCGCGCCCCGTCGAGATGGACGCGAAGGCCCTGGGCGTGCGCAGCGTCGCTCGCCGCGCGGAGCGCCTCGAGCGGCCAGGCGACCCCGCCATGCCGGTTGTGGGTGTTCTCGAAGGTGACCGCGGCGCTGATCGGCTGGTGGGGATCGTCGCGGGGGCGCACCGCCTCCGCGACCTGGCGCGGCGACATCACCCCGGCCTCCGTCGCGACCGGCCGGATCTGGACCCCGCAGACCGCCGCCGCCCCCGCCGTCTCGTAGTAGAAGGCGTGGGAGTCGGCGTCCGCGATCAGCTCCTCGCCCCGGCGGGCGTTGACGGCGATGCCGATCAGGTTGCCCATGGTGCCGCTGGGCACGAAGGTGGCCGCCTCCTTGCCCATACGCTCCGCGGCGACCTCCATCAGCCGGTTGGTGGTGGGGTCGTCGCCGAAGACGTCGTCGCCGAGGGGCGCCTCGACCATGGCCTTGCGCATCTCCGGGCTCGGCATCGCGACGGTGTCGGAGCGAAAGTCGATCGGCACCACCCGATTAATCTAGCGGCCATCATGAGGGGGCCCCGCCAAATCTCGGCGAAGCCTCCGATCTGGCGGGGATGTTGCGAGCGGAACTGATCCTGGCGCGCGGACGCATCCGCACGCTGGGACGCACGGGGTTGAAGCCCCACAGCCACCTGGCGATCGCGGGCGGCAAGGTCCTCGCCTGCGGCGGTCGCGAGGTGATGAGCCTCCGCGGGCCGAAGACCAGGATCGTCGACCTGGGCGGCTCGGCGGTCTTTCCCGGCTTCAACGACGCCCACGCCCACGTCGTCTACTACGGCCTGACCCGCTTCGCGGCGGACCTCACCGCCGCGAGGGGCATCGATGATGTTCTTGACCGCCTCAAGGCCCACGGAGCAACCCTCAAGCCGGGTGAGTGGCTGCAGGGAATGGGCTACCGCACCGACGAGCTGACCGAGCGCCGTCAGCCGCACCGCACCGAGCTCGACCGCGCGACCGGCGACCGGCCGGCGTTCATCGACGAGCGCGGCGGCCACGCCCGGGTCGCCAACTCGGCCGCGCTGGCGGCCGCCGGCATCACCACGGACACGCCCAACCCGCCCGGCGGGCGCATCGGGAGGGACCTCAACGGCTCGCCTAACGGCCTCCTGCTCGAGTCGGCGATGCGGCTGGTGGCGGACGTGCAGCCGCCCCCGCCCCTGGCCCGGCGGATCGAAGGAGTGCTGAAGGCCCAGGAGCTTCTGGTTTCGCGTGGCATCACGTCCGTCGGCGCCGCAGTCAACCGCGGCTTCGCCGATGACCTACGCGCGTACGAGACCCTCGCGTGCGACGGGCGCCTGCGGATGCGCGTCAACGAGTTTCTCTCGTGGGAGCTGCTCGAGGCGGCGTCGGAGGTGGGCCTGCGAAGCGGATTCGGCGGCGGGATGGTGCGAGCGGGTCCGATCAAGGTCTTCGTCGACGGTGGCGCGGAGCGGGTCGCGATGCGTGGCGGAGGGGGCGTGTGGCGCACCACGCCGGAGGAGCTGCGCGAGCTGGTCTCGCGCGCCACCGCCGCCGGGCTGCAGGTGGCCGCGCACGCGATCGGAGATGGCGCGATCGAGGCGATGTGCGACGCGGTCGAGGCGGCCAGGGGCACCCACCTGCGGCACCGCGTGGAGCACTGCACGATCTGCCCGCCGGACCTGCAGCAGCGGATGGCCGGGCTGGGCATGGTCGCCGTCATGCAGCCGATGGCGGCGCGGTTCGGTCGCGTCGCCTCGACCATCTTCTTTCCTGTGCGCGACCGCACCCACCTCGCGCCTCACCGCGGCCTGCTGCGCGCGGGCGTGCCCGTCGCGTTCAGCTCAGACCTCCCGGTGGCGGTCGACCCCAACCCGTGGCCCGGGATCCGCGTCGCCGTCGAGGATCAGGTGAGCGGCATCAGCCTCCTGGCCGCGCTGCGCGCGTATACATCAGGAGGGGCCTTCGCGAGCTTCGAAGAGCAGGCGAAGGGCACGCTCGATCCCGGCATGCTGGCCGACCTGCAGGTCTACCGCGGCGACCCGCTGGACGAGGGAGAGGACGTGGACTGGGAACAGCTCCGCCCGAGAGCTGTGCTCCTGGGCGGAGCCAGGGTGTTCGGGACGCTCTAGCCCTGCTTGATCTCCTCGATCACGACGGTGCCGTCGACCCCCGGCGAGATCGCCGTCATCGGTTCGGGCATCGCCGTCTCCGCGGCCCGTGTGCGCCTTGCGGGCGCCCGGCGTCGCGGCGCTGAAGACCGGGCCGTGGTGGTTCGCGTCGCCGGCTTGCGCGCCGCGGCCTTGCGCTTCGCCGTGCCGGCGGCGCGACGGGTCCGCGTCGCGGACCGCCTGGCGGTCGTCGTCGCCCGTCGCCGGGTCGACGCCGCTCGCGCGCCGGCGCCGCTCGCGATCTGACGCGCCTGCTTGGTCAACCCGTCGATGCGCTTGAGGACGTTGTTGACGTCCGCCCTCGTGCTGGCCTTCTTGGCCTGCGCCTGGAGCTGCTTGATCGCGGCGCGCGCAGTCTTGTCGGCGTCGCGGAGCCTCTTCTCGACCTGGCGGCGCAGGTCCGGCGGGACCCGCTTCTCTGCCTCGCGCAGCGCCTGCCGCCCCGCCCGCACCGCGCGGTCGACGATGCCGGTACGCCTGCTCGTGCGCTTTCTCGTAGCCATGCTCACCTCCACAACCAAGCCGACCGGCGCGGTTGACGCACCGCATTAGAATGGGCCGAACTTTGCCACCAGCCCCCGAAAAACACCTTATCAAGAAGTACGCAAACCGCAAGCTCTACGACACCAACACCAGTCGCTACATCACGCTCGACGAGATCGCGCAGCTCGTGCGCGAAGGTCACGACATCCAGGTCGTCGACCGCGACAACGGCAGCGACCTAACGCAGGTCACGCTTTCTCAGATCGTGCTGTCGGAGGAGAAGCGCGGGCCCGCGCGCCTCGTCGACGCCGGCGGGGAGATCCTTCACGACCGGGGCCAGGCCCTGCTCGACTACGTGCGTGGAGCGTTGAACGTTCCGTCCGACATCCGTCACCAGGTGGAGCGCCGGCGCGAGGGCCTGGAGACGATGGCCGACGATGCCATCGAGCGAGCGCTGCGCCGCCTGCGCATCCCCACCCGCAAGGACATCGACCGCATCAACGAGCGCCTCGACCGGATCTCGGCCCAGCTCAAACGCGCCGGGATGGACGGGTCTACGAGGGCAGCGCGTAGACGAAAGGCTTCGCGCCGATCACCGAGGTGATCAGGACGTCGGCCTCGACCTTGTAGCTCGCGCCGCGCACGCGCCTGTCGGCCCGCAGCTGCTGGGTCATCAGGTCTGCGACCTGCTGCAGCCGGCTGCTGTCCCCGATCACCGAGATGGTCCACGGCGACCTGACGACGACGCCGTCGATCGACACGCCCTCGCTCGACTCCACCACCGGCACGCCCGTGACCACGCGGCGGCCGTTGACGTCCATCGCCTCGGCGCCGGCGGCGGCGAAGTTGTTCAGCGCGTCCTGCAGGTCGAGCGCGCTCAGCCCGCTCGCATCGATCACGAGCACGACGCCCGGGCCCTGCACGGGCACCAGGCCCTCGAGGGCGCGCAGACGTTCGGCCTCATCCCTCAGCACCTGGTCCGCGGCGCCCGTCTGGCCAGACTGCAGGGTCGCCTTGCGCCGCCCGAGCTCTGCGCGCTCCGCCTCCAGCGAATCGTTGGCGCGGTGAAGGTCGTCGATCAGGAAGGCCAGCGACGTGGGGTCGACGCCGACAAGGCTGCGTTCGACCTCGGCCTGGCTGCGGATCTGGATGGTGGCCACAAGCGCCACCAGGAGGGCGATCAGCCATAGGCCCACCGCTCGGGCCAGGCGCGGTCGCCGTACGGGTCTAGGAGGCCGAGACATGGGGGATCTGCAGGCTGGAGTCGTAGGCGGGAAGCGAGATGTCCGGCATGCCCTCGAAAGTGAGGTGGAGCTGGAACTGCACCTCGCGCGCGCGCACACCGGGGAGGTTGGAGCCGTCGTCGAGCGCGGCCGCCATGCGGTTGCGGTCACCGACCGCGTCGATCTTGATCGGTGAGGTAAGTGGCGGACCCTGGTCGATCAAGATCTGGCCCTCGGTGCCCGAGAAGCCGGTCAGGGGCGTGATCCGCCGTCCGTTTACCGCTATCGCCTCGGCACCCTGGGCGAACAGCAGGTTGACGACGTCCTGGACATCCTGGAAGTTGACCAGGTAGCCGCTCGGGTTGGAGGCGCCCGACGAGGGGACGCCGTTGCGCAGCAACACCTCGACGCCCGGGCCGTGAACCGCGATCAGCCCGGCGTGGGCGCGCAGGTCGGTGAGCTGGCTCCGCAGCGATTGCGTCGTGGCCGAGCGCGCGGCCGCGTCGGCCTCGAGCTCGTCGATCTGCCCACGCAGGCCGGCGATCTGGCGGCGGTGGTCAGCGTTGGTGGCCTCCAGGTCCTGCACGCTGCGCACAAGGGCCTGGTAGCGGCCGACCTGGTTGGAGGGCGTCAGCAGCTGGGTGCGGACCTGGTCCGCGAGAACGAAGCCCGTGGCCAGCGCGACCAGAGCGACAGCGAGCAAGCCGGCAAGGCTTCGGGTCGACATTGAGTGAAATTGTGAAATCTCGCGGCGTTACTATCGGAAGCCTTCAGATGGCGGTCGACACCAGGGCTTCCGCTTTCCAGACCGCACAGCGCCGTTTCGACGCCGCTGCCGACGTGATCGGCCTCTCCGACGACGCCCGGCGGGGCCTGCGCGAGGTCAAGCGCGAGCTCACGGTGCATTTCCCGGTCAAGCACGACGACGGCTCGGTCCGCGTCTACACCGGCTGGCGCGTCCAGCACAACATCAGCCGCGGCCCGGCCAAAGGCGGCATCCGCTACCACCCGGACATCGACCTCGACCTGGTCAAGGCGCTCGCGATGCTCATGACCTGGAAGTGCGCCGCGGTCGGGATCCCCTACGGCGGCTCCAAGGGCGCGGTCGCGGTCGACCCCCGCAAGCTCTCCCTGAACGAGCTCGAGCACCTGACCCGTCGCTACGCCACCGAGATCGCGATCCTGCTCGGCCCGGAGAAGGACATCCCCGCCCCCGACATGGGCACGAGTCCCCAGATCATGGCCTGGATCATGGACACGATCTCTATGCACCAGGGCCACTCGGTGACGGCCTCGGTGACCGGCAAGCCGGTCGACGTCGGCGGCTCCGAGGGTCGTGTCGAGGCGCCGGGGCGGGGCGCGACCTACCTCACCCTCGAGGCGCTGAAGTACCTGCACATCGACGAGGAGACGCCAACCGTCGCGGTCCAGGGCTACGGCCAGGTGGGCCGCTCGACGACCCGCCTTCTGTCGGAGGCGGGCCTGCGCGTCGTCGCCGTGAGCGACTCCAGGGGCGGAATCTACAACCCCAACGGCCTCGACCTGGCGGCGCTCGAGGAGCATCGCCAGGTGCGCGGTGGCGTCGGAGGGTTCAAGAAGGCAGACGCGGTCACGAACGAAGAGCTGCTCGAGCTGCCGGTGACGGTGCTCGTGCCGGCGGCCGTGCAGGACGTGGTCACGGAGAAGAACGCCGGTCGAGTCCGGGCCAGGCTCATCACCGAGGGCGCCAACGCGGCGGTGGCTCCGGAGGCGGACCCGATCCTGCACGAGCGCGGGATCTTCCTCGTCCCCGACATCATCGCCAACGCCGGCGGCGTGATCGTGTCCTACTTCGAGTGGGTGCAGGACCTGCAGGCCTTCTTCTGGGAGGAGGAGGAGATCAACACCAAGCTGCACCACGTGATCACGCGCGCCTTCTACGAGATCCTGCACACCTCCGTGAACAAGCGCATCGACATGCGCGCTGCGGCGTATGCGCTCGCCGTGCAGCGGGTGGCCAACGCGACCACCGTTCGGGGCATCTATCCCTAAGAGCGCCCCTTCCGACTGATCGCGTCATGGGCCGCCAGTAGCCCGGATCTCTCGTTAGTCGCGACTATCCGAGGTATTGGAGCCCCGGATCCCACGTTAGTCGCGACTATCGCGCGGTCTCGACGGCCAATACCCTCGTTAGTCGCGACTATCGCGCGGTTTCGACGCCGAATACCCTCGTTAGTCGCGACTATCGATGGTCCCGAGGCGTTGGAGACTCGGACCCGTTGTTAGTCGCACTATCGGGTAAATCCGGGCTACAGGCTCGACTCATTTAGATTGGGGGAGACCATGACCCCCCACAGACCTCGTCGCGTCCTCATCACCGGCGTCTCCAACCCGCTCGGCGCCGAGGTCGCGCGCCGGCTCGCGCCGCAGGTGCCTCAGCTCTTCGGCTGCGACGTCGCCGACCCCGTGAGCGCGCTCGAAGAGATGGACTTCGTGCACGCCGACACGCGCCTCTCCGTGATCGGCAAGCTCGTCCGCCAGCTGCGCATCGACACCGTCGTCCACCTCGCGGTCATGGTCGACTCGCCGCACGACGAGCGCTCGATCCACGAGACCGACGTCATCGGGACCATGAACGTGCTCGTCGGGTGCTCAGGGCCGGCGAGCCCGGTGCGCCGCCTGGTCGTGAAGTCCAGCCAGGCGATCTACGGCGCCGGAGCTCACGACCCGTCCTTCTTCACCGAAGAGATGGTCAACTGGGACCGGCCCGCGTCGGGCATCACGCGCGACCTCCTCGAGATGGAGCAGCTCGTGAGCGAGTTCTCGCTGCGCACCGAGGCTTGCGGCGTCACGGTGCTTCGCCTTGGGTTTCGTGTCAGCGAGGACACCTCGCTGGCGCGCTACCTCTCGCTGCCGATCGTGCCGGTGTTCGCCGGCTTCGACCCCCGGCTTCAGCTCCTCCACGAGGACGACGCAGCCGAGGCGATCGTGCGGGCGGTGGTCGACGACCACCAGGGCGCGTTCAACGTGGCCGGCGATGGGGTCGTGCTGCTGAGCCAGGCGATCGACATCATGGGCGGCCGGTCGACGCCGGTCCTCCCGCCCTTCGGACGCTGGCTCTCCCGGCTCGGGCTGAGGGCGCTGGCGCGGATCGAGCTGCCCGCCTACCTCGCCGACATGCTCGCCTTCGGCTCGGTCATGGACTGCGCGCGGCTCGCGGCGGAGTTCGAGTGGAAGCCCGCCTACAGCTCGCGCCAGGCCATGGACGCGCTGGCGGCCGGCAAGAACGTCGAGCTCATAGAGGCGCCTTCGCCGCGGCAGGAGTACGAGCTCCAGGTCTACCTGCAGCAGCGCCGCCGCCGCGCCCTGAGGTTGAGCAATTGATCGAGACGACCGCGCGCGAGAGACGCACCAAGAGCCAGAAGGCCGAGATCGTCGCTCCCCGCCAGGGGCTCCGCCTGCCCAGGCCGATCCGGCGACTGCGGCGCAACGCGCCGATGTACGCGGTGCAGGGTCTCAGCGCGCTGTCCACGCGACTGCGCGAGCTGACAGGCCGCGAGGTCATCGACGTCGGCAAGGTCATGGAGGTCGTCCAGTTCATCTATCAGCAGCGTGAGCTGGCGCGGCGCGGCCCCCACTACGCGGTCGACGACTTCGGCTTCGACCCCCAGTGGACGGAGTCGTTCCTCATCGCTTTCAAGGTGCTCTACCGCGACTACTGGCGGGTGGAGACGACCGGCGTGGAGCATGTCCCCTCGTCGGGGCGCGCGCTGCTCGTGGCCAACCACGCCGGCGTGCTGCCGTGGGACGGGACCATGATCAAGACGGCCGTCTTCGCCGAGCATCCCCATCCGCGCCACGTGCGGGCGCTGGTCGCGAGCCAGTTCATGGGCATGCCGGTGATGAGCTGGTTTCTGCGCCGCACGGGCCAGGCGGTCGGCCATCCCGACGACACGCGGCGGCTCCTCGCCAGGGACGAGCTCGTGCTCGTCTTCCCCGAGGGCACGCGCGGCACCGGCAAGAGCTTCAAGAACCGCTACCGGCTCACCCGCTTCGGCCGGGGCGGATTCGTCGCCACCGCCATCCGGGCGCAGGCGCCGATCATCCCCGTCTCGGTGGTCGGATCGGAGGAGATCTATCCCATGCTCGGCGACCTGGGCCCGGTCGCCAAGCTCTTCGGCCTGCCCTACTTTCCGGTGACGCCGTTCTGGCCATGGCTCGGGCCGTTGGGCATGATCCCTCTGCCGAGCAAGTGGCGCATCCAGTTCCACCCGCCGGTCGACGTGCGCGAGCTGCCCGTCCACGCGGCGGAGGACCAGCACCTGGTGATGGCGCTCGCCGACGAGGTCAGGGACACGATCCAGCGCGGGATCTACCACAACCTGAAGCTACGAAGGGGTGTCTTCCTCTAGGGGCGACGGACAGGCGCTGGCGGCGATCGCGCTGCAGCGCCTGTGGGCGCTCGATGAGCGCTCCAGGTGCGGAGGGGCTGGCAGCGGCGTGGTTGCGCCACCGCATGGGCTGGGATTAAGGTCATCTGAAGATCTCGGTGGGGCGTGTTGTGCGCGGGGAGCGCACAAAGGGGGGAGATGAATTGCTGAGGAAAACTCTATGGGCCGCTGCGCTCCAAGCGGAGTGGTGTTGGTCACTTCCTCGACCGCGGTGGCCGCAATCACGCCCATCCCTGCAACGACGGCCTATCAGGCGGCTTGCCCTCCGGCCAGCGACAACCTGTTGACCGGAAGGACTTTCAACAACGCGGAGGTCGAACCGCAGGTGGCCGTGCACGGCAGCAGCGCGATCGCGGTGTTTCACCAGGACCGCAAGTCGAACGGCGGCGCGCACGGGATCGGCGTTGGCTTTTCGACAAACGGGGGCGCGAGCTGGACCTCCACCACAATCACGTTGAATGCCTGCGGGCCCGGTACCGTCGATCCGTCGCTTGCCGGCTACTTCAGGGCCTCTGACCCATGGGTGTCGTTTGGGCCCGACGGCACCGCCTACTTCTCGGCGCTGTCCTTCAACATCCAGGTGCCCAACGGGGCCAATGCCGTGGTGGCCGCCCGTTCCGTGGACGGAGGCATGACCTGGGACCACATCCAGCGCATTCCCGGCGGGTTCTTTGACACCAACGACCAGAGCACTGACAAGAACGCCACCACCGCGGATCCGGTGAAGGCGGGATTTGCCTATACGGTCTGGGACACGCTGATCCTGCCGACCGACAACCCTGACGACAACCCGCATGCACAGGCTTACAGCGGGCCGGCGTATTTCTCCAAGACGACCGACGGCGGGCAGACCTGGAGCCAGGCCAAAGTCATCATCGACACGGGGAACCGGAATCAGACGATCGGCAACATCATCGTCGTCGATCCGCGCAACGGGACCCTCTATGACTTCACCGATCTGATCGAGTCGCCGAACACCCCGTTCCGAGGCACCCGCAGCAACGCGCTGCTGGCATTCGTCAAATCGACCGACGGTGGCGACACCTGGACACAGCCGCAGGTCATCGCGCCCTTCAACAGCCTTGGCGTGATCGACCCGAACACCGGTCAACGTGCCCGCGTCGGCGATGGACTCGAAGAGGTCGCTATCGACCCCTCCAACGGCAAGCTGTATGTCGTTTACGAAAGCTCGACGAATTTCCAGAAGCAGCTGAAGCAGTCGAGCGGAGCGTGGGATGACGAGATCCTCCTCACGAGCTCGAGCGATGGCGGCGCCACGTGGACGACGCCCTCAGTTGTGCACAAGCTCGCCTCTGGCTTGCCGACGTTCACGCCAACCGTCGCGGTCAACGGGGGCAAGGTGGCGGTTACCTACTACGACACACGCAACCTGGCGCCGGGCGACACCGCCCGCTGGCCGACGGACTTCTTCGGCGTGATCTCGAACGACGGAGGCGCGTCGTGGGGGGCCGAGCAGCACCTCGCAGGCTCATTCGACCTGCGAACCGCGCCGGTCGCCCGCGGATTCTTCCTCGGCGACTACGAGGGCCTGCAGCCGAGCGGGTCGGGCTTCATGGCGGTCTTCGTCAAGACCAACTGCGACGCTCCGTACCCGGCGAGCAATCCGCTGTGCGCTCCGGCGAGCAGCAACGTAACGGCAACCAGCAACACGAATCCGACAGACGTCTTCAGCGCGACTTTCACTTAGGCGTAATCAAGGGCGGGCGGCCAGACGCCCGCCCTTCTTCTCAGTCGATGACCGGGAGTACCTTCTCCGGCTCGGGCGGCTCGACGATGTCGAGGCCGGTCGCCTGGCTGATCCAGTACTGGACGTCGCTGATGGTTGGCGCGCCCGCGAGCCCGATCGCCTCGAGCAGTCGCGCGTGAAGAACCTTCGCGTCCTGGGCGCGCAGATCGGGCATGGAGCTGATGCCGAGCCGGCGCGTCAGCGGAATCCAGCGCTCCATCCCCGACACCTCCAGCAGCGTGCACTGGTGGACGAACTCGAGCAAACGCTCCCGCGTGATGCCGGTCTTCTTCGCCAGGCGCTTGCGGTCGATGTCGAGCGACGCGCGGTGCAGCAGCTGGTTGGTATGGTGGATCCCCACCGTCCGAAGTCGCCGCACGTCCTCGTCCGAGATTCCGGGCAGGTACTCGAGGGTGCGGTACACCGAGGGAAAGGATAGGGCTCGGCTATAATTCGCCGAACCCGCCCCATTCATTGGAGTAAACACACCCTGACAGAGACCAGGCTGCAGACCCGGGAAGAGATCTCCGGGGAGCAGTACGGCCTCGAGATAGGGATCGGAAGGCGGGCCCGCCGCGCCTACGGCTTCGACGAGGTCGCCCTGGTCCCTGGCGGCGTGACGCTCAACCCTGACGAGGTGGACATCGGCTTCAGCATGGGCGCGAGGTTCTCGCTGCCCCTGCCGTTCTGGGGCTCGGCGATGGACGGCGTCGTCGACGTCGACTTCGCCATCGCGATGGGAAGGCTGGGCGGCGTCGCGGTGCTGAACCTCGACGGCGTGCACACTCGATACGAGGACTCGGCGCCCGTGATCCGCAAGATCGCCGAGGCGGACAAGGCGACGGTGAACGCCGTCCTCAAAGAGGCTTACCGCGAGCCCGTCAAGCCGAACCTCATCGCCGAGCGCATCAAGGCGATCAAGGACGCGGGCGTGCCGTGCGCCGTGTCGACGGTGCCGGCGCGCGCCGAGGAGAGGGTGGATGTCGTGCAGCGGGCCGGCGCCGACGTCTACATAGTTCAGGGGACGGTCCTGACCGCGCGGCACTCCTCGCGCTCTTACCACCAGCTGGCCTTCGACGAGCTCGTGCGCGCGTGCGACATTCCCGTCGTGGTCGGCAACTGCGTCCAGTACGACACGGCGCTGGAGCTGATGGAGACGGGCATCGCCGGCATCCTGGTCGGCGTCGGTCCGGGCGCGGCGTGCACGACGCGGGGTGTGCTGGGCGTCGGCGTGCCGCAGGTGACGGCGACCGCGGACGTCGCGGCCGCCCGCGACGAGCACATGCGCCGCGGCGGCATGCGGGTGGCCGTCATCACCGACGGCGGCATGCGGATCGGCGCGGACGTGTGCAAGGCGTTTGCCGCCGGCGCCGACGCGGTCATGATCGGGACGCCGCTCGCCGGCGCCGAGGAGTCGGCGTCGAAGGGCTTCAACTGGGGCATGGCGACGCCAGACCCGAACCTGCCGCGCGGGACCCGCATCCATGTCGGCACGAAGGCGACGCTGCGCGAGATCCTGCTCGGGCCTGCCCGCGTCGACGACGGGTCGCAGAACTTCGCCGGCGCGCTCCGCTCGGCGCTGGGCGTTTGCGGGGCGAGGGACATCGCCGAGTTCCAGCACGTGGAGATGGTGATCGCGCCCGCGATCGTCTCCGAGGGCAAGGTGTTCCAGCAGGCCCAGCACGTAGGGATGGGCAAGTCCTGAGCAGCACCGCCGCAGCTCGGCGGGAAGCACCAACCCGGTTGACCGCGCGTGAGCAGGCGATCCTCGTCCTCGATTTCGGCTCCCAGTTCAGCCAGCTGATCGCGCGACGCGTGCGCGAGGCGAACGTCTACTGCGAGCTCGTGCCCGGCTCGACGCCCTGGGTGGAGCTGGAGAAGCGACACCCGGCCGGCCTGATCCTGAGCGGCGGGCCGGCAAGCGTCTACGACGCCGGAGCCCCGCACGTGGACCCCGCGGCGCTGCGAGCGGGCGTCCCTGTGCTCGGAATCTGCTACGGCATGCAGCTCATCGCCCACCACCTCGGCGGCAAGGTCGACCCCGGCCGCGCCCGCGAGTACGGGCCGGCGCTCCTCTCGGTGCGTGAGCCTAACGGTCTCTTTCGGGGCATGCAGGGCGAGCTGCCTGTGTGGATGAGTCACGGCGACCACGTGAGCGAGATGCCGCCCGGCTTTCAGCTCCTGGCGACCAGCGGCAACTCGCCGTACGCGGCCTTCACCGACGGCAAGGGGATCTTCGGCATCCAGTTCCATCCCGAGGTCGTGCACACGCCGAGCGGCCGCGAGGTGCTGCGCAACTTCCTGTTCGGCGTCTGCCACTGCACGCCGTCGTGGACGGCGGGCTCCTTCATCGCCGAGGCGACCGACAGCATCCGCGCCCAGGTCGGGGCAGGTCGGGTGATCTGCGCCCTGTCAGGGGGCGTCGACTCGGCCGTGGCCGCGACCCTCGTCCATCGCGCGCTCGGCGACCAGCTCACCTGCGTCTTCGTCAACAACGGGCTCCTGCGCAAGGAGGAGCCCGAGCGCGTGCTCGACGTGATGCACGGCAACCTCGACATGAACATCCGCTACGTCGACGCGACCGAGCGGTTCCTCGCTGCGCTGCGCGGCGTCCTCGACCCGGAGGAGAAGCGGCGCATCGTCGGCCGCGAGTTCATCTCCGTCTTCGAGGCCGAGGCGGCGAGCCTCGGTCGCATCGACTTCCTCGCCCAGGGCACCCTATATCCGGACGTGATCGAGTCGACCGCGCCCGACGTGGCGGCGACGGCGTCGAAGATCAAGACCCACCACAACGTCGGCGGTCTGCCGCCGGGGCTCCGGTTCCAGCTCATCGAGCCGCTGCGCTATCTCTTCAAGGACGAGGTGCGAGCGGTGGGTCTGCAGCTCGGCATGCCCGAGGAGATGGTGTACCGACAGCCGTTCCCCGGGCCGGGGCTGTCGATTCGCTGCCTCGGCGAGGTGACCGCGGAGCGCCTGGAGATACTTCGCAACGCTGACTGGGTCGTCGTCGACGAGATCAAGCGCAACGGGCTGTACCGCCAGGTGTGGCAGTCGTTCGCGGTCCTGACCCCGCTGGAGACGGTCGGCGTGATGGGCGACTACCGGACGTACGCGAACCTGGTCGCCGTGCGAGTGGTGACGAGCGAGGACGCCATGACCGCCGACTGGGCGCGCGTGCCCTACGAGGTGCTCGCGCGGATCAGCAACCGGATCGTCAACGAGGTGAAGGGCGTCAACCGGGTGGTGTTCGACATCACGTCGAAACCCCCGGGCACGATCGAGTGGGAGTAGGCGATAACTCCGGTTAGTCCGGCGCATCCGCGGTTGCAGATGCCGACCGTCATGGTTAGTCGCGACTATCCGTGTGGTTGCGCCTCCAGAACCCTCGTTAGTCGCGACTATCCGTGTGGTTGCGCCTCCAGAACCCTCGTTAGTCGCGACTATCCCGGGGTTCAGATGCCGGCCGACGCGGTGAGCTCGGACCACCCAAGGTGAAGGTCCTCGTGGTCGGCTCCGGCGCGCGCGAGCACGCGCTGGTCTGGAAGTGCGTCCAGTCGGACCTCGTCGAGCGCGTCTACTGCGCACCCGGCAACGGCGGCACCGGCGGCATGGGGCGCAACGTCCCGATCGGCGCGGCCGACGTGGTCCGTCTTGTCGATTTCGCCAAGCGCGAGAAGCTGGGGCTGGTCGTCCTCGGGCCTGAGGCGGCCGTCGACGCCGGCGTGGGCGACGCCCTCCGGCACGCGGGCTTCCCCGTCTTCGGCCCCGACCGCGGCGCCGGCCGCATCGAGTCGAGCAAGTCGTTCGCCAAGGAATTGATGCGCCGCGCCGGCATCCCCACGGCCGACTACCAGACGTTCACCGCGCCAGTTCCCGCCAAGGACTGGGCGCGACAACGAGGCGGGCACGTCGCGGTCAAGGCGGACGGCCTCGCCCGCGGCAAGGGCGTCATGGTCTGCTCCGGCGTCGTGGAGGCGGAAAGGGCGATCGACGCCATGCTCGTCGAGGAGCGTTTCGGCAAGAGCGGCAAGAAGATCGTGGTCGAGGAGCGGCTCGAGGGCGCGGAGCTGTCGCTGCTGGCGGTCACCGACGGCACCGACGTCGTCGCCCTCGCGCCGGCGCGAGACTACAAACGCGCACTCGACGGCGACCGGGGCGACAACACCGGCGGCATGGGCGCCTACTCGCCGCCCCAGGGCGTCGATGACGCGCTCGTGAAGGACGTCGTCGAGCGCGTCATGCGACCTGCTGTGGCGGAGCTGGCGGCGTCCGGCGACGAGTTCCGCGGCGTCCTGTACGCCGGCCTGATGCTCACTGACAAGGGTGTGCATGTGCTCGAGTTCAACGCCCGCTTCGGCGACCCCGAGGCCCAGGTGGTCCTGCCACGCCTGCAGAGCGACTTCGTCGCCCTCGCGCTGGCCGCCGCCAGAGGCGGCCTGGCCGCGCATCCGGACCTGCGCTGGAGCGAGCGGGCCTGCGTGGGGGTCGTCGTCGCCTCCGGGCAATACCCGGACGACGCGGCGATGAAGCTCGGCCTCAAGATCGGGGGCCTGGCCGAGATGCCGTCCGGCGTCCTCATCTTCCACGCCGGCACGCGGTTCGAGCCCGGCGTCGGTCTGGTCACTGACGGAGGTCGGGTCGTAACGTCGGTCGGGTTGGGGGACACCGTGGCCGACGCCCGCCGCACGGCGTTGGCCGGCGCTCGGAAGGTACGATTCGAAGGGGCCTTTTATCGGTCAGACATAGCTCAGGAGGCCGAGTAGTTGCAGCCAGTCGTCGGAGTCATCCTCGGCTCCAGGTCAGATCTCCCGCTGATGGAGTCCTGCGTCAAAGTGCTCGAGGACCTCGGTTTGACGCACGAGATGAAGGTGTGCTCGGCGCACCGCAACCCGCGAGGTGTGATGGAGTGGGCGACGACCGCACGTGAGCGCGGGCTCAAGGTCGTCATCGCCGCTGCCGGCGGCGCGGCCCACCTTCCCGGAGTGGTCGCGGCGTGGACGGACCTGCCGGTGATCGGCGTCCCCGTGCCGACACAGCACCTGGGCGGCGTCGACTCCCTTTACTCGATCGTGCAGATGCCGGCGGGCGTTCCGGTGGCCACCGTCGCCATCGGCGAGGCCGGGGCGAAGAACGCGGCCTGGCTGGCGGCGCGGATCATCGGCCTGCAGGACGGCGAAGTCGAGAAGCGCCACGGCGAGAAGCGCGCGGCGCTGGCCTAGTGGCGAAGAAGAAAGCCCGCGTCCGGCTCGTCGACACCACCTTCCGCGACGCGCAGCAGGCCTTGCTCGGCGGGTATCTGAGGACGGAAGAGATCCTGCCCATCGCCGCGGAGATGGACTCCATCGGCTTCACCGCGATGGAGGCGTTCGGCGGCGCCACGTTCGAAACGCAGCTGCTGATCCATGAAGACCCATGGGAGTTCCTGCGCAAGCTCAACAGGTCCACCCCCAACACACCCATCCAGGCCTTGATCCGCGGCCAGAACCTCGTCTCGAAACGCAACTTCGCCGACGATGTCGTCGAGCTGTTCATCAGGCACGCCGCGAAATGCGGCGTCGACGTGTTCCGCGTCTTCGACCCACTCAACGACCTGCGCAACATGGAGGCCTCGATCGCGGCCGCGCTGAAGGCGAAGAAGAAGGTGCAGGGAGCGCTGTGCTTCGCGATCTCGCCGGCCCACAACCTCGAGCTGTGGGGCTCGCTGGCCAAAGGCCTGGTCAACATGGGCTGCCACGAGATCGTGATCAAGGACACCTCCGGCCTGCTGAGCCCGCAGGCCACATGGGAGCTTGTCACCGCGCTCAAGCAAATGGTGAAGGTGCCGATCGACGTCCACTCGCACTGCTCGAGCGGGATGGCGCCGATGGCCTACATGGCCGCGGTCGAAGCGGGCGCCGACGTTCTCGACGTGGCGATGTCGCCGCTGGCGTGGGGCGCTTCGCAGCCCGCGGCGGAGAGCGTGGTCGCGGCCCTGGAAGGCGGCGAATATGACACCGGCCTCGACCTGGGCCGGATGTGGAACGCGCAGCGCGACGTCGAAGAGCTGAAGCGCAGGCACATCGAGCACCTGAGCCCGGTCGCCGACCGGGTCGACGCAAGCATCCTGCGCTATCACATGCCCGGCTTGATGATCGACGACATCTACCACCAGCTCGGGGCGCGCAACGCGACCGAGCGCCTGAACGACGTCATGGACGAGGCGAACCACGTGCGCCGGCACATCGGATATCCACCGCTGGTCGCGCCGATCCGGCAGATGATCGCGACCCAGGCGGTCCACAACGTGCTGGGCGGCGACAGGTACGCGACCGTGACCCAGGAGCTGAAGGATTACCTGCAAGGTCTGTATGGCCGGCCGCCCGCGCCGGTGGACCCCGAGCTGCGCCGGCTCGTCATCGGCCGCGAGGAGCCCATCACCCTCCGGCCGGCCGACCTCCTCGAGCCGCAGGTCGAAGCCGCGCGCCTGCAGGTGCGCAAGCTCGGCTTCGAGCCCAGCGACGACGTGGTCCTGATCCACCTGATGTTCCCGAGCCTGGCGCCGGCCTACGCGCGAGGGCCGCAGCCCGAGAAGCAGGACGGGCAACGACCCAAGACGGCTCCGGTCGAAGCGCCTCCCGCGCCGCCATCCGAGCCTGAGCCCGTCGCCGTCCCCGCGGCCGCACCGGCGCAGACAGCCGAGTTCGACGTCGAGGTCGAGGGCGAGGTCTTCAAGGTGCGCGTGAGCGGCGGAGGGCTCGCCGTCGTCGCCACCGGCGTCGCCGCCAGCGCGCCGGCGAACGCGGCGCCGCCGAAGATCGGCGAGGGCACGGTGATCGCGCCGATGCAGGGACTGATCGTCAAGGTCCCGGTCAAGCCCGGCGACGATGTGAAGCTCGGCGACGTGGTGGCCGTGCTCGAGGCCATGAAGATGCAGAACGACATCGTCACCACCGTCGCCGGCAAGGTCCGCGCGGTCTATGCCAAGGAAGGCGAGGTCGTGACGCCGAACCAGCCGCTGCTGGACATCGGGTGAAGAAGAAGCTCTTCAGCAAGGTTCTCGTCGCAAACCGCGGCGAGATCGCGATCCGCGTCATGCGCGCGTGCCGCGAGCTCGGCATCGCGACCGCGGCCGTCTACTCCGACGCCGACCGCACCGCCATCCACGTTCGCTACGCGGACGAGGCGCACCACATCGGCGGCGCCGCGCCGACCGAGTCGTACCTGCAGCTGGAGCGCATCGTCAAGGTCGCCCGCGACTGCGGCGCGGACGCGATCCACCCCGGCTACGGTTTCCTGGCCGAGAAGCCGCGCTTCCCCGAGGCGTGCGAGGAGGCGGGCGTCACGTTCATCGGCCCTCCCGCGTCGGCGATGCGCGCGCTGGGCTCGAAGCTCGCGGCGCGCGAGCTGGCGGCGAAGAACGGCGTTCCCGTGACACCGGGCAGCGGCGCGGTCGACGCGTCGAACGCCCTCGAGGCGGCGCGCCAGGTCGGGTTCCCCGTGATGCTGAAGCCGTCAGGCGGCGGTGGGGGCATCGGCATGAGGGTGGTCGAGTCGGAGAAAGACCTCGCGGCCGCGATCGAGAGCACCGCCCAGGCAGCGCGCTCGGCGTTCGGAGACGCGACGGTGTACTTCGAGCGCTACATCCGCAACCCGCGGCACATCGAGATCCAGGTGATCTGCGACCGGCACGGCCACGCTGTGCACCTCGGCGAGCGCGAGTGCTCGATCCAGCGCCGCCACCAGAAGATCATGGAGGAGACCCCTTCGCCCGCCCTGACGCCGGAGATCCGCGCAGCCATGGGCGACGCGGCCATCCGCGCGGCGAAGGCCGCCGGCTACGTCAACGCCGGCACCGTCGAGTTCATCTTCAGCGACGGCGAGTTCTACTTCCTCGAGGTCAACGCCCGGCTGCAGGTCGAGCACCCCATCACCGAGGCGGTGACGGGCATCGACCTGGTCAAGGAGCAGATCCGCGTCGCGGCCGGCCTCGAGCTGAGCTTCGAGCAAACGGACGTGGAGTCGAAGGGCCACGCCATCGAGATGCGCATCAACGCCGAGGATCCGCTGCGCAAGTTCATCCCCAACCCGAAGCGCATCGTGCGGTGGGTCGCGCCGGCGGGACCGGGCGTGCGGGTCGACTCGGGCTTCGGCCCCGGCTCCGACGTCCCGCCCAACTACGACTCGCTCGTGGCGAAGCTGATCGTCCTGGGGAGCGACCGCGCCGATGCGATCGCCCGCGCCGGGCGTGCGCTCCGCGAGTTCGTCGTCGTCGGCCCCGCGACGACCATCCCTTATCACCGCGCGATCCTCGACAACCCCGACTTTCGCGCGGGCAACCTGAGCACGCGGTTCATCGAGGAGCATCCGGCGCTCATCGACCAGGCCCGCAAACTGGCCGAGGAGCAGTCGCCGTTCGATTACGGGCCCGATCCGCGGCACGTGGCCGCGGCGGCCGCGGCCGTCGCCGCTGTGGTGCGCCGATAGCCAGGCTCGCCCACCCCAAGAGCGGCCGGCCGTTCACCGTCGCCGGCACCACGTCGCGCGGCAAGTCCGGGCTGTTCGAGCTGCGCGACGACCTGATCGAGTTCCCAGACGGCGCGCAGGCCCTTTACACGGTGATCACCAACCCAGGCTCGGCGTTCGTCGTGCCTTACTTCGAGAACGGCGACACGATGCTCGTCCGCCAGTGGCGGCACGCGTGGGACACATCGTCGTGGGAGGTGCCCGCGGGAACGACCGACCCGGGCGAGGATCCGCTCGAGTGCGCCCGGCGCGAGCTTGCCGAGGAGACCGGTCTCGTAGCCGCTCGCTACCGCTCGCTGGGCATCGTCCGTGGGGCGGCGATCCTCACCGGCCCCGCGCACCTCTACCTCGCCGAGGAGCTCACCGAGTCGAACCGCAGTCCCGAGCGCTACGAGCAGGACATGGAGGTCATGCGCCTGCCGTTCCGCGAAGCCCTGGACGCGGCCCTCGAAGGCGAGATCATGCACTCGGGCTCGATCACCGCCCTGTGCCGCGCCGCACGCGCCCTCACGATCTTGTAGCTCCGAGCCGGGAGTGGTTCGCTCCTAGTCGGAGCCGGCCGGCGACGGAGACGTTGACGGCCCGGACCCAGGCGCATCCCGGTGCGTCGGATGCTTCTTGCCCGCGGGGCCGAGGAAGGTCAGGTCGTACTCGGCGGCGACGTTCTGGCCGAGCACGTCGCGCAACGACGTCTGCACCACCAGGGTGTACTGTGCGCCGCCCTTGAGGTTGAGGCCGCTCAGGGTCACGGTGCGGTTGGCGTAGGAAGCCGTCGCTTCAACCTGCTTGCCTTTCGCGTCGACGATCTTGATGCCGTCGGTGACGGTCGCCGGGTCTAGGTCGCTGTCGAAGGTCACCTTGACCGTGTCAAGATCCACGTCCACGCCGACGACCTCCGCGCCCTTGCCCAGGTCGCGGTGTGAGCCGGCGGTCGCCTGGTCGATCAGGAACTGCTTGCTCGTGGTGGCGTCGCGGACCAGGGTCAGCGTCTCCTCGTAGTTGCCGACGTCGAGCTTGCCGTGCGTGAGCACGAGCCGGACCACGAACCTCGCCGTGTCGGGCTGCGTGCCCACGATCTCCGAGGTGAGCACGTAGTAGCGCGTGAACTTCGGGTCGCCGGAGATGGTCAGGTTGAGGCCGCCAGAGGTGTAGGCGGCCTTGCCGCTCGCGTCGAGGTAGGTGCCCGCCTGGTCGCTGAGGCCGTTGAGCCTCGCCTGCATGAAGTTGTTGACCACCTTTCCCGCGTCGTCCAGCGGAGTCGGCTCCGGCGGCAGCGCGGGCGCGGTCGCGGCCCAGAGGTTGCCGCCGCGCACGAACATGAAGGTCGTGCCATTCGGCGCCCAGACCGGGGAGCGGAACGTTCCTGTCGCGATTCGCCCGAGGTTCGAGCCGTCAGGGCGGGTCTGGACGACGTCTGTGTCGCCGCCGATGAGGATCGCGTCCTGGCTCGACCAGCTCGCGTCGCCCGCGGGCAAGGTCGACTGCGTGGTGCCCTGAATGTCCGCCACGACCACGTTGTCCGCGGTGGCGTAAAGCAGCTCCGTCCCGCCGGGCGACCAGGCCTGGAACGTGGCCGCGCCTTTGCCCAGCTGCACGCTCTTGCCCGTCGCAAGGTCGAGCAGGAACAGGTCATTGTCCTGCCGGTAGACGGCGTGGGCGCCGTCGGGTGCGATCGAGACGACGGCCGGGGTCCCCGTCGCCGGCAGCGCCGCGAGCTGCTGGGTAGACCCGTCCGCGGCCTGTGTGTACAGGCCGCCGTCGCCCGCCCAGATGAACTTGTCCTTGCCCCAGCCGACCAGCGTCGGGACCGGCCCGACTGCGAACTCGTCGGTCTTCCCGGTCGCGAACGTCAGGACGAAGATCTTGCCGTCGCGGATGTAGGCAAGGCGGTCGCCCGTCAGCGAGACGGCGGGCGACGAGGCGCTGTCGGTCGCGATCACGGCGGGTGTGCCGCCATTGACCGCCGCCACCTTCAGCGCGCCCTTGCCGTCGATGAAGTACACCGACGAGGAGTCGGACGACCACTGCGCCGACAGCCCCGTCGCGCCTGCAAGGGCCGCGACGTAGTGCTCCGACAGGGGGTTCGACGGGGTCGGGCGGGGGGTGGGCGCCGGCGCCGGCGTGGGCGGCGGCTGGGTGACGAAGGTGATGGTCTGCGCGCTCGAGAGTGGCTTGCCGGTCGCGGTCTTGGCGGTCGGGCCGATGGTCACCTTGTACTGCGTGTTTGGCGCAAGGTTGCCGCCTGAGGGCTGCACGGCTAGCGTGTTGGCCTTCCAGGAGAAGGTGACGTTGGTGGCGGGAGTGATCTGCACGGCGCGCTCGGTGGACGGGTGGTCCATCGGCTGGTTGAAGGAGACGAGGATGGGCTGCTGCAGGGCGACGCTGCGCTCGCCGTCGACCGGGCTGTTGATCACGACGGTGTTGAAGCCGCCCGGCTGCTGCAGGTTGTTGAAGACGGCGACCGCGACGATGAGCGTGAGTCCGGCGGCCGCGCCGGCCCAGGCCAGGCCGGGCGGGGCGAACGCGCGGCGCCACCAGGAGTCGCGGCGCTCGCTCATGCCCCATGCCTGGTTCATCAGCTGGCGGCGCAGCCCGGTGCGGAACGCCTCGTCCAGCGGCGGCTCAGGGATGGTCGCGGAGCTCAGCACGCGGGCGATCCGACGCAGCTCGTCGTCCTGCAGGACGTCGTCGAGCTCGGGGTCGTGGTACGAGTTCATTCCACCGGCCTCAGCGTCGCCGCCTCGTCGCGGAGCTTGGTGACGCCGCGATGGATCAGGAGCTTGACGGCGCCGGACGTCTTGCCCATGGCGACCGCTATGTCCTCGATCTTCATGTCCTCCTGAAACTTCAGGACGAGGGCCGTGCGCTGCTGGTGGGGCAGCTGCTCGACGAGGGTCCAGATGCGGCGCAGCTCGTCCCGATGAGCGGCCAGGTCCTCGAGCGCCGGCCCCGCGACCGACAGGTCGTGGAAGTCGTCTAGCGGCTGGGCGGTGCGCAGCGTCCGGTAGCGGTCGGCGATCGCGTTGACCGCGATCTGGTAAAGCCAGGCAGCAAACGGCCGCCCCGTGTCCTGGTAGCGGGGCATTGCCTTCAGAGCCTTCATGAAGACTTCCGAAGTGACGTCCTCTGCCGCGGTTTGCTCCCTCACTCTTGAATAGACGAACCTGTAGATCTGCTGAAAGTGCCGGTCGTAGAGCGCCCCGAACTGCCGGGGGTCCCGCTTGGCGCTGTCGACGAGGTCTCGCTCCTCGTCACGGGACGAGTCGCTCACCGGCGATTCAGCCTGTGCCGCTTCAAACGGGACGCCTTTCGAGGTGGTTACGAGAGCGCAGCATCGGGCAGTCCTCGATTATCAAGGCGCCCGCTTAACGCGCGCGGACGCAAGCCCATGGGCACGACATCTTGGGGCTGGCGAAGGCATGGTAACAAGATCTTGATCAGCCGGTCGCCGATATAATTCGACCGTCGCCCAGTGCTGAGCGGGACCCATCCGACTTGATCGAGCGATACACGCCGCCCGCCATGCGGGCGGTCTGGTCCGACCAACACAAGTTCGAGCTGTGGCTCCGGATCGAGATCCTGGCCTGCGAGGCGTGGGCGTCGCTGGGCCGGATCCCGGAGGCGGCGCTGACCAGGATCCGGAAGGGCACGTTCGACGCCACGAAGATCGCCGAGCTCGAGTCACGCGTCGGCCACGATGTGATCGCCTTCCTGACCGTCCTGGGTGAGTCCATCGGCCAGCCCGAGGCGCGCTACGTCCACCTCGGCATGACGAGCCAGGACCTCAACGACACCGCCATGGCGGTGCAGATGGTGGAGTCAGCGCGGTTGATCGGACGCGACCTTCACGCAGTCCGGGAGGCCGCCGCCGAGCTGGCGATCAAGCACCGGCGGACGCTGATGGCGGGACGCACGCACGGCATCGTCGCCGAGCCCATCACCTTCGGCTTCAAGGTCGCGGGCTGGGTGGCGGAGCTCGATCGGTCCATCGCCCGCCTCGAGGCCGCCGCCGAGGACGCCGGCGTCGGTCGCGTCAGCGGTGCGGTCGGCACGCACGCGACCGTCGACCCACGCGTCGAGGAGCACGTCTGCGGCGAGCTCGGGCTCAAGGTCGATATCGTCTCCACCCAGGTCGTCGCACGCGACCGCCACGCCGGCTTCATGGCCGCGCTGGCGGCCGTCGCCGGGACGCTCGAGAGGATCGCGACCGAGATCCGCCACCTGCAGCGCAGCGAGGTGGGCGAGGCGTTCGAGCCCTTCGGCAAGGAGCAGAAGGGCAGCTCGGCGATGCCTCACAAGCGAAACCCGGTGCTGACGGAGCGCGTTTGCGGTCTTGCGAGGGTGGTGCGCGGGCACATGGTCACGGCGTTCGAGAACACCGCGCTGTGGCACGAGCGCGACATCAGCCACTCGTCCGCGGAGCGCGTCGTCTTTCCCGACGCGTGCGCGGCCGTCGACTACATGGCCATCGAGATGAACAAGGTGCTGCGCGGCCTTGAGGTCCGGCCTGACCGTATGCTCGCCAACCTGCAGTTCGCCGGAGGCGTCGTGTACTCACAGCGCGTGCTCCTCGCCCTGGTCGAGAGCGGGATGTCGCGCGAGGACGCCTACCTGATCGTCCAGAAGGCGGCGATGCAGGCGATGGACGACCGGGAGGCGGGCTTCCGCGACCTGCTGGAGAAGAATGACGGGGTGCAGAGGCGCATTGGCGCGAGGATGGACAAGGTCTTCGACCCCTGGGCCGGCCTCGAGCACACCGACCTGGTTTATGAACGCCTCGGATTGGGAGTGGCCGCACCGTGATCGCGGGGCCGGCGCTGACCGACACCGAGCTGCCGCTCAAGCTCTTCGCCCGCGGCAAGGTCCGCGACACCTACGAGCTGACCGACGACCAGCTGCTGATGGTGGCCACGGACCGCATCTCCGCGTTCGACCATGTGCTCCCGAACGCGATCCCGGACCGGGGCAAGGTGCTGACGCAGCTCTCCATCTTCTGGTTCTCGCAGACCGACACGTTCCAGCCCAACCACCTGATCTCCGGCATGGTCCCGGACCTGCCGGCGGTGCTGAAGAACTTTCGCGAGGAGCTGGCGGGGCGGTTCATGATCGTGCGCAAGGCCAAGCGCATCGACTTCGAGTGCGTGGTCCGCGGCTACCTCGCCGGGAGCGCGTGGAAGGAGTACGAGGAGTCGCAGACGCTGGCGGGAGAGAAGATGCCTCCGGGGCTGCGCGAGAGCGAGAAGCTCGCGGCGCCGATCTTCTCGCCCGCGACCAAGGCGGAGTCGGGCCACGACGAGAACATCACCTTCGAACAGATGAAGAAGGAGCTGGGCGACGACCTGGCGATGAAGCTCCGCGCCGCCAGCCTCGAGCTCTACAACTACGCGTCGGAGTTCTCGGCGCGCCGCGGCCTCATCCTCGCCGACACCAAGTTCGAGTTCGGGACCATCCGCGACGAGGTCATCCTCATCGACGAGGCGCTTACACCCGACAGCTCGCGCTACTGGGAGGCGCAGACATACGCGGTCGGCACCGCGCCCGAGTCGTACGACAAGCAGTTCGTGCGCGATTGGCTGTCGCGGTCGGGCTGGGACAAGGCGTCCGAGCCGCCGGCGCTGCCGCCGGACGTGGTCACGCAGACCCGGCTTCGGTATCTGACGGCCTACCAACGGCTGGTCGGCAAGGAGCTCTTCCCCAAGAAGCCGAGGTACGAACGATGAGGCTGCAATCACGGCCGGAGCCCCTCGGCGGATCTTCGGCGCCCATGCGGCCGATCTGCGTTGTTGCGACCTCCGCTGCTCGCTCACGCATCAACGGATGCGCTCGCTGCGCTGCTCGGCCGCGCCTAGCATCTCGGCCACCTGGTCACCGAATCTCTCGCCGAGGTCTCCTGCCGTGATTGCTCGCGTGACCGTCATGCCCAAGCCGGTGGTCAACGACCCCCAGGGCCTGACCGTCAAGCAGGGGCTCGCGTCGCTGGGCTTCAGCGAGGTCGCCGACGTCCGTGTCGGCAAGTACATCGAGATCCAGCTCGAGGGCACGAGCGAGCATGAGGCCCGGCAGCGGGTGGAGGAGATGTGCCGCCAGCTCCTCGCCAACCACGTGATCGAGGACTTCCACTTCGAGATCGAGCGGGAGCACTCGCGGCGGTGAAGTTCGGGGTCGTGGTGTTCCCGGGTACCTGGTCCGACCGCGACTGTGGCTGGGTCGTCGACCAGGTGCTCGGCCAGGAGCTCGTCTACCTCTGGCACAAGGACACCGACCTGAAGGGCTGCGACTGCGTGATCCTCCCCGGCGGCTTCGCCTACGGTGACTACCTGCGCACGGGGGCGATCGCGCGCTTCGCGCCCGTGATGGAGCAGGTCGGCGAGTTCGCCGACCGGGGCGGCTTGGTCTGGGGCATCTGCAACGGCTTCCAGGTCCTGTGCGAGGCCGGGCTGCTGCCCGGCGCGCTCATCCGCAACTCCTCGCTCCAGTTCCGGTGCGAGTGGACGAACCTGCTCGTCGAGCGCACGGACCTGCCCTTCACGTCGCGGTGCGAGGAGCGCGAGGTGCTGCGCATGCCGATCGCGCACGGCGAGGGCAGCTACTTCGCCGACCCGGCGACCCTCTCGCGCCTCGAGCAGCGAGGCCAGGTCGTGCTCCGCTACTGCGACGCCGACGGCCGCGTCACCCCGGCGTCCAACCCGAACGGCTCGCTCCACAACATCGCGGGCATCGTCAACGCCCGCGGCAATGTGCTCGGCATGATGCCGCACCCGGAGAGATGCTCCGAGGCCGAGCTCGGCGGCACGGACGGCCTCAAGCTCTTCCGCTCGGTGGCGGAGGGCGCGTTGAAGGTGCTGGTGTCTTGAGCATCAAGTCTGTGGACGAGAGACGACTTCGCGAAGTCGCCCTCACCCCAGATGAGTACAGGGCCATCGTCGAGCAGCTCAAGCGAGCACCCAACGAGGTCGAGCTCGGCATGCTCGGCGTGCTGTGGTCTGAGCACTGCTCCTACAAGAGCTCGAAGGCGCTCCTGCGGCGCCTGCCCACCACGGGGCCCGGCGTCGTCCAGGGCCCGGGCGAGAACGCGGGGGCGGTGGAGGTAGGCGAGGGTTGGTCGGTCGTCTTCAAGGTCGAGTCCCACAACCACCCGTCCGCGATCGAGCCCTACCAGGGCGCGGCGACGGGAGTCGGCGGCATCATCCGCGACGTCATCGCCATGGGAGCCCGGCCCATCGCGCTCCTCGACTCCCTGCGGTTCGGTCCGCTCCCCGCCTCGAGCCATCACTTCGAGGGCGTGGTCGCCGGCATCGGTGGTTACGGCAACTGCATCGGCATCCCCACCGTCGGTGGCGAGGTCTACTTCGAGGAGTGCTACGCCAACAATCCGCTGGTCAATGCGATGTGCGTCGGGCTCGTGCGCACCGAAGAGCTCATGCGCGCGCGCGCCGAGGGCACAGGCAACAGCATCCTGCTCGTCGGCGCGGACACGGGACGGGACGGGATCCACGGCGCCTCCTTCGCCTCGCTCGAGCTCGACGAGAGCAGCTCGGAGCGCCGTCCCGCGGTCCAGGTTGGCAACCCGTTCCTGGAGAAATGCCTGCTCGAGGCGTGCATGGACCTCGCGCACACCGACGCGGTGGTCGCGATCCAGGACCTTGGCGCGGCCGGCCTGACGTCGGCGGTGGCCGAGTGCGCAGGCCGGGTCGAAGGCGCCGGCGCCCGCATCGACGTCTCGCTCGTGCCCCGGCGCGAGAGGGGGATGACGCCCTACGACGTGATGCTCAGCGAGTCGCAGGAGCGGATGCTGGTCGTCGTCCGCCGCGGGCGAGAGCGCGAGGTGGAGACGATCTTCCACGCCTGGGACCTGACCTCGGCCGTCATCGGGGAGGTGACCGACGACGGCCAGCTGACGGTCGTCGACGGCCGCGACCACGTGGCGCGCGTGCCGGTGAAGCTCCTGACCGACGGCGCACCCATGCGCAGGCTGATGGGATTTCCGCCCGAGCCGCCCTACGGCCTCCAGGTCGACGCTCTGCCCCCGCTCGTCGACGCCGGCGCGACCCTGCTGCGGATGCTCGCCAGCCCGAATCTCGCCAGCCGGCGCGGGATCTTCCGCCGGTACGACCACATGGTCGGCGACTCCACCGTCATCACCCCCGGCGGCGACGCCGCCATGCTGCGCGTCAAGGGCACGCGACTGGGGATCGCGGTCACGACCGACTGCAACGCGCGCTACGTCCACCTCGACCCGCACCTGGGCGCTCAGCTGGCCGTCGCGGAGGCGGCGCGCAACATCGTCGCCACCGGCGCCAGGCCGCTGGCGGTCACGGACTGCCTGAACTTCGCCAACCCCGACCGCCCCGAGGTGTACTGGGAGCTGGAGGAGGCGATCGCCGGGCTCGCGTACGCGTGCCGCGCCCTGGACGTGCCTATCGTGAGCGGCAACGTGAGCCTGTACAACGACTCCAACGGGGAGTCCGCGATCTACCCGACGCCGGTCGTCGGTATGGTCGGCGTGATCGACGACTACCAGAGGCGCCTGGGCGCCGCTCTGCGCGCCGAGGGAGACTTCGTCCTCCTCATCGGCTCGAGCCACAACGACCTCGGCGGCAGCGAGTACCTGAAGGTCGAGCACGGCCACGTCGCGGGCAGGCCGCCGGCCCTGGACCTGACGCGCGAGAAGGCGGTCAACCGCCTGATCCTGAGCGCTGCCCAGAGCGGATACATGCACTCGGCGCACGACTGCGCCGACGGCGGAATGCTCATCGCGCTGGCGGAATGCTGCCTGTTGGGTGGGATCGGGGTGCGCTGCCCGGCGATCAGGCCGGAGCCTCCGCTGCGTCTCGACGCCGCGTTCTTCGGCGAGTCGCCGAGCCGCTACATCGTGAGCGTACCGTCGCGCGCGATGCCGGAGATGCAGTCGCTCGCGCGTCGCCACAACGTCGAGCTGTCGATGCTCGGGCTTGCGGGAGGCGGCTTCGTCGAGTTCGAGGGCCAGCTCAAGGTTTCGCTGGCGGAGCTCCGCGCGGCCTGGGAGGTGATGGTCACCTAGATGTGCGGAGTGTTCGGCATCTGCGCCAAGCAGGGAGTCGACGTTGCCAACCTGACGTACTTCGGCATCTTCGCGCTCCAGCACCGCGGCCAGGAGTCGGCCGGGATCGCCGTCTCCGACGGCGCGGCCGTCCGCGTCCACCGCGACATGGGATTGGTCGCGCAGGTCTTCTCCCCGGCCACCATCAAAGAGCTCGGCGAGGGCTCGACAATCGCCCTCGGCCACACGCGTTACTCGACGACCGGCTCCAGCCGCGCGGAGAACGCGCACCCGGTGCCGTTCCACCACCCGACGCTCGGGCCGGGGGCCATCGCCCACAACGGCAACCTGCTCAACGCCGAGTCTCTGCGCGCGCAGCTCGCGGAGCGGGGCGTGATATTCGAGACGGCGCTGGACACCGAGGTCATGGCGCGGCTGATCGAGAGCACGCACGGCAAGAGCTGGGAGGACGTCATCCGGCGCACGTTCGCGCGCATCGTTGGCGCGTACTCGTGCGGCATCATCACTCCCAACCAGCTGATCGCGCTGCGCGACCCGTACGGCTTCCGGCCGCTGTGCATCGGCTACATCCCGCTCGCGGGCCAGCCCGCGCACGTGGTCGCATCCGAGACGTGCGCCCTCGACACCGTGCGTGCGACGTTCGTGCGCGAGGTCCAGCCGGGCGAGATGGTGGTCATGGACGAGCACGGCGTGCACAGCGTCGGCTTCCAGGCGTCGAGCAAGCATGCGATGTGCATCTTCGAGTTCATCTACTTCGCTCGCCCCGACTCGATCCTCAAGAACTGCGAGCTCGAGGACGCGCGCATCCGCATGGGCCACGAGCTGGCCAAGGAAGCTCCGGTCGAGGCGGACATGGTCGTCGCGTTCCCCGACTCGGGCACGCCGGCGGCGATCGGCTACGCGGAGGCCTCAGGCATCCCCTTCCGCGAGGCTTTGATGAAGAGTCGCTACATCAACCGCACGTTCATCCAGCCGGACCAATCGCTGCGCGAGGCCGGGGTGATGCTCAAGCTCAACCCGCTGCCGCGGTCGATCAAAGGCAAGCGGTTGATCGCAGTCGACGACTCGATCGTCCGCGGCACCACGACCAGTCGCACCATCGAGCGGCTCCGTGCCGCGGGCGCGAAGGAGATCCACATGCGGATCTCGAGCCCGCCGATGCGCTACCCGTGCTTCATGGGCGTGGACATCGGATCGACCAAGGAGCTGATCGCGTCGGGGCGTTCGGTGGACGAGGTCCGGCAGCGGATCGGCGCCGACTCGCTGCACTATCTGTCGATCCCCGGGTTGGTCACGGCCATCGGCCGCGGTACGGCGCAGGAGTTCTGCCGGGCGTGCTTCGACGGCTCCTACCCGGTGCCGGTGCCGCAGCAGCTCGAGATGGACAAGATGCAGTTCGAAACGTCGCCGCCACCTCAGCTCGCCAAGGTGTGAGCCAGGAGGGCCTGTCGTACGCCGCGGCCGGCGTCGACATCGAGGCTTACGAGCGCGCGCTCGAGCGGGTCAAGCCGCTGATCGCCGCCACCCACGGCAAGGAGGTGGTTGCGGGCGTGGGTCCGTTCGCCGGCCTCTTCGCGCTGCCGGGGGGCGGTCAGCTTGCAGCCAGCGCAGACGGCGTGGGCACCAAGATCAAGGTCGCGATCGCCGCGGCCAGGCACCGAGGGATCGGTATCGACATCGTCAACCACTGCGTCAACGACATCGCCTGCCTGGGGGCGCGGCCGTTGTTCTTCCTCGACTACTTCGCCACCGGCAAGCTCGACCCCAACGTCTTCACCCAGCTCGTCGACGGCATGTCCGAGGCGTGCAGGGACGCGAGCTGCGCGTTGCTCGGGGGCGAGACGGCGGAGATGCCCGGCGTCTACGCCCTCGGCGACTACGACCTGGCGGGGTTCATCGTCGGCCTGGTCGACGAGAAGGCGCGCCGGGAGCCGATCGTCGCTGGCGACCTGCTGATCGGCCTTCCGTCGAGTGGGCTGCACACCAACGGCTACTCGCTGGCACGCAAGGTCTTCGAGGGCGCGCCGCTCGATGACGCGCTCGCCGGCGAGCTGCTCGCGCCGCACACGTCCTACCTTCGCGACCTGCAGAACATCCGATGGAAAGGAGCCGCCCACATCACCGGTGGCGGCATCCTGGGCAACCTACCCCGCTGCCTGCCCGAGGGACTTGGCGCGCGATTGCGCAGGCGTGCGTGGCACGAGCCGCCGATCTTCGGGAAGATCCGCAGGCGCGGCCGCCTCTCTGACGACGAGATGTGGGGAACCTTCAACATGGGCCTGGGCATGATCCTCGTGGTCGGCCAGGAGCACCTGCCGCAGGACGCGACCGTCGTCGGCGAGGTAGTAGCAGCGCGCGGTCCAGAACGGGTGACGATCAGCTGAGGCTGGGGGTTTGCGTCTCCGGCGAGGGGACGAACCTCCACAACCTCGTGCGCCTCGGCTTTGACGTCGTGGCTGTGGCGACCAACCGTCCGTCCAGCGGCGGAGCAACATTTGCCCGCGAGCGCGGGATCCCGCTCGCCGAGCTGAGTCAGAGGTCGTTCGCGTCGGCCGAGGAGCGCGACGTGGCCATGCGCGATTTCCTTCTGGGGCACGGAGTCGAGCTCGTGGTCGACGCCGGCTACGACCGCATCCACACTCAGCCATTCCTCGAGGCGTTCGCCGACCGGATCATCAACGTCCACCCCTCGCTCCTGCCCGAGTTCGCGGGCGGGATGGACGCCGTCGAGCAGGCCCTGGCGAGCGGCACCCGGCGCACTGGCGCGACCGTGCACGTCGTGACTGCCGAGCTCGACGCCGGGCCGATCCTCGTCCAGGAGGCCGTCCCGATCCTCGAAGGCGATACGGTGGAGACTCTGCGCCAGCGGGTGCACGAGGCCGAGTACCGGATCCTGCCCCAGGGGATCAGGTTGATGGAGGCGCGACTTGCCGGCAGCTCTACTGTCCGTTAGCGACAAGACCGGTCTCGCGGCCTTTGCGCGCGGGCTGAAGCGCCTCGGCTACGAGCTGTTCGCCACGGGGAGCACCCTCCAGGTGATCCAGGCAGCGGCGCTCGACGTGCGGCCGGTGAGCGACCTGACCGGCTTCCCCGAGATGATGGACGGCCGGATCAAGACCCTCCACCCCGGCGTCCACGCCGGCATCCTCGCCCGCCGCGACCGGCCCGAGCACCTGGCCGCGCTCGCCGACCACGGCCTGCGTGAGATCGACCTTGTGTGCGTGAACCTCTACCCCTTCGTCGACACGGTGCTGCGGCCCGACGTGACGTTCGAGCAGGCGGTGGAGCAGATCGACATCGGGGGGCCGGCGATGATCCGCGCCGCGGCCAAGAACCATCAGTCGGTCGTGGTGGTCGTGCGCCCGCAGCGTTACTCGGAGGTGCTGGCGGCCCTCAACGAGAGGACGCTTGACGACCAGGCGCGCCGTCGCCTGGCGGCCGAGGCGTACGCGCACACGTCCGCGTACGACGCTTGGATCGCCGCCTACCTGCGGCGTGAGGGCGGAAATGGGTTTCCCTCCGAGATCACCATCACGGGACTGCTGGCGCAGCCCCTGAAGTACGGTGAGAACGAGCACCAGAAGGCCGCGTTCTACCGGCTCGGGCCGGACCCGGGAGGGCTCGGCGGCGCGGAGCAGGTGCAGGGCGGCCCGCCGGGGTTCAACAACATCCAGGATGCGTCCGCGGCCCTGCAGCTCGTGATGGACTTCGACCAGCCGGCATGCGCCATCGTCAAGCACATGAACCCGTGCGGGCTGGCTGTGGCGGATGAGCTTGCTACGGCGTATCGCAAGGCTTACGAGGCGGACAAGGTGTCAGCCTTCGGCGGCGTCGTCGCCGTCAATCGGCCGCTCGACCGCGCCACCACGGAGCTGATCGTGCAGATCGTCACCCACGTCGTGATCGCGCCGGAGGTGATGGACGAGGCGCGCGACGTGCTCGCGCGGCGCAAGACCATGGTGGTGCTCGCCGCCGAGCCGGCGCGCGAGGGATTGTTCGACTACGACGTGCGGTCCGTCCCGGGCGGGCTTCTCGTCCAGGATTGGGACCGTGCGCGCTTCGACCGCGCGTCGTGCAAGACGGTCACGCGTCGCGAGCCGACCGAAGAAGAGTGGGCTCAGCTCCGCCTCGCCTGGACCGCGGTCAAGCACGTCAAGTCCAATGCGATCGTCCTTTTCCGGGATGGGGCTGCCGTCGGTGTCGGCGCCGGGCAGATGTCACGCGTCGAGGCGGTGCAGCTCGCGGTGAACCGGGCGGGCGGTCGAGCCAGGGGCGCGGTGCTGGCCTCGGATGCCTTCTTTCCGTTTCCGGACGGCCTGGAGCTGGGCGTCCGCGCCGGCGTCACGGCGGTGGTTCAGCCAGGTGGCTCGATGAGGGACGCCGACGTGGTCGCCGCCGCCGATGCGGCCGGCATCGCCATGGTCGTCACCGGCGTCCGCCACTTCAAGCACTGAGGCATGTCGCGCCGATTCGGTGAGGAGGGCCGCGAGCTTTCCTACGGCACCTACCTGAAAGTGCCGGAGCTGCTGTCCCTCCAGCGGGGCCTCAGCCAGGAGCACGACGAGCTTCTCTTCATCGTCGCCCACCAGGTCTACGAGCTGTGGTTCAAGGTCATCCTCTTCGAGCTCGAGGCGGCGCGCGATCGGATCGCCGCCGACGACGTCTTCTTCGCCCGCCACCACCTGCGCCGGGTAAACGTCATCGAGAGGCTCCTGGTCGAGCAGATCGAGGTCCTGGAGACCATGTCGCCCCAGGACTTCCTCGCCTTTCGCTCCAAGCTCGCGCCCGCCAGCGGATTTCAGTCGGTGCAGTTCCGGGAGATCGAGTTTCTGTCGGGGCTGAAGGAGCCGAAGTACATCGCCCGCCTCGAGGTGAGCGACGAGGAGATGGGCCGCCTGCGCAAGCGCCTGGAGGAGCCGTCGGTAGACGACGCGTTCCAGGCGCTCGTCAAGCGTCGGGGATCGCCCTCGCTGCTCGAGATCTTCCGCGACCGCGAGCGCTACGGCGATCTCTTCGACCTGTGCGAGGCGCTCCTCGACCATGACGAGGCTTTCGCCCACTGGCGCGCGCGGCACGTGCTGATGGTCGAGCGCCAGATCGGGAGCAAGACCGGCACCGGGGGCAGCTCAGGGGCGCAGTACCTGCGGGGGACGCTGGGCAAGCGGTTCTTCCCTGAGCTTTGGGACGTGCGTTCGCAGCTGTGAGTCGAGATCCGTCGAGGCCTTTCTCGGACGAGCCTCTATTTCCTGGCGAGCGGCCCGAGCACCACATGAAGAAGAC
>Ga0209376_1000538_pt1 | contig 41235 bp, 39 predicted proteins | sample GraSoiAngelo_134_FD_185891 | JGI IMG/M metagenome (GOLD analysis project Ga0209376, IMG submission 185891) | Grasslands soil microbial communities from the Angelo Coastal Reserve, California, USA - 14_0929_05_30cm (SPAdes) (version 2) | ecosystem: Environmental > Terrestrial > Soil > Grasslands ...
GAGACCCCCTCCGACGAAAGATAACTTGCGATCGCGGCGTCGTACTCGGCCGTACGCCGGAACGCCTCCTGAGCGAGGCGAGCGCGCGTGGCCTCGGAGAGCGCCCCGCCGTTGGCGCGGAGCTCGGCGAGCACGCGCGGGTACTGGGACGGGTCGGTCACGACGCCTACGCTCGCGTGGTTCTTCGCCGCGGCGCGGACCATCGCGGGACCGCCGACATCGATCTGCTCGAGCGCCTCGGCGAGCGTGACGCTGGACCGCGCCACCGTCGCCTCGAACGGGTAGAGGGCGACGACGACGAGGTCGATGGGCAGGATCCCGTGCTTCTCGAGCGCGTCCACGTCGGCGGCAGCGTCCCGCCGCGCCAGGATGCCCCCATGGATCTTCGGGTGGAGCGTCTTGACGCGGCCGTCGAGCATCTCGGGGAAGCCGGTGACGTCGGAAACGTCACGGACGGGGACCCCGGATTTCCGTAGCAGCGTCGCGGTGCCGCCGGTCGAGAGAATCTCGATACCGAGCGCGGCGAGCGAGCGGGCGAACTCGACCACGCCGGTCTTGTCGTGGACCGAGACGAGCGCGCGGCGGACTTTCATCGAATGAGCACCTTGCGCCCCGCGATCGTGAGCCGCCCTTCGGCGAAGAGGCGGATGGCGTCGGGATACAGGCGGTGCTCCTCCAGAAGGATGCGGGCGGACAAGGTTTCTTCCGTGTCGTCGGGGTGCACGGGCACGCTCGCCTGTAGAATTATCGGCCCGGTGTCCACGCCGTCGTCGACGAAGTGCACGGTGGCGCCGGCGACCCTGACGCCGTGCTCGAGCGCCTGGCGCTGGGCGGCAAGGCCGGGGAACGCGGGCAGGAGCGAGGGGTGGACGTTCATGATGCGTCCGGCGTACGCGCGGACGAGGCCGGGCGTCAGGATCCGCATGAAGCCCGCGAGGCACACGAGACCGACCCGGTGCTCGTCGAGCAGACGCCGGAGCGCCTCGTCGTACGCGGCTCGGTCGCCGAAGTCCTTCGGGTTCAGCCAGATCGCGGGCACGCGGTGCTGCCGCGCGTGCTCGAGCGCCGGCGCCCGCTCCCGGTCGGCCACGACGACCACGACGCGCGCGGGAAAGTCGGGACGCGCGCACGCCTCGAGAATGGCCTGGAGGTTCGAGCCGCGGCCCGAGGCGAGGACGCCGAGGCCGAGCGGCGTCGCCCCGGACGTCACGCCACGACCTCCACGCCGCGCTCGCCCGCCACGACCTCGCCGAGCCGCAGGACGCTCTCGCCGGCGTCGCGCAGGACACCTGTCGCGAGGTCGGCGTCCTTGGGCGGCAGGACAATCACGTAGCCGATCCCCATGTTGAACACGCGGAACATCTCGGCCTCGGCGACCTGGCCCGCGCGCTGGAGCGTCGCGAAGACCGGCGGAGGCGTCCACGCCGTGCGCGAGATCCGCGCGCGGCACCCGTCAGGCAGCACGCGCGGGAGGTTCCCCGGGAGGCCGCCACCCGTGACGTGCGCCATCGCGTGCACCTCCGCGCGCTCCAGCAGCGCCAGCACCGGCTTGGCATAGATCCGGGTCGGCGTGAGCAGCTCGTCGGCGACCGTCCGACCGGTTCCCGGCAGGAGCGCGTCCACCCCGAGCTTCATCATGTCGAAGACGATCCGGCGCACGAGCGTGTAGCCGTTCGAGTGGAGCCCGGACGAGGCGAGGCCGAGCACGACGTCGCCCGGGCGGACCCGAGAGCCGTCCACGATCCGCGAGCGCTCGACGATGCCGACGGCGAATCCCGCCAGGTCGTACTCACCGGGGGCGTACAGGTCGGGGAGCTCCGCGGTCTCGCCGCCGACGAGGGCGCAGCCCGCGAGCCGGCAGCCGGCGACGATGCCCTTCACGATCGTCTCGACGCGCGCCGGGTCAAGACGCGCGGTGCCGATGTAGTCGAGGAAATAGAGGGGCTCGGCGCCGTGGACGAGGACGTCGTTGACGCCCATGGCGACGAGATCGATGCCGACCGTGTCGTGGCGGTTGGCGAGGAACGCGACCTTGAGCTTGCTGCCGACGCCGTCGGTGGAGGAGACCATGACCGGCTCGTGGTAGCGCGAGGGCACGCTCACGAAGGCAGCGAAGCCGCCCACGCCCGCGAGGACCTCGGGACGCGCGCTGGCGCGCGCGAGGGGCGCGATGCGGCGGACCGCGTCCTCGCCGGCGTCGATGTCGACGCCGGTCGCGCGGTAGCTCAGAGGCTTCATCGAGTCGCCGGGGCCGTCCGTCAGCCGTCGAAGAGGCGGAGCTGGTCCGTCGCTTCCGGCTCCATCCCCACGCGGTAGTCGCCCGTGAAGCACGCGTGGCAGAAGTGGCTCGGGTCGGCGCCGGTCGCCTTCAGCATGCCCTCGAGCGAGAGATACCCCAGCGAGTCGGCGGCGAGATAGCGGCGGATCTCCTCGGGCACGTGGCTCGAGGCGATCAGCTCCTTCCGCGTCGGGGTGTCGATCCCGTAGTAGCACGGCCACTGGATCGGCGGGGACGAGATGCGCACGTGGACCTCGCGCGCCCCGGAGCCCCGGATCATCTTCACGATCTTCCGGCTCGTCGTGCCCCTGACGATCGAGTCGTCGACGACGACGACCCGCTTCCCCTCGAGCATCTCGCGCATCGGGTTCAGCTTCACCTTCACGCCGAAGTGGCGGATGCCTTGCTTGGGCTCGATGAACGTGCGGCCCACGTAGTGGTTGCGGATGAGCCCCAGCTCGTACGGCGTGCCCGACTCCTCGGAGTATCCGAGCGCGGCGCTCGTCCCCGAGTCCGGCACCGGGATGACGATGTCCGCCTCGGCGGGGTGCTCGCGCGCGAGCTGGCGGCCCAGCGCCTTTCGCACGGTGTGCACGTTCCGCCCCCAGAGGATCGAGTCGGGCCGTGCGAAGTACACGTATTCGAAGACGCACTGCAAGCGCTCGGCGGGCGGGAAGGGGCGGATCGTGTGGAGGCCCGCGTCCGAGACGACCGCGATCTCACCGGGCGCGACGTCGCGCTCCCCCCGGGCCTCCAGCAGGTCGAGCGCGCACGTCTCCGAGGCAACGACCCAGGCCTCGCCGAGGCGGCCGAGCGTGAGCGGGCGGAAGCCGTACGGGTCGCGGATCGCGTACATCGTGCCGGGCGTGAGGATCAGGAGCGAGTAGGCGCCTTTCACCTGGCCTAGCGCGTGGACGATCTGGTCCTCGAGCGGGCCCGCCGGTGCCCGGGCGAGAAGATGGAGGATCACCTCGGTGTCCGAGTTCGACTGAAAGATCGCGCCGTCGCGCTCCATGTCCCGGCGGAGCGTCTCGGCGTTGGTGAGGTTGCCGTTGTGGGCGATCGCGATCGGCCCGCGCGCGGTGTTGGCCGTGATCGGCTGGGCGTTCCTGAGATTGGAGCTTCCGGCCGTGGAGTACCGGACGTGGCCGATGGCGCGGTGGCCCGGCAGGCGGCGCAGGCGCTCGGGCCCGAACACGTCGGCCACCCAGCCCATCGCCTTCTCGGTATGGAAGTTGATGCCGTCGGTGGCCGCGATGCCCGCGGACTCCTGGCCGCGATGCTGGAGCGCGTAGAGTCCGAGGTACGCGACGTTGCTGGCCTCCGGATGGTTCCAGATGCCGAACAACCCGCACTCGTCGTGGAACCGGTCGTCCTCACGCCATGTGGCGCTCAAATCCGCTCCTCCACGCGCGTTCGATCCGGTCCAGCGCGACATCCACGATCGTCTTGGCTCCGAGCCGGAGCGCGAGCCGGTCGCCCCCGGTGGTCCCGATCCACCGCCACGGGATGGCCGACTCCGCCATCAGAGCCTCGAACTCGCGCACCCGCGCCGGCTCCACTGTGACTACCGCGCGCGACGGTCCCTCGCCGAACAGCACCTGGTCGGCACGCCCGGCCGCGTCGAGCGCGGCCTCGCAGCCAACCGGCTCGCGGCCTGACACGCAACCCTCGGCCAGCGCCACGGCCAGCCCGCCTTCGGAGCAGTCGTGAGCCGCCGTCACCAACCCCGCGCTCACTACCGCGCGAACCGCCGCCTGGACCTTCCGTTCCAGCTCGAGATCGAGAGGCGCGAGCCTGCCGGCCAGCCGCCGGTGGGCCCCCCAGAGATACTCGCTGCCCCCCAGGCTCACGCGCTCCGGCCCGAGCAGGGCGACACGGTGACCCGCGCCCTTGAACCACTGGGTCGCCCGCCGCCCCGCGTCCTCCAGGACGCCGACCACCCCAATGATCGGTGTCGGCAGGATCGCCTGGCCGCTGGTCTCATTGTAGAAGGAAACGTTGCCGCCCACTACCGGGATCTCGAGGGCGCGGCACGCCTCGGCGATGCCGTCGATCGCCTGGGCGAACTGCCAGAGAATCTCCGGCCGCTCGGGCGAGCCGAAGTTCATGCAATCGGTCACCCCGACGGGCGTGGCGCCCGAGCAGGAGACGTTGCGCGCCGCCTCGCAGACCGCCATGGCGGCGCCCCACCGCGGGTCCAGGACGACGTGGCGCCCGTTGCCGTCGGTGGAGACCGCGAGCGCCCGCGGCGTGCCCTTCACGCGGAGCACCGCCGCATCGGAGCCGGGCAGGACGAGCGTGTTGATCCCGACCTGCTGGTCGTACTGGCGGAAGACCCAGTCCTTGGACGCAATGCCCGGCGACGCGCAGAGGGCCAGCAGCGCCTCGCCGTAGTCGGCGGGCTCGGGCAGCGCGAGCGGGTCGAAGGCGAGCCGGTCCGCGAGCCACGCGGGCGGCGCGGTCGGCTTCGTGTACCTCGGCGCCTCGGCGAGGAGGTTCACCGGGACGTGGGCGACGACCCGACCGTGAAGCCGCACGGTCAGCGTGCCGGCGGCGGTGACCCGCCCGATCTCCACCGCATCGAGCTCCCACTTGGCGAAGATCCGCCGGACCTCCTCCTCGCGTCCCCGGACGGCGACCAGGAGCATGCGCTCCTGCGACTCGGAGAGGAGGATCTCGTACGGCGTCATCGCGACCTCGCGCTGCGGCACCCGCGCCAGCTCGACATCCATCCCGGTGCCCGCGCGTGCCGGCATCTCGGAGGTGCAGCACGCGAGGCCGGCGGCGCCCATATCCTGGATTCCGACGACGGCGCCGGTCTTCATCGCTTCCAGGCACGCCTCGAGCAGCACCTTCTCGGTGAACGGGTCGCCCACCTGCACCGTCGGCCGCCGCTCCGAGGCCGAGTCGTCGAAGGTCGCCGACGCCATCGTCGCTCCGTGGATCCCGTCACGGCCGGTCTTGTTGCCGACGTAGAAGACCGGGTTGCCGACGCCCTCGGCGCGCGCCCGGAAGATCTGGTCGGCGCGCACGAGCCCGACGCACATGACGTTGACCAGCGGGTTACCGGCGTACTCCGGCGCGAAGGCGACCTCGCCGCCGACCGTGGGGCAGCCGAAGCAGTTGCCGTACCAGCTGATGCCCGACACGACGCCCTCGACGAGGCGGCGCGTCTTCGAGTCGTCGAACTCACCGAACCTGAGCGAGTCGAGGAGGGCGATGGGGCGGGCACCCATCGTGAAGATGTCCCTCAGGATCCCGCCGACACCGGTGGCGGCGCCCTGGAACGGCTCGATGAACGATGGGTGGTTGTGGCTCTCGATCTTGAAGACGACGGCCCAGCCGTCGCCGATGTCGATCGCCCCCGCGTTCTCGCCGGGCCCCTGGAGCACGCGCGGCCCCTCGGTGGGGAGCCGGGAGAGGTACACGCGCGAGTGCTTGTAGGCACAGTGCTCCGACCAGAGGGCCGCGAAGAGTCCCAGCTCGGCGTAGGTTGGCTCGCGGCCGAGGCGGCTCGTGATCCGGTCGTACTCTTCGGCGGTGAGGCCCGAGTCCCTCGCGAGGTCGAGCGTGACCTTCGGTGGAGCCCCCGTCAACCCCGGCTACCGCTTGAGGAAGCTGCCATCCTCGACGAGGCTTCCGAGCAGGGACTGGAACAGCAGGAGCCCGTCCGTGCTGCCCATCGCCGCCTCCGCCGCCCGCTCGGGGTGCGGCATGAGCCCGAGCACAGTGCCCTCCGGGTTCACGATGCCGGCGACGTTCTCGACGGACCCGTTGGGATTTGCGGCCCTGGTCACCCGTCCGTCCGCGTCGGCGTAGCGGAAGACGACCTGGCTACGATCCCTGAGCGTCCGGAGCGTCTCAGGATCCGCGTGGTACTTGCCCTCGCCATGGGAGATCGGCATGGTTAGCACCTGTCCCAGCCGGAGCCCGCGCGTAAAGGGCGTTTCGACGCTCTCCACCACGAGGTGCGTGGACTGGCAGCGGTACTGCAGGCACTCGTTGCGCATCAGCGCGCCGGGCAGGAACCCCGCCTCGCACAGGATCTGGAAGCCGTTGCAGGAACCCAGGACGCACCCGCCGCGGGCGACGAGGTCTCGCAGCGCTTCGACGACTGGTGAGCGTCCCGCGATTGCCCCGGCGCGCAGGTAGTCGCCGTAGGAGAAGCCGCCCGGCAGGACGACGCAGTCGAGGTCGTCGAGGTCGCGGTCCCGGTGCCAGACGTACTTCACCGGCTGGTGGAGCACTTCGGAGATCACATAGTGGAAGTCGCAGTCGCTCCACGTGCCCGGGAAGACGACTACGCCGAAACGCATGGCACGATCATCTTACCGGACCGCACGACGAGGAGCAAGGTCGTCGGCCATCTCGATCGTGTACTCCTCGAGGACGGGGTTCGCGAGAAGCTGCCGGCACATCTCGCCGACCCGCGCTCGGGCGACCTCCGGCGTCGCCGCGTCGAGCTCCACGTCGATCACCTTGCCAACGCGGAGGTCGGCGACCTCTGCGAACGCGAGGCCGGCGAGCGCGCGCTTGACCGCGGCGCCCTGGACATCGAGGATACCGGGCTTGAGACGGACGAGCACCCGGACCTTCACTGTAGCGATGTCCGCGAGCCCGGCGCCGTAGGATCGACGAGGCGGCGGTAGACCTCCTGGTACGCCTCTTCCACGCCGCCCAGGTCACGACGGAACCGGTCCTTGTCGAGCTTCTCCCGTGTCTTCCGGTCCCAGAGGCGGCACGTGTCGGGCGAGATCTCGTCGCCGAGGTAGCGCCGGCCGCCGGCCCGGCCGAACTCGAGCTTGAAGTCCACCAGGAGGAGCCCGCGCCTCAGCAGGTGGGGCCGGAGGACGCGGTTGATCCTCAACGCCATACGCCTGATCCACGCGAGCTCCGCCGGGGTGGCCAGCTTCATCATCCGCACGTGGTCGTCGTTGATCATCGGGTCGCCAAGCGGATCGGACTTGTAGTAGAGCTCGACGATCGGCTGCCCGATCGGTGTGCCCTCCTCGAGTCCGGTGCGCTTGGCCAGGCTGCCCGCGACCACGTTGCGCACGATCGTCTCGATCTTGATGATGTCGAGCCTGCGGCAGAGCATCTCGCGGTCGGAGAGCGTCCCGAGGTAGTGCGTCGGCACCTTCGCGCGCTCGAGCCGCGCGAACATCGCTGCCGACATCCGGTTGTTGACGACACCCTTGCCGACGATCGTGCCGCGCTTGAGCGCGTTGAAGGCCGTGGCGTCGTCCTTGAAGTACTGGACGATCAGTCCCGGGTGGTCCGTGGCGTAGACGATCTTGGCCTTGCCCTCGTAGAGCTTCTCGCGCGTCTCGACGTTCACCGGCGCCCTCCGCGTGCTCATTGAATCAGCCCGACCCGCCGGAAGATGGCGTCCACGTTCCGGAGGTACCACGCCGGGTCGAAGCAGGCCTTCAGCTCGTCGCTCCCGATCCGTTCCGTCACCGCCGGGTCGGCCGCGAGCAGCTCGAAGAACGGCCGCCGCTCCCTCCAGGCGCGCATCGCGTGACGCTGGACGATCTCGTACGCGACCTGGCGGGCGAGCCCCGTCTCCGTGAGCTTCAGCAGCACCCGCTGCGAGTAGACGAGCCCGTGGCTCAGCTCGAGGTTCTCGGCCATCCGTGCCGGGTCCACCTCGAGCCCCTCGACGATGAACGTCGCGAGGGAGAGCAGATAGTCCAGCAGGATCGTCGAGTCCGGCAGGACCACGCGCTCGACCGACGAGTGGCTGATGTCGCGCTCGTGCCACAGCGCGACGTTCTCCAGGGCGGCCAGCGCGTTGGTCCGGAGGAGCCGGGCCAGCCCGCAGATCCGCTCCGCCAGCTCCGGGTTTCGCTTGTGCGGCATCGCGCTCGAGCCCTTCTGCCCCTCGCCGAACGGCTCCTGCGCCTCGAGGATCTCGGTGCGCTGGAGCCCCCGCACCTCGAGCGCGATCGTCTCGAGCGACGCGGCGGCCACGGCGAGCATCGCGCAGAACTCGGCGTGGCGATCCCGCTGGACGATCTGCGTGGAGACGAGCGCGGCCTCGAGCCCGAGCTCCCGGCACACCTCCGCCTCGAGCTCGGGCTCGCCGTGGGCGAAGGTGCCCACGGCTCCCGACAGCTTGCCGACCGCGACCACCTGCCGCGCGCGACGTAGGCGCTCGAGGTTCCGCTGCGCCTCCGTGTACCAGACCGCCGCCTTCAGCCCGAAGCTCGTCGGCTCCGCGTGGACGCCGTGGGTCCGGCCGACGGTCAGCGTGTCCTTGTGGCGCAGAGCCAGCGCTCGAAGCGCGTCCCGCAGGCGCGCCTGTCCCGCGAGGAGCAGGTCCGCGGCGTCGCGAAGCTGGAGCGCCAGGGCCGTGTCCCAGACGTCGCTCGTGGTGAGGCCGATATGGACGAAGCGGGAGTCGGGCCCGAGCTGCTCCTCGAGGCTCGTGAGGAGCGCGATCATCTCGTGCTTGACGCGCTCCTGGATGGCGAGGATCCGCGCGATGTCCACGCGCGCCGTCCGGCGAATCCGCGCCATCGCGTCGGGAGGAATGCGACCGCGGCGGGTGTAGGCGTCGCACACGGCGAGCTCCACCCGGAGCCACGCCCCGTACTTGGACTCCTCGCTCCAGAGGCGTCCCATCTCGGGGCGGGTGTAACGCTCGATCACGCCCTCACCTTAGAGCAAAAATCCCCGGAGCGAAAGTCTCTGCGCCCGAGAAGGGCTGACTGCCGAAGCGATCGAGCCGCACGCTCGATCGAGACGCGGATGGGGGGGGTGGGGGGCCATCTCGGGGCCCCCCAAGATCAATGGTGCAGGAGCTCGCGCGGGAGGTTCCGGCGATCGAGGGGCCCCAGCGTGGTCAGGACGAGGCGGTCCTCGTCGAGGAGCTCGGTGACGAGCGCCTGCACCTCCTCGTGGCGGACGGCATCGATCGCCGCAAGCATGGCGTCGATCGTGAGGAACGAGCCGAGGTGCATCTCGTGCTTGGCGAGGCGGTTCATCCGGCTCGAGGTGGACTCGAGCGACAGCATCAGGCTACCCTTGAGGTGATCCTTGGACCGCGCGAGCTCCTCCGCCATCACCCCGCTCTTCTTCAGCTCGCGGATCTCCTTGAGGATCGACTTGAGGACCTTCGAGAAGTTCGGCGCGTCGGTCGCGGCGTAGATGTAGAGCGTCCCCGTGTCGGCGTACGCCTGGACGCCCGAATGGATCGCGTACACGAGCCCCTGGCGCTCCCGCACCTCCTGGAAGAGGCGCGAGGACATGCTGCCGCCGATCACGTCGTTCAGGACGAACAGGGCGTAGCGCTCGGGCGCGGAGTGGTGCAGGCCCGGGAAGCCCATGATGACGTGGACCTGCTCGAGCGGCTTGTGGACGATGTTGACCCCGGACTTCATGACCGGCGGCGTATCCGTGCGCCGCGTGGAGGCGCGGGCGAAGCCGTCGAAGCCCCTGTCGAAGAGGTTCACGACCCGGTCGTGGGTGACGTTGCCCGCGACCGCGATCATGATCCGCGGCGGCACGTACTCCTCGCCGAAGTGGGAGAGCACCGCGTTGCGGTCGTAGCCGCTCACCGCCTCGCGCGTGCCGAGGATCGGGCGCCCGAGGGGGTGGCCCTCCCAGAGCTGCCCGGCGAAGAGGTCGTGGATCAGGTCGTCGGGCGTGTCCTCCACCATCTTGATCTCCTGGAGCACGACCGACTTCTCGCGCTCGAGCTCCTCGGCGTCGAAGACCGGGTGGAGGAGGATGTCGGTCAGGAGATCGACCGCGAGCGGCAGGTGCTCGTCGAGCACCTGGACGTAGAAGCAGGTGTGCTCCTTGGTGGTGAAGGCATCCATCTGGCCGCCGACCGAGTCCATCGTGCGCGCGATGGCCTCGGCGGTGCGCGTCTGGGTCCCCTTGAAAACCAGGTGCTCGATGAGGTGGGACATGCCGGCGCGGCCCTCGGGCTCGTGCCGGGAGCCGGTCTCGACCCACACCCCGACCGCGACGGACCGGACGTGCTCCATCCGTTCCGTGACGACACGGATGCCGCTCGGAGGGACGCTCTTCCGGTATCCTTCGCTCACGGGGACCGCCTTTTCAGGCGCGCGGAGGATTCGCCGCCTGTGGGTTCTTGAGCTTTTCCTTGTCGGCGAGCGCCGGCTGCTCGCGCAGCGCCATCTTGCGGGAGAGCCGCATCTTGCCGTTGCCGTCGATCTCGATGACCTTGACGAGGACCTCGTCACCCTCGGTCAGCACGTCCTGGACCGAGCGAATCCGGTTCTCGGCGATCTGCGAGATGTGCAGGAGCCCCTCGGTGTTGGGGATGACCTCCACGAACGCGCCGAACTCGACGATCTTCTTGACCTTACCGAGGTAGATCCGGTCGAGCTCGACCTCGCGGCAGATGTCCTGGATTATCGCGATCGCCCTCTGGACCGACGCCTGGTCCGACGAGAACACGGTGACCCGGCCGTCGTCCTCGATGTCGATCTTGGTGCCCGTCTGCTCCTGGATCCCCCGCACGACCTTGCCGCCGGGGCCGATGATCTCGCGGATCTTCTCCTGACGGATCTTGATCGTGACGAACCGGGGCGCATAGGGGCTGAGCTCGGGCCGCGGCTTCTCGATCGCCTCGCGCATCTTGGCGAGCACGGTCTGGCGGGCCTCGCGCGCCTGACGGAGCGCCGCACGCATGACCTCGAGTGAGACGCCGGCGATCTTGATGTCCATCTGGAGCGCCGTGATCCCCTTCTCCGTTCCGGCGACCTTGAAGTCCATATCGCCGTAGTGGTCCTCGCTGCCCAGGATGTCGGTCAGGATCCCGAATTTGTCGCCTTCCTTGACGAGCCCCATCGCGATGCCGGCGACGTGGGACTTGATCGGCACGCCCGCGTCCATGAGCGCGAGCGACGCGCCGCACACCGTCGCCATCGAGGAGGACCCGTTGGACTCGAGGATGTCCGACACGACGCGGATCGTGTACGGGAAGTCCGCCTCCGCCGGAAGCACCGCCTCGACGGCACGTTCGGCGAGGGCGCCGTGGCCGATGTCCCTCCGGGAGGGCCCGCCGAACCGCCGGACCTCACCCACCGAGAACGAGGGAAAGTTGTAGTGGAGCAGGAAGCGGCGCCAGGTCTCGCCCTCGAGCGTCTCGATCTTCTGCTCGTCGGACTTGGTGCCGAGCGTCGCGGACACCAGTGCCTGCGTCTCGCCGCGCGTGAAGAGCGTCGAGCCGTGGGCCCGCGGCAAGTACCCCACCTCGATCGTGATCGGCCGGATCTCGTTGAGCTTCCGGCCGTCCAGGCGGAGGCCCTTCTCGACGATCAGCCGCCGGACCTCTGCAGCCTCGATCGCCTCGAAGGCGGCGCGCGCGTGATCGCGCTTCGACTCGTCCAGGGCGAGCGCCGCCCAGACCTCGTCGAACACGCGGCTGACCGCCCCCGCCCGTTCCTGCTTCTCGGGCGTCGCGAGCGCAACCGCGAGCTTCGGCGCGGCGAGCGCCCGCACGCGCGCCTCGAGCTCCCGGTCCCGCCCGGCGTTCGGGTCGAGCGGCCAGCGCGGCTTTCCCGCCCGCGCGACCAGGTCTTTCTGGAGCCGGGCGAGGCGCCTGCACTCGGCGTGGCCGAAGGCGATCGCCTCGAGCATGGTCTCCTCAGGCACCTCGTTGGCGCCCGACTCGACCATCAGGACCGCCTCCTCAGTGCCGGCGATGACCAACTCGAGGCTCGACACGGCCTGCTGGGCGTTCGTCGGGTTTGCGACGAGCTTGCCGTCCACCAATCCGACCCGCAGCGCGCCTACGGGACCGTCGAACGGGACGCCCGACAGGCACAGCGCCACGGAGGCGCCGTTCATTGCCAGGATGTCGGGATCGTTCTGCTGGTCGGCGGAGATCGCGAGGCAGATGACCTGAACCTCGTTACGAAAGCCACCGGGAAAGAGTGGGCGGATCGGCCGGTCAATCAGCCGGGACGTCAGCGTCTCTTTCTTCGAGGGCGCGCCCTCCCGTCTGAAGTACCCGCCGGGAATCCGGCCACCCGCGTACATGCGCTCGCGGTACTCGACCGTGAGCGGGAAGAAGTCCTGAGCTTCCTTCCCGGTCTTGCCGGCGACGCACGTGGCGAGCACCATCGTGCCACCGTAGCGGACGACGACCGCTCCGTCAGCTTGCCTAGCAACCTTGCCGGTCTCGATGGAGAACGGCTCGCCGTTGATGTCGGTCTGTACGGTATGACTCATCTGAAAGATCGTCCTCGCGTGTCGGCCGGAATCCGGCGAACGCCGTGTCGAGCGGGCGACAGCGCCCACCCCATATTCGCTGTGTCCGAGGACCCGTGAATTGTTGCCGTCACCGGCGGATCCCGAGCTTGTCGATGAGGGCGCGATAACGCTCGGCGTCCCTGTTCTTCAGGTACTCGAGCAACCCCCGGCGCTTGCCGATCAGCATCAAGAGGCCACGCCGAGAATGGTGGTCCTTGGTGTGCTGCTTGAAGTGATCGGTGAGGCCGTTGATCCGCTCCGTCAGGAGCGCGACCTGGACCTCCGGCGACCCGGTGTCGCCCTCATGGACGCGGAACTGGTGGATCAAGCTCTTCTTCTTGTCGACGGTCAGCGGCATGGGGAGCCTCCCCCAATCGCCACGCCCCGGGGAGCCACCTCCCCCAGGACGGGTTCAAAACGCCTTTTTTTGTCCACAGATAGCGGTTAGGCTACCACGGGGATTCCGGGAAGTAAAGTTTAGGCTTCAAGAGCCCCGGCGAGCGGCGAGGACGTCGAGGGCAATCTGGCTGCGGAGGGCCTCGACGCTCGAGAACTTGCGCTCGTCCCTAAGGCGTCGGAGGAACGTGAGCCGGACCCGGCGGCCGTAAAGATCCCCCGTGAAATCGAGCAGATGGGCCTCCACCGCTAGCTCCGTCTCACCGAAGGTGGGCCGGACGCCGACGTTGATGACCGCCTGATAGTGCGCGCCCTCCACGTCAGCCTGGCAGGCGTAGACCCCAGCGGGCAGGAGGAGCGGGCGCGCCGTCCTGACGTTCGCGGTCGGAAAGCCGAGGGTTCGGCCGCGGCCCGCGCCGCGCACGACCTCGCCCTGGATGGAGTAGGCGCGCCCGAGCAGCCGCGCCGCCCTCGGGAGGTCTCCCCGCTGGAGCGCGCTCCTGATCTCCGAGGACGACACTGGAACACCGTCGACGGTCATGGGGGGGACGACGTGCGCCCTGAACCCGAGCTCGCCCGCGAGTCTCTCGAGCAGCGCGGCGTCGCCACGGGCGCCGCGGCCGAAGCGGTGGTTGAAGCCGACGACAATGTCCTGCGCCTTCAGGGTCCCCACGACCACGCGCCTGACGAAGTCCTCCGGTTCCACCACGGCGACAGCGCGGGTGAAGGGGACGACTACGGTCGTGTCGATCCCGGTCTCGGCGATCAGCTCGAGCCGCTCCTCGAGGGTGGTGATGGGGACCGGAGAGCGCTCGGGCTGGAGCACCTCGAGCGGGTGAGGATCGAACGTGCACGCGAGGGCCTGCAGGCCGGAGAGCCGCGCCTGAGCCACGGCCGTGCCGAGGATCGCACGATGGCCCAGGTGGATGCCGTCGAACGCGCCGAGCACGACGACGCTCGGGTCGGCCTCAGGCGGGTAGGACTCGAGTCCCCGGACGATCCGCATGGAGAATTCTGACGGGTTTGATCTGGCACCCGTCCGCCGCGACCGTGCCGATGCCGAGCAACCCGCCGGCGGCGTCGTGGACGCGGACGTGGGAGCCGGCCTCGCCGCGCGCCGGCGCTCGGACCTCGACCGCCTGGCCATGCACGAACGCGGCGGCCGTCCGCTCGTCGAGGGTGACACGGCGCCAGCCCGCCAGCGCGGACTCGGGCGGCTCCACGCGTGACCAGAGCACCGCCACATCGCCGTCGGTGACATCGGCCCAGGGGATCGCGTCGGCGAGACCGAAAGGGCCCACGCGGCACCTGACGAGCCGCTCGACGGCACCGCCGTAGCCGAGCGCGGCCCCGAGGTCGGCGGCGAGCACGCGCACATAGGTGCCCTTGCCGCAGACGACGCGAAGCGTAGCCCGCGGCGGGGCGACCTCGTCGACGACGATCGAACGGACGACGACCTCCCGCGGCTCGCGGTCGACCTCGATTCCCTCGCGCGCCAGCTCGTAGAGCCGCCGCCCCGCGTGGTGGACCGCCGAGTACATCGGCGGGACCTGCTTGATCCGGCCGACGAACGGCCGGCACGCCTCCTCGAGCAGGTACCGCTCCAGCCGGAAGACCGCGGTCTCCGACAGGACGCGACCGCTGACGTCGAGGGTGTCGGTCGTGAGCCCGAAGCGGACCGTCGCGACGTACTCTTTGTCCTGGTCCATGAGGTACGGCGTGAGCTTGGTCGCCTCGCCGATCAGGACGGGCAGGACGCCCGTCGCCCCGGGGTCGAGCGTGCCGGCGTGGCCGACCCGGCGGACGCGGAGTCGCCGACGAACGAGCGCGACGACGTCGAACGACGTCGCTCCCGCGCCCTTGTCGACGACGAGCACGCCGGAGCGACCGACCCTCACGCTCATCTCGCCGATCCCCCGGCCTCGGGCGCTTCGGGAGTGCCGGCGAGCGCAGCGCGGACCGCCGCGAGCACGACCCGCGTCGCCTCGGCAAGCGGCCCCGCGATCGTGCACCCCGCCGCGTTGCGATGGCCGCCGCCTCCGAACCGCGCCGCGATCCGCTGCACGTCCACGTCGCCCTTGCCCCGGAGGCTCACCTTCACCTGGCCGAGAGACTCGCGGAAGAGACACGCGACGCGGACCGTCGCCACCGAGCGCGGGTAATTGACGAGCTCTTCAGACTCGATGAACTTCTCTGGCACGGAGCCCGACGGCAGCGCGAGCCACGCGAGCCGCCCGTCGTCGCTCACCTCCACACGTGCGAGCGCCTCGCCGAGCCAGCGGAGCGCATCGGGGGCGCGGCGCTCGTAGAGCCACTCCGAGACGAACGCGGGGGCGGCCCCCGCATCGACGAGCGCCGCGGCGGTCCGGAACGTCCGCGGTGTCACGTTCGAGTAGCGAAACGAGCCCGTGTCCGTGTGGAGCGCTGTGAACAGATTGGTCGCGATCGGGGGCGTCAGCGGGGCGCCGAGCCCCACGAGCAGCTCATAGACCATCTCGCCGGTGGCGGCGGCGGAGACGTCGATCCAGTTCACGTCGCCGTAGCGCCGGTTGTCTGGATGGTGGTCGATGTTCACGACGGTGGCCGCCGCGCGGCGCGCCTGGTCGATGAGTCCCTCGGTGCGCTGCGGGTTCGGGCAATCCGTCAGGACGGCCACGTCGAACCTGCCGTCGAGGGTGTGGAGCCGCTGGTACCGCTCGACGCCCGGCAGGAACACGAGCGCAGCCGGCGCCGGATGCGGGCCTCCGTACGTCACGCTCCAGCCTCGGGCCTCCAGCGCCTGGCCGAGCGCGAGGAGCGTGCCGAGCACGTCGGCGTCGGGGTGGACGTGGCCGAGCATCAGGGCGCGGCCCGCTTGGGCCCGGAACGGAGCCAGCACGGCCTCGGTGGGCGTCGTGCCAGTCAGGGTGACGGCGCCGCTCACGATGTCGCGTCTTCGTTGAGCCGCCGGAGCAGCGCCTGGATGCGTGCGGCGTGCTCCATCGAGCGGTCAGCCCGAAAGTCGAGCTCCGGCGTGACCCGGAGGTCGAGGTGATGGCGGAGCCACTGGCGGACGAAGCCCCGGGCGCTCCCGAGCGCGGCCAGCGACGCCGCCCACTGGTCCTCGTCGCCGAGGACCGAGACAAAGACCCTCGCCACGCGAAGGTCTTTCGAGGTCTCGACCTCGGTCACCGTGACGAAGCCGAGCCGCGGGTCCTTGAGCTCCCGCTGGAGGAGGGTCGAGATCTCCTCTTTGATGAGCTGGTTCACGCGGTCGAGCCGCTTGCCCTGCATCAGAGGACCTCCACGAATGTCTCGATGACGCGCCCTTCCACGTTGTCCTCGATGAAGTCCATCGCCTTGGAGACCACTTCGGTGGCGTGCCGCGCGTCGCCGGAGACGTAGGCGATCGCGAGGGTCGTGCGCTGCCAGACGTCCTGGTGGTCGACCTCCGCGACCGAGACCTCGAAGCGCGCGCGCACCCTCTCCTTGAGGCCCTTCAGGACGTGCCGCTTGCCCTTCAGCGAATCGACGTCCGGGAGGTGGAGCTCCACCATCCCCAGCGCGACGCGCGCCGTCACCACGGTTCCCCCCGGCGGGAACACCCGCTAGAGCGTACGCGCCACTTCCTCGACCGTGTAGGCCTCGAGGATGTCGCCCAGCTGGATCCCGCTCACGCCGTCCACGCCGATGCCGCACTCGAGCCCGGCGAGCACCTCGCGGACGTCGTCCTTGAACCGCTTCAGCGAGCCCACCGTGCCCTCGCCCACGACCTCGTCCCCGCGCCGCACGCGCACCTTCGCGTTGCGGACAATCTTGCCCTCGGTCACGTACGAGCCGCAGACCGGGCCGAGCTTGGAGATGACGAAGATCTGGCGCACCTGCGCCCGGCCGAGCGTCGTCTCGCGGATCTCGGGCGCGAGCATGCCGGCCAGGGCGGCCCGCAGGTCGTTGATCGCGTCGTAGATGACGTTGTAGCTGCGGATGTCCACGCCGTTGACCTGCGCCTGGGTCGCCGCCTTCGTCTCGGGCTTCACGTTGAACCCGATGACGATCGCGTTCGACGCCGAGGCGAGCATGACGTCGCTCTCGTTGATCGCGCCCACCGAGCTGTGGATCACCTTCAGCTTCACTTCCTCGGTCGACAGCCGCTCGAGCGCCTCGGCCAGCGCCTCCACGGAGCCCTGCACGTCGGCCTTGAGGATGAGCCGGAGCTCCTTCACCTCGCCCGACTGGATCTGCTTCTGGAGCCCCTCGAGCGTGATCCGCGTCGCGGTCTTGCCCTTGAGCTTGTCGCGGTCCTGGCGCATCGTCGCGACCTGCCGCGCCTTGCGCTCGTCGGACACCGCCACGAGGACATCGCCCGCCGCGGGAACGCCGCCGAGCCCCTGGATCTCGACCGGGTCGGACGGGCCGGCGCTCTTGACCTTCGTGCCGCTCGGATCGATCAGCGCGCGGATTCGGCCCGAGTGGGCGCCGACGACGACCGCGTCTCCCTCCTTCAGGGTGCCGTTCTGGATCAGCACGGTCGCGACGGGGCCTCGCCCGCGGTCCAGCCGGCTCTCGATGATCACGCCCCGGGCTGCACGGTTCGGGTTGGCTTTGAGCTCCAGGATCTCGGACTGGAGCGCGGTCATCTCGAGGAGCTGGTCGATGCCCGTCCCCTTCTTCGCCGACGTCGCGACGTAGATCGTCTGGCCCCCCCACTCCTCCGGGATGAGGCCATGGTTGGCCAGCTCACGCTTGACGCGCTCGGGATCGGCCTCGGGCTTGTCGATCTTGTTCACGACGACGAGGATCGGCACGTTCGCCGCTCGCGCGTGGTTGATCGCCTCGATGGTCTGCGGCATGACGCCGTCGTCGGCGGCCACCACGAGGATGACGATGTCGGTCGCCTGGGCGCCGCGGGCGCGCATCGCCGTGAACGCCTCGTGGCCTGGCGTGTCCAGGAACGAAACCTTGCCGTGCCGAGTCTCGACCTGGTAGGCGCCGATGTGCTGCGTGATCCCCCCAAACTCCTTCTCGGCGACCTTGGACTTGCGGATCGCGTCGAGGAGCGAGGTCTTCCCGTGGTCGACGTGGCCCATGACGGTGACGACGGGCGGGCGCAGCTTGAGCTGAGCGGGGTCGAGGTCCTCCTCGTCGAGGACTTCACCTTCGACGGATCGGATCTCGAGATCGACGTTGAACTTGTCGGCGACGAGCTTCGCGGCCGTCGGATCGAGCAGCTCGTTGACGGTCGCCATGACGCCGAGCTCGAGCAGCGCCTTGATGACCTCGCCCGACTTCCGTCGCATCTTCTCGGCGAGTTCGCTCACCGTGACCGACTCGGGCACCCGGATCAGCTCACGCTTGACCTCGGCCGGCGGCGCGGGCGTCTCGACGGCCGCGGCCGCCGCCGCTGCTGGCGCTGGCGGAGCCGCGGGGCGCCCGGGCGCCGCGACGGCAGCAGCGGGTTGGGCCGGTCGCGCCGGCGCCGGCCGCAGCGGAGCCGCGGCCACGCGGGGCGGTGCGAACAGCGTTGCCGGCTGACGGGCCGGGCGCACGGGCGCCGGCGGCGGCGTCGGCCGCTCGATTGGACGGAACGGGACGATCTTCGGCTCGGGCTTCCGCGTGGGAGCGGCGGGCGATGCTGCGGCAGCCGCTGCCGGCTTCGCCGCGGCGGGCGGCGCCTCGGGCGCGGGCGTCACGACGCTCGGCTCGGGCGCGATCTCGGACTCGAGCTTGGCGACCAGCGGGGGCTCGGGCGCGATCTCCGGTGCCGGCTTCGGCTTGACGATCGTCGCCGCGGGCTTGATTTCCGCCGGCGGCTCCTCCAGAGCGATCTCCGCGACCTTCTTCGACCGCGCCGGCGCCTTCTTCGTGGCGGGCGCGCCGTCAGTCGCCGCGACGTCCTTCGGCTTCGCCGCGCGCTTGGGCTTCGGCTCCTCGGGCAGCTCACGGCCACGGCCGAGCTTGACCCGCAACGCGTTCGCGAGCGTCGTGTCGAGTGGGCTCATGGCGCGCAGCCCCTTGTGACCCATCTCCTCGGCGGCGACCATCAGCTCCTTGCTGGTCACCCCGAGCTCTTTCGCCAGATCCATCAGCTTTACCTTTGCCGCCACAGCCGCCTCACTTCCTTTAAAGCATTTTCACCGCTCGCCTCGGACCGCGGGGCCCCAGCCCCGCCAAACCCGAAGGTCCGCACTGCCGTCGCAAGCTCCTCGCTCGCTTCACAGGGCTTCCTGAATGCGTGGGTGAGCGGCGCGCGGTGCAGCGCGCGCGCGAGGCACCGGTCGTCCGGGCACACGTAGGCGCCGCGGCCTTCGGCGGCGCGCCGCGGGTCCGCGATCACGACGCCGTCGCGCCCGCGGACGAGTCGCACGAGCGCCTGCTTGGGCCGCACCCGCCGGCACCCGAGACACGTGCGCCGAGGCTCCCGCTTCATGCGGGCGCGCTCGTCTCCTCGGAGGCTCCGGTCCGTTCGGACGCAGGGGCGTGGGCCGCCACCCATTCGACGGCCGCGGCGTGGATCCGATCGGCGCGATCTCCAACCTCCGCGACGAGCCCGAGCTTCTCTCGTCCGGTCCTCACGATCGCGGCAGGCGAGCCGAGCCCCGCGGCCACGAGCGGTTCGACGAGCTCCGGGCTCACCCCGGCGAGCTCGGCGAGCGCGGCGCGATCCGCCGGCGGCAGGCCTTCGCTCGCGGCCCGCTCGGCCTCGACCTCCGACTCGCTCTTGATGTCGATGCGCATGCCCGTCAGCTTGGCGGCGAGCCGCGCGTTCTGGCCCTTCTTGCCGATCGCCAGCGAGAGCTGGTTGTCGGGGACGATGACGAGCGTCGACGGCTGGCCGTCGGGCTCGCTCGGCGCCGTAATCACGACGGACGACACTTTCGCCGGTGACAGCGCGCGCGCGACGAACGTCGCCGGGTCGTGCGACCACTCGATGATGTCGATCTTCTCACCCCGCAGCTCGCGGCTGATAACCTGGATGCGCGTGCCGCGCAGCCCGACGCAGGCGCCGATGGGATCGACATCCCGCTTGGTCGAGGCGACCGCGACCTTGGCGCGCTCGCCCGCCTCACGAGCCGTAGCCTTCACGAGCACGATCCCTTCCTGGATCTCGGGGATCTCCGTCTCGAAGAGCCGGGTGAGGTAGCCCGGGTGGGTCCGCGAGAGCGAGATCTGCGGGCCCTTCGCGGTGCGGCGCACCTCGAGGACGTAGGCGCGGATCCGGTCGCCCGGGTTGTAGCGCTCGCCCGGGATCTGCTCCCGCTCGGGCAGGATCGCCTCGGCCTTGCCGATCTCGAGGATCACGTTGCGCTTTTCGATCCGGTGGACGACGCCGCGCAGGATCTGGCCCTCCTTGCCCGCGAACTCCGAGTAGATGCCCTCGCGCTCCGCGTCGCGGACCTTCTGTAAGATCACCTGCTTGGCGGTCTGGGCCGCGATCCGGCCGAACTCCTGCGGCGGACGCTCCTGCTCGAGCTCGTCGCCCAGCTCCGCCTCCGTGTTCAGCGCCTTGGCGTCGGCCAGGCTGATCTCGAGCGTGTCGTCGGTCACCTCCTCGACCACCTTCTTGCGGCAGTAGACGCGGACGTCACCGCTCTTCCGGTCGATGTGCATCCGCACGTTGTCGGCCGCGCCGAGGGTCTTCCGGGAGGCCGAGAGCAGAGCAGACTCCAGCGCCTCAAAGAGGATCTCCTTGTCGATCCCCTTCTCGCGCCCGATCTGCTCGATGACGGTGATCAGCTCCCGGTTCATCGGTTCCGACGCCTGCCTGAGATTCTACGCCCTGCGCGGCCAGGGGACTTCCGCCTCCAGTCGGGCCTTCGTGACGCCGGCGCGCGGGAGCTCCACCCGCTCGCCGTCGTGCTCGAGCACGAGCCGGTCCGGCTCGACGGCCACGAGCCGGCCGCGCACCTCGCGCCCGCCGGCGAGCCAGCAGCTCACACGCTTGCCGACCGCCCAGCAGAGCTCCCGCTCCTTGCGAAGCAGGCGGTCCAGCCCGGGGGAGGACACTTCGAGATCGTAGGACGCTTCGATGATCGCGGACGCATCGAGCACGTCACCGATCTCCCGGCTCACCCGCTCACAGTCCCTGATCCCGACACCGCCGGGCTTGTCGACGAAGAGGCGCAGGACCCCGCGCGGGCGGAGCGGGCGCCACTCGACGTCGACCAGTTCGAGCCCGTGGTCACGCAGAACGGGCATCACGACCTCCTCGATCTGGTCGGTCCGCACTGCGTCGTCCATTGGGACGGTCCCCTTGCTCGTTGGGCAAAACTAAAAAAAGCGGGCAACGCCCACTTTTTCAAGAATTTAGCACGTATCGAGGGCGGAGGCAAGGCGCCCCCACCCCGGGCGGTCGGCTAGTTCCTCGATTCGGTGGCCCGGATCGCGTGGACGGCGTCGATGACCTTGTCCTGAGGGACGCGGCTCTCCTGGCGCGTCTTGCGGGAGCGGACCTCGACGACGCCCTCCTTCACCAGGGAGTTGCCGACGGTGACGCGAACGGGAATGCCGAGGAGGTCGGCGTCCTTGAACTTCACCCCGGGCCGCTCGTCGCGGTCGTCCAGCATCGCCTCGAGACCGTGCGTCCGACACGCATCGTAGATCGCCTCGGCGGCGGCCCGCTGGGCCTGGTCTTTGACGTTCACGCAGACGATGTACACGTGCAGCGGCGCGATCGACCACGGCCAGACGATCCCGTCCCCGTCGGCGAGCTGCTCGATGGCGGCCGCGGCGATCCGGGCCGGACCGATGCCGTAGCTGCCCATGACGATCGGCTGCTCGCGTCCCGACTCGTCGAGATACATCGCGTCGAGCGCGACGGAGTACTTCGTCCCGAGTTTGAAGATGTTGCCGATCTCAATGGCTTTCTCGACGACGAGCGGCTTGCCGCACTGGACGCACGCCTCACCGGCGGTGACGGTGTGCAGGTCAGCGAAGCGGCAGTCGAAGTCTCGGCCGGGGGCGACGCCGCGCAGGTGGAAGCCGTCGCGGTTCGCGCCGACGACGTAGACGCCGTCCTTGAGGTGCTCGTCGGCGAGCACGGTCACCCGCGCGCCGACCGGGCCGACCGATCCGGCCGGCGCGCCGAGGTGCTGGCGGACTTCGTCGGGGTGCGCCGGACGGACTTCCTGGCCGAGGGCGCGCGCGAGCTTCCTCTCGTGGAGCGCGTGGTCGCCGCGGACCAGCACGAGCACGGGCCCGGACGTCTTCCCGATGTAGAGGAGCGACTTGATCGTGAGGCGCGGGTCGATCGCGAGGAGCCGCGAGACTTCGGCGATCGTGCGCGCGCCGGGCGTCGCCACCTCCTCGCGCGTCCAGGCGGGGAACGCCGGCGGTGCCGGAACGCCACGGGCGATCTCGACGTTCGCGGCGTAGCCGCAGCCCTCGCAGATCGCGATCTCGTCCTCGCCTGCTGCGGCCGGCGCCATGAACTCGTGAGAGCCGAGGCCGCCCATCATGCCCGTGTCGGACTGCACGACCCAGTAGCGGAGCCCGCAGCGGTCGAAGATCCGCCGGTAGGCTCGGTCGTGGGCCCCATACGAGCGGTCGAGGGCGGCGACGTCGGGGTCGAGGGTGTAGGAATCCTTCATCAGGAACTCGCGCGTGCGCAGCACGCCCGACCGTGGGCGCGCCTCGTCGCGCTCCTTCGTCTGGATCTGGTACCAGATCTGTGGGAGGTCGCGGTAGGAACGGATCTCACGCGCGGCGAGCCAGGCGACGACCTCCTCGTGGGTCATCCCGAGGCACAGGTCGCGCCCGTAGCGATCCTGCAGCTTGAACATCTCCGGGATGCCCTCCCAGCGCCCCGACTGTTTCCAGATCTCGGCGGGGTGAATCACCGGCATCGTGATCTCCTGCCCGCCGATGGCGTTCATCTCCTCCCGGATGATCGCGTTGACCTTGTCGAGGACGCGCTGGCCGAGCGGCAGGAACAGGTAGATGCCGGCGCCGAGCTGGCGGATGAGGCCGGCGCGGAGCATGAGCTTGTGGCTCAGCGCTTCGGCGTCGGCGGGATCCTCCCGGAGGGTGGGGACGAGCGACTGCGAGCGGCGCACGGCTACGAGGTATCCTTCTTAGTGGGGGCGCTCCACCGCCATCAGTCGTCGTCGGCCGGGGCCGCCGCCCGTGTAGCCTTCCGCTCGGCGATGAACCGGTCGACCTCCTCGCGCATCGCCTTCACGATGTCCTTCTCGGGGACCTTACGGATGACCTCGCCGTTCTTGAAGATGAGGCCGATCCCGCGCCCGCCCGCCACGCCGATGTCGGCGGCACGCGCCTCACCGGGCCCGTTGACCTCGCACCCCATAACAGCGATATGGATCTCCTCGTTCAGCCCGCGGAACTCGTCCTCGACCTCCTTCGCGAGTTTGACCAGGTCGACGTCGGCGCGGCCGCATGAGGGGCACGAGACGAACGTCAGGCCGCCCGTCCGGAGGCCGAGCGACTTGAGGATGTCGATCCCGACGCGCACCTCCTCCGTCGGATCGGCGGAGAGCGAGACGCGAACCGTGTCGCCGATGCCCTCGGAGAGGAGCGCCCCGAGACCGACCGCCGACTTGATCGTGCCAACGCCGGGCGTGCCCGCCTCGGTCACACCCAGGTGGAGAGGATAGTCGACCTGGTCGGCGAGCATCCGGTACGCCTCGATCATCATGAGCGGGTCGGAGGCCTTCAGCGAGACCTTCATCTCTGGGTAGTTGCAGTCTTCGAGGATGCGGATGTGGCGCAGCGCAGACTCGACCATGCCGTCGGGCGTCGGGCCGCCGTACCGGGCGAGCAGGTCCTTCTCGAGCGAGCCCGCGTTGACGCCGATGCGAATCGGGATCTTCTTCTCCTTGGCGACGTTCACGACCTGCTGCACGAATTGCTTGCCGCCGATGTTCCCGGGGTTGAGGCGCAGGCCGTCGACTCCCTGCTCCAGCGCGATCAGCGCCAGCTTGTAGTTGAAGTGGATGTCGGCCACGAGCGGGATGCGGATCTGCCGCTTGATCTCGCCGAGCTTCTCGGCGGCCTCACGGACGGGCACCGCGCAGCGGACGATGTCGCACCCGGCCGCCTCCAGCGCCCAGATCTCGAGCAGCGTCGCCTGGACGTCGCGCGTGTCGGTCTTCGTCATCGATTGCACGGTGAGGGGCGCGTCGCCGCCGATCTTCACGTTGCCCAACCGGATCTGCCGTGTCTTCCGCCGTGTGATCATGGAGTCGTCCTATTTGAAGACCCTGAAGGCGTCGATCCTCACCAGGTCATTGTAGAGCGCGAAGACCATCAGGAGCATGAGCAAAACGAACCCGAGCTGCTGCGCCGCTTCGCGCTTCTTGAGCGAGAGCGGGCGCCCCATGACGGCCTCGAGGACGAAGAAGAAGAGGTGCCCACCGTCCAGCATCGGCACCGGCAGCAGGTTCAGCAGCGCGAGGTTCACGCTGATGATCGCCGTGAACACCGCGAGCGAGGCGGCGCCCTCCTTGGCCTGGCGCCCGGCCTCCGCCGCGATCTGGATCGGGCCGCCGATGTTCGACGAGTCGATCTGCCGCGAGACGATCTTCCAGAGGCCCTTGGCCGTGAGCACGGTCATGTCCCACGTCCTGACCCAGCCGTATCCGATCGCGACGAGCGGGTGGTAGGGCTCGTAGCGCACCGCGCGCGTCACGATGCCGACCCCGATGCGCCCGAGCTCGACGTCCTGCCCGCCGGGCCCCTTCTCCTTGACGGCCGCGGCCGTGACGGTCAGCGTCTCGCGCTTGCCATCGCGCTCCACGGTGACGTCGAAGGTCTGGCCGCCGCGCTTCTGGATCGCATGCATGAGCTCGTCGGGCGTGAAGACCGGCTGGCCCGCGACCGCGACGACCACGTCCCCGACGCGCAGGCCCGCCGTCTCGGCAGGCGAGCCCGGGTTGACAGAGCCGATCTGCGGGGTGAGCTGGGGCCCGGCGCCGAGGTCCCACGCGTCCTTCGGGTCGCGGAAGATCGGGTCGCGCACGATGGTTCGCCGAGGCGTGACGCGCACCGTCAGCTCGGTCGAGCCGCGCGCGACGGTGAGCTCCAACGCCCGGCCGTGCGACGCGGCGACCGCGCGGTCGAGGTCCTCCCAGTGCGTGATCGCCCGCCCGTCGACGCGTGTCACGACGTCGCCCGTCATGAGGCCCGCCGCCGCCGGGCTCCCCTCGGCGACCCGGCCGACGACAGGGGGCCACACCGGCCGTCCAACCGTCGCGAGGACGACGCCGAAGATCAGCGCAGCGAGGACGAAGTTCATTCCAGGACCCGCGAAGACGATGAGGAACCGCGCCGGGAGCGGCTTGAGCGCGAACGACTTCGCCGGGTCGAAGGGGGCGGTCCCGCCGCCGCCCTCGAGCGGGTTCTCCTCGCCCATCATTTTGACGTACCCACCCATCGGGACCGCGGAGAGACAGTACTCGGTCTCCTTCCCACGCCAGCGCAGCAGCACGGGACCGAACCCGATCGAGAAGCGCTCGACACCCACCCCGCACAGGCGCGCCACGATGAAGTGGCCGAGCTCGTGGATCAGGATGAGGATTCCGATGACGATGACGAACGCGACGAGGGTGATCACGCGGACCGACCCCCGCCGTGCGCGTCAATCCTGCGCTGGACGCGACGGCGCGTCTCGGCGTCGATCGCGACGCACTCGTCGAGCGAGCGGGCGGCGCCGGGCCGGGCGTCGTCCAGCGCCCACTCGATCAGCCGGGCGATCTCGGTGAACCCGATGCGCCGGTCGAGGAAGGCGGCGACCGCGATCTCGTTCGCCGCGTTGAGCACCACCGGCGCACCGCCGCCGTGCTCGAGCGCCTCGCGCGCCAGCCTGAGGCACGGGAACTTGTCGGTGTCGGGCTCGTAGAAGGTCAACTGCCCAACCCGCGTGAGGTCGAGGCGGGCGGCCGGAGTCGGTCGCCGCTCGGGATACGTGAGGGCGTAGAGGATCGGCACGCCCATATCGGCGACGCCGAGCTGGGCGATGACCGATCCGTCCAGGTACTCCACCATCGAGTGCACGATCGACTGCGGGTGAACGACGACCTGCACCTGGTCCGGCGCCACATCGAACAGCCAGCGGGCCTCGATGATCTCGAGGCCTTTGTTCATGAGGGTCGCCGAGTCGATCGTGATCTTCGCGCCCATCTTCCACGTGGGATGCTTGAGCGCGTCCTCGACCGTCATCGTCGCGAGCTGAGCCTTCGGCGTCTCGCGGAACGGTCCGCCCGAGGCGGTCAATAATATCCGGTGGACGTCGGCGCGGTTGTGGCCCGCCAGGCACTGGAAGACGGCGCTGTGCTCGGAGTCCACGGGCAGGAGCTTCACCCCGCGCGCTCGGGCGGCGGCCGTCATCAGGCTCCCCGCCACGACGAGCGTCTCCTTGTTGGCGAGCGCGACGGTCCGCCCGGCGAGGATCGCGGCCATCGTCGGCAGGAGCCCCACGCCGCCGACGAGCGCCGAGACGACGACGTCCGCCTCCACGTCGCGCGCGAGCGCCACAAGGCCGTCCGCCCCTTTGAGGAGCTCCGGCCGCGGGGCCGGCAGGAGCTGCGCCAGCCGGTCGAGCGCCCCGGCGTCGAGGAGCGCGACGGCGCGCGGCGAATACTTCCGGCAGAGATCGGCGATCAGCTCGATGTTGGACCCGCGCGCCGCGAGCCCGGCCACCTGGAACTCCTCGGGGAAGCTCGAGACCAGATCGAGCGTCCGGAGGCCGATGGAGCCGGTGGCGCCGAGCAGTGTGATTCGCTTCATCCCCATCCCTCGCTACACCCCGCCGAACCGGCGCGTCCGCCGCTGGAACTCCGCGATCGCGCCGTAGAGGTCGGCGGCGCCGAAGTCCGGCCAGAGCGTCGGCGTGATCCACAGCTCGGTGTAGGCGATCTGCCACAGGAGGAAGTTCGACACGCGCATCTCGCCGCTCGTCCGGATCAGGAGGTCGGGGTCCGGCACGTCGGCGGTGTAGAGGGCCCGCTGGATCTCCGTCTCCCCGATGTCCTCGGGCCGGAGCTCCCCCGCCTGCACCCGCCGCGCGATCGCGCGGCAGGCGTCGATGAGCTCGTCGCGCCCGCCGTAGTTGAAGGCCATCATGAGGCCGAGGCCGGTGTTGTCGCGCGTCGCGTGGACGACGTGGTCGATCCCCCGGCGCACCTGGAGCGGCACGCCGTTTTTGCGACCCAGCACGCGGAGGCGCACGTTGCGCTCCATCAGCTCGGGCAGCTCCGAGCGGATCGCCCGCTCGAGCAGGCTCAGGAGGGTCGAGACCTCGTCCTCCGGCCGGCTCCAGTTCTCGGTCGAGAACGCATAGAGCGTCAGGTATCGCAGGCCGAGCGTGTCCGCCGCGCGGACGATCGCGCGGGCCGTCTTCACCCCTTCCCGATGGCCGGCCACGCGCGGCAGGCCTCGCCGTGTCGCCCAGCGGCCGTTGCCGTCCATGATGATCGCGACGTGCTCGGGCCGCGGCTGCGCGCGCACCACCGCGAGCAGCTCGCCCTCGCTGAGGGTGGCCAGCTCCGCCTGCGCCCCGGCGCCCGTGGGTTTCAACGCCATGCGACGGTCATCTCACACAAGGGCTAGAAGGACAAAATTTCCTGCTCCTTCTTCTTGAGGAGCTCGTCCACCTTCGCGACGTACTTGTCGGTGGTCTTCTGGATCTGGTCGTGGCCGCGGCGCTCGTCGTCCTCGGAGATCTTCTTGTCGCGCGCCAGGGCCTTGAGCTTCTCGTTCGCCTCACGCCGGATATTCCGGATCGCGACTCGGGACTCCTCGGCGTGCTTGGCAACGGTTTTCACGAGCTGCTTGCGCCGTTCCTCGGTGGGGGGCGGAATCGCGAGCCGGATCACCTTGCCGTCGTTGACCGGCGTGAGCCCGAGGTCCGACGCCATGATGGCCTTCTCGATCGCCTTCAGCTGGCTCACCTCCCACGGCTGGATCGCGAGCGTGCGGGCGTCCGGCACCGAGACGGACGCCATCTGGTTGAGTGGCGTCGGCGTGCCGTAGTAGTCCACGCGGATCGCGTCCAGCAGCCCCGTCGAGGCGCGCCCGGTCCGCACCGTCGCGAACTCGCGCCCGAGCACCTCGAGCGCGGCGGCCATCCTGGTCTCCACGTCCTTTACCAGCGTCTGCATCCCGTCATCCTCCAGACGACACGATCGAGCCGACCGGCTCGCCGAGCACGATTCGCTTGATGTTCCCCGAACGGGTCAGATCGAAGACGATGATCGGCAACTTGTTGTCCATGCAGAGCGAGATCGCAGCCGAGTCCATCACCTGGAGCCCCCGGTTCAGGACGTCGATGTAGGTCAGCCGCGCGAGCCGCTGGGCGTGCGCATCGCGCTCCGGGTCGGCCGAGTAGACGCCGTCGACCCTCGTCGCCTTCATGATCGCGTCGGCGCCGATCTCGACGGCCCGGAGTGCGCCGGCGGTATCGGTCGTGAAGAAAGGGTTCCCGGTGCCTGCGGCGAAGATGACGACACGACCTTTCTCGAGGTGCCGGATGGCGCGCCGACGGATGTACGGCTCCGCCACGGCGCGCATCTCGATCGCGGAGAGCACGCGCGTCTGCAGGCCGGCCTTCTCGACCGCGTCCTGCAGCGCGAGCGCGTTGATCACCGTCGCGAGCATGCCCATGTAGTCGGCGGTCGCGCGCTCCATGCCGCCCGCGCTCGCCGCGATGCCGCGGAAGATGTTGCCCCCGCCGATCACGATCGCGACCTGCACGCCGAGCGTCGTGACGTCGCGCACCTCGATGGCGATCCGCTCGAGCACCTGCGGATCGATCCCATAGCCCTGGCTGCCGGCGAGCGCCTCTCCGGACAGTTTCAGGACGATACGGCGGTACGCCGGGCGTACGACCCCCGCACCCGCCGCCATCGCTACCCTGCCTCGCCGACCTGAAACCGCGCGAAGCGTTTGACGACGACGCGCTCGCCCGTCTTGGCGTTCACGGCGTCGACGAGATCCCGGACCCGGGTCTTGCCCGACTCGTCCTTGACGAAGGGCTGCTCGAGCAGGCACTGCTCGCCGTAGAACTTCTCGAGCTTGCCCTCGACGATCTTGTCGACGATCTGCGGCGGCTTCCGCTGGTCGGCGAGCTGCGCCCGGTAGACCTCGCGCTCGCGCTCGACGACCGCCGGGGGCACGTCCTCGCGCGCGACGTACGTGGGGTTCGCCGCGGCGATCTGCATCAAGAGGTCCTTGACGAGCTCCTGGAACGCGTCGGTTTTCGCGACGAAGTCCGTCTCGCAGTTGACCTCGACGAGCACGCCGAGCTTGGCGCCGAGGGGGTGGATGTAGGCCGCGACGACACCCTCCTTCGCCTCCCGGTGCGCGCGCTTCGCCGCCTGCGCGAGCCCTTTCTTCCGGAGGTATTCGAACGCCGCCTCCACGTTCCCCCGCGTCTCCTCGAGGGCCTCTTTGCAGTCCATCACCCCCGCCCCCGTCCGGTCACGGAGCTCCTTCACGAGCTGGGCGCCCGACGCCATGGCTAACCCTCCGCCTCGATCGCGGCCGCCTCGGCGGGCTCCGCGGGCGTCTCGGCTGCCGCCTCGGTCTCGTCCTTGGCCAGGGTGCCGCGCCCCTCGTTGACCGCGTCGGCGATGCGCGACGTGATCAGCCGCACGGCGCGGATCGCGTCGTCGTTCCCCGGGATGGGGTAGTCGATTCCGGACGGGTCGCAGTTGGTATCCACGATCGCGACGATCGGGATGCCGAGCCGCTGCGCTTCCGCCACCGCGATCTTCTCCTTCCGGGGATCGATGATGAAGACCGCCGAGGGCAGCTGCTCCATCGCCTTGATGCCGACGAGCGCCTTCTCGAGCTTCTCCCGCTCGCGGTCGAGCTCGAGCGCCTCCTTCTTCGGTACCCGCTCGAACTCGCCCGTCTCCTTCATCTCCTCGAGCTTCTTGAGCCGCGCGATCGACTTCCGGATCGTCGCGAAGTTCGTCAGCGTCCCGCCCAGCCAGCGCTGGTTCACGTAGAACATCCCGCATCGGGTCGCCTCTTCGAACACGGTCTCCTGCGCCTGCTTCTTGGTGCCGACGAAGAGCACCGTGCCGCCGCCGGCGGCCAGGTCGCGGACGAACGCGTACGCCTCGCGGAACTTCTTGAGCGTCTTCTGTAGATCGATGATGTAAATGCCGTTGCGCTCCCCGAAGATGTATTTCTGCATCTTCGGGTTCCAGCGCTTGGTCTGGTGACCGAAGTGCACCCCGGCCTCCAGCAGGTCCTTCATCGTCAACGCCGCCATGACTCCTCCTTCGGTTTGCCTCCGCCGCGCCACGGGCGCTCCGCGCCCGACCGAAAGTGCGCGGCGTGTGTGATGGTGAACTACGACGTGTACTTGCTGTTGATCCGCACGTACTCCTCGCTGAGGTCGCAGGTCCAGACGCGATCCTCGCCGCCGCCGAGGCCCAGGTCGATGGTGATCTCGTACTCCCGACTTCCCATGATCTCGCGGACCTGCTCCAGACGCACGCCTTCTCGCAGCACGCCGCGCTCGACGATCCGCTCGCCGCCGAAGGCGATCGCGACCTTGTCCGGCTCCACCCGCGCCGCCGACTTGCCGAGGGCCGCCATGATCCGTCCCCAGTTCGGATCGGCGCCGTTGAGCGCGGTCTTCACGAGCGGCGAGTTCGCCACCGAGCGGGCCGCGCGCAGCGCGTCCCGCCGGCTCGCCGCGCCGCGCACGACGATCGCGACCACCTTCGTCGCGCCCTCGCCGTCGGCGATCAGCATCCGCGCGAGCCGCTGCATCAGCGCCTCGAGGCCCGCCGCGAACTGCGCGATCCCCCGCCCGCGCTCGAGGGGCCGATGCTCGGCGAGCCCGTTGGCGAGCACCGCCACGGTGTCGCTCGTCGACTGATCGGAATCGACCGTGATGCGGTTGAACGAGCGATCCACCGACCGCCGCACGACGGCGTGGAGCGCCGCCGGCGCCACGACCGCGTCGGTCGCCGCGAAGCAGAACATCGTCGCCAGATGGGGCTCGAGCATGCCAGCGCCCTTCGCGATCCCACCGAGCGTGACGGGCCGGCCGTCGACCTCGAGCCGAAGCGCTGCTTCCTTGGGTTTCGTGTCCGTCGTGAGGATCGCCTCGGCGGCGGCGCGCCCACCCTGGGGCGAGAGCGACTTGGCGAGCTTCGGCAGCGCCGCGCGGACCTTGTCCATCGGCAGCGGGACGCCGATGATGCCTGTCGAGGCGACCAGGACATGGCTCGCAGGAATCCGAAGCAGCTCGCCGACGAGCTGCGCCATCTCGCGCGCGTCCTTGATCCCGCGCTCCCCCGTGCACACGTTGGCGCAGCCGCTCGAGGCGACGATCGCCTGGGCCTGGCCGCCCCGCGCGTGCTCCATGGAGACGAGGACCGGCGCGCCCTTCACCTGGTTGGACGTGAACATCGCGGCGGCGCGCGCGGGCGTCGACGAGTAGATCAGCGCGAGGTCCTTCTTGCCGCTTGGCTTGATTCCCGCCGCCACGCCGCCCGCGAGGATCCCGGGGACCGCCGTGACGCCGCCCTCAAGCCACTCGATCTCCGTCGCCGCCATCGCGCTAGGGATACACCGGGGGCGCCTCGAGCCCCGTGCGCTCGGGCCAGCCGAACATGACGTTGAGGTTCTGGACGCCGTTGGCCGAGCCGCCCTTGCCGAGGTTGTCGATCGCGGACAGGCAGACCGCGCGACCGGTCCTGGGATCGGCCACCACCGTGACGTCGCAGTAGTTCGACCCGACGACCCCGCGCGTCGTGGGCCGCTCGCCCTCATCCAGCACGCGGACGAACGGCTCGCCCGCGTAGCACTCGCGGTAGACGTCGAGGAGTTCGGCCGTCGAGAGCGTCGTGGCGAGTGGCACGGAGGCGGTGGTGAAGAGCCCCCGGTTGAGCGGCACGAGGTGAGCCGTGAAGGCGACGCGGACCGGCGTCCCGGCGAGCGCCCCGAGCTCCTGCTCGATCTCCGGCGTGTGGCGGTGGCTCGCGATCCCGTACGCCTGCACGTTCTCGTTCGCTTCGGTATAGAGGTACATCGGCTCGATCTTCCGGCCTTGCGCCCCGGCCCCCGTCACGCCGGACTTGCCGTCGATCACGATGCCGTCGAGGCGCGCGAGCCCGCGCCTGAGCAGGGGCGCCGTCGCGAGGATAGCGCCGGCCGCGTAACAGCCCGGTGACGCCACGAGGGGCGCGCCCGCGATCGCCTTGCGGTGGAGCTCGGGCAGGCCGTAGACCGCTTCGGCAAGTCCGGCCGGATCGACGTGCGGCGCCTTGTACCACGTCACGTAATCGTTCGGGTCGCGCAGCCGGTAGTCGGCGGAGAGATCGATCGCCCTGACACCGCGGCGGCGCAGGACCGGAACCGTACGCTGCGACTCCAGGTGAGGCAGCGCGAGGAAAACCGCGTCCGCGACCTCGGCGAGCCACTCGGCGTCGAGGTCGTGGAAGGAGAGCTCGGTCAGCCCACGCAGATGCGGATAGGCGCGGCCGACCGGCTCGCCGGCGAGCCGGTCGGAGGTTACACCGGTAACAGTGATCTTGGGGTGGCCCGGCAGGAGCCGCAGAAGCTCGGCCCCCATGTAGCCGCTCGCGCCTGTAATGGCAACGCGTACCACGTCACGCCGCCCGGGCACTAGCGCTTCGAGTACTGGAACTTCTGGCGCGCGCCAGGCTGACCGTACTTCTTCCGCTCGCGCATGCGCGGATCGCGCGTGAGGAGCCCCGCCTTCTTGAGCGGCAGCCGGAATTTTTCGTCGAAGCGCGCGAGCGCACGCGCGATGCCGTGACGAACGGCGCCCGCCTGACCGCTCGGGCCGCCGCCGCCCACGGTGGCGATCACGTCGAATTGCCCGACGGTGTTCGTCACCTGGAGCGGCTGCGTGATGATCATGCGCAGGGTTTCGCGCGGGAAGTAGTCCTCGAACGCCCGCGCGTTGACGGAGATGCGGCCGGAGCCGGGACGGATCCACACGCGCGCGATCGACGTCTTGCGCCGGCCAGTTCCATAGAATTTGTCGAGCACTGCCGCCATCAGCGAACCTCCGACTTGGTGGACCCGGGCATCGCGACCGGCTGCTGTGCCTGGTGGGGATGGGCGGCGCCCCGGTAGACCTTGAGCTTCTTGGCCATCGCCCGGCCGAGCCGGTTCTTCGGCAGCATCCCCTGCACCGCCCACTCGATGACGCGCTCGGGATGAGTCTTCAGCATGGTTTCCGCTCGCACTTCACGCAGGCCCCCCATGTACCCCGAGTGCCAGCGATAGACCTTGTCGCGGAGCTTCCGTCCCGTCAGATGGACCTTCCCGGCGTTCACGACGACGACATGGTCGCCCACGTCGAGGTGCCGCGCGAAGTTCGACTTGTGCTTTCCGCGGAGGATTGACGCGACGCGACTGGCCAGGCGACCCAGGACCTGACCCTCGGCATCCAGGACGAACCACTTCCGCTCGATCTCATTCTCTTTCGGCATCGGCGTCGGCATCGCGTCCCCTTGACGGCTCTGACCCCAGACGGCTCTAAGTGGGCGTCCGGACAGAAAAATTTGCAACGCCTACTCTATTGGAAAACCCGTGCCCTGTCAACGAATCCTGGTCTTGTCGGGCCAGCGACAGAGCGTGCGGACCGGGCAGACCGGGCACGCGGGCTTTCGCGCCGAGCAGGTGCGGCGTCCGTGAGTCGTCAGGAGGTGGGTGATCAGCGTCCACTCCCGCCGGGGCAGCACTTCCACGAGCTGGTCATGGATCTCGTCGGCGTCTTCGGAGCGGGCGAGCCCGAGCCGCTGGGCGACCCGGAAGACGTGGGTGTCCACGGCGATCGCCGGCTGGCCGAAGGCATTTCCCAGGATGACGTTGGCCGTCTTGAGGCCGACCCCTGGCAGCGCCGTCAGCGCGTCGCGCGTCCGGGGAACCTCGCCCCCGTGGCGCTCGACCAACGCCCGCGCCATGCCGACGATCGCGCGCGCCTTCGCGCGAAAGAAGCCCGTCGAGTGGATCAGGCGCTCGAGCGCCCCGAGATCGGCCTGCGCCCAGTCGCGCGCCGTCCTGTACTTTGCGAAGAGTGCGGGCGTCACCCTGTTCACGCGCTCGTCGGTGCACTGGGCGGCCAGGATCGTCGCGACCAGGAGCTCGAGCGGGTTCGAGAAGTCGAGGGCGATCTTCGCGTCGGGATAGGCCTTCTTGAGCGCGCGGATGATCTTCCGCGCGCGCTTCCGCTTCGCGTCCAGCGACTCCCGCATCGACTCTCCCGTCAGGGGCCGCCAGCGACACGGATGGCTTCCGGCGTGATCTCGACGCGACCGACCTCCAGCCGGACGGGCAGCCGGCTCGCCAGCCCCAGCGAGGGATCATACCCGCGAACCACCCAGTCCACGAGCAGACCGGGCAGCGGGACGCCACCGACACGGACCCGCTCGAAGGCGATCGCGAACGGCCGGTCGCTCGCGGGCACGAGGCGCACCCGCGCGGTCAGGTCGGGGCCTGCTTGCGCGACGGCCAGCGCGAGCGCGTCGCGCTCGAGCGTTACCGACGCGTTCCGCAGGCCCTTGAGTTGGTGGAGGAACGCGCTGAAGTCGGCGGCGAGAATCGTCGCCCGCTCGATTCTCACCCGCCCGGCGTCGAGCGGATCGAGCCGGCGTTCCGCGTATGCGCTGCCGGGGTTCACGAGGAGGTCGTCGATTCCGATCTGGAGGTCGCGGACGCGCGCGCGCGCGGCGTTCGGTCGCGTGAGATCGCCGACCGTGGCCATCGCCGCGCGCAGCTCGACGCGCGCGATCCGGCCGCGGCGAATCGCGTCGTCGTGCGTGAGCCGGATCTCGAGGCCCTCGACGTCCCGCGCGACGTCGGAGAGGCGAGCGCGAATCGCGCTCTCGACGGCGCGGGCCATCGCGGCCGGTGCAACGGTGGGTCCGTCGTCCAGCCGACGCGCCCTGACCGTCGCGGTGGAGCCGTCCGGTAGCGGGAACGTGCCGATCACCGGGAAGACACGGGCGAGGTGCGGATCGGTGGCGAGGCGCTCGGCGATGCGCCGCGGGCGCTCGGCCGTCCACGGCGGTCCCTGCTCGCCGGATTTCAGCACCATGTATGCGATCCCGACGGGCTCCCCGTCCCACGCTCGCGCGAACTTGAGCGGCACGCCGTCGCGGAGGGCGTAGTAGCGAAAGTTGCTCGCAGAGAAGAGCGCGTAGTTCGGCACGACGCTCACCGTGGCCGGAGCGCCACAGCTGTCGCGAGCGAGGAGGGCCAGGATCTCGCGCTGGCGCCAGTCGTCCCGCACCGGGGGCGTCGCCACCACGAAGGGCACGTCGACCACGGGAAGCGAGATGTGGGGGACGCCGAACGCCGTCGCGCTCACTTGCATCCCCCCGGCGACGAGAAGCAGGCCGCCGGCGCCCGCTTTCAGGCGTCCCGGGAGCGCGCCAAAGCCGAGGCCCGCCAGGACGGAGGCGACCGGCAGGAGCGGCAGAGTGTAGCGCAGATTCTTGTTCTGCAGGAGCTCGAGGAGCGTCAGCGCCGGCAGGAGCGCCGCGAGCAGGATCCAGTGGCGCCGCCGCGCCGCGACCCCGAGTCCGAGGAGGACGAGCAAGCCGGCGACGAAGCCGAACTGGGTTGGGAACCACCGCGGATAGAGCGTGAGCGCCCCAGCGGTCAGCGGGTGGGGGTGACCCGACTCCGCCGCTTGCCTGAACGAGCGGCTCGTGATCTCCGGCACGAGGCTGAACGCTCGCGGGCCGTACCACGGCAGGCTGAGCGCACCGCCGATCAGCAGGGCAAGGACCAGGTTCGTAACCGCACGGCGCGAGCGAATCCGCGCGGCCGCGAGGACGAGCGGCGCCAGCACGTAGACGGCGAACGACGGCTTGGTGAGCATGCCGAGCCCCAGGACGATGCCGGCGGCGACCGACCAGCCACGGTGCTCGAAGGCTTCGATCCGGAGCAGCACGATGAGGATCAGGGCGACCATCGACGCGAGCGGAAGGTCGAGCTGAAAATGCAGGGACGCGAAGACGACGAAGGGGGCGGTGGCGAAGACGAGCGCCGCCACGACGCCTGCTGTCGCTCCGCCGAGGCCGCGCGCCAGCACGTAGACCGCGCCCACACCGAGCGCCAGGAAGGCCAGGACGACGGCTTGAGCCGCAGCGACGTCGGACGGCGCCAGGCGGTAGACGAGGCCGGCAGCGCAGAGAACGAGCGGCGGGTAGAAGGACGAGCGCTCAAGGACGGCGTGGAGGTCGCCGCGCGCGAGATCCTGGGCGCAGATCACGGCGCGCTCGAGGTGGTTGGCGTGGTCCCACTCCGGCGGCCGACGGTCGAGCGCGAGCCAGACGGCGGCGAGCGCGACCAGCGCCGCCAGGATCGCGCCGACCTGCGCCCCCTCGCGCCCCGGCCAGGACGGCGCGCGCATCACCGCCGGGCGACGAGGAGCAGCGAGGCGCCGAACGGTAGCGCCACACGCGGGACGACGTGACGCTCGAGCGCGAAGACCCGCTCGAGCCACCGGTTGACCGCGGGCGAGGGTCGGTGGAGGTCGTGGCTCGCCTCCCCCGTGAGCCGCTTCCATACGCGCGTCAGCGCGACGGCGGGAAAGAGGAGCGTGTTGAAGTAGCTCGCGTGGACGACGTGGAGGCCCGCGCGCTCCACCAGGCGGGCGAGCCCACGCGCGGTGTAGCGCCGCCGGTGGCCGAGCGCCACATCGTGGCCGCTCCAGAGCCAGCGATAGGCCGGCACCGTGATCACGAGCAGACCGCCCGGGCACAGGGCGCGGCGGGCCGTCTCGAGCGCCGCCACGTCGTCGTCCAGGTGCTCGATCACGTCGAGGAGGAGCACGGCGTCAGCCCAGCCCGGCGGCACGACGAGATCGTCCGGGAGTCGGCCGGTCCGCACGTCGAGGCCGGCGGCGCGCGCGGCCGCCGCGAGATCCGGATGCGTCTCCATGCCCACCGCCTCGCCGAACTCGGCGAGGGCGGCGAGGACGTTACCGGTGCCACAACCGAGCTCGAGGAGACGCGCATGCCCAGGCGGGAGCACGCGGCGCAGTATCGCGAGAAGCACCGCCAGTCGGCCGCGGAACCACCAGTGGCGCCGGTCCTCCTCGACGTGGGTCGCGACGTACGCCGGATCCATTCAGGTCACGCGCCCCGGCCGACCGGCGGCGCTCACGGTCTCGCGGCGAGGAACCGACCGAGGCGGGCGAGCCCCTCCCGGATGCGCGCGAGCGACGCGGCGTACGAAAAGCGGAGATACCCCTCGGCGTTGGCGCCGAAGGCCGCGCCAGGCGTCACCGCGACGTGCGCCGACTCGAGGATCTCGCGGGCGAGGCTCACCGAGTCCTTGCCGAGGTGGCGCGCGTTGGCAAGCACGTAGAACGCGCCCGTGGGCTCGCAGCCGACGCCAAACCCGAGCGCGCGGAGGCCCGCGATCATCGCACGCCGCCGCTCGTCGAAGATGGCACGGAAGCGGCGGCTCTCCTCGCCCGCCTCACGCAGCGCCGCGACGCCCGCCCACTGGACGAATTCGTTCGTCGAGATGAAGAAGTTGCCGTAGAGCGTCTGGAGCGCGGCCACCCGGTCGCGCGGCGCGATCATCCAGCCGAGCCGGTAACCGGTCATCGCATACGCCTTGGAGAAGCCGTTCAGGACGAACGCGCGGTCCGTGAACTCGAGGATCGTCCGGTCCCGCCCCTCGTAGCTCAGGCCGTGATAGATCTCGTCGGAAACGATGCGCGGCCCGCCGTCGCGCGCGAGCGCCGCGATCGCCGCCATGCGCTCCGCGGACAGCACCGTGCCGGTCGGGTTGGCCGGCGAGTTGATGACGATCGCCTTCGTGCGGGGGCCGAGACGCTCCCCGATCGCCTCGGGACGGTACTGGAAGCCGTCCTCCTCGGTCACTCCGACATAGACGGGCACGCCCTCGGCGTAGCGGATGAAGTTCGGATAGCAGGCGTAGTAGGGGTCGCTCAGCACGACCTCGTCGCCCGGGTCGAGGAGGTGGCCGAAGAGGAGGAGCATCGCCGGCGAGGTCCCCGCGGTCACGAGGATCTGGTCCGGCGACACGCTGACGCCGTACGTCGCCGCGTAGTGCGCGGCGATCGCCTCGCGCAGGGGGAGGATGCCGAGGCTGTGCGTGTAGCGCGTGCGGCCGTCCTTGACCGCCTTCGCGACCGCCTCACGGATCACCGCCGGCGCCTCGAAGTCCGGCTCGCCGAACTCGAGGTGCACCACGTCCACGCCCGAGCGCTCGAGCGCCTGCGCCCGTTCTCCCATCTCCACCGCGAGGAACGGCTCGATCTCCCGGACCCGCCGCGCGAAGCTCACCGTCGCCTCCCTGTGCGAAGTCGCGCCCTGACGATCTGCCGGAGCATCCCCGGGCCGTGCCGCAGCACCCCGACCTTGCTCCCCGGCTGGTCGGCCCAATTCACCGGGACCTCGACGATACGATACCCTGCGGCCTGCGCCGTCAGGAGGAGCTCGACGTCGAAGCCGAAGCCTCGCGTCTGGAGTCCGCCGAAGAGGCGCTCCGCCGGGTCCGCGGCGAAGGCCTTGAACCCGCACTGCGAGTCGGCCACCGACCGGAGACCGAGCCGAGCGACGAGCCAGTTGAAGACCCGGCCCGCGGCGACCCGATGCGGCCGCGCGATGACCGACACGGACGGGTCGACGAGGACGCGCGAGCCGATCACGACGTCCGCACCCGCCAGCAGCGCGGGCTCGAGCCGCTTGACCTCGGCGATCGGCGTGGCGCCGTCGGCATCGGTGAACAACCGGTAGGCGCCGCGCGCGGCCAGCATCCCGGCGCGCACCGCCGCGCCCTTTCCGACGTTCCCGGGAAGCCGCAGGAGCCGCACCGACGCGACCTCGCGGGCGCGCGCCTGGACGACAGAGGGCGTGTCGTCGGTCGATGCGTCGTCCACCACGATGACCTCGTACGTCTCGCCGCGGCCCTCGAAGAACGCGACGACGTCGTCCAGATAGGTCGGCAAGCGCCGCGCCTCGTTGAACGCCGGGATGACGACCGACCAGCGCGTCGTCACGGGATCGCCGAGAGGTCCAGGGGCCGACGACGACGGGCCGCCGAGGTTTCGTGGGCGGCACGCACGACACCTTCCGCGACTGCCGGCGCGACGCTCTTGTTGAAGACGCTCGGGATGATGTACTCCTCGCTGAGCTCGCTCCGGCTGACGCACGCGGCGAGCGCCCGCGCCGCGGCGACCTTCATCTCGTCGTTGACCACCCGCGCGCGCGAGTCGAGCAGGCCGCGGAAGAAGCCAGGAAAACACAGCACGTTGTTGATCTGGTTTGGATAGTCGGAGCGTCCCGTCGCCATCACGCGAACATGCCGTTCGGCTTCTTCCGGCCGTATCTCAGGCTCCGGATTCGCCATAGCAAAGACGATCGGATCCCGCGCCATACGCTTGATGTCCTTGACAGTCAGGATCCCCGGCACCGACAGGCCGATGAAGACGTCGGCGCCCTCAAGCGCGTCGCCGAGCTTGCCCTCGACCCGGCGGGGGTTGGTGGCCGAGGCGACCCACCGCTTCATGAAGTCCATGCCCTGCTCGCGCCCGCGATAAATCGTGCCGTACTCGTCGACGCCAATGATGTCGCGCACGCCGCTCGACTGGAGGATCTTGATCGTGGCCGTGCCCGCGGCGCCCACGCCGGTGACGACGACGCGGATCCGCCGGAGGTCCTTCTTTACAATCCGAAGCGCGTTGAGCAGCGCGGCGAGGACGACGACAGCGGTGCCGTGCTGGTCGTCGTGGAATACGGGGATGTCGAGCTCCTTGCGGAGGCGCTCCTCGACCTCGAAGCAGCGGGGCGCGGCGATGTCCTCGAGGTTGATGCCGCCGAAGGCCGGCGCGATGAGCTTGACGGTCTCGACGATCTTGTCGACGTCCTTCGTCGCCAAGCAGATCGGGAATGCGTCCACGCCGCCGAACTCTTTGAACAGCATCGCCTTCCCTTCCATCACCGGCAGCGCCGCCTCGGGCCCGATGTCGCCGAGGCCGAGCACCGCCGTGCCGTCGGTCACGACGGCGACCGTGTTCTGCTTGATGGTCAGCGAGAACGCGCGCTGCCGGTCGTCGCGGATCGCCAAGCAGACGCGGGCGACCCCGGGCGTGTACACCATTGAGAGGTCGTCCCGTGTGCGGATCGGGACCTTGTTGCGCACCTCGATCTTGCCGCCGAGGTGCATCAGGAAGGTCCGGTCAGAGACGTGCCCGACACGAACACCCGCGACGTGGCGGAGCCGGCTCACGATCTGCTGGGCGTGGACGCTGTCGCGCGCCTTGACGGTGATGTCGCGCTCGGTCCGCTCGCGCGTGGTCTCGACGAGGTCGACCGCGCCGATGTCCCCGCCCGCCTCGCCGATGGCGGACGCGACGCGGCCCAGCATGCCCGGGCGGTTGGCGATCTGCAGGCGGATCGTGAAGCTGTAGGAGGCACTCGGCGTCTTCATGGTCGCAGGGTCCCCACCTCCCGGTCGGTTGCGGGGGCCGTCCTTCTCGGAGCCCATCGAAGCAAGCCTACCAGGGCCCAATCACACTGGACCTGAATAGATGAGGCCGACCCCCCGGTCAGATGCGTAGACAGCATGGGGGCTCCCCTCTCCGGGAAAAGCCTCGGGAACTTTGAGGGTTCTACCGGAAACGCCACCAGCGAATTTTGCGTCATAAATAGCGACTCCGGACGGAGAATTGGTGACAGGATGACATTCAGGGAAAGTGCTCGCGATACGGACCCCGGAGCCACAGCCGTGGCTCCAGGCGGGCTCATCACCGCCGACGAGCCCGAGACGCCGGGCGCCCTCGGGGAGGAAGCCGAGGAGACCCCGCGGCCCGAGCCACTCGAAGCCGGTGCGTCGCCGCGCGGCGAGGATCCCGTCCGCCTCTACCTCAAGGAGATCGGAAAGGTCCCGCTGCTGACGGCCGCCCAAGAGGTGCAGATCGGCCGGCGTATCGAGGTCGGTCAGATCGCGCTCCGCCGCACGCTAGCCGGCATTCCGATGGCCGTCGAGGCGCTCCTCGAGGTGGGCGACAAGCTCCGCCGCGGCGAGATTCCCGCCGACGACGTGATCGTCCTGGCCGAGGGCGGTGAGCTGGACGCGAACGAGCTGCGGCCGGTACTGCTCGCCTTCGGGCGACTCCGGAGGCTCCAGCGGAAGATCGCCCTGCTCCAGGACAAGCGCCGGTCGAAGGCGAGTCGCGTCACCCGCGCCAAGGCCATCGCAGTAGCCCGCGACACCATCCAGAAGGTCGTCGCGGACATGCCACTCAAGCCGGCGCTGATCGACGACCTCGTGGCGCAGGTTCGCCGACGCCGGGAGCGCGTCAACCAGCCCGCCGGGGAGGCTCGTCGGAACCGGACCGCCGCCGGCCGCGA
>Ga0209376_1000539_pt1 | contig 41148 bp, 32 predicted proteins | sample GraSoiAngelo_134_FD_185891 | JGI IMG/M metagenome (GOLD analysis project Ga0209376, IMG submission 185891) | Grasslands soil microbial communities from the Angelo Coastal Reserve, California, USA - 14_0929_05_30cm (SPAdes) (version 2) | ecosystem: Environmental > Terrestrial > Soil > Grasslands ...
ACACAGCAGCCAGTTCGGACGTCGCACGCGATCTTGCGGCGCTGCGATCGCTTCCAATCCCAATTTTTTTTCTGTTCGCAGGCCAAACTGTGCTTTTGGTTTTGCGTTCCTTATTGCAAGATAAACGCCTGCCTATGAGCACACCCAATCGCAAGACCATGCGCGTGGCCTTCCAGGGCGAACCTGGCGCTTTTAGCGAAGCCGCCGCTATCCAGCTTCTCGGAAGCGCGATTACGACCATACCCCGGCATACATTTGAGACCGCCTTTACGGCCATCGCAGAAGGCGCCGCGGATGCGCTGCTGGCGCCCGTGGAGAATTCTTTGGCAGGCTCCGTCGTTCGCGTCTTCGATCTGCTGAACGAAAGCCGGCTTGCGATTGTCGCGGAGACCATTCTGCCGATCGAAATGCAGCTGATCGCAGCTCCCGGCGCGTCGCTCGCTGATATTCGGTCCGTCGCGTCGCATCCCATGGCCCTTGCTCAGTGCGAGCGTTTTTTCGCCGCGCATCCTCAATGGAAACGCGTGCCCGCCGAAGACACCGCCGGCAGCGTACGCGAAGCGCTTTCTCGCGGAGACAAGTCCTACGCCGCCATCGCCGGACGACGCGCCGCCGAGCATTATCACGGCGTGATTCTTGCCGCGAGCATCCAGGACAATGCCGAAAATTTCACTCGCTTTGTGCTCTTGGTCCCCGAAAACGAAACGGCCGCATGGATTTCGCCCGCCGCTCGCAAGGTTTCGCTTGCCATGCGTCTGGCACACCGCCCCGGTGCGCTCCTCACTTCACTGGAGCCCTTCGCCAGGCACGGCGTGAATCTGCTCAAGATTGAGAGCCGTCCCATTCATGGCCAGCCTTGGGAATATCAGTTTTTCATTGACGTTGAAGCAAGCGATGTTACGCGGCTCGAGCAAGCGCTGAACGAAGTACGGGTCGCCACCAGCGAACTTCGCGTCCTTGGCCGCTACGTCGCTGCGTCAGGAGTTTCGTCCGAATAGCATCAAAAGAAAAAGGCCAGCGTTTCCGCTGGCCTCTCTTTCGTTACTTCGTTATTTCTTTGCGTCGTTATTTCATCTTCAGCAGTAGCTGCACTCCGGATCCCCCATCCCTCCGGTCATGCCGTCCTTCATTCGCCGCAGGCGCCGTCCCAGCCGCTCGGCAAGTTGATGCCGTGCGCGCCATAACCTGGCCTTCAGCGTGTTTTCCGTGACCCCCAACTTCTTGGCGGCTTCGCCCGTCGAAAATCCCTGAACTTCGCGCAGGACAAACGCGGTTCGCAGCAGCGGCGAGAGTTCGTCGAGGTTTTCGCTGATCATCTCGCGAATCTCCGTGCTCGCAAACACCTGCTCGGGATTCGGCCCGTCGTCCGCGAAGCGCTCCGAAGCAGGCAGCTCTTCCTCGCGGGGCGTTTCGTCCAGAGAAATCGCCGGACGCGCCTTCGCGCTCCGCCGCCGCATAAGCGCCGCGTTGATCACGATCCGCGTTAGCCATGTTGAAAACTGCGACCGCCCCTCAAAGCGATTCAGATTGCGATATGCCGAGAGCAGTCCGTCCTGAAGGGCATCTTCTGCGTCTTCCGTGTTTCCCAGCACTCGCAGAGCCGTCTGAAACAACGGCCGGTGGTAACGCCGGAACAGCGCTTCCACCGCCTGCTCGTCGCCTCTCTGCCCTGCGCGGATCAACTTCTCTTCGTTGAGTTGTATTCCCACTGCCGCTTGAGTTGCCATCGTTCCCCCCAATTGAATCAAAACTCTTGCGCGACCTCTGGGCGCAGACGCCTTCCTTAGTGGACCGGTACACCACCTGCCGGCGCTTTCGGTTTTCGCATCATCACCAAAACGGGAATCACCGCGAAAAACACCACGCCGAGCATCTTGAAATTGTCGATAAACGACAGCATCACCGCTTGCCGCTGGATCGTGCCGTAAATCATGCCGTGCGCTTGCGCGCCGGCGTGCGCCGCGGTCGATCCGGCTCCGATGAGTCTTACTTGCATCCCGTTCAGCATGTTGTGATACGCCGCGCTGAAATCGTTGACGTGCTCCATCAGCCGCGATTGATGAAACTGCGTGCGGCGGTCCAGCATTGTCGTCACGGTCGCGATTCCCACGCTCGCCCCGATGTTCCGCGCCAGGTTGATGATGCCTGTGCCCATGTTGGTCTTTTCTTTCGGCACATATGCGAACGCCGCCACGTTGATGGGAATGAACAAGAACGCCAGGCCGAAGCTTTGCAGCATGCGCGCACGCACCGCATGTCCGTAGTCCAATCCCAAATCCCAGCCCGCCATCACAAACAGCGCCGACGCCGACACGATGCACCCGAACGTGATCAGAACCCGCGTGTCTACCTTTGACACCAGGATTCCCACTACCGGCATCATGCACATGATCACCGCTCCGCCCGGAGACAAAGCCATTCCCGCCAGTTGCGCCGTGTACCCAAGCAGCTGTTGCAGAAATTGCGGGATCAGCACCGTGCTCGCATACAACACGAAGCCGAGGAAAAACATCGCTGTCGTCGCAATCGCGAAGTTGCGGTCCTTCAACATCCGCAGGTCCACCACCGGCTCCTTCTCGCGCAACTCCCAGAGGATCCCCGCGATCAGCCCGATCAGCATCATCACGAAAAACACCCGAATGAAATTCGACGACAGCCAATCCTCGCGCTGCCCCTTGTCCAGAATGATCTGCATGCTCCCCAGGCCCAGGCTGATCAGCCCGATCCCGATGTAGTCGATCCGGAATCCTGCCTTCACATTTGCCTTCTTCATATACGGCGGATCGCTGACCAAAAAGCTCGTCAACAGCAGTGAGAGGATTCCCACTGGCACGTTGATGTAAAAAATCCACCGCCAGGAGAAATTGTCGGTAATCCAGCCGCCCAGCCACGGCCCAATCGTCGGTGCCACAACCACCGCAAGCCCGTACACCGCGAACGCCATCCCACGCTTCTCCAGCGGAAACGTGTCGTTCAAGATCGCCTGCTCGCTCGGCTGCAAACCGCCGCCGCCCACGCCTTGCAAAATCCGGAAAATCACCAGCACGCCCAGGCTCGGCGCCAGCCCGCACAAAAACGAACTCACCGTAAAAATGGCCACGCAGGTCATGTAGAAGCGCTTCCGTCCAATCAGCCCGGAAAACCATCCCGATAGCGGCAGCACAATCGCGTTCGAAACCAGATACGAGGTCAGCACCCACGTCGATTCGTCCGACCCTGCCGAGAGATTCCCGGCGATGTGCGGCAGGGCCACGTTCGCAATCGATGTGTCCAGCACCTCCATGAACGTCGCCAGCGTTACCGTGATGGCAATCACCCAAGGGTTGATCGTCCCGTCCGGCATCCTCAGCTTGGCTAGTAACCTGCCCCTCATCGCGTCTGCTCTCTGCCTCTGATGTTTCTACGTATAACCGTCCGAATCCCTATCCTTATTTCTTGTTAATTTGTGACTACCGTCGCGTCCACGTTCATCCCCGGCCGGAGGACCGCCTTCTCCGAAGGAATCGGGTCCAGCACGATCTTTACGGGAATTCGCTGCACTACCTTCACGTAATTTCCTGTGGCGTTTTCCGGCGGCAGCAGACTCAGCACGGATCCCGTCGCACCGGCGATCGAGTCCACCCGCCCGCTGAAAGTTTTCCCGTATGTATCCACCTTCACTTCCGCTTTCTGCCCGGGCTTCATGTTCTTCAGTTGCGTCTCTTTGAAGTTCGCCGTCACCCACACGCTCTCGAGCGGCACAACCACCAGCAATCCTTGTCCCGCCTGCACGATCTGTCCCGGTTCTACTTGTTTGTGCGTGGCCACTCCGTCGACGGGCGCCGTGATCTCCGTGTAACTCAAGTTTAGTTCCGCCGCTTCCACCGCCGCCCGCGCCTGTTCCACCTTCGCGATTTTCGCCTGGGCATCGGCGGCCTTCATGTTTACCTGCTTGACGTCTGCATGCGCTGCGGCCACACCTGCGTGCGCCTGCTCAACTCGCGCCTTCGCCGCATCCAATTGCGCCTTGGTCACATCCACGTTGCGCTGCGCCTGCGCCAGCTTTTCTTGATCCGCCTTTAGCGCGCTCGCGGTTGCATCTGCATTGGCCTTCGCCGCATCGTACTGTTGCTTCGAAATCTCGCCCTTCTCCATCAGTGGCAAGTAACGCGCCAAGTCCGCCTTCGCCAGCTCCGCGTTCGCGCGGCTCTTCTCTACGTTGGCTTGCGCCCATGCCAAATCCGCCGTTTGGGCCTGTTCATAGGTGGCCTGAGCCCGCGCCAAATCCGCTTGCGCCCCCAGCAGCTGCGCATCCGCGCTGGAATTTCCGCTCGCTACGTTTTCGCGCGTGCGCGGCACGTCCACTCCCGCGGAACGCGCTTCGCTCTCTGCTAGGGTCAGTGACGCCTTGGCCTGATCCAACGCTGCCTGATAATCGCGCGGATCGATCTTCACCAACACTTGGCCCGCCTTCACCGCCTGGTTGTCATCCACCAGCACTTGCGCCACGCGCCCGTACACTTTCGACGCCATCGGAGTTATGTGCCCGTCCACCTGCGCGTCGTCCGTGGTTTCGCGGTTGTAGTAATACGCGAAGAGTCCTGCGATCGCAGCCAGCACCAGGGCTCCGCCTCCGACCACCAAGCGCCTTATTTTCGGATTCGCTAACCCTTTCGGCGTCTCCTCGAGCGACAGCTCCTCTATGCCGCGCGGTATTTTTGCCGCATTCTCGAATCCAACTTCAATCTCGACGCTCATCGTTCCCCCCGGATTACTTTGCGTAAACCTTTTCCATCTGGCCCATCGAACGCGCCAGGTCCGCGCGCGCCTGGTTAAAGCGGTACAGCGCCGCAATCTGGTTGTCGTTCGCGCGCGATAGCGAATCCTGCGCTTGAATCACCTCGATGTTGTTCGCCACTCCAGCCTTGAAGCGGTCACGCGCCTGGTCCACTTCTTCCTTCGAAAGCTGCACGCCCAAGTTCGCCACTTGCACTTCATTCCGCGCTGATTGCAAGTTCAGCAGCGCTGTCTTCACGTCCAGCGCGATCTGATTTCGCAGATCGTCCTTTTGTTGATCCAGCTTCTTGATTTCCAGGTCCGTGCGAACCACTTCCGCCCGTATCCGCCCGCCGGTAAACAGCGGCATATTTACGGTGGCCTCGTAGGTGTATGTTGGCAGCGTCGTGTTTCCCGACGTTCCCACATACGCGAAATCCCCGTCGAACCGCAGGGAAGGCAGCCGCGAAGCTTGCGATGCTTTCTTTTGAAATTCCGCGGCCTTAATCTGCGATTGCAGCGCCTTCCACTCTTGCCGCTCCGCTAGCGCGAATTCAATGCTTGGCTCGACTTCCGGCTGCGGTGTGTCGAAGAAACTCAGCGAGTCCGCCAACTCGATGGGCTGACGGGGATCGAGGTTCAATAACCGGCTCAGGGCGAAGAGCGACGTCTCGCGATCCGTTTCGGCTTCGATCAGCCGCTGCTTTTCGTTCTGCAATTCCACGTTCGCCCGCAGCGTGTCGATTCCGGTGCCCACGCCTTCCTTCTGCAAGTCCGCCGCCTGGTCATACAGCGCTTGTGCCAGATTCACGCGGGATTGCGACGCTTCCACGTTCGCCACTGCGCGCAGCGTCCCGATGTATTGCGAAACCACCAGCAGAATCACTTGCTCCCGCGTCGAGAGGCTGCTCGCCTTGCTGGAATTCGCGGTATTCTGCGCCGCTTGATATCGGCGCCAGAGTGTCAGGTCGAACACTGGTGTGCCGAAACTCGGGCCCGCTGAAAACACTTGATACGGTCCAAGACTCTTGGGAAATCCGGGGAACGGCGTCCTGCCGCCGAACTGCGCCAGCAGGTTCACCTTCTGCGCCTCGTCGGAGATTTTCGCACTTGCTTGCGGCAACAAATCTGCCCGCGAAATGTTTTTGTCCTGTTCGCTTTGCGCTGCTTGCAAGATCGCGATCTGCGCCGTGGTGTTTTGTTTGAGTGCCAGCGCGACGGCCTGATCCAGGGTTAGGCGTAGCGCCTGCGTGGGCGCATTTCCCGGCAACGAACTCGACTTGTTTGTGCCTTGTGCGCGTGCCACTGTTGAACCAAAGATCAGGCTGAAAAATACGGTGTAGAAAATAATGTGCGAGCCCTTGGGACGTTCCCTTGCGCCCATGCTTTCGCCTTTCTTCTCGCTTGCCACGATTTCGTTCACGATGGCCTGATTCAAGCACCCTTCTGCGATCAATTGCCCGCCCTGCCGGTGAATTTCCTTCAACAGCACCTTTCCAGCGGCATCGATAAAACTCACGCCGCACAGATTCACGTGGAATTTTTCGCGCGGTGACGACGCATGAAGTTCGCGCCAGCACTGCTCCAAGGTCGCCACCGATGGCCCGGCCAGCTTCCCTTCGACGCCGAGAAAGACCTTCCCGCGCCTCTTTTCCGTTGTAATCCTTAGCATTGATTCCGTCCTACTGGACGCTAGTAGATGCATGAGGTTCACCATTGGACGCTAAAGTTCGTTAATATTTAACAGGAACAAATACAAGGACTTACAGGAAATTCTCTGCTCTTGACGCAATGCATGTATGCCCATATAAGGGCATTATCTTATATATGGGCGAATCGTAAGTGACGTTATGTGGGCACAATCAATACACGCTCTGCCTTTAGTGTCTCCGGCGGAGCATTCAAATTTCCTCAAATCCGGTGAGAAATTCCTCCGCCGCCGATTACTTCTTCACCGCGATAGCCTGCAATTCGAAGTGCCCCCCGGCCAGCAGCGACCCCGCCCCTATGAATTCCCGCGCGGGATAGTCTTTTGTCGAGAAATAGCTCGCGTAAATGGGATTGAATTTCTGGAACAACGACAAGTCCGTGCATGCGATTTGCACGTACACCAGGTCATCCATCGTCATTCCCGCTTGAGCCAGGACTTCTTTTTCGCTATCGAGCAACACTTTGGCTTCGTCTTCTATTTTTTCTGGTACTTTGCCCGTCTTCGGATCAATGCCGATCCGTCCCGCCAGGTACAGGGTATTGCCAACAAGAATGGCGTCGCTAAACGGCGCGGTTATCGGTCCGCCCGCCATCTTGATCACCTTTCTAGTTGCTTGCGGCGTGGGCTGCGAAAACGCTCCCCGCACGGTAAGAATTCCCGCCACCGCCAAGACCACTGCTAGAAAACTGATGCGACGATTCATGGTTTCCCTCCATTCAACGCCTGCTGATATCCGCGCGAGTGTAATACCCAATTCTCCCCTCGGCAAGCACCACAAGAGCATGCCGCCGACGATAATCGCGTTCATCCGTTAAGCAGTCTCGAACGCGAGCCGCAGTGTTCCCGCAGAGGTGTAGTAGTCTACAAAAGCAGATATGGATCGAGAAATCTTTGATCATTGGCTGGCTTCTTACGGAAGGGCTTGGACCAGACGTGACCCCGAGGCCGCTGCCTCACTGTACGCAGACGATGGCACTTACCAAGTGACGCCCTTCGACGAACCCTTGCGTGGCCGGGCCGCCATCTACGAATATTGGGCCGGCGTAGCGAAAACCGAAGAAAGAATCCGCTTTGATTATGAGATCCTTGCGGTCACTGCGGAGCATGGTATTGCCAGGTGGCGGGCGTCCTTTGTCCGCGTGCCGCCCGGCCTGGAAACGAAGCTGGACGGCATCTTTCTGATCTCGTTGGATTCAGCAGGGTGCTGCCGATCCCTTCGCGAGTGGTGGCATAAACGACAGTAGCCGAACACGTCCGGCTGCTGGCGCCGGACCGCTAAGCAAATGAGCGCGATGCGAGCGAAATTTATTAGATTCTTTCGCTCAACGCAGCAAAACACCAGGAGGAAACTACCCTACTTGATCTGCTGGTCCGCCGGCAACGCCTGGTTAATGCTCTTCAAGGTCTGGAATCCGTCTTTGACCACCGTTGTCTTGATGTTGTCTTTTGTCACCAGCACGGGTTTCAGCAGGATGGTAGGCACTTTTATCTTGCCATTGCTCATTGTCCCATCTGCGTGCGCCTTTTCGCCCTTCGCCAGATGAACCGCTTCTTCTGCCGCCCTTACCGCCTCATTGACCACCGGCTTGTAAACCGTCATAGTCTGCGTGCCCTGGGCGATGCATATAACAGCGGCCAAATCCGCGTCTTGTCCGGAAACCGCCACTTTGCCGGCGAGTTTATGTTCGCGGAGGGCCTGAATCGCGCCGCCCGCCAATCCGTCATTGGACGCGAGAACCGCAGCGATCTTGCCTTGAGTGGAATCAATGGCCTTCAGCATGAAAAGGTACGCCTCGGAAGCCAGCCAGTCTTTGGTATACCCATCTGCGATCACTTTGATGTCGCCGCGATCGATATAGGTCCGCAAAACGCTCATCTGTGCGTCATGCAGAACTTTCGCATCCTCGGCATTTGGAGAACCCGCGATCAGTACATAATTTCCCGTGGGGGCATGTTTTACTAGAGATTCCGCCTGCATTCTGCCGATCTCCAGCCGGTCAAAACTTACGTACACGGATCGCCGCTAATGTGATTCCAAGATTGTTTTTTTTCAAACGAAAACAGGGTGGCTGCTATCGATGACCATGCAGCGCCTGGCTTGCCTGTCCTAGTCAGTATCCTTCCCGCCAGGCATCTAGGCAACCGTCCGACCCAAATCAGTCAACGACCAATTACGCCGCGTTACCGGCCACTGTCTGTTGGGCTGTGTCTGCCCCAATAGTGCTAAGATGCCGTCTCTCTTCGGAGGTACCGCGATGAAATACGCCCTTGGTGTGCCGCTGTGTGGCATCGCCGTTTTACTCGCAGCGATGCCACTGCTCGCCCAGAATGATCTGGACCAGCGCGTTGGCAAAGAGATGGACTCTCTCGTTGCCACCTACAAGCATCTTCACGAAAATCCCGAGCTGTCCACGCAGGAGAAGGAATCGTCAGCTCTCATCGCGACAGAGTTGCGCAAGCTTGGTTATGACGTCACCGACCACTTCGGCCGGTACGATTCGCCCGGCGTCGTTTCTTACGGAATCGTTGGATTTATGCGCAATGGCGCGGGTCCCACGGTCTACGTCCGCACCGATATGGATGCTCTCCCCATTGTGGAGAACACTGGACTGCCTTACGCCAGCCACGTAAAAGTAAAGCGTGGTGATGGCGCTGATGTCGGGGTCATGCACGCTTGTGGTCACGACATTCACATGTCTGTTTTTCTCGGTACCGCTCGCATGTTGGCCCAGCTCAAACAACAGTGGAGCGGCACTCTCGTCATGCTCGGCCAGCCTGCCGAAGAAACCGTGGGCGGTGCGCATGCCATGCTGCGTGCCGGGCTTTTCACAAAATTTCCCAAGCCCGATTATGTGGTGGCGCTCCACGACGGCTCGGACTTGCCGGCTGGAAAAGTAGGTTGGCACGAAGGAAGCATCCTCGCCGGCGCCGATTCGGTGGACATTACTGTGCGAGGCTATGGCGGGCATGGCGCCGCGCCGCAAAGGGCCAAAGATCCCATCCTCATCGCTTCGGAAATTGTTGTGGCTTTACAGACCATCGTCAGCCGCGAAATGGACCCGCAGGTTCCCACGGTTGTCACTGTCGGCTCGTTTCATGCCGGCACCAAGCACAACATCATTCCCGATGACGCGCATCTGCAGCTTACCGTTCGAACCATGACTCCCGCCCAGCGCGACAAGGTTCTTGCCGCTATCACCAGAATCTCAAACGGCATCGCCGCTGCCGCTGGCGTTCCCCCGGATCGCGCTCCCATCATCGAAGTCGCCGCGGACCATGTGCCAGCTACCATCAACAATCCGGAATTGACGCGCCGCGTCGCTGCCGCCCTCGAGCGCTCGCTCGGTAAAGAAAATGTGCTTCCCGGCGAACCCGCCATGGCCAGCGAGGATTTCAGCCTCTACGCGCTCGAAGATCCCAAGCCGCCGATTTGCATGTTTCATCTCGGCGCCGCCGATCCCGCAAAGTGGCAAGCTGCAAAAGAGAATGGCGCTCGTTTGCCCGGTCCGCATTCCGCCGAATTCGCGCCCGTTCCGGAGCCCACCATTCGAACCGGAGTCAAAGCCATGACCGCCGCCGTTCTCGACCTGCTGAAAAAATAACTTTCTCTTTCCTGGGATTTTCGGTCGCGCTAAAAAGCGATAAGACCTGTTCGGATGAAATATAGCGAAGTCATCCCCACGGTGAGCCATAGCAGCACTCCGAGCAGCAGCGGCCGCCACCCAACCGTTTTCAGTGTGCTTCGTGAAATCCCACTCCCAATGAGAAAAAGTGTTGCCGTCAATCCCAGCCGGCCTAGCGTGAAAAGTGATGGAGTAATGTGTTCGAGTGTTCGGACGTATGTGTTCAGAACAGCAGCAAGAATAAAAAACAAAATAAACCATGGAATTTGAATTCGCGAGCGATGGTGTTTGACGGCGGCAGTCGCGAGAGCTAGCGGAACAATCCAGAGAGCGCGCGCGAGTTTTACCGTGGTGCCGATGACCAACGCCTGCGCGCCATATTTTGTTGCCGCGCCGACTACGGAGCTGGTGTCGTGAATCGCCAGCGCGGCCCACAATCCGAATTGCGATTGCGAAAGGTGCAGCGCGTTTCCAATCGACGGAAATATCAGCAGCGCGACGGAATTCAAAATAAAAACGGTCCCGAGCGACACCGCCATTTCCTCTTCATTGGCTTGCAGAATCGGCCCGATGGCGGCGATAGCGCTGCCGCCGCAAATCGCGGTGCCGGCCGTAATCAGGAATGACGAATTGCCCCGCACCCCAAAGAATTTTCCGAGCGCCAGACCTACGAGTAACGCGAAGGAAATTCCCAGCGCCGTGTAAACAAACCCGCTGCGCCCCGCCTTCAAAACTTCGTGGAGATTCATCCCCAAGCCGAGCGCGACGACGGAGCTTTGCAGAAGCGTGCGCGCGATGCCGCGGCTTTCGTTGATGTAGGGATGCGGAAAGCTGAGCCCGAAAACTATTCCCACGGTGAGTGCGATTGGCGGAGAAAGCAATCCAGTGAAAGAAAGTGCGAGCGCAAGAACGAAAATAATTTTCGGAACAGTGGGCATCGGCCGGGAAGAGAGTATCAGGCGGGAAGCCGGATGGGCCAGCACGAATCAGCCACGCTGCCGGGTCGTCTTATGGAAAAAACGTTGTTTAGCGGAATTCCAGCAGGCGTCATTTCTATTTTTCTTTTGGAGGAGACGCGACGCGGGAGGGCTTCGCCGGAGCGGAGTTTGATTGGGTGGGATGCGTGAGTGCGGCAATGATTTTAGAGGTGGCGGCTTTGCTGACTTGGCAGTTGCGGTCGTAGATGCGGCACTGCGCGAGCGTGAACGTGCACCCACAATTGCAGGTTTCGGCGTTGAATTTGTGCAGCGCGGAAATTTTCTGTTCCGGCGTCAATTTTGAAAGGTCGACGCCGGGAAGTTCGGTCGCGCGTTCGGCATTTTTCAGGAAAATTTGGCCGGTATCCTCGAACATTTCTACCTTGACGTTGCCGATGGGCAGGCCGAGGAGCGCACGGATCTCCGTTTCGTAAAGCACGGGATCGCGCAGGCCTTCGTGTTTCTGAACGATCCGGCCTTCGGAGTCCAGCACAAATGAAGTGGGGAGCGCGGCGATGCCGCCGTACTGCATGCGAATGTCATTAGTGGCGAGGGCGACGGGATAATTGATGCCGAATTTTTCGCTGAATTCCTTAATGGCGTCCTGATCGTCGTCGTCCACCACGAGTCCGAGAATTTGCAGATGGTCTTTGTATTTGTTCTGAAGTTCGACGAGATCGGGAATTTCGGCGCGGCAAGGTCCGCACCAGGTGGCCCAAAAATTCAGGAGAATGACTTTGCCCTTGGAGCCGGCAAGCGTGACGGGTTGGCCGTCGAGTCCCGTAAGCCTAAAGTCCGGCGCGGGATCGGGGTTGCGCACAAATCGGATGCTGGGCTGCCCGTCCTCGGCAGGAGAAAAAGAGGGAAAGAAGCACAGGAGTAGCGAGGTAACGAGAAAAGGAACGAGACGGCAGTAGTTGGTGCGCTCCATAGTGACATCTATAGGAGAGCACAGTGGGCGCGCGACGCCAAGTGCCAGATACGTTTGGAGAGCCTCTCCGACAGGATCGGTCCGCATACGACAGAGAAAATCATAAGTTCCATTGACGCGGTGGAAGGAGCGCGGCACAGTAGGGGCAAGAGCGAAGGGGAAATTGTCCATGGCGAAATGCCCTGCTTGCGCGCATGAAGTTGCTACCCCGTTTGTCCTTAATGCGGATGCCTGGAGGTGGCTTGTTTGTCCGCATTGCTCGGCGAGACTGGAACGGAAGAATCCGCAAATTGTCGTTCCGCTGATAGGCTTCTGGGTCGCCCTGCTGGCCCTCGGCAGGCTGGGTCATCGATTTGCGGTTGTCGCCGAAGTGCTGATGGTTGCGATCTTCGTAGTCATCCTAGTGAAGTTCATGCGTCCAGAATTGCAGCCGCGGAAGCCCTTGCCGAAGCCGGAAATCGAATTAAAGATTAACGACCCGTCGAACTAGCGCCGCGGCGGAATTGCATTGACAAATAGCGTGTTACGGAATACTGTCGGCGCACACTGGCCGGTGCCGCGGGCGCAAGCCCTGCTTTCCAGGTTACCCACTAGACAGAACGTCGTCTCGCCTCACCATCCGCGAAGTTGCGACTGAGCGACGAGGAACGACCTTCCAACGTGTTGCCGTGCGCGGCTGACAGGCCAGCCCAAGGAGAGAGATGCATGAATAAGCGATGGATTGGTGTGGCAGTGGGCCTGATTTTGGCGGCGGTTACGATCGTCAGTTCGCCGATCGCTTTTTCGCAGATGGAACCAACGCCAACGGTGTATACGTTTGTAAGCCAGTTCCAAGTGCCGCGGGCGCATTGGGCGGGATACTCGGAGGATACGGAGAAGACAGTCGTTCCGATCCTGGAAAAGTTGACGGCCGACGGGACCATCGCTAGCTGGTCCACCTTTGAGCAGGTCGTACATACAACCGATGGATATACGCACGGAGCGGCGTGGTCATCGACGACGATTTCGGGACTGATGAAAGTGCTCGACGAAGTCCGCAAGGTCGGACCGCGGCCGGGGCAAATCGCGGCTACCAAGCATGAAGACTTCCTGATGCAAACGTCGATGTACCGTGCAGGCAGCGGAACGCCGGCGTACTTGCGAGTGGTCTGCTCGAATGCGAAGGCGGACAAGCCGGAGAGTTTCGCCGCAATGCTCAAGAAGCTCCTGGTGCCGACGTTTGAAGAACAGATCAAAAACGGCGTGGCTTCGTACTACGGCGTCGACGAGCAGTACGTAAACACTTCAGCACCATCGATGCGCTGTGTGGTCATTACCTACCCCAATGCCGAAAGCATGGACAAGTGGGCGGCAGCCATCCGGACAACGATGAGTAAGTGGAGTGCGGCGGAACGCGCGGAATTCCTAGGTTCCACCGTGCTGGACAGCCGGCGCGACATCCTGGCGCGGATCACGCACTCCGGCCATAAATAGCAGATTGCGCGGTTCCTTTAAGAGGAGGGGGCGAAGTTTTTGCTCCCTCGTTTCTTGTTTCCGTTGAAGTGGCTCACTTGAGTCGTTACGAACCGGTTGTTTCTCACGCTCCTTGAGAATTGGCGCGTTTCTCTGGAGTTTTCTCCAGGCCTTGAAATTCGAGCGGCAGATGAGCATCGACAAGGGATGCGCCGCCGTCGGCCTCGATCAACTGGCCGGTAATCCAAGCGGCTTCCGGCGAGCAAATGAGTGCGACGGCATTGCCGATATCCGCGGGAGTGCCGAGACGACGCATGGGCGTCCAGCCGCGTTCTTGCCATTCGCGCACTCCAGTCTGGAAGGCTTCGGGCAAACTGTTGAGCACGCTGTCTTCGACCCAGCCGGGGCTGATGGAATTCACGGTGATGCCGCGGCCCGCGAGAGCAACCGCAAAATAGCGGACCAGTGATTCCATTGCCGCCTTCGCGGCGCCCATGGCCACCCAGGGTTGCCAACTGCCGAAGCGTCCACCGGGAGCGAAGGTGATGGCGACAATCCTTCCGCCATCGGACAGCAGCGGAGCAGCTTCGCGAACGGCGACGAGAAACGCCTTGGCTTGCGAATCGACGGCCGTGTCCCATTTTTCGAGGGAAATGTCCATGGGGGCTTGGTAAAAAGTGGGGGCTTCCGTGCGGGCGTTGCTGACAAAGATGTCGAGCCCGCCGAACTCCGAGCGGACCTGCTGAAACATGCGGCGGATTTCATCGGGTTGACAGACGTCGGCTTGCACGATGAAGCCGTCGGAGCCGTGGGCGCGAATTTTTTCGAGAGTGGATTGGGCGGCTCCCTGGTTGCGGTAGTAATGAACGGCGACGCGTGCCCCCTTTTCGGCGAGCTTGAGCGCGATGCCGCGGCCGATGCCGCGCGAACTTCCAGTGATGAGGGCGTGTTTTCCCTGGAATGACATAGGCACCTCCTTGTGGAGGCGGATGTTAGCGCCGTAGATGGGCGGGGTCAATCGGAGGGAATGGCACCGGGTCAGACGAGGTCGTCGACGGTCGGCCGCGCAGCGCCCTTCCAGTTGGCGTCAAACTGTTTGCGGACAAAACCCGCGTCGTAGCTCCTATCCATAGCCTTTAGGGCTTGCTCGAGGCCAAAGAGCGAACGCGGGTTGCGGGGATTGCGGTCGAGGTCCGCGCGGAAGGTCTCTTCGGCGCCGGCGTAATCGCCGATTTTCAGCAGCACCGCGCCGAGGGATTCGCGCACGGGATAGAACCAGTCTTGCGGCTCGTCGTACTTCAGCGAGTCTTGAACGGCGACGGCGGCGCGCAATTGGTTCACCGTGGCGTCCATATCGTTTTTCGCCAGAGAGATTTTCGCGCCCAGCACATTTTCCGCGATTTTCAGAATGTCCTTGGTCTTGTTGTTGATGGGCATCTGGAAGATGGCATCCGGCGGCGTCTTCTCTTCTGCTTCGGCAACAAACTTGTGTTCGGCTTCCGCTTCCTCCAGTTTCCCCGCGCCGGCAAGGGCCAGGCCGCGAGCGAAATGCCAGAATACCGTAGCCGTGTGCATGGCGGGGTCGGGCTGCGGTGCCTTCAGAATTTCGTTCCACTTGTGAAAACGCACTTCCACTGCCAGCGGCACGGTCATGAAACCCTCGAGCGGCGGCATCTCTTTCACATGAGGGCCGACGTTGGCTGCGAGCAACTGCGCGCCGCGCCGGGACTCCAGATAGTTGCCGTTCATGGCCGCGGCCATGGCGATGAAATGCAGATTGTGGCTGTAATACATCATGGAATAGATGCCTTCCGCTGCGCCGGCCTTGATGTAAGCCTGATCGGCGAGCGCGGCTTTCTGGTTGGTTTTCACCGCGGCCTCGTAATCGCCGGTGCGGATGTAAATGTGCGCGGGCATGTGCACAATGTGTCCCGCGGCAGGTGCAAGTTGCGCCAGGCGATTCGCTCCCGCCAAAGCGCGTTCCGGCGATGAGGAAGCTTCCACGGAATGAATGTAATAATGAATTGCGCCAAGATGATTGGGCTCGCGGCGAATCACAGACTCCAGCGTCGAGACAATTTCCTCGGTGCCCTCTTCCGGCGTGCCGTCCGGGCGCCAGAGTCCCCAGGGATGCAGGTTCATTCCGGCTTCGGCGAACAGCGTGGCGGCATCAAGATCGTCGGGGAAGCGCTTCACCACGTCGCGCATGGCATCGCGATATTGTTCCGCGGCGGCGCGCAAATCGGATTTCGGATCGGCCGGAAAGCGCTTAGCCAGTGCGGTGATGTAGGCCTGGTCGCTCTCGGAAGCATCGGCGCCGAGCGTCTGCGCTTTCTCGATGGCGGCGTGGGCCTGCGCAAAACGGTCTTCGCTGGCGGGATCGTTGTAATTGGGGCCCACCGCTTCGGCGATGCCCCAATACGCCATGGCGAGTTTGGGATCGAGCTCGGCGGCACGCCGGAACGAGCGCATGGCTTCGTTGTGATTGAAAGCGTAGATGAGCCGCAAGCCCTGATCGAAAAATGCCTGCGCTGGCGCGTTCTTGGTGGAGACCGGGTGATGCCAATTGCCGTAGCCGGTCATCAGCGTCGCGGGTTTTGCTTTTGGGGGAGCGGCGTGCTCGGCATGCTCCTGCGCGAGAATGGCGATGCACAGCGCCGGCGCAATGGCCAGCAGGATCAGGATGCGGCGATGCATGGAACCTCCGATGAAGGAATGGAATGAGTATTTTGGCTGGCGAATTGTAACATCGCCACAGGTCTGTGTAGGTATGTAAAAAATGCCGGAGTGGTTGTACGATCGGGATGTTTGCGGTGACGGCTGCTCTTGAGTGGACGGATGCAGATGCGCGCAAGTCTTTTGCAGTCAGACAAATAAGCGAGAATTGAACGAATAGGGAGGCTGGCAGCCAGAATGCAATCGTATGAGGCGTCCCCCACCAAAACCCAGTCCTGAATTCTGTCGAAAGAGGGTTGTTCGATGCGAGCTACTCCCTTTGATATATTCAGGAAAGACCTTCTCGGCACGCCGGTTTGGATGGAAGCGGTGGAAGACATCGAGACGGCGAGGCGTCGCGTAACGGAACTGGTGGGGCGCTCGCCCGGTGAATATTTTGTTTTCTCGCACGAAACGGAGGAAATTGTACTCAACACGGCCACGCGCATGTATGAGTTAGCGGTTCCAGCTTCGGTATCCTCTCGAAACGGAGACCTGATCTCCATTCTTTTTGTGTGAACCTCTCCGCGTGCCCGCAGCTAGTCTGCCGGACTTCCATGGATTTCCTGGTTAACCATAAGCGGGACCCCTCCTCCTGGGTTTTTCGTAAGTGTCCTTTAGGGCCTGCGGCCCGCGAAACCTCATGAAAGCCCGTACAGTGCAAAAAATGCCCATTCCCGCGCTAAGTCCTTTGTTTTTAGGTCAGCCGTGATTACGACCCAGGTGTTACTCGCGGGCGCGGTGCGCGTGCTGGAGTTTGGTGAGGAGGGCGCGCGATACACAGGTGAAATCCGAAACAGTTTAGAGCGGATAGGCAGGCCCATCGGAGCGTATGACTTGTTGATAGCGGGACAGGCGCTAAGCTACAAACTGACACTGGTCACAGCGAATACAAAGGAGTTTGCGAGAGTGAAGAGTCTTGTTTGAAAGATTGGGGCAAGGGCTAGGGCCGCATGCGGGGGCGAAATGGCGGGGGAAAGGCAAAGCCCGCAGGCTATCCCGCCGCACCTGATGTTTTATGCGCCTTATGCGACGGACAAAGACATCGGGTCACCGCCCCGGCCCGGAACATGCCACGTGTCATCAGGCCGGGACAGCCGGATGCGTACATCATTGTCATTCTTAGGCCCGTTGAGCACGCGAGCCATTAGTTTTGTCCGTTTGAAGCAGTCGAGAGGCCTGCCTCGTTTTTCTACGCGCAATCTTTCCAGCCGACTACAGATTGGAAAATGGAAAGGAGTAAGGCTGCTGTTGCTTGGCAGTATCGGAGATAGGGGGCCGGTGGCACGGAGTGGGATCCGTGCCACCGGCCGATTCTGCTGAGTGACTTCTGCCGTGTGGCTAGGGTTTCTTGACCGCTTCTTTGACGGCGGCGGGTTGCATGGAATCCTTGGGCTTGCTCGCGGCAGCCATCACGGCTTTGGGGCGCCAGAAGTCGACGGCGACTTTTGCGATTTCGTCTGGAGGATTGCTGAGGTCGGGGACGAAACGATAGAGGGTGGACTCAGAGGTCTCGACGGCATCCGCATTGATTTGCTGGAATTTCTTGAAGCCCTCTTCGCCGAGGATGTCACGCATGGTGGGATTGCGGTCAAAGCCTGCCATGGACGAGCGCAACGTAGAGACGTAGAAGGTGGCGCCTTTGCCTCCTTCAATGACCTGGGAAACAAATACCGGCTGGGTATCAGGGTTCTTTTCGCCGGCTTCCTTCATTTCTTTGGAAAGAGCCTCGAAATCGGGGACGTGTCCGGGACGAATGTGCACGGCGGTGGTACGCAAGAGGCGGGACTCGCCAATGAATTTGGCGTAGGCTTCGGAGCCCTGGGGGGCCTTGCGGCTGAGGTCCCAACGGCGGCGGCGGAGTTCGGAGCGGGACCACACCAAACAGTTGTTGAAGTCCTGTTCCATTTTCTGGCCGGCTTCTTTGCCAAAGGCTTTATTGACAGCGGCCATGACGGCTTCGTTGGTTTTGTCGATATCGGCGTAGTCCTTGCGGGTGCTGGTGAACTGGTAGACATTGCCTTCACCATAGACGGCTTCGAGAGCGAGCCAACGGTCACCATTGAAGCGACGATTGGCGTCCGCCCATTTTTTGGTGAGGGCCTGGAAATCGGCGAGTTTTTCCGGTTTCACTTTGACGACGAAAACATCGAGATAGTCTCCCTGCGCTTGGACAGCGATGGGCGCCGCCACGCACACGACGAGAGCTAAGGCCCAGAGGGCTCTGCGGAAAGACATACATTCCTCCTTCGATCAGGAACTGCTGGGAAAGAACCTAGTGGGCGGACTCTACACCTGCGAGGGGTAACGGTCAAGGAGAGCGGGTGAGAAACGGGTCCTGCGGAGGTAAGCAGGGTCGAGGAATTGGAAAATCGAAAATAGAAATTCGAAATTGGGAGGCCGAGGGCGCCCGCCCCAGTTTTTGAGAGCGGTTGCAGGAAGATTACGAGCCGGAGGCTCCACGCGCGGCGGCTTTGAAGATGGCGAATGCTGCGCCTTGCGGATCGGCCATGATGGAAATGCGGCCGACGTCTTCAAAATCAGTGGGCGGCACGTAGAGCGTGGCCCCGAGATTTCTTGCGGCTGCGGCAGTGGCATCGCAATCGGAAACCGTGAAATACGCCATCCAGTGGGCGGGAGTGCCGGGCTGGCGGTGCGAAACAGGCGGAATGCCTCCGATGAACTCTTCGCCGTTCTTGATGTGCCAGTAGTTGTGAGTCAGGTCTTCGTCTTCCTTCATCATCTGCCAGCCAAAGAGATCGGAATAAAACTGTCCCGCGCGGGCTTGATCGGGCGTGTTCAAGTCCGCCCAGCAGAGCGTGCCGTGCGAAGCGGAGATGCCTGTGCCGGTGTTCTTGTTGGGTTGCCAGAGACAGAGGACCGCTCCGGTGGGATCCTGCACAACGGCCATGCGACCGGCATCGAAAACGTCAAAGGGCGGAGCCAGGACGGTGCCACCAAGTTCGGCGGCGCGGGCAGCGGATGCGTCCGCGCTATCGACGGCTACGTAGAGCTTCCAGTGGGGAGGAACGCCGTGGGAGCGCTCTTCGGGACGAAGGGTACAGCCTGCGGCAGCGTCGCGTCCCTCAAGCCTAAAAATCGTATAGAAGTCGTTGGGGCCCATGGGCATGTTGTTGGCGGACCAGCCAAAGATTTTGGAGTAGAAGTCGATGGCGGCGGCTTGATCGGAGGTGGCGAGTTCGACCCAGCAAAATGCGCCGGGAGCGTGTTTTTCGATGTTGGGCATAATGCGGAGAGGGTACTCCGGGGGAAGAGGGAAGGCAAGAGGGAGGGCATGAGTTCAGGACAGACGGTACGAGCCGGAGCCGAGGAATTTTACCAAACCCATGTCGCGCAGAACTTGAAGCTGTCTCTCCAGTTTTCTTAGCTAGCGGTACCGTTTTCGAACATCAGCGGCAGGTGAGGCGACGCCGTCAGAGATGATAAGAATTTTTGCTTCTTGGAGGATTTCTCCCAGGAGAATGGTGCAGCCGACCCAATCATGACGTTCAGCCTTTGGTCTGAGAGGATTCCGCTTTTTGATCACGGAGAGTGAGTAGCTAAACCGGAGTACAAGGATGAGGTTGCGGACTCTCCATGTTTCCGGTTCGTAGTGCAGCGCAAATAGGTTAGGCGTCCTGTCTGCTTCGATTGCCTCAGACATTTTGCTGTATGCACCGTCAGAAAGACTAGAACCGAGTTTTCGCCCTTGGCTCTTCAGCTGGAACAAAGCGTCACAACTTGGGTAAGTAAAGTCTATTGCGGGGTGTTTGTCCTCGTTCGGGAGAGCTCCGATGAATCGCAATTCGCGCGCGGCGAATTGGGGGGAGAGGCGCAGCGTTTCAGAGATTGGAATAGGCGAGGGAAAGCGGGAATTGCGCGAGGGAAAAGAAAGAGGGGCACGATGTAGCGTGCCCCTACAAGGAAAAATTTGGATGCGGGGGTAGTTGTTAGCGCTGGGCGACTGGCCCGGCGGAAGCTGAGGTGTTGCCGATAGCGTCGCCATTAACGACCAGCTCGACGCGGCGGTTGCGCTGGCGGCCTTCAGCGGTGTCGTTAGAGGCGACGGGCTGCGTTTTCCCGAAGCCGTGGGCGGTGATCGAAGACGGAGCTACGCCCTGCTCGGCGAGGAAGTCGCGCACGGAATCGGCGCGGCGTTCGGAGAGCTGCTGGTTGAATTCATCGCCGCCTACGCTGTCCGTGTGGCCTTCGATTTGGAGAGAGAGGCCAGGATGAGCGAGAACGATGCCGGAAATTTTGGCAAGTTTTTCGCGGGCGCCAGGCTTGAGTGTGTAGCTGCCGGTGTCAAAGAGCACGTCCGACATGTTGACGATGAGGCCGCGAGCGGAGTCGCGAGTTTGCAAAATGGAATTGAGTTGGTTGAGGAGCTGGGCGCGAAGCTGAGCTTTTTCGGCTTCGGCTTCGGCGGCGGCTTGGCGCGCCTTTTCGGTTTCGGCTTCGGCGGCGCGCTGCTGCGCTTGAGCGGCGGCTCGATCCTTGGCGGCCTGGTCCGCGGCGGCTTGCGCGGCTTGCTGCTGCGCTAAGGCGGCGGCACTGGCTTTTTCGGCTTCAGCGCGCTGGCGAGCAGCTTCCTCGGCGGCTCTCTGCGCTTCCTGCTGCATGCGCAGGGCGTCGGCCTTGGCGGCTTCGGCTTGCTGGCGAGCTTGCTCGGCTTCCTGTCGGCGCTGAGCTTCCGCGATGGCGTCGGCGCGGGCTTTGGCTTCGCGATCTTCAGCGGCCTTCTTGTCCGCGGCGATCTTGGCCTGAGCGTCTTCCTCGGCCTTTTGCTTCACGGCCATGACGCGAGCTTCTTCCGCAGTTTCGACGACTTCGCGCGCGGCGGCGATGACGGCTTTTTTGTCGCTCTTGCGGGCGTAGACGTCTTCCGCGTTCTTGAGCTGCTGCACGGCTTTGTTGAGAGTGGAAGAAGCATATCTATCGGCGAGCGCGATATGCGCGATGCGGACAGAGTTGCGCGCTTCAAAGAGCTCGAGCGGAGTCTTGCGGTCGATGCCAAAGATGGCGTTTTCGATCTTGGTGTTGGAGGAGGAGTAGATGCCGCGGCCAAGAAGTTCGTAGCTGGCGTCGATGTTTTCGACTTTGCCGAGCGTGCCAGGACCGAAAACGTTTTCGAGGACAACGGTGTTGCCGGGTTGCGTGACCGCAAAATACGGTTCGGCGGTAACGATCATGCCAAAGGTCTGCATGTCGGAGATAGCTTTCACTTCGCCGGCGCCGTTCTTGAGGACGACTTCGCCAAGATTGACGGCGCGGCCTCCCGGAGAAACGGCCCAGAGGACATACGTCAGATATTCGAGGCCGAACTTGGTGGCTTCGTCGAGGCTGAGGAATTTTGCTTCGATTTCCGTGCGGCTGCCCTTGTTCTGGACTTTGGCTTCGCCGTTGGCTTGCTGCATCAATTCTGTGCCTTGAAAATCGATCTTGACGGCACCGGCGCGGCGGTAGTTGACCGCTTTGGTGGTACGCGAGACGTTTTTGGCGGCGCCGGCAGACGGCGCCTGTCCGAGCGCGGGAGCAGCCATGATGGCGAGCGTCCCGGTTAGCGCAAGATAGAGCGATGCAATTTTCACTTCAGCACCCCTTGATCGCCTGGCTGGGCGATAGATTTCCACAGGCCGCTAAGCGGCCATTCCTTTGGGATAAGTGGCCCACCCCGGAACCCAGAGTCTTAAAAGATGGTGATCCGGGAGATGTCGTTTCTTATCTACAGGCTAGCAAAGAAAGAGGGTCAGCAAAGCGGTTCGGAAAGGGGCCTTGCGTAAACAATCACCCTGCCTGACTGGACAGGGTGAGGGAGACGGTGGGGATGCGGCCTTAGACCGTTTTACAGGGAGTATAGGAATTCGAGCAGAGCCTCCTTTTCGGCTGGCTTGAGTTTTTCAAATTTTTTGGTGACATGTTCGGCTTCGCCGTGGTGGCGGAGGATGGCGTCCAGAAGAGTGGTGGAAGCGCCGTCATGCATGAGGCGCGAGTGCAGGCGGACACCCCAGAGCGGCGCGGTGCGGATCTTGTTGGCAGTATTGTTGAATTCGGGGATGGAGAGGTTTTTCCAGGAGGTCTGGTACATCCTTTTGCCATAGTGCTCCAGCATGGCCACGACGATGCCGTCGCCGGTGCCGACGTTGTGGAGGAGGAAGTCGCCGTAGGGGTGAAACTGCTTGTCAGCGAGGGCGGGAGGCATGGTGTAGGCGCCGCCATTGATTTTTGTGCCGGAGGAGGCGGTGATCAGCGTCTGGACGTGACAAGTATCACAGCCGACCTTGTTGAATAATTCAGCGCCGTGACGCGCATTGGCGGTCTGCGCCAACTGTGCGTCGCGGGCAGGAGCCCCAGTGGCGCGAATAAAGCGGGCGAAATGATCGATGTCGGAAAGGCCATCTGGGCCTGGCTTGTCATTAGGCTCATTGACAGTGTTGCAGAGATTGGTCACTTCGTCGGGCTGGAGGCGGCTAGTGATGCCCATTTCGTTGAGATAGGCGTCAGCAGAAAACGACAAAAGGCTGGCGTGCTGGTCTTTCCAGCCGAATCGACCGACTGCGGTTTGGCCAGGGGCCTCGAGGACGGGAACGTAGAGGACCTGACCGCAAATCTCTTTGTGGCTTTTCTGACATTGCTCCCTGGCGAGGTCCACGAAAGTCTGATCGGGGACGGCTTCCACAAAGCCATCACCAAGCAAGTTCACAGAAATCCGGAAGGTGCGAATTTTCTCCGAGTCCGGCACGCGCTCCTCAATTTCCGTGGCGGGAAAGACGGCGTTCGGGCAAATAGCGCGGTCGTTCACCAGCGTGCGGCCCTTGATGATTTCCGTTCCGCGAGCAATGGGTATGTCGGGGTTGACGAACTTGCCGTCGGTCCCCCGATGTCCGACGCGCAATTCGGACACCTGGCTGGAGCCGCCTGAAGTTGGATTCTGATGGCACTCGCGGCAAGATTGCGCGTTGTAGAGGGGGCCGAGGCCATCGGAGATGGCTTCTGTCTCCTCAAACTTGGCTTGATCGGCGACGTGTGTGGCGTCGTCGACCATGCCATTAGTTTTATTGTCAAAACCGGATGGAGCTTCTGGAAACGGCGAAGCAAACAAGATGACAGAAAGCATCAGCAGGGACAGGCTCATGAGGAGTTTCATCGTCGCCTCGAAGAGGGCTGGCTGGTAAACGGACGCCCAATCTTAGCAAAAGCTGGGCAGAAAAATTGTAAAAATCTGACTGCGGATGTGAGAGGCCGGCAGTTGCAATTGGAAGAATCGGTGAGGACAAGCAGCAATTCAGATGCAAGAACCACTGCGAGCAACTGACGGCAGATCGCCCGCACGCGGCCGGCCCAGGGCGCGGCAGCACCCCAGGCATCCATTCCAGTCAGAATCTCTTCTAATCCTGTCAGGTAAGAGTATAATGGCACCCGTGAGGCCAGGAGGCCCGGCCCCACACCCGCCCTGGGCCCGCTGATTCGGTATCCTTCATCTCCCACTGTTGAAGGTTGCTCCGAAAATCGAAACGCCTCGCAAATACCATGAGTCTGGGGAACATGAACCTGCGGAACATAAGCCTGGATCGTCGCCAAAAACTCAGAATTGTCCCGAACGAACTCGTATTCCTTCAATTGGAGCGGGACGACGGCGGAACCGTGCTGGATGTGTCCGAAGGCGGCCTGGGTTTTGAGACCTTTGCTCCAGTGAGCCAGAACGGGCCGGTCCATTTTTGGTTTTCGCTCAATCTTCGGGACCGGATCGAGGCGTGGGGTGAGGTGGTTTGGACGAATGCGGCAAGAAAATGCGGTGGACTGAGGTTTTTGCGCCTTTCCGAGGAAGCTCGCCAACAGATTCGCCGATGGATGACGGAATTCTCCCGGCGACAAGCCGCCGAAGCGGAGTCCGTACGCAAAACCGGCCCCGAGAGCAGGCCGGACAAGTTCGGAAAAGGCAAATTCGACGCAGTGGCGGCATTCGTCTCCAAAGCGCGGCCGCGGCACTCCACACTTTTCGGCAGTCTGGAGAGTTCTGTAACCGCCGATACACCGGCGCCGCTTTTTGAGGAACCGACGAGACAGTTACGACCGTCAGAGTTGGTTCCCGTGCAGAAATACGTCGCCGCAAAACGAAAACAACTGATATTTGGCGTAGTTCTGGGTATTTGCATTTCCGCGATGTTTGCCGTGGGCGCCCTCAAGTTCTCGAGTTACCTGCGCCAAAACCGTGGTCCAGAGAAGGCCGCCGGAGAAGCGCGCACGGTGAGGCCGGAACCTGAAATCAAGCAGCCGGCGCCCGCGGCCACAGCCCCGGCCGTAACAAGTCCGAATTCTGCCGACATCTTTGCGGGCAGCAATCAGAAGACAAGCTCATCTTCGGCCCACGTGCTGCACCCTCAGGGGGCAACAGCCACCTTGTCAGCTCGTTCGCATACGACGGAGCCCGCCAAGCCCGCCATCGCATCAGCGCCACCCCCCGCTCAACCGCATTCGCGCGAAATTGCGAGTAAGACTAAGCCGCCCTCCAGGACCCCAGCGGAACTGTGGGCCTCTGTGCAAGCCGGCAACAGCAAGGCAGCCTTGGAGCTCGCCGAACTCTACATCCAGGGAGATGGCGTGCCCCAGAACTGTACGCAGGCGCGCGTGCTTTTGATGGTGGCGTCCGAGAAGCGAAATACGGGAGCCATTAAGAGACTGCAGGAACTCGACAAGACGGGCTGCCCCGGCGAGTAGAGGTCGCATCAGGACTGCCGGGCACGCAATGAGATAAGTCCAGAACGCTGTCGAGCGGCTCTGGAATCGCGGCACACTTCCTTCCAAAGTGATCAAACTGGGCGACGGATACCGAGCTTGCGCATGCGGGCCTGGAGCGTGGTGCGCTTCATGCCGAGAAGGACGGCGGCGCCCTGGGGGCCGGCGATGCGCCATTGTGTCTGCTTCAAGGCGCGGAGGATGTGCTGGCGTTCGGCTTCTTCGAGCGTGGAGATTGAGGCGGCAGGGGAGGGCAAGGAAGGGAATGAAGTAAAGGAGGAAGAGGATTCGGCGGGAGAAGCTGCGAGGCCCGTGGCCTTGAGTTCGGAAACGGGAACACGAAGCTCCTTGCCCGGAGAGAGCAGTACGGCGCGCTCAATGAGGTTTTCGAGTTCGCGCACGTTGCCCGGCCAGGAATAGTGCGAGAGGGCGTCCATAATGTCAGCCGGAATGTATTGGACATCTTTATTGAGCCGGCGGCTGAAGATCTGCACGAAGTACCGCACCAGAAGAGGAACATCCTCCGGGCGTTCGCGAAGCGCAGGGATCTGAATAGGGAAAACGTTGAGCCTGTAATAAAGGTCGCTGCGGAAGGCGCGCTCGCTGACGAGTTTGGCAAGATCCTGGTGCGTGGCGGCGACCACGCGGACATCCACGCGCTGCGTGCGGTTGCTGCCGAGGCGCTCAAATTCCTGCTCCTGCAAGACGCGCAACAATTTAGGCTGGAGGTCGAGTGGGAGGTCGCCGACTTCATCGAGAAAAAGCGTGCCGCGGTCGGCCAGTTCAAAACGGCCGATTTTTTGATTCATTGCGCCGGTGAACGCGCCCTTTTCATGGCCGAATAACTCGGATTCGAGAAGGCCGCTGGGAATAGCGGCGCAATTGACCTTGACGAACGTGCGCTCGCGACGCGGGCTGAGATTGTGGATGGCCCGGGCAAAGACTTCCTTGCCGGTTCCGGTTTCTCCCAGGAGGAGAACGGTAGTGCCCGCGGGAGCGGCAAGCTCCACCTGGGCGAGAGCGCGTTTCAGCGCACTGCTATCGCCGATGATCTCTTCAAAATTAAATTCGCTGCGGATTTCTTCTTCAAGGTAGAGCTTTTCCTCGGCCAGCTTGTTTTTCAGAGCGTCGATTTCCTTGAATGCCAGGGCGTTTTCGACGGCGATGGCGATTTGCGTGCTGACCTGCCGAAGCAGCTCGACGTCCTCTGGGGCGAAAGCATCGTTGCGGCGGCTGGCCAGATTGAGCGAGCCGAAGGTGCGGCCGTGGGTGATAAGCGGAACGCAGCAGATCGTCTGGATGCCGTCTTTGCGCAGCATGGCGATGATTTCGCTCGGATAACGTTCGAGTTCCGCGCCGCGCGCCAGGAGAGGCAGACCGGTGGAGATGGCGTGGCCAGCAGGAGATGTATCGCGCGGCACGGTGATTTCGCGGTTGAGCAAACCGGGGCGGCCAGGAAAATCGAGCGCATGAATTTTCAACAAGCCGGTGGCGGGATCGAGGAGCGCGAGGCTGGTGTAGTCATGGTGAATGACGCGTTCGAGGGTGGAAACGATGCCGCGGAAAACTTCGGAGACCTCGCGGCTGATCACCAGAACGTTGTTAATCTCCAGGAGAACGCGCAGGCGGTCGCGTTCGCGGGCAAGCTGCGTTTGGTAGGCCTGAGAATTCTCGAAATTGAGCGCGTTGTCGACGGCCACGGCGACCTGGCTGGCGACGCGCTGCATGAATTGTAGCTCGGTGTCCGTGACGCCCTGCGGCACAAGGCGGCCGAAGCCCATCGAACCGATACGGCGCTGCGCCGTGGTCAGCGGAAAAATCGCCATGGAACGGACGCCGTGTTCGCGGAGGCGCCGCATGAAGTCCGGGAAGCGCGTTTCTTCGTCGACATCGTTGATGACCAGAGGCTGCTGCGTCTGCCAGACCCAGCCGGAAGGATGGCCTTCGATGGGCGATTCCATGCCAGCGACTTTTTCCGTGGGGATGCGACTTTCGAGAATATGAAGACGCATGACATTGCGGACGGGATCGTGCAGGACGAGGGTCAGGAAGTCGAATTCGATAACAGAATGGAGGCGGCCCGCAAGATCGTGGAAAAGCGCGGGGAGATCGCGCTGCTGGGCGATGGCTTCGCTGACTTCGAGCAAGGCTTCGAGCTGACGCCGGGAATGCTCGAGGGGCGAGGCGAAGGCAACTTCGGGCGGTGAAATGACGGGATCCGCCATAGAAGGCAGGATAACACCCACGTTGGCGGAGGCTCAACTTAACACCGCCGCGAGTTGGTCCACAGACATGCTTCGAGGAGTTCGTTCAAGTCAAACTTGAAACGTTGTATGCGTGAGTATGGCGGGCGCCGGTGGTGATGAGGCGCTCGATGGAGTCGACGGCCTGGATGCCGCCGCGGGCGCCGATGGCAGTGCAGTTGAGCGCAGCGGCAGCGCAGCCGAAATCGAGCTGGCGCTGCAGCGGCCAGCCTTGCAAGAGTCCGTAAATGAAGCCCGCGTGAAAAATATCTCCGGCTCCGGTGGTATCCACGGCTTCCACGCAAAAAGCAGCGGCGTAGGAGAAGCGCGAGCCATCCCAAGCCAATACGCCTTCTTCGCCAAGAGTCGCCGCGGTAAGGCGGCAGCCAAATCGTTCGCGGAGCGCGGGGAGAGACTTACGCAAATCCGGTTCTTCCATCAATTGCCCGGGAATATCCCTGCTGGTGATGAGGTAGTCAACGCTTTTCAAAAGTTCCTCGACACCGGGATAGGGTTCGTCCAAGTCCGCGATGACGGGAACGCCGGCGGAGCGCGCCCAGCCTGCAGCGGCAGCCGCCGCAGCCGTATCGTGGCCATCGACGTGAAGAGCGCGGGCAGTGACGATCCACTCGTGATCTAACTCTTCGGGACGGAGGATCAAGCGGTCATCGCGTTTCCAAAGGACAGTGCGCTCGCCGGCGTCGTCGACCAGGATGAAAGCTTGCTGGCTCGGACAGCCAGGCGCCGAGAAAAGATGCGCTTCGACGCCGAGGCGCGCAAATTCCGCGCGATGAAGCGCGGCGGCGCTGTCGTCCCCAATCTTGCCAACGTAACGTGCGCGCAAGCCCCACTGCCCGCAGGCAATCACGGCCGTGGCCACCTGGCCACCGGGCAGCACTTTTGCTGAGCGAAACTCGACTTTGGAGCCGCGCGCGGGATAGTGCGCGACGGGAATCAGAGTGTCCGTAGCGTTGAGCCCGACGCCGACTACATCCACTTTGGAGGGATTCGTCATAAAGGACCCGGCAACTTTACCGGATGCGTGGACGTTTTCAAAGGCGGAGCAAGTGCGTCAGTGGAAGCGCGTGGTGCGCCAGAGGGCGAGACCGCAAACAATAAGGAGCAGGAACAGGGCCGCGGTCAAGAGCGCGGCCGGTCCCCAGTGAAGGGACAACTGCGGGACGCGAGCCATTGCCGCAAAGATCACGAACAAGCTGGTGGCGAGGACAACCAACAGCCAGTCCAGCGCGTCGCGGGAAGGTTTGGCTTCGGTGAGGAGCTGGCGGCCGTCCATGCGTGCTTCGACGAAATCCGCCGCGACGCCATAGCGGTCGCTCTCGCGAATGGCCGCCTCTTTCCAGTGGGTCTGCTCTTGGCCAGTGGCCGAAGAAAACGCGATGGCGCCGACTCCCAGCATCATGAGAAAAGAGCCCCCGATGACTTCGAGGTAGATGGAAGAACTGCGGCCGTGCAACTCGCCAAAAACAAAAATTCCCCACAACAGCCCCCAGAGCTGGTTGGAGTTGGAGAGCGGGATGCCGCGGCTGATGCCCACGTACTTTGCAGCAAATTGCTGGAAGATGTCGCCAATCACCCACACGAAGCCGCCGAGCATCAGCCAGAAAATAACGCTGCGCGCGCTGAGCAAGTCCTGCCACAACGGAGCCAGTCCCAGCGAACTGACTGAAAGGAGCGTCATCATGCCCAGTTCGCCGAACGAAAAGAAAGTGACAAACGAAAGCGGATTCATGCCGGTCAGGTAAGCCTTGCGGTACGGAATGTACATCGTGCCCCAAAGAATTCCGGCGCCGAGAGCGGCCCAGACTCCGTGGAGAGAATGAGCGGCGGGGCCGTGCCCTGAGGACGACGCGATGGCCAGGAGCGTCGCACCGGCGCACATGACCAGCGCTCCGCCGAGGACGCCGGCGAGACGGCGCCAGCCGGCCTGGCGCAGCTCGTTGAAGAAAAGAAATCCCCAGAGAATGCCGAGAAGGCTGTTGGAGTTCCACAAAGGGAAGGCGATGCTCAGGCCGATGTCACGAATGGCAAAAATCGTCAGCGTGTTGGCCACGGCCCAAAGGCATCCGGCAAGCAGAGCCCAAATCACCAGGTGAGGCGCGCGGCGAACATCGGCGCGAACGGACGAAGTGCCTAGAATGAGCGCGGGCAGGCTCCAGCGCGCGAGAAAAACGCCAATGACCATGATGAGCGAAATGACCATCGGCGAAATGCCGATGGAAACGAGTTTGGTGGGCGCTTCCGCAGCGCCCAGCCACGCTCCCGCCGCGAAGCCAGAAAGGATGCCGAGGAGCTGCAGCTTTTTCGCACGTGTTTGGGTTGCGTTGGTAGTCTGCGTATAAACGACCGGCGGCATTTTGCTCCAATCCGAAATCAGCGAATAAATCGAAGAAGCAGCAATCCACCCATCAGGACCGCGACGGGAACCCAAAAATGGATGTCGCTGAGAATGCTGGCCCACCGGCCGCGCGCGTTCGTGTTCGGTTCAGGCGTGTTCATATTTTAACTATTTGTAATCCAAGCGCGATAGATTCAAGATCGGCGCAGATTATAGCCTTAAAGCTCGGCGTTTTCCGAGCAGCCAAATCAGCGTGGACACCAAATCAGCGTGACACCAAATCAGCGTGGACTTGACGGCGCATCCGTGCGAGCCGTAAGCTCCACGGCATTTCGCGATTGCATCATCGGCGAACTAGCATCCAGGAGGAGCGAATGGCGAGCAGGCTGGCAAAGATCTATATTGTGCTGAGCGGGGCGATCCTGGTTGTGGTCGGCGCGGTGGGGTTCTTTCGCCATGAAATGTTCAACCTCACATTTCCTGCCGCCCATAACATCTTTCACCTCGCCAGTGGAGTAGTCGCTCTCTGGGCCGGTCTCCGGAAGAGTGCCAATGGCCCGCGGCGGTTTGGCGTGATTTTTGGCGCGATCTATACGTTCGTGGCCGTCTCGGGCTTCGCCGGTATGCGCGATCTCGGCCCAATCCAATTGGACTTGAACACGCATTTCAATTTCATCCACCTCGGAGTTGGCCTGCTCAGCCTGGCGGCCGGCTTGGCCAGCTCAAGACCGGTCGTGTCCCATTAAGCGGAACTCCCAGCGCAGAGAATCACGTCGTCAAACGATCGGGAGAGATGGGTCGCAATTGCCAGGCCGCAAGCGAAGTCAGCGCAAGCCGATCATTGTCGCTGACGCGAATGCGGAGAGGTCCGTCCGGCTTGCGATAGTACCGTGTTGTGACGGCATGTTTGGAGTTGCAGATCAGCTCGGCGACAGAAGCGTCAAGAAAAAGATGAAACTCGATTTCGCGCTTTGGTCCAAGCGGCACGTCCAGCGGAATGCCGTTGACGGAGAGCATTGCCGAGGCGGCGCCTTTCGGCTCCAGCTTGGCGGACCACCAGAAGCCGCCGCGGTCGGCCAGCGTAAATGCGGCAGGCAGCGAGTCGGATTTCCAGGTTATTTCTCCGGCGAGATTCTCGATTTGGATTTCATCCATCGCGTGCCCAAGCTGGGAGGAGTCCGCGCGCTGCGGTGGAATAGCGAAGGACTTCGCGCGGAGCGTTTTTGCTTCCGAGGCAAAGCGCATTTCAAGGACGCCTTCCGAATGGATGGATAGAATTCTGGGCAAGGCCATGCAGCCCGCCCAACCGGCGGCGCTGAATTCGGCTTCGGGGCGCGTCTCCGGTATCCAGCCCCAGAGGATGCGATTGCCTTTGGCGTCGAGCTGAGTTTTCTGCGCGTAGTAGGCGCCGTGGTCGAGGGTGCCGCGCCTCTCGGAATGAAAAACATGCTCCTTGGGATCGAGCTCGCCGGATTCCCAAATCACCTGGCCCGCAGTCGAGTAGAGCAACACGTGCTTCTTTCCCAGCGGGAAAAAGTCCGGGCACTCCCACATCTCCCCGGACTCCACGGGATTGATAGACTCCTTTCCCGTCCACTTTCCAGAAGCCAGCGGGTGCAAGTACTCCCACGCGCGCAAATCCTTCGAGCGGTAGAGAAGCACGCGTCCTCCTTGCTTGGCGAGACCCGAGCCGACGCCGAGATACCACTGGTTATCTTCGCGCCAGAGAAAGGGATCGCGGAATCCCGTCAAACCGGGTTCGCTCGGTGGCTGTATCACTGGCTGCTTCCATTTGTTCCAGGTGAGCAGTTGCGGATCAGATGAAGTGGCGAGGCACTGGACCTCGCGGAAGTTGTGAACGCCGTCGCGGAGAGTCGCTTGTTCAGGAGCGCAGGACTTCACTCCGGTATAGAGAACTGTTGCGGTGCCGTGATCGTCTGCGGCGCTTCCGGTGAAACATCCGTCGGCGTCGTCCCAACCGGGAGTCGGAGCAAGCGCAACGGGCAAATGGCGCCAGTGGATCATGTCATCGCTCACGGCATGAGCCCAGTGCATGTCGCCCCAGACGGCTGTGTTCGGGTTGTATTGAAAAAACATGTGGTACCGGCCATTCCAGTGAATGGGGCCGTTGGGATCATTCATCCAATTTTTTGCTGGAAGCAGATGATATTGGGGGCGAAGCGGATCGGCAACGAGGCGCTCACGCAAATCCTCACTCTTCCAGAGAAACGGCGGCAGAGAAGCCCACGCGCTGGAGGCGCTGAGAGTCCGCACGAAGTCGCGCCGCAAAATTCGCATGCCGATTATCCCTTTAGTTTAGATCCCCGTCTGCAGCTGAAGCTTGCCTATTGCTTCTCGGGCTTGGAGTGCGCCGCCGCTTGTTCGCTTTTGTATGCTTTCCAGGCTCCGTCGATGACGTAAGCGTGAATCGCGTCCGCATCCTGCACGGTCATCTTTTCATGCGGGAAAGCAAACTTCGGTGGATCGGCGAAACCGGGCATGCCCTTGCTCCAGTGGCTGCCGCCCAGGACAATTTGATACCAATCTTTGTGAACGTCGTGCGGCATGTAGCGTAGATCGGGCACCGCGCCGTCGAGAACCCACGCGCCGCTCCCGTCAAGATTGGGAGAGTGGCAACCGTCGCATACAAACGTTCCATACAGCTTTTCGCCCTTGCGAATAATTTCCTCGCTCACGTTTTGCTCGGGAGGCTTGGGCACGGGCGGAATCACAATTTTAGGATACGGGAAAGGTGTGGTTGCGCCGAGCTTGAACGCATAGAGCCGCACGGGCCCACGTTTCGATTCGGGCGTAGCCATCGTGCGAGCTGGCGCGAACAAGCGTGAGCCTGAACCCCACCCGACGGGAGTTATGACGTACTGTTCGGCTTTCACGGAAAACGTGACGGGGATCGACTCGATGGCGGAGCCGGTTTTGACCGACCAAACTCTTTTGCCAGTGTCGGCGGTATAAGCCGCAAATTCTCCAGTGCCTTGCCCCTGAAAAACCAGGTTGCCTGCTGTGGAGAGAACGCCGCCATTGGTAGCGATTTCCTCTTCCACGGACCAGCGCGCCGATTGCGTAACTGGATCCCAGGCGATGAGGCGGCCGAATAATCCTTCGCCGCCTTCTCCTGCTTCGGACGCGCGCTTAGCATCGCCGCGACGATCGGTCGTGGGGACGTACACCAGGCCGGTCTGTGCGTTGTAGCTCATCGGCCACCAGTTGTGAACGGTCCACTGCCTTCCGCCGCCCTGGGACGCGGGAATCCGTACGGCGCGTCCCGTCGTCAAGTCCATCGAAGCCGCCCAAACAGTTTTGACGAGCGGCTTCGCGGAAAGAAGTTTTCCGGTTTTGGCATCGAGCACGAAAAAGAACCCGTTCTTTGGCGCGGTCATGGCCACGTGGCGTTTCTCGCCGTCGATGACGAGGTCGGCCATCACAATGTGATTGTTTTCGGAGTGCACGCCTTCGGTGCCGGTCTGGTAATGCCAGGCGTATTCTCCTGTGTTTGCGTTCAGGGCGATGATGCATTCGCCGAACAGCCGGTCGCCCTTCGCCTTAATCAGCCGGAACTCTCCGTAATCCACACCCACGCCCGCGGTTCCGAAAATGACCTGGTTTGTCGCGTCGTCGTAAGTTATGGCGTTCCAAACGTCGCCGCCGCCAACCCGCCACCATCCGTCGCCGGACCAAGTCTGCGCGGCCATTTCCAGAGCCTTCGTTTCGAATGGCTTCGAGGGATCACCCGGAACCGTCCAGAAGCGCCACGCTTCCTTGCCGGTTTCCGCGTCATAGGCAATCAGTGCGCCGCGCACGCCGTCATCCGAACCGTTGTAGCCCATCAAAATTTTCCCTTTCGCTACATGTGGCGCGCCGGTGATGCCGGTTTGCGTCGGTTCGCAGACTGTGGCCTCCCAAACTTTTTTCGCGGTTGCCGCATCGATGGCCACCAGGCGGCAGTCGCCTGTGCCGACGTATACTTTGCCGTTCCAAACGGCAACGCCGCCATTGGTCCGCGCGGAATACGAACCGTTGATAGCCTGGTCCAAGCGCACTTGAGGATCGAATTTCCACAACAGTTTCCCCGTGGCTGCCTCCACCGCATAAACTTTCGAAAGCGGTGCGCTGACGTAGATCACTCCATCGACAACGATCGGCTCCGACACGACGCCCATGGCGCTGTCCATATCCAGCGACCAGGCCAGGCCTAGGCCACCAATATTTTTGTCGGTGATTTGCTGCAACGGGCTGAAATGGCTGGCGTCAAAAGTGCGGCCGTTGAGCAGCCAGTTGCTTCCAATGGCCGCATCGGACATGACGCGCGTCTCGTTCACGTCGCCCGGTTTGGCCTTGTTGTCTGCGGAAGAGCGAAGCGCGATGGCAACTCCAATTGCGGCAATGACGAGAATCAGACCGAGAATAAGCCGTGGATTCATGCCAGACCGCCTTTCGCACAAGTTGCCGAAAATCCGCCGCGCCGATGCGAGATCGCTTGTCCCAATCGGACTGGCGTGGAATTTCCGCTTGTCATGTTAGAAGCGTGGCGGAAAGAATGTCAACGCGTGCGCGAATTTTCCAGGGCCGCGGGAATGAGCGCATTGGGCATTAGAATGAGACAATCGCTGTTTCATTTATGGGGAGTGAGATGAAAGCGCGGCTACAGGTGATGAAGTTCGGCGGCACGTCGGTTGGCGATGCTTCATGTATCGCCAGGACCGCCCAGATTATTGCGAACGCGGCAAAGGAGAATCCTTGCATAGCCGTGGTCTCGGCCATGAGCGGCGTCACGAACCGGCTGATCGAGGCGGCCAAGAAGGCGGAATTGGGAAACGCTGGAGAAGCCGGCGCGGTCATCGATGCACTGCGGAAACAACACGAAATTACTCTGACTAGCTTGATCCCGCGGGAGGAGGAACATGCGCGGACTCGTCCTCGGTTGGAGGAGGTCTTGGCGGAAGGGCGGCGGCTCTGCGAAGGAACGGCCCTGCTGCGCGAACTCACGCCGCGCGCCCTCGACGCAATTTCAAGCCTGGGAGAGCGGCTTTCCGCACCGCTGGTGGCGGCAGCCGTCAAAGAACTCGGACTGCCAAGCGAAGCGATTGAAGCAACGGAGCTGATCGTGACGGATTCCTTTCATGGTGGTGCGGAACCGCAGATGGAATTGACGCGCGCGAAATCGCAAGCGCGCTTGCGGCCGCTATTGGAAAAAGGAATTGCGCCTGTGGTGACGGGCTTTATCGGCGCAACCACGGAAGGCCAGTTGACCACGCTGGGGCGAGGCGGCTCCGATTACTCAGCGACGATCCTGGGTGCGGCGATGGATGCCGATGAAGTCATCATTTGGACCGATGTCGACGGTGTGCTGACCGCCGACCCGCGGCTGGTGGCGGAGGCGCGCACGATTCCGGTGATTTCGTATCGCGAAGCCGCGGAGTTGGCTTACTTTGGCGCGAAAGTGCTGCATCCGAAAACGTTGAATCCGGTCGTACAAGCTGCAATCCCCGTATGGATTCGCAACAGCTTTACGCCTGAAAAGCCCGGGACAAAAATCACGCCCGAAGGCCGCAGCATCGGCGGCGGCGTAAAGGCGTTGACGGCTATCCGCGACGTAACATTAATCAGTGTGGGCGGTCCGGGAATTGTCGGCTTGCCTGACGTCGTGGGGCGGACGTTCTCCACCACCGCCGAAGTGCGCGCCAACGTCTTGCTCATTTCACAATCGTCCTCGCAGAACGATATCTGCTTTATCGTTTCCACTGTGGATGCTCAGCGAACGGTTGAAGCCCTGCGGAAGGAGTTTGCGCACGACCTTGCGCATCACAAAGTGGAGCACATCACCGTGGATTCGAATATCGCGATCGTCGCCGTCGTCGGAGAGAACATGCGCGGAACGCCGGGAATTGCGGGCAGAACCTTCAACGCGCTGGGGCGGGACAACGTGAACCTGATCGCCATCGCTCAGGGCTCTTCGGAATCCAACATTTCCTTCGTGATTGACAAGAACGCCGTCAAAACGGCTCTGAATACCACTCACCGCGAGTTCCATCTGGACGGATCGCCAAACTGAGAGAACGGGTCCGCAGGAGAATTGGAAGCACGGCATCGCCAGTGAGCTATGGTAGGCCCGTGGGGACTCGAACCCCAGACCTCTACCGTGTCAAATCTCAAACCGGTCCGATAGGACACCACACAGAAGAACTCCAAGTGATAGGGAAAGACATTGTTTGCACAGGCTTAGCCACTATTCTCTACCTCTCACCTCTCGCCGATTGACATCAAGCGAGGCGCTTCGAGATGGAGAGGGATGCCAGAGTTACGACACAAAGCACGACACAATCCCAGCGAGCTCGCGGCCGTGCGCGAGGCCGACGTACTCATCGTGCTTTTGCCTGGAGGCTACGAAACGCAGGTCGAGATTGGAGCAGCTCTTGCACTCGAGAAGCCGGTCATCCTTCATACACCAGATCGTAAGAGCTTGGACACGCCTTACCCATGCGTATTTCACTACCATCTCGTAGTCAAAATCCTCGTATCTGAAATCCGGAATGTCGATGCGATCCTAGCTTACCTGTCACTGTGCAGCAAAGACTCGACAGTATATTGAGGCAGGTCTTTGTCGCGTGACAAATCTTTCAAATGCACCACTTGGTCGTGTCGAGTAGACTCCTGTTCATGTTATCCTCGATGAAAATCCTCCCATCTTCGAGCGCTGCGGCGTGGTCTGGGTCGGCAAAGCTGGCTCCAAGCAGGAAGGCGAAGTCGGCCTGGAAACCCGATAATCGGACATGTCCCGGTACCGATCCGCTCGATGCCCATCTGGATTGCTTCCGGATTGTCAACGATTCGTGCGGGATGCAAAATTGAATGTTGACGCGCTGTTCAAAAACGCTCTTACAAATTTGGCTAGGGGCAGGCAATGTTAAGACATCTGACGGAACTGTGTCGGCGTGACACCCACGATTCGGCGGAAAACCTTGGTGAAATGGCTCTGGTCTGCGAACCCGGTCGCTTTTGCAATTTGACTGATCGTGAATTGGGCACTCCGGAGGAACATCTTTGCTCGATCTATCCTGCACCGTAGGGAGTACTGGTGAGGGCTTAAGCCGGTGCTCTTCTTGAATAGTTCACAAAAATAGTGCGGGCTCATTCCCGCGAGCTGCGCTAACTCCCAAAGCCGCATCTCCTTCGCGCAGTTTCCCCTCATGAAATCAAGAACACGATTCAGTCGCACAGTCGGTATTCCACCCTCATATTTGAATTCGCGCGGCGCTCGCGTCGAATAGCGCCGGATGAGGTAGTGGGCAAGCGCCACACCCAGTGACTCCCCGTAAAGCGGCCCAGCCGGGGACCCATCTTCCAAATCGGCGTGTAGAGCAACCATCAGGGAGGCAATGTGCCGATCTCGCAGATTCCAATGAGTGATCAACTCAATGTCGGCCAGGTGAGCTGTTTCGTCCAACGCTCTGGCAAGAAACTGGGGTGCCATCACCAGCACGATTTGATCTGTGGGCCCCGACCGTGTAAGGCGATCGCGGGTTCCCGCAGGAAGGATATAGAGATTCCCTGGACCATGCTTAGCGCGTCGGGTGCGGCCATCCGTCGTCCACTCGAAGGTAACTTGTCCCAATCTCTGGAGATTCAGAAAATGAGTCGGATGTTCATGTTCGGGAACAGAGCAGGCAGGTACATCGTTGAACGATTCCATTGCAATGCCATCCCAGCCCGCGTGCCGGCTTGAGAGCGTCGAGAGCGTCGGGACCGGCGACACTATCCGGCCACTGCGAAGGACTTCAACTGCCTCGACAGGAACAACCCCTGTTTTGTCTTGCAACGCGGTCTCCTCAGGTTTTCCTACGGTGCTGCATAATGCTTCTGATGAAATACTAATCCAAAGACAACGCTTTAAGCTTCTCACGCCCAGTTTCACATCACAAATCCGCAAGAATTGACCAATGTCGAAATTTCTGACCAAGGAACTTCAGAACGTTTGGCGGAACTGTATCGGCATGACACTCACGATTCAGCGAAAAACCATCGTGCCGCTCAACCTGGTCCGATCCACGAAGCACTCGACTCGACAATCGGAAGAACTAACCAATACCAGAACATTTGACCAATGGCGTATGGATATCCTGCCTGCGAAAGGGACTCCGAGTAGCCGCATCCACGCGGCCAAAAAGAGACAAATACGGCCAAAAAAGTCATGGCCTGCTTTGCCCATTGGAACGACAACGCTGCGTTAATCAAGATCGCGGTTAGCTTGGCGTCTAAATACCGAAGAATATGGAAGACCACGCGAACCTCTCGCGCGCGGTGCCGCCCAGCCAAGCAGGATTTGGCGGGCTGATTGGTCAATCTGCTCCGATGCAGCTTCTCTACGAGCTCATCGGAAAGGTCAGCCAGAGCACTTCCCCGGTTCTGATCATTGGAGAGACCGGAACAGGAAAGGAACTGGTTGCACGAGCCATACACTTCAAGGGATTACGACGAGAGAAGGCGTTTGTGCCTGTTGATTGCTCGGCACTGACCCCTACTCTGGTGGAGTCCGAGTTGTTTGGACATATCAAAGGCGCCTTCACGGGTGCAGACCGCTCGAAGTGGGGTCTCCTTCAGACCGCTCATGAAGGAACGATCTTTCTAGATGAGATCGGCGAGCTTCTCCTGTTCTTGCAGGCAAAATTGTTACGGGCGCTGCAAGAAAAAGAGATAAGGCCTGTCGGCTCGACAGAGCGAACTCCAATTGACGTCCGGGTTATCGCCGCAACTAATCGCGACCTCGAAGCGGGAGTCTGGAAGGGGACATTTCGCCAGGACTTGTATTTCCGATTGAACGTTGTGCAAATCAGGCTCCCGGCGCTGCGCGAGCGCAAGGTCGATATTCCCCTATTGGTGACCCATTTCCTGGACAAATTTTCTGACCCGAAGCAGCCGGTTCGTGCGCTCTCCGATGAGGCACTGCGGCGATTGATGGCCTACGATTGGCCAGGCAACGTCCGAGAACTGGAAAACGCCATCGAATGTGCTTTGGTCTTAAGTTCTAACAGTGTTCTGACGGCGCATGACCTGGCTTCGGTCCCCTATGGCGCATCGGCCCCGAATGCTCCCCATAGCAACGAGCTCGTCCCTCTGGAGGAACTCGAGCGACGGGCCATCACAAATGCTTTGCGGGAAATGGGAGGAGATAAGCTCGGCGCTGCTCGCCTCTTAGGCATTGGCAAGACCACGCTCTATCGCAAGCTCAGGGCATACGCTACAAACCCCGCACCAACACGCCACGAGCCCAGCGAAGGACACTAGCCGATGATAGAGAGACTTAGCAGACGCGTCTCAACGAAGCCTTACATCGAAAGCTCAGAACTGAGGCGCCTACCGGACTCCACAGGAGAGGCGATCTATGGTATAGATATGATGGGTAATTGTACTATTGGTAACTCTGCATGTCTGCGATTGCTCGGCTACAGTGATCCGGTCGAACTCATCGGCAAGCACATGCACAAAATAATGCATCATACTCGTCCGGATGGGACTCCTTACCCCAGCGATGAATGCCGTATCTACTTAGCGTTTCGTGGCGGCGAGGGTAGCCATGTGGATGACGAAGTCGTCTGGCGCGCCGATGGGACGAGCTTTCCGGTTGAGTATTGGTCCTATCCGATACGCGATCAGAACTTTCTAATTGGTGCGGTAGTAACCTTCGTTGACATCACCGAGCGGAAAAGAGCAGAGCACGCTCTGCAGCAAAGTGCAGAAATGTTCCGCCAGTTGATGGAGAATATCCGTGAAATCTTTTTTCTTGTGGCGCCAGACCCTCCGAAAATGGTTTATGTCAGCCCGGCCTACGAGGAAGTTGCCGGAAGGCCCCGTCTGGAGCTTTACGACCGAGCTGATGCTTGGATCGACTCGGTCTATCCACAAGATCGCTGTCATGTGCGGAGCGTTTTTGAACAAGCCATGCAAGGCGTCACAACGGCCATGGAATACCGCTTTAGTCGGCCCGATGGATCCGTGCGTTGGATTCATGCTCGCAGCTTTCCAGTCCAAGATTCACAAGGTAATTTGCGGCGGATTGTTGGTATTGCAGAAGACATTACCGACCGCAAACGAACACTGGAAGAGATGGATGCGGCCAAGGCAGCCGCAGAAGCAGCAAACCGGGCGAAAAGCGAATTCCTCGCCAACAAGAGTCACGAAATCCGAACACCTATGAACGGCATTATTGGAATGACCGAACTCTTGCTTGACACGGAGTTGACCCCAGAACATGCCGAGTACCTTCAGATGGTAAAGAGTTCTGCTGACTCGTTGCTGACGATTATCAACGACATTCTAGATTTTTCAGAAATCGAGTCTGGAAAATTGCAGCTGGATGCTACCACTTTCGATTTACGAAAGCGCTTGGAAGATGTGATCAAGGGGCTCGCGATCAAGGCTCGCAGCAAAGGACTCGAACTTCTGTTGACAGTACATCCGGGAATACCCGCGTCCATGGTGGGTGATCCCACTCGGCTGAGTCAAGTACTCGCAAATCTTGTAGGAAATGCCCTAAAGTTCACTGACCGGGGAGAAGTCGTGGTGGAAGTACGAAAAGAGGTGGAAAGCGATAACTTCGCTACGCTTCACTTTAGTGTGGGAGATACGGGGATTGGGATTCCGCTCGAAAAACAGCAAATGATTTTCGATGAATTTTCGCAGGCGGACTCATCAACGACACGCAGGTTTGGGGGCACGGGGCTCGGCCTAGCGATTTCAAAGCGCTTAGTTGGCATGATGGGCGGACAAATATGGCTTGAAAGTGAAGTCGGGCGTGGTTCCACGTTCCATTTTACTGTTTCGTTGGAGCTCGGACCCTAGGTGCCCATTTAATTGGCTACGATCCTCACCTCACTGTCGAATCTCTGGTAATTCGTAAACTGCCCGCGACACCAGTGGATGTGGTTATTCCCACGAAGTCATTTTGCGTCTGCGTGAACGCGCTAAACGATTCAACGGTACCGAAAAACGCCACTACATTTTTCCTGCCTGTGAGCATGGCCACGTCGATCCCACGCGGCACCAGAAGAGCTTTAGGACCGCATGGCGCAACTTAACCAGAGCGATTCAGTGTCCCGCCTGTGGCAAGTTGCGGCCGCCCGGAAATAAGTGTGCCGATAAAGAATGCCGGGCCAAAATTCACGGCATCAAGAGTCAACTCGCCGGATTACGGTTTCACGATCTAAGGCACCTTGCAATCACTGAGCTCGCCGAGTCCCAGGTCTCTGATCAAACCATCTTGGCCATCGCAGGCCATGTCAGCCAAAAGATGTTGGCTCGATATTCGCAGGTGCGGAGCGAGGCGAGGCGGCAAGCTGTTGCGGCACTTTCAGCAAGGCCTGCAGGAAGCTGGTTAACTGAGAATCAAAGCACAGGTCACGACACAAACAACGACACAAAGCAGGATGTGTTTGAAGGACAAGCGGCGGAAGTTATTGAAAATATGGTAGGCCCGTGGGGACTCGAACCCCAGACCTCTACCGTGTCAGGGTGGCAAGGATAGGTATTACAATAACTTACAAGACCGCGGGGACTGCCAAAGTACGCGGAAGTCATACAAGACCTACTTTTTGTGGGTTGGGTTGTGGGTTGAAAATAACCACGGCAAAAAGCTAT
>Ga0209376_1000541_pt1 | contig 41126 bp, 47 predicted proteins | sample GraSoiAngelo_134_FD_185891 | JGI IMG/M metagenome (GOLD analysis project Ga0209376, IMG submission 185891) | Grasslands soil microbial communities from the Angelo Coastal Reserve, California, USA - 14_0929_05_30cm (SPAdes) (version 2) | ecosystem: Environmental > Terrestrial > Soil > Grasslands ...
CGCGATCGGCTGGATCGGCGAGCCTGCCGTCGCGGAGCTCATCTATCCGGTCTTCGGCTGGCTGCAGGCGATGAACGACGGCCTCTTCCACTTCGTCGCGTTTGGCATCGCCTTCATCGCGATCACCTACCTACACATCGTTATCGGCGAGCTCTCCCCGAAGTACCTCGCGATCCAGCGCGCCCTCCGCGTCGCGCTCATCTGCGCGTATCCGCTCGACCTCTTCTACCGGATCGTTCGGCCCTTCAACTGGCTCGTGTCGATGAGCGCGAACGGCGTCGTGCGAGCGCTCGGCATCCGCCCGCGCGGCTCGCTCGACGTCCACAGCGACGAGGAGCTCAAGATGCTGGTCGCCGCGTCGGCGAAACAGGGAGTGCTCCAGGAGTCAGAGCGTGTCATCGTCGGCAACGCGCTCGACTTCGCGGACACCGTCGTGCGCCAGGTGATGGTGCCGCGCACCGAGATCGTCGCGGTGCCCGAGGATCTTGACCTCTCAGGTCTCATCGCGATGGCACGGCAGACACGCTTCTCGCGCTTTCCCGTGTACCGGGAAGACCTCGACCACATCGTCGGTGTCGTCCACGTGAAAGACCTCCTCGGGGTCGACCGCACGTCGCGCGCCGTCGCGCACGATCTCATGCGCCGTGTGCCGTTCATCCCTGAGACGCTGCGGCTCGATCAGGCGCTCGCCGAATTCAGGCGCCAGCGTGCCGGTCTCGCGATCGTCATCGACGAGTTCGGCGGGACGGCCGGCCTGGTCACGCTCGAGGACGTGATCGAGCAGCTCGTCGGCGAGGTGCGCGACGAGTTCGAGGCGGGGGAGGTGCAGCGCTTCCGCGAGGAGGGACAGGGCGTGTACCTCGTCGACGGCCTCGTCGCGCTCGACGACCTGCGTGAGCGGCTGGGCCTCAACCTGGTGGACGAGCCGTACGACACCGTCGGTGGCCTGGTCTTCGGGCGCCTTGGCCGCGTCGCTCGCATCGGTGACAGCGTGGACGTCGAGGGATACCGCTTTGCGGTGACGGCCGTCGATGGCCGTCGTGTGTCGCAGGTCCGCGTGCAGCGCGTTCGCGCGCCGCGCCGTGTTTCCACCGTTTAAGTTAAGTCGGCGTTGAATATGTAGGTCCGGTAACGAGCGGCCGCCAGCTTGATGGCACGCGGATTGCCTTTATGTGGCCTCATGATCGAGATCCTCACGTCAGACCCGGCGATCGTGATCTTCGCGGGAGTCGGCCTCGTCGCGACCGGCGTCTCGATCCTTCGCGATGCGCATGCGCAGCACCGCGCCGCGCCGCAGCTCAGCGTCGTCGCTGATGACGCTGCGGCCGAGAAGGTCGCGGCTTAGCGGACGAAGATGGAGCGGACGAGCCCGATGAAGTCGGAGAATCGTCCGCTCCAGTAGGCCTGGGCACGGGGGTCAAGCAACACGAAGAGTCCCGTTGCGGCCGCGGTCGCGAGCACTGACGACGCGACGAACGAGATCACGCTGGCGCGCGGACTGAGGCGCCGGTCGTTCACTGCGTTCACTTTAATTCTTCGGGCTCAGCCCGCCTTCGCGGCCCATGCCTCGCCGCCTCGACCCCGCTCGTCGACCTCGCTCCTCGCGCTACGCCTCGCTTCGCTTGGCTAACACGCTCACTGCGTTCGCTGAAGAGGGGCCCCTGCCGCTCGGGCCCCTACCCCCGCGCTCGTCGCTCGCTTGTTATCTGCTCCGCAGCCGTGCGACGAGGTTGTCCAGTCGCGCCCGCGAGATCGTGAGGAACTTCGCGAGATTCTGACGGTCGCCTTCGGGGATGCCCGGCGTGCCGTCGTCCCCGACCGCGCGTGAAAGGTCCGCGAGCGCCTCGTTCAGCTTGCGCGTCGCGGTGATGAGCGCATCGTCGCGGAGTGGCGGGATCGCGGGCTCGGCCTTCTCCGGACGCTCGCCCGGATTGAGGATCCGCTCGACGCGATCATGTAGCCGCAGCAGCGTGAGCCTGCCGGCGAGCATCTGCTTCGCGAGCGACTTGCGGCGTCGTGCGTTGTCCAGCTTCATGAGCTCGTACGCGGCGGAGAGCGTGTCGTAGCGCTGCGCGACCATCTCGCGGACGTCCTCCGGCGCGTTCGCGAGCCGCAGGCGGTTCTCGATGTACCCCTTGTCCTTGCCGAGCTTCGTCGCGAGCTGGCGGATCGAGTAGCCGAGCTCGCTCGTCATCTTCTTGTAGATCGTCGACTCGTCGAGCGGTGACAGGTCTTCGCGCTGCAGGTTCTCGATGAGCGCGATCTCAAGCGCGGTCGCGTCGTCGAAGCGCTCGACGATCGCGGGGATCGTCTCCTTGCCTGCGACCTTCGAGGCACGCCAGCGGCGCTCTCCGGCGATGATCTCGTAGCCCTCGCCTGACGGCCGCACGAGGATCGGCTGGAGGACGCCGTGCTCCTTTATCGAGGCGGCGAGCTCCTGGATCGTCTCCTCATGGAACGTCATGCGCGGCTGCGCGGGGTTCGGCTTCACCTTCTCGACGGGCAGCTCGCGGATGGCCGTCGGCGTGCGCGCCGCGAGGAGGCTGATGATCCCGGGCTGCGTATCCGCTTCCTGCTGGAAGATCCGGCTTCCTGCGTCGCGGAACGACTTGCTGCGGTGAGTCGTCGGACTAGTGAGCACGGACGACCTCCTTCGCAAGATCGACGAACGCCTTCGCGGCGTCCGACTTCCTGTCGTACGTGGTGATGGGTACGCCGGCGGTCGGCGCTTCGCCGACCTTCACCGACTGGCGGATGATCGTGTCGAACACCTGGTGATCGCCCAGCTCCTTGAGCGAGTCGAGCATGTCGCGCGCGAGGATCGTGCGGCTGTCGTAGAACGTCGCGAGCATGCCGAGCACCCTGAGGTTCGGGTTGAGGCGGGTCTGGACCGTCTTGATGATGCGCAGCAGCGCGGCGACACCCTTGAGCGCGTAGTACTGCGTCTGCACCGGGATGATGACGCCTTGCGCGGCGACGAGCGCGTTGAGCGTGAGCAGTCCGAGCGTCGGCGGGCAGTCGATGATGATGAAGTCGTAGCGCTGCACGATGTCCGCGGTGAGGTTGTCGCGGAGCGCCATCTCGCGACCGATCGCGTTGAAGAGCTCGACCTCCGCTGCGGAGAGCTCGAGCGTCGCGGGGACGACGTCGAGGTTGCGCGTCTTCGTCGGCCGGATGATCTGGTCGAGGCGGATCTCCGGGTCGATGAGGACGTTGGCGATGTTCTCGTTGACGCCATTCAGATCGATGCCCAGCCCGACCGTGAGATTCGCCTGAGGGTCGAGGTCGAGGCAGAGGACCCGCTTGCCGATCGCGGCGAGCGCGCCACCGAGGTTGATGGCGGTCGTGGTCTTGCCCACGCCGCCTTTTTGGTTCGCGATCGCGATCACCTTGCCCATGCCGTTCCTCCGCGCGACGTTCTCCCCACGAACGCACACGCGCGTGCGGAAGCTGCACGCGGCTCCCCTCGCGAACGCTCATCCGTAGCATAGCCCGAGAACGAGTGAAAAAGTGAAGATCGGAGGTCGTACCTATCCCGCGAGCTTGTGTTCGTCGGGCCCGTATCGCTTCGCTCGTCGCGCCGTCGTCGGTCGCTCGTAGGGCCCGTACTCGCTACGCTCGTCGGGCCCGTCGTCGCCGCGTTCGGCGAGCGAGCTCGCCGACGCGGACTCCTAGGGCCCGTAGCTCAGTGGCAAGAGCGGCGGACTCATAATCTGCTGGTCGCAGGTTCGATCCCTGCCGGGCCCACAATTCAACCTCGGATGCCGATCACCCTCACAGACGTGGAGCGCGCTCGCGTGATCACGGCGCCTCACCTCCACCGGACCCCGATGCTCACCAGCCGCACCCTCGGCGAGCGGATCGGCGCGACGGCGTATCTCAAGGCTGAGCTCTTCCAGCGCACGGGCTCGTTCAAGCCCCGCGGGGCGGTGTTCGCGCTTGCGAGCCTGCCCGAGAAGCAGCGTGCGAAAGGCATCGTGACGATGAGCGCGGGGAACGCCGCGGCCGCGATCGCGTACGCGGCCAAGGCGACAGGCGCGAAGGTCACGGTCGCCATGCCCGAGAGCGCGCCGAAGCTGAAGGTCGACGCGACGAGGGGCTACGGTGCCGAGATCCGCTTCGCGAAGGACATGACCGGCCTGCGCGAGCTCGTCGGGAAGCTGCAGGACGAGTCGGGCGCGTATTTCCTCCACCCCTACGACGACGACGCGATGATCGCCGGCCACGGCTCGAGCGCCCTCGAGATCCTCGAGGACGTGCCTGACGCCGACCTCATCGTCGTCGGGATCGGCGGCGGCGGGCTCATCTCGGGCGTCGCGGTCGCCGCGGCGGCTAAGCGCAAGGGCATCCGCATCGTCGGCGTCGAGCCCGAGGGCGCGCCGACCATGCGCACCGCGCTCGATGCAGGCAAGCCCGTCGCGCTGACGGCGATCAAGACGATCGCGGACGGGCTCGCCGGTCCGATCGCGGGCACACGCGGCTTCGACATCTGCCAGCGCCTCGTCGAAGACGTCGTGCTCGTCTCCGACGAGCAGATCGTCGAGGGCATGCGCTTCCTCGCCGAGCGCGCGAAGCTCGTCGCCGAGCCCGCAGGCGCGGCGGCCACCGCGGCGCTGCTCGCCGGCAAGATCCGCGTGCGTCCCGGTGAGCGCGTGGTCTCGATCGTCTCTGGCGGGAACGTCGATCGCGCCCGCTTCGCGGAGCTCATCGCCGCTTGAAAGCGATCCTCTATGCGGATGGCGCGGCGCGCGGGAATCCGGGTCCGGCCGGCGCCGGCGCCGTGCTGCTCGACGCCGATGGCCACGTCGTCGCCGAGCTGACGAAGCACCTGGGCACCGCGACGAACAACGTCGCCGAGTACACAGCGCTCATCGTCGGCCTCGAGGAGGCGAAGCGCCGCGGGTTCGACGAGATCGAAGTCCACATGGACTCGAAGCTCGTCGTGGAACAGATGAACGGACGCTGGAAGATCAAGCACCCGAATATGAAGCCGCTCGCGATCCGCGCCGGCGAGCTGTGGGCGGCATTTCCCCGCCGCTCGATCTCGCACGTGCCACGGGAGGAGAACCTCATCGCCGACGCGCTCTCCAATCGCGCGATCGACGAGGCGAAATGACGGAGCCGAGTGACGGCAGTGTCGCCGACGGTCTGCCGGAGCGCGACCCGCTCGCCGATCTCGTGTCGCGCAGCGTCGGTCGACGTGTCGAGCATGTCGACGTAGAGGTGCTCGACCCGTGGCCCGAGCACGTCGAGCGCAAGCGCTTGAGGTTCACGACCGACGCGGGTCAGTCATCGGCGATCTTTCAGCGCAGCGGGCGCGGCATCGTGACCGAAGCACAGCTGTTGCCGTTCCTCGCTCGCAAGACGCCGCACGTACCCATCGTCCACTCCCGCGGGCTGCCGCCTCCGCACGCTACGTTCGGTCCCTGGCTGCTGCTCGAAGATGTCTTCGCGGCATCAGGGGCGTGCGACGGCGACCCGGTGGAGATCCTGCGCGCGAAGTTCGAGGTCGAACGGGCGGTGAAGGCGGACGTGCCCGCGATGCGTGCGCTCGGCCTGCGGGTCAGCGAACGCCTCGCGCCGGTGCTCGCCAGCGCTCCGCTAACGCTCGTTCACGGCTACTTGAGGTGCGACCGTGCATTTGTGCTCCCTCGTGGCGTCGTCATCGCGGGTTGGGCGTTCGCGCACCTTGGGCCGGCTGTTGTCGACGTCGTTTCGCTAAGTAACAGCCTGACCGCGGCCGGCGACGCACGCGCGGCCGAGCGAGTGCGTGAGTTCTATATCGGACAGAGCGGCGATGCCGAAGCGCCGGCGCGTCTTGCGGAGGCTGAGCGAGTGATCGTCGTCCAGTAAAATAGAAAGTCCGAGCAGGCCAGACGGTCGCGGCGGCGAAAGCCGTCGAGGAAAGTCCGGACAGCACAGGGCAGCGAAGCGGGTAACACCCGTCCGCCGTGAGGCGAGGACCAGCGCCACAGTGACGAACCCGCGCAAGCGGGGTGAAACGGGCAAGCTCTTCGCGCTGCAAGCGCAAGTAAGGGGACCATGGCGTGGCCCGCGCCGTCCCCGGGTAGCGTGCTAGAGGCGGAGGGCAACTTCCGCCCCAGAGAGATGACCGTCCCCGACGGAATCCGGCTTATGACCTGCCTCGGTGTCCTCTCCTCATCCGTCGCACCTTCCTGCGCGTATACCGGTACAAGCAAGGGAGGTGTCTATGCGTCTGCTCGCCGGACTCGCTGCCACCGTGCTGCTCACCGCCGCGTGCGGTGGGGCAGCCGTCGCTCCGTCACCGACCGCCACGGTCGCGCCCACGCCTACCCCGTCGCCGACACCGCAGACGAAGTTCGTGTTCAACGCCGACCTCAAGTCCTCGAACGAGGTGCCGGCGATCGCCGATGCCGAGGCGTCGTGCTCGGGTAAGGGCGTGTTCACGCTCAACACCACGAAGGACTCGCTCGGGAAGATCACCGCGGCCACCGCGCAGTTCGATCTCACGATCACAGGGTGCCCGACGACGACCGAGATCATCCTCTTCCACATCCACAAGCAGGTTGCCGGTCAGAACGGGAGCGTCATCATTGACTCCGGCCAGAAGGCGACGGAGCCGATCGCGCTCACGACCGGTTCGACGTCCAGCATGATCACGAAGACGAACATCACCGTGAAGCCTGAAGACGCCGAGGCGGTCATCGCCGGACCATCGGGCTTCTACTTCAACGTGCACTCGAAACTGCACAGCGGCGGTGTCATCCGCGACCAGCTGAAGCTCGGCTCCTAAGACAACGCTCGTCCTCCGCTGAGCCGCCCTCCGGATCTCCACTGGAGGGCGGCTCTCTATGTCACGACAGATTCGAAGAAGGCCAGCAAGAGCGCAAAGCGTTCGCGGATGAGGTATGCGAAGTGGCGATCCCCGGAGAACTCGGGTGCGGCCACGCCGTCCGCGTGCACGCCGAGCGCGCGGCAGATGTATGTCGCGCGCGCGACGTGATCGCCCTGGCTCACGATGAGGATCGGTAGCTCGCGATACGTGTCGCGCGCATGCTCGCAACTGGCCCGCGTGCGCTCGCCGCTCGGATCGGGAAGCACGACCTCCTCCGGAACGTCGTGCGCCACGAGATATGCGCGCATCGCGTCGACCTCGAACATCCCGTTCCCGCCGCTCATGACGAGCAGATTCGTCTTGCCGTGCTCCAGCAGTTCGATGGCGACGTCGAGCCGCGACTGGAGCGCCGGGCTCGGACGTCCGTCGGCGTAGACCTCGGCGCCGAGCACGATCGTCACGGGTGCGCTCGGCGCCGACGCCGCATCGGCGTAGAGATGACCGAATAGCGTCACGCGCACCGCGACATCGATCACAAGCAGTGTCGCGAGGACGACGCACGCGACAGCCGCGAGCACGATCGCGATATGACGCATTTGCCGCGACGCTAAACGACTGCCCCCCCCGTTACTGAGCGCGAGGCGGTTTCCGCACGCCTGAGCGCCCGGCATCCCTGCGGGCACGGCGCTTGCGCACTCGCGAGGGCAAAGGAGGTGCCTGGCCATGCTGTGGACCATCGTGCTGGTCCTCCTCATCCTGTGGCTGCTGGGCGTGGTGGCGCTCCCGACGGTCGGTGGGCTCATCCACCTGCTGCTCGTGCTCGCGCTGATCGTCCTCCTGGTGCAGCTGCTTTCCGGCCGACGCGTCGCACTCTGAGATCACACGTGTGAGGGCGGGGGACCCTCCCCGCTCTCACGTGTTCGCGTTGACGTCCGCACCCCTCGCTTGGTAGAGTCACGTCCGCACGCAGTGCGTGCACTCGACGAAAGGAAGTGGCGCAGTTGTATCTGAGTCTCCGTACGGCCCCTACCGCGGATGCGCCGCGGAGGAGTCTGCCCACTTCCCGGATGCTCTAGAGGCCTCTCGCTCCTAGATCGCCGGCCGTGGGCAATGCCCACGGTCTTTTGTTTGTGGCGATGAACGAAGGAGTGAAGAGTGGCCATCGAGATCGCGCCCCGGCGGCCCGGACCACAAGTGACGACTCACAGCCGCGATGCCCTCGTGGCCACGGCCGTCACCAAGCACTTCAGGACTGACAACAAGACACGACGCGCCGTCGATGATGTGTCGCTGCGCGTCGGCCGCGGAGAGATCTACGGCCTGCTCGGCGCGAACGGCTCCGGCAAGTCGACGCTCATCCGCGTCTTCTCGACCCTGCTGATCCCCGACGCGGGCGACGTCCGCGTGTTCGACCGCGACGTGCAGGCGGACGAGCTCGCGGTGAAGCGCCTCATAAACCGCGTGTCCGTCGAGGCGTCGTTTTTCAAGAAGCTGTCGGCGATCGAGAACCTCGTGTACGCCGGACGGCTCTACGGCGTCGCGCCCGACGAGGCGAAGCGCAAGGCGCTCGCGATCCTGCGACGCCTCGGCGTCGACGTGGAGCGGGTGAACGAGCCGCTCGAGAAGCTCTCGCGCGGCATGCAGCAGAAGGTCGCGATCGCGCGCGCCTTCCTGACCGCCCCGATGCTGCTGCTCCTCGACGAGCCGACGACCGGCCTCGACATCCGCAGCAAGCGCGAGGTGCAGACCTTCATCCGCGACCTGCGGATCGAGCACGACGCGACGATCGTACTGACCACGCACGACCTCGATGAGGCCGAGCGTCTCTCGGACCGCATCGGGATCCTCCACGAGGGTCGCCTCGTGGCGGAGGGCACGACCGACGAGCTCCGCGCGCGGTACGGCGCCGCGGCACTCGAGGACGTGTTCATGACGGCGACGGGCAAACGGCTGGACGAGGCCGACGAGCCGGAGCGGGCCAAGTGATCGAGTACGTCGTCGACGAGGCGTTGCCGGGCCGGGACGAGATCCTGGCTCGGCTCGCCTCGCACGACCGCGACGTCGTGTTGCGGATCCTCATGCTGCTGTGCCCCTGCCGCAACGAGTGCTACGACGTCGAGATCTGGGAGAAGGTCGAACCGATCTGGTCGAGCCAGTGGGACCACGAGGTGCGTGAGGCCGCCTTCCACGCCTTCGGCACGATTCGCGACCGCTCGCGCGTCGACGTGCGCTCCCGTCGGCTGCTCGACGAGCTCGCCGCGAAGCTCGGTGGATGGGTCTATCCGCACTGGTTCCGACTCCAGATGAAGAAGGGCATCGCACCTGGCGATGTGCGCTATCCGAAGGCGGCGATCCGAGACGTCCCCACGCTCATCGAGCAGCTGTCGTGCGGTGACGAGGTCGCTGCGCGCGACGCGATCGCGGCTTTGTGCCCGGCCGACGGTCGCCACGCGCCGAAGAAGGTCTGGCGCGCGATCCTCGAGACGCGGCGGTCGTCGGACCTCCGACTGCGCGAAAAGGCCGACATCGCGGCGCACCGGCTCGACGCGCACGCGATGAGCTGCGATCGGCGGCATGAATGATCAGCGCGCTCAACGGCCAGATCGGACTCGCGTATGCCTTCGTCGAGCGCGAGATCGCGCTCTCGAAGCGCTACTGGGCGTGGGAGATCGTCTGGCTCGTCTACGGCATCGTGACTTCATTGTCGGTCGCGTACATCGGGCTCGCGGCGCCGGCCATCAGCGGTGGACAGGTCGACGAGGCGGCGGTGTCGCACTTCGTGCTCTACCTGCTCGTCGGAACGATCGCGTGGCGCTTCCTCGGGATCATCTTCGAGAACATCGGTGAAGTGATCGCCTGGGAGCGCTGGGAGGGCACGATCGAGTACACGTTCATGTCGCCCGTGCCGCGGCTCACACATCTCCTGGGTATGTGCGGCGCGACGCTCGTGCGCTCAGTCACGTTCAGCATCGCGATCCTCGCCGCGGTCGCGCTGTTCGTACCGGTCGATCTGTCGAAGGCGAACGCGCTCTCGGCGGTCGTGCTGCTCGCGGTCGGTGCGCTCGCGTTCATCGGTCTGGGCATCGCGTCGGCGTCGTTTCCGCTGATGTGGACCGAGAAGGGATTGCAGATGGCATACATCGTCCAGGCCGTCGTGCTCCTTGTCTCGGGCGTGTATTACCCGGTCGAGGTGCTGCCCGGATGGATGCAGCTGCTCGCGACGATCTCGCCTGCGACGTACGTCATCCGCGGCATGCGCGCGGCGCTCATGGACGGAGCGGATCTCGCGACGCTCTGGCCGGAGATCTGGCCTGCGCTCATCGTCGGCGTCCTTTCTATCCCGCTCGGGTTGCGCCTCTTCATCGCCGTTGAGCGCTACGCGAAGCGCACCGGACGGCTGAAGCGCAGCGGATAGCCATGACGCTCCTCTTCCGCGAGGGCACGCCGGACGACGCGCGCTTCTGGGCCGACGTCTACACGGCGGCGCAGCCGATCCGGCCGATCGATCCCGCTGAGATGCAGTACCTGTGGGAGCACCCGCCACGCAGCCGCGTGTTCCACCGTTGGATCGTGCGGCGCGACGGTACGGACGTCGGCGTCGCCTCGATCGAACGCCCCGAATGGGCGCAGGTCACCCTGCGCCATACGTCGATCGGCGGCGAGTTGCTCCCGGCGTACCGCGAGGCCGCGACGCTTCGAGACCTCCTGTCCGAAGTCGAGCGTCGCGCGCTCGCCGAATCGCCGGCGATCATCCGCGCGGCCGCGAACGAGGACGACGACCTGCGCGCCCAAGTGCTCCGCTCGATGGGTTACCGCGAGGACCGCCGCAGCCGGCGTTGGGAGCTCGACCTCGTCGCAGAGCGTGACCGCATCACCGCCATGACCGAGGCGTCACGCGATCGGATGCGCGAGCGAGGGATACGCGTCCTGACGCTCGATCAGGATCGTGACCCGGAGATCCTCCGGAAGCTCTGGAGCATGTCCGAGGAAGCGGTCAAGGACGTCCCGACGACGCTGCCGCATGTCGAGGAGCCGTTCGAAGATTTCTTGGACTGGCTCGCGTTCCCCGGGATGCACCGCGATCGCGTCTGGATCGCGCGGCGCGGCGACGAAGCCGTCGGCATCTCCGTGCTCGAATACCCGGTGGAGCGGGGCATTGTGGGCACCGCGTGGACCGCGACCGCGCGGTCGGTGCGCGGCCAGGGCGTGGCGCGGGCGCTGAAGTGCGAAACGCTGATGCAGGCGATCGCGTTCGGCGTCGACCGGGTGCGGACGGGTAATGACGGTCAGAACGAGCCGATCCTCCACCTCAACGCGTCGATGGGATACCGACCCGTGCCGGGGCGGGTCGACTACTTGAAGGACGTTCCGCGACCCGCCTGACCGATTGGCCCGTTGCATGCGATGGAGGATGGCGTTGACCCGAGGATGAAACTGCTGCGGGCGCTCGTACTCATCGCGATCATCGCCGGCGGCGGCGCGTATGCCTATCAGCTGCGCACCACGCAGAGCAACGTCGCGGTCGCGGCGCCAGTCCGTTACAAGCCCGACGCCGCCGTCGAGCGGTACCCCGCGGCGGCGCTCGATGTCCGCGAGCACGGGCGCGGTCCGGTTGTCCCGGCGGCGGCCCTCACCGGGTTCGCGCTCCCCGTCGGCTACCAGATGCCCGAGGAGACCGAGCTCCTGCCGGGCTCGCCACGCGAGTACCGAGGCGGCTACCACGAGGGCGTCGACTTCCCGCTCTCGATGGGCATGCCCGTCGCGGCAGCGAAGGCGGGCAAGATCATCCGCATCGACTCCGACTACACGGAGTGGAGCGTCGAGGAGCAGATCAACGGTGAGGACGTGGGGTTCCGCCTCGGCTACACACCGGAGACGATCCTGGACAAGCTCCGCGGCCGACAGATCTGGATCGACCACGGCTACGGGATCGTGACCCGCTACGCGCACCTCTCGAGCGTCGAGCTCTTCTCGGTCGGCTCGATCGTCGAGCAGGGAACGATCATCGGCCATGTCGGGAACAGCGGCACGAAGGCCGGGCCGCACCTCCACATCGAGATCCGCGTCGGTGAGGGCTACCTCGGTGACGGCCTGTCGGGCGCCGAGCTGCTGCGCGTCCTCCGTCACGCCTTTAGCGTCGGCTAACCGCGCGGTACGCGTTTTGCCGCATCGACGACCGGAGGTGCCGCATGGTCGCGATCGACAGTGACCTCGCGCTCACGGTCATCCGCATCGCGGTCGGCGTGATCGTCGCCGGTCATGGCGCGCAGAAGCTGTTCGGCTGGTGGGGCGGACAGGGTCTCGAGAGGTGGAGCGTCGCGGTCGCGAGCATGGGCTTCGCGCAACCCCGTCTTTTCGCCCTGCTCGCCGCGTTCACCGAGTTCTTCGGCGGGCTCATGCTCGCGGTCGGCGTCCTCACACCGCTCGTCTGCGCCGCGCTTGCCGTCGACATGATCGTCGCGATCAGCAAGGTGCACTGGTCGAAGGGCTTTTGGGTCACGAAGGGCGGGTCCGAATACGCACTGTCGCTGCTCATCGCGTTCGTCGTCTTCGGCTTCCACGGATCGCCGCGGTACTCGTTCGACGAGTTCTTCGGCATCGCGCCGTACAGCGCGGTCACATTCCTGGGTGCGTTCATCGCGTGCGGCGTGATCACCTGGCTCGCGATGGTCACCGGAGCAGAACGGGGTGCGCGCCGCGTCGCCTGAGCGAACTCGCTCCGTCTAAGCGCCTCCTCAGGTCCCGGTCATCGGGTCGGCGCCGAAGGCACTGATCGCCATTGCGATCGCGACGATCGCCGTCAGCAGCAGCACTGCGACGACGATCGGCAAGAGGATGTCGCGCCACGTCGGGCGCGGGAGCACCCGCGCTGCGCCGGGCGCCACTTCCTCGATCACGGTATTCATCTCTCGAATGTCAAGCACCGCGCGCGGCTCGTGTGTGACGTCAGCGGTTTAGGCTTCGAGGGTGATGCTTCCGCCACCGCCCGCGACGCCGCGCGAAGAGGTCGCGGACGAGTGGCACGGCGAGCGCGTCGCCGATCCCTACCGCTGGCTTGAAGGCAGCTCCGAGCGGATCGCCGCATGGACCGACGCGCAGAACGCGCGCACGCGTGCCGTGCTGGACGCGGTCCCCGAGCGCGCGGCGTTCGCCTCGCGGCTGCGCGAGCTGCTCTCCGTGGGCTTGCTATCCACGCCGCGGCCGGCAGGGCCCTGGATCTTCCACACGCGCCGCGAGGGCGCGCAGAAGCAGTCCGTGCTTTACGCGCGTCGTGGCCTGGCCGGCGATGACCACGCGCTCATTGATCCGAACGCGCTCGACGAGGCCGGGCTCGTGACGATCGACTGGTACTACCCGTCGTGGGATGGCCGTTTCGTCGCCTACGGGCTCTCGCGCGGCGGCGACGAGCTCTCGACGCTGTACGTCGTCGAGACCCAGTCGGGCCGGGACACCGGAGAGAAGATCCCGCACACACAGCGGTCGAGCGTCGCATGGGTCGAGGACGGGTTCTACTACACCGTCCATCCCGTGCCCGGTACGGTCCCGCCCGGCGACGAGCACTACCACCGTCGCGTGAAGTTCCACCGGCTCGGCGACGGCCCGTCGCAAGACGAGCTCGTATTCGGCGAGGGACGCGCCAAGGAGGACATCCTCGGTGTCCAGACGTCGCCCGACGGCCGATGGGTCCTGCTCCTCGCGTTCCGCGGGTGGGTACAGAGCGACGTGTACCTCCTCGAGCGGCAGAGCGGTCGACTGCGCACGGTCGTCGAAGGCGAGGACGGTCTCACCGGCGGCATGCTCACGAATGACACGGTGTGGCTGCGCACAAATCTCGGCGCGCCGAACTACACCATCGCGCGTGCCCCGGTGAACGCTCCCGCGCGCGGCAACTGGAAGACCGTCGTGCCGGAAAGCGACAACACGATCGAGCTGTTCGACGTGTCCCGCGACCGCGTCGCCGTCGTCACACTGGAGCAGGCCACCTCGCGCGTCGCGCTGTGGACGCACGACGGGGTGAAGGCGCGCGATGTACGGCTGCCGGGACTCGGGACCGTGGCCGCGGTCCAGGCGGATCCGGTCGGCGAGATCGTGACGCTGTACTACGAGTCGTTCACCGCGCCGGCCGCGACGTACTCGGTGAGTGGCGATGGGACGCTCAGCGAATTCGTTCGTCTTGCGACCCCTCGAGGGTTCGATCCGTCTTCGATCGTCGTCGAGCAGACGTCGTACACGTCGAAAGACGGCACGGCGATCTCGATGTTCCTCGTGCACCGTCGCGAGGCGTCCGCGACGGGGGACGTCCCCACGATCCTGTCGGGATACGGCGGCTTCAACATCTCGCGCACGCCCGCGTACTTCCCGGGCGTCGCGGCGTGGGTCGAGGCCGGTGGCCTGTTCGCGTTGCCGAATCTGCGCGGCGGAGGCGAGTACGGCGAGACGTGGCACCGGGCTGGCATGCTTGAGAAGAAGCAGAACGTCTTCGACGACTTCCACGCCGCCGCCGAGGCGCTCGTCGCCAGAGGCTGGACGAGCCGCGAACGGCTGGGCATCAGCGGCGGCTCGAACGGCGGCCTGCTCACCGGGGCCGCGCTCACGCAGCGCCCCGAGCTGTTCAAAGCGGTGTACTGCGCCGTGCCGCTGCTCGACATGCTGCGCTACCAGAATTTCCTCATCGCCCGCTTCTGGATCGCCGAGTACGGCAGCGCCGAGGACAAGATTCAGTACCGGTGGCTGCGCGCGTACTCGCCGTATCACCACGTACGCGCGGAGGTCCGGTATCCAGCGGTGCTGTTCACGACGGCGGAGGGCGACAGCCGCGTCGACCCAATGCACGCGCGAAAAATGGCCGCGCTCATGCAGCGCGTCACCGCGAACGATACCGACGCCGCAGTGCTGTTACGCGTCGAGCGCGATGCCGGTCACGGAATAGGGAAGCCGCTCGGTAAGCAGGTCGAAGATCTCGCGGACCAGTATTCGTTCTTCGCCTGGCAGCTCGGTCCGCTGCCGCGTGCCTCGGCTATGCTCGGAACATCGTGAACCTCCTCCGTTACCTTCGCGAACAGGCGAAGAACTACGACTGCAGCGTGTGCGGCACCAACCACAGCCGCTCCGAGATCAGCATCCTGGGCAAGCGCGAGGGCGCGTGGCTCGTGCGCGTCGCGTGCTCGAAGTGCGAGACGACGATCACGCTCCTCGTGTATGTCGCGGACAAGGCGCCATCGCTTGTGGCCGCGCCCACCAGCCGGCAGCCGAAACGGCCGGCGCTCAGCCTCGACGACGTGCTCGATGCCCACGAGCTGCTCGGGTCGTATACCGGCGACGGCACGAGGCTGTTCGCCCCTCGCGAGAAGGTCAAGAGCCCGACCGCGTCCTAGATGGCGAAGAACGCGGTCATCACCGGTTGGGGTTTCTATGCGCCTTCACGTGTGGTGACCAACTTCGATCTCGCGAAGTTCGTCGACACGACCGACGAGTGGATCAGCAGCCGCACCGGCATCAAAGAGCGTCGCTTTGCATCGGACGGCGAGAACACGTCATCGATGTCCGTGCGCGCAGCGCGCATGGCGCTGGACCGCGCGAAGCTCCGGCCACAGGACGTGCAGATGGTCATCGTCGGCACGTGCTCGCCGGACTATCTGTTCCCGGCGACGGCGTGCATCGTGCAGTCGGAGATCGGCGCGACGCGTGCGGGCGCATTCGACGTGGAGGCGGCGTGCACCTCGTTCGTCACGGCGCTCGGCGTCGCGAAAGGCTTGATCTCCGCGGGAACGGTGCAGAACGTGCTCGTCATCGGGGCCGAGACCCTGTCGCGTCTCCTCAACTTCAAGGACCGCACCACCTGCGTGCTGTTCGGCGACGGTGCCGGCGCTGTTGTCGTGGAGGCCTCGAATGCGTCGGTCGGCGTCGAGTCAGTCGTGTTGCACAGCGAGGGATCGAAGGGCGACCTGCTGATGGTCAAAGCCGGCGCGTCGCGTGTGCCCGCGACGAAGGAGACCGTCGAGCAGGGCCAGCACTTCATCACCATGCAGGGCGGCGAGGTCTTCAAGCTCGCCGTGAAGTCGATGGCCGATGCCGCCGAAGAGGCGCTGCGCGAGGCGGGTCTCGGCCTCGATGACATCGCGATCATGATTCCGCACCAGGCGAACCTCCGGATCATCGACGGTGTCGCGAAGCGACTGCACTTCCCGATGGAGAAGGTCTTCGTGAACATCCAGCGCTACGGGAACACCTCGGCCGCGTCGATCCCGATCGCGATCGCTGAGGCCGCGCACCAGGGCCGCCTGCGTCGCGGTGACAAGGTGCTGCTCGTCGCGTTCGGTGGCGGATTCACCTGGGGCGCCTCGGTGCTCGAGTGGTTCGGCGCGCACGACGGCATGCGTCCGCCGTCTGTCCTTGAGCGTGCGCGGGGCACGTTCGAGGACGTCGTGGACCGGGTTCGCCCCATTTGACGTCACGACACAAGCGCCTGTAGCACGGCGGTCGTGTCCCGCCGAATCGTGCCGTGTGGCGGCAGACAGCTCTTCTATCCGGCTCTGATCCGATACGTCTTCGGCCTCGCGCGCCGTACGCGGCCACGGGTGCTCTTCCTCCCGACGGCATCAGGAGATCGCGCCGACTACCTGCTGACCTTCTACCAGCAGCTCGCGGCACGCTCACCAGGTTCGCTGAACCGGGGCCTCTACCCCGTGGAGTGCGAGCCGCGCCACCTCGCGCTGTTCGAACGGACGACCGAGGATCCGGCGCAGGTGATCGCGTCGTCTGACGTCGTCATCGTCGGTGGCGGCAACACCGCGAACATGCTCGCGATCTGGCGACTGCATGGTGTCGAGCGGGCCTTGCGCGACGCATACGCGGACGGCGTCGTGCTCACGGGATGGTCGGCCGGGTGCATCTGCTGGTTCGAAGCGGGCATCACTGACTCATTCACGCCCGAGCTCGGTCCGCTGAGCGACGGGCTCGCCATCCTCAAGGGAAGCGCCTGCCCGCATTACGACTCCGAGGAGCGACGGCCGCTCGTCTACCAGCGCGAGATCGCCGCCGGCATGGCGCCGGGCATCGCACTCGACGACGGCGTCGCCGCGCTCTTCGAGGACGAGCGGCTCGTCGAGATCGTGAGCGGACGGCCCGACGGGCGCGCCTTCCGCGTGTCGCGGAGTGGCGAGGAGCGTCTCCCTGTTCGAGCCCTGAGCTAGCGCCCAGCCGCTTCTCCGGAGTCTCAGTTAGCGAATCCCCCCTTGACAGGCGACGTCTGAAGCGCAGAATGCCGCCTGCGTGGTGAATTGTGGGGAACGGTGGGGAACCGTTCCTCCCGGGAAGGGTACGTGGAATCTTACTTCAGCGGCGAGTTCGCCCACTCGCTGGACGAGAAGGGGCGCCTCGCGATCCCAGCCAAATTCCGCGGCCGCTTCAAAGAAGGGGCGGTCGTGACACGCTGGCTCGGCGAATGCCTCGCCATCTGGCCCGCTCCGGAATGGACCTCCCTCAACGACGACATCGCGAAGCGGCCGCGCACCGATCCGGCCGCGACGCGGTTCCGCCACTTCCTGCTCGCCGGCGCGCACGAGGCTGACCCGGATGGGCAAGGGCGGCTCACGCTCCCGTCGCACCTCCGCGAGTACGCGAACCTCCAGAACGCCGCCGTCGTCATCGGCAACTCCGACCACCTCGAGGTCTGGGAGCCGGGACGCTGGCGCGCCGAGCTCGCGAAGGTCCAAGCCGACATCGCGGGTGACCTCAAGGACCTCGGGATCTAGCGATGAACGCGGGAGGCTTCATGAGCCGGTTCTCCTGGCCGAAGTACTCGCCCAACTTGATCCCCGCGAAGATGGCCGCTTCCTCGACGGCACGGTCGGCGCGGGAGGCCACGCCGAGGCCATCCTCGAGCGGACCGCGCCGACCGGCCGAGTTCTCGGACTCGACGTCGATCCCCAAGCGCTTGACGAGGCGCGGCGTGTCCTTGCCCGGTTCGGAGATCGGGTCACTCTCGTTCGCGCGAACTTCGCGCTTTGCGACGTCGTGGCCCGCGAGAACGGCCTTGATCAAGTCGATGGCGTCCTCCTCGACCTCGGCCTCTCATCGATCCAGCTCGCTGACGCGCAGCGCGGCTTCAGCTTCCGCGCGGAAGGCCCGCTGGACATGCGCGCCGACCCAGACCTTCGCGTCACGGCGGGCGACATCGTGAACTCCTGGGAGGGGCGTGAGCTGCGCCGCGTCTTTGCCGAGTACGGCGAGGAGCCCGAGGCCGGACAGATCGCCGCGGCGATCGTGCGACGCCGCGCGCGGGAACCGTTCATGACCGCCGACGACCTCGGGCGGTTCGTGCACGGCGTGAAGAAACAGCGTTCACGCTCCGTCGACGCCGCAACGCGCGTCTTCCAATCGCTGCGCATCGCCGTGAACGGCGAGCTCGACAACCTGCAGCGCGGTCTCGACGCCGCGCTCCGCATCCTCCATCCCGGTGGCCGACTCGCGGTCATCTCGTTCCACTCGCTCGAGGACCGGTTGGTGAAGCAGTTCTTCCTCCGGGAATCGCGCGACTGCATTTGTCCTCCCCACCTCCCCACCTGCGTCTGCGGGCACCGCGCGGGCCTGCGTGTCGTTACCCGGCGTCCGCTTCGTGCGGACTCGGCGGAGGCCGCACGCAACCCGCGCGCCCGCAGCGCAGTCCTCCGCGTCGTCGAGAAGATCGCCTCGTGATCGCGTCGCAAGCCGTGCGCGCGGCGCCGTCGCGCCGCGTGGTGCGTCCGCGTCCCCGGCACACCGCGCGACTGTCGCGGCGCGTGGCCGGCGCGAGCTGGGAGATGCACACCTTCCTCGTCGTCTCGGCGGCGATCGCGTTCGTGTTCCTCGTGGCGATGCTCTATCTCGCGGAAACGACGACGGTCGCGACGCGCGGGTACGAGGCGCAGCGGCTTGTGCAGCAACGCGACGAGCTCCGGCGCCAGAACTCGCTCCTCGAGGTCGAGAGCGCTCGCCTCGACGCTCCCGCGCGCATCGACGCCGAGGCGAAAAAGATCGGGCTCGTTCGCGTCGCGACCATCCCCGTCGTCCAGCTCGAACCCATCACCGCGAAGCGCTGATCAGGCGGGTGCTGCTGGGGAGCGAGCACCCGCGAGCGAACGAGGAGAGAGGGAAGTGACCGAAACCGTCTCCCCACGGCGTCTCCGCGCCATCTTCGCTCTCTTCGCCTGCGCGACGCTCCTCCTCACGCTGCGCGTCGGTTACTGGCAGACGCTCGGCCGCGGTGAGCTCCTCGAGAGCGCGACGGATCAGGTCCGCAGTGACCTCGTGCTCGCCGCGCAGCGCGGCGTCATCCGCGACCGCAGCGGCGCGCTCCTGGCAACGACCGTACCGCTTCGCTCGCTCTACGCGATCCCTAAACGCATTGGTGACCACGAGGCGCGCGCGAGCGCGTCCGCGAAGCTCGCGCCACTGTTGGGTACGACCTCCGACGCGGTGCTCGCGGCGCTCGAGTCGGGCGCGGAGTGGCTGTACCTGCGACGGCGACTCCCCGAGGACACGTCGCGCGCGATCGAGTCGCTCGCGATCCCGGGGCTGGGATTCGAGAGCGAGCCGAAGCGCCTCTACCCGAACGACACGATCGGCGCGCACGTGCTCGGCTTCGTCAACGACGACGGCCTCGGGCAATACGGGATCGAGGGGAAGTACGACCCGGTGCTCCGGGGCATCCCCGGGCGCCTCGTCGTCGAGCGCGATCCGCGAGACCGCGATCTCGCTGTAGGCCTTCGCACCGCGCGCGCGCCGCTGGACGGGGCGGACCTCGATCTCACGATCGACCTCGTCATCCAGACGTCGGTCGAGCGATGGCTGCGCGAGGCGATGCAAAAAGAGAAAGCGACGAGCGGGACGGCGATCGTGCTCGATCCGCGTGACGGTGCCGTGCTCGCGCTCGCGTCCTATCCCACGTACGACCCAGCGGCCGTCGCGCGATCCGATCCGCAGGCGCTCATGGACCGCGCCGTGTCGTGGACGTACGAGCCGGGCTCCACGATGAAGGCGTTCACGATCGCGGCGGCGATCGATCAGCACGTCGTGACGCCGAACACGACGTACGACGACAAGGGCTACGCGATCATCGGCGGCCGTCGCCTGAGCAACGCGCTCGGCAAGGCGTACGGCATCTCGACGGTGACGCAGATCCTCGAGCACTCAGCGAATGCCGGGGCTGTCTTCGTCGGTCAGAGGCTCGGCGCGGAGCAGCTGCGCTCGTACCTGCTCGGCTTCGGTTTCGGCGCGCCGACGGCGATCGACGTGAGCGCGGAAGCGACGGGCGACGTGCGCCCGCTCGCGGAGTGGTATCCCGTTGACCTCGGCACGATCTCGTTCGGCCAGGGCATCGCCGTGACTCCCATACAGCTAGCCGCGGCGTATGCAGCGATCGCGAACGGCGGAACGCTGTATCGGCCGTACGTGGTGGCGACGCGGCGCGATGCGGACGGGGAGCACCGCACCGCGCCGGTCGCGGTGCGGCGTCCGATCACCGCCGAGACCGCGGCGACGCTTCGCACGATGCTCACCTCGACGGTCGACAACGGCATCGCGAACGGCGCGTCGATACCGCGATTCAGCGTGGCCGGGAAGACCGGCACGGCGCAGATCCCGAGCGACGACGGCCGCTACCTCGACGACGCGTACGTCTCATCCTTCGCGGGCTTCGTGCCCGCGAACGATCCGCGATTCGTGGTCGTGCTCGTGCTGGAGCGGCCCGAGTCGCGTCTGCTCGGCACGGTCACCGCGATGAACGCGTTCCGTGGCATTGCGCTCGACGCGTTACGCACTGCGCGCGTGCAGCCGGACCGGCCTTAGTGCCGGATCCCGCCAGCAGCGCACAGCTCGATCGGCTCGGCACCGCCGATGCCTGTGTCGTCTTCGTGCGCACGTTCGGTCACGTATCAACAGATACGCTCCCTCACGTGCTCCTCGACTCAGGGGGAGGCGCCCCTGTTCAGCGAGCGAAGCGAGCGTGGGCCTCAGCGTCCCGAGCCGCGGATCTGCGCACTGCTGCCGGGACGCGGCACTAGCGTCGGTACGATTCAGTCGTGTTCACGCTCGACGATCTCGTCGATGCATCGGGCGGGCAGATCATCCACGGACACCCACGAGGCGACGAGCGCTACAGCGGCGGCACGTTCGATTCGCGCATCGTCCGCGCGGGTGAGGTCTTCTTCGCGCTGCGCGATCAGCGCGACGGTCACGACTTCGTCGCCGACGCGATCGCGCACGGCGCGCGTGCCGCAGTGGTGGAACGGCCGGTGCCCGGACTCTCCGAGGATGCCATCGTCATCCAGGTCGCGTCGCCGCTGCGCGCCCTTCGTCAGCTCGCGGATCGCCTCCGCGATCGGCATCCGATCCCGGCGGTCGGGATCACCGGCAACGTGGGGAAGACGACGACGAAGGAGGCGGTGGCCGCCGCGCTCGGCGCGCGCTATCGCGTGCTCAAGACGGCGGCGTCCTTCAACAACGAGATCGGCGTACCGCTCACATTTCTCTCGCTCGAGGCGAGCCACGAGGTCGCCGTGATCGAAATGGGCTTCTACGTGCCCGGCGAGATCGCCGATCTCTGCGCGCTCGTGCGCCCGCGAGTCGGCATCATCACGCGGATCCCCGAGCGGCCGGTGCACTTCTCGCGCACGCCGAGCGTCGAGGCGATCGCGTCGGGGAAGGCCGAGCTCATCGCGGCGCTCCCTGCGGATGGGGTCGCGCTCCTCAATGCCGACGATCCGCGAGTGCGCGCGCTCGCGCCGCGCACCAAGGCCCGCGTCGTGCTGTTCGGCGAGAGCGCCGACGCGCAGCTGCGCGCCGTCGACGTCGACGCGCGCGGCGTCGAGGGACTCCGCTTCATCGCGCTCTATGAGGGTGAGCGCGTCGGGGTGTCGCTTCCGCTCCCGGGGCGTCACAGCGCCGTCGCGGCGCTCGCCGCGCTCGGCGCCGCGGGCGCGCTCGGGGTGCCGCTCGACGAAGCAGCTGTGGCGCTCGCCACGATCGAGCAGCCGCGCCATCGCATGGAGGTCCGACGTGGCGACGGCCTCACCGTCATCGACGACAGCTACAACGCGAGTCCGGCCGCGGTCCTCGCGGCGCTCGCCGTGCTGCGTGAGGTTTCCGCCCGTCGCGTCGCGGTGATCGGCGACATGCTCGAGCTCGGCGCGATGTCCGCTGACGCGCACGAAGAGGTCGGACGCGAAGCCGCTCGCAGCGCGGATGTGCTCGTCGGCGTGGGCGAGCTGGCGCGCACGGCCGTCGAGACCGCGAAGGGGGCGGGTCTGCGAGACACACACGTCGTCGCCGACGGCGCCGAGGCGCTCGTGCTCCTCAAGCGCATCGCACGCCCCGGCGATGTCATCCTCGTGAAGGGCTCGCACTCACTCGCGCTCGATCGCCTCGCCGATGCCCTCGTTGGTCCGGTGAAGGTCTAGTTGGCCATCCTCGCGCTCGGGGTGCTGCTCGCGGCCTTTCTCCTCGGTCTGGTCCTCGGATCTCCGTACATCGGTCTGCTGCGGCGACTGCGGATCGGTCAGAACATCCGGCCGGAAGGGCCGGAGACCCACTATGTGAAGCAGGGCATCCCGACGATGGGCGGCGCGCTTTTCATAGGCGTGACGAGCGCGCTCTGGCTGTTGGTCCTCATTGCGCTGCCGGAAGACCAGCGAGACCTCTTCATCCCGCAGACGATCGTGCCCGTCGGGACGCTGCTCGCGGTCGGTGTGCTCGGCGCGATCGATGACTTCGTGAACGTTCGCTACGGCGCCGGCATCCGTGGCCGCCACAAGCTCGTATGGCAGACGATCGTCGGGCTCGCCGCAGCGATCTACATCCAGCGGCACTTCGGCGTCACGGGCATCTACGTCCCGCTTGTCGGCGAGATAGAGATCGGCGCGTTCCTCTTCATTGCGCTGGCGCTGTTTTCCATCGTCGCGATGTCGAACGCGGTCAACCTCACCGACGGGATGGATGGCCTCGCGGGTGGGCTCGCGGTCTTCGCGTTCCTGTCCATCGCGTTCATCGCCGCGGCGCGCGAGTTCCCATGGCTTGTCGTGCTGTCGGCGTCGCTCGTCGGCGCGCTCCTTGCCTATCTCTGGTTCAACGTGCATCCGGCCGAGGTGATCATGGGCGACACGGGAGCGCTCGCCCTGGGCGCGACGCTCGCGGTCGTCGCGCTCACGACGGGGTTCGTCCTGCTGCTGCCGCTGCTCGGCGTCGTCTTCGTCGCCGAGACCGTCGCGGTGATCCTCCAGGTCGGCAGCTACAAGCTGCGCGGCCGCCGGATCTTCCGCATGTCGCCGCTGCACAACCATTTCGAGCTCATCGGTTGGGCCGAGGAGAAGGTGACGATCCGCTTTTGGCTCATCGGCGCGCTCGCTGGGATCGTCGCCGCGATCCTCGCGTTCGTGACGCCGAAATGAGCGAACGCTTGCCCATCTTTCCGGATACGGACCTGCGATGACATTGCATTCCAAGCGCGAAGGAATCGAGAAGCCCCAGGAACGCGAAAGCATGTGGTTCGCGGAAGACGCCATTCTCTGGTCCTCTGCACTCCGCAAGTTAGGAGTGACTGCGGGCATAACTGCCCGAAGTCACGGCAGCATGGCGGGGTCGCATCATCCGCTCGCGGAGCAGGCCGAGAACCGCGCGGCGCTCGCGCGCCGGCTCGGCTTCGACGCGGTCGTGCGCGCGAAGCAGGTGCACGGCCGTGACGTCGCATACGTCACTGCAGCGGTGGAGCCGTGGCCGATCGCGGATGCGCTCTGGACCGATCGTCCGGGCGTCCTGCTCGGGATCGCCGCCGCCGACTGCGTGCCGGTGCTCGTCGCTGATCCGCGCGGGCCGATCGGCGCGGCGCACGCGGGCTGGCTGGGTACCTCGCTGGAGGTGGTGCGCGCGCTCGTCGACGCCATGGTCGCGGGCGGTGCCTCACGCGACGGGCTCGTCGCGTCGATCGGTCCATCGATCGGCCCGTGCTGCTACACGATCGATGCGGAGCGCGCCGAGGCCGTTCGCGAGCGCATCGGTCCGGACGCGCTCGAGACGCGCGACGGCAAGACGTACTTCGATCTCTGGTCCGCGAACGCCGCGCAGCTTCGCGCCGCGGGCGTGCGGGAGGTCGAGGTCGCGCGCATCTGCACGCTGTCCGGCGGAGCGGATCTGTGGTCGTATCGCGGTCGCGGTCCTGACGGGAAGTACGGCACACAACTCGGGTTCATCGGCAGGCCGCGGCTCAAGGCAGCGGTGCCGTGACCGTCATCTTCGATACCGCGATCACGAGGGAAGAGCTGCGCGGCAAGCGCGTCACGATCGTCGGCCTGGGCAAAGGGCGCACGACCGCCGGGCTGGCGCAGTTCCTCGTCAAGTCCGGCGCGCAGGTGACGGTAAGCGATGCGAGATCTCGCGAGGAGAACGCTGAAGGCATCGCCCGTCTCGGCGACACGCCGATCGAGTTCGTGTTCGGCCCGTCGAGCGATGACATGGCGCTGGCTGACCCGGAACTCGTCTTCGTCATCCCAGGCATCCGGCCCCGCTCCGCGACCATCCTTCGCGCGCTGCAGCGCGACATCCCGGTGCTTACAGAGATCGCGCTCTTCTTCCGCCTCTGCCCCGCGCCGATCGTCGGCGTCACCGGCACGAAGGGGAAGACCACGACGACGACGATGATCGAACGCATCCTTCAGCGCGGACCGCGCCGCGTCGTGACCGGCGGCAACATCGGCCGCTCGATCATCCAGGACCTCGACACGATCACGAAGAACGACGTCGTCCTCCTCGAGCTCTCCAGCTTCCAGCTCGAGACGCTCGGCATGAGCCCCCACGTCGCGGTCATCACGAACGTGAGCGAGGACCACATCGACCATCACGGCACGCGCGAGAGCTACATCGCCGCGAAGCGGAACATCGTCGCCTGGCAGGGCCCGAAAGACATCGCGGTCATCAACCTCGACGACCCGGCCGTCGTCGCGATGCACACCGGTTCGGCATCGGAAGCGCGTGGCTATTCGCTCACGATGCGGCCGCGGCACGGGGCGTTCCTCGATCCGTCAGGTCGGCTCGTGCTCAGCGATGGTGCGCAGCAGATCCCGCTCATCGAAGCGCGCGAGCTGCGCGTCGTGGGCCGCCATAACATCGCGAACGCGCTCGCGGCCGCGGTCGCCGGCCAGGCCATGGGCGTGCCCGCGCCCCAGATCGCCGGCGCGCTGCGCGAGTTCGAGGGCGTGACACACCGGCTGCAGCGTGTCGACGAGATCGCCGGCGTGCTCTGGGTCGATGACTCCGCCGCGACGACGCCGGCCGCGACTCTCTCCGCGCTCGACGCTTTCGATCGGACGCCGGTCCTGATCCTGGGCGGGGTGAGCAAAGGCGTCGACTTCGCGCCCCTCGCGCGCGAGCTGAGCCGTCGCGCCCGCGCCGCTGTGCTCATTGGGCCCGCGGCGGATGACATCGCCTCGGCGCTCGACGCCGCGACCGCCGGGCCGCGCGCGCCTCACCTTCCCATCCGACGTGTGGCCGGTCTCGCCGATGCGGTGAGCGCGGCTCAGGCGCTCGCGCAACCGGGAGACGTCGTGCTGCTCTCGCCGGCGTGCGCGGCGCGCGAGGACATCACGCGCGCGAAGACGATCGACGCGTTCAACTCGGCCGACGAGCGCGGCGAGCGTTTCGTCGCGCTCGTGCGCGAGCTCGCGAAAGGCGGGCCCGCATGAGGCTGCGTCTGCCGCGCACGACCTCATACGACCTCGTCCTGCTCCTCGTCGTCGTCGCGCTCACGCTGCTCGGCATCGCGATGGTGTTCAGCGCGAGCGGCATCCGCGCGCTCGATACGGTCGACGATCCGCGCTACTACCTCGGCTGGCAGGCGCTGTGGGCATCTCTCGGCCTCGTCGGGATGGTCGCGGCGATGCGTCTCGACTACCACCGCTACCGCGCGCTCGCGGTGCCGCTCGTCGTGATCGTCGTCGCGCTCCTCGTGGCCGTGCTCGTGCCCGGCGTCGGCGTCCGCGCGGGGGGCGCGGCGCGCTGGCTTCGCGCAGGCGCGGTCGGCCTGCAGCCCGCGGAGCTCGCGAAGCTCGCGCTCATCGTGTACCTCGCGGCGTGGTTCGGCCCCCGACGCGAGCGCCTCGGCTCGATCGGCGTCTTCGTCCCATTCGTGGTCGTGACCGGGGTACTGGCAGCGCTGACCGTCGCCGAGCCTGATCTCGGCACGGCGATCGTCCTCGTCGCGATCGCCATGACGATGTACTTCATCGCCGGCGCGCGCCTTCGGATCTTCGGCGCGCTCGCTGGGCTCGCGCTCGTCTCGGTGCTCGCGGTCGCGGTCGCGCAGCCGTATCGCCTCGCGCGCCTCGTCACGTTCCTCGATCCGTGGAGCGATCCCAAAGGCGCGGGGTTCCAGGCGATCCAATCGCTCTACGGGCTTGCCCTTGGCGGCGTGTTCGGAGAAGGGCTCGGCGCGGGACGCGAGAAATTCGGCTTCCTTCCCGCGCCGTACACGGATTCGATCTTCGCGGTGCTCGGCGACGAGCTCGGTCTCGCCGGGACGCTCGTCGTCATCGTGCTGTTCTTCGCGATCGCGTATCGCGGCATCGCGATCGCGCTGCGTGCGAAGGACTCGACCGGTGCGCTCCTCGCGGCCGGCGTCACGACGTGGCTCGTCTTCCAGGCGTGGGTGAACATGGCCGTCGTCGCGAGCCTCGTGCCGATGACCGGCATCACGCTGCCGTTCATCTCATACGGCGGCAGCTCGCTCTGCGTCGGGCTCATCGCGGTCGGTATCCTCCTGAACGTTGGACGCGAAGCGGGACCAACCGTGTCGCGTGCTCCTGGTCGGCGGCGGAACGGGCGGTCATATCAGCCCGCTGCTCGCGATCGTCGAGGCGCTGCGCGCCCAGGTCCCCGAGGTGCGGCTCCTGTTCATCGGTGGTCGTCGCGGGCGCGAGGGTGAGCTCGTGCCCGAGGCGGGCATCCCCTTTCACGCGGTCCCGATGAGCTCGCTCCGCGACCCCGACTCGCGCGCGGCGTTGCTGCGCACGCTCCTTGCGCTGCCTCTGTCGTTCTTCGATGCGCTCTGGCAGATCATCCGTTTCCGTCCGAACGCGCTCGTCACGAGCGGCGGTGCGATCGCGATACCGGTCGTGCTCGCGGCACGCGCGCTCCGCGTGCCCGTCTACATGTGGGCGGGCGATGCGCTGCCGGGACGCGCGGGTCGGACGCTCGCGCGCTTCTGCACGAAGATCGGCGTGACCTTCGAGCAGGCGGTCCGCGCGTTCCCGCCGCGGCGCGCCACGCTCACGGGCACACCGATCCGACAGTCGCTGCTGCGCTGGGAGCGCGACGAGGCGCGCAAGAAGATGGACGTCCCCGCCGACGCGCTGCTCGTCGTCGTCACGGGCGGCAGCCAAGGCTCTGAACGCGTGAACGAGACGATCTTCGGCGCGCTCGCGCGACTCTTGAAGACTGCGTACGTCCTTCACGTGACCGGCGAGAAGCACATCGGCGCCGCGAAGGCGCGCGAGAAGTCTCTGCCTGCCGAACTGCGCGAGCGCTACCTGCCCCGTGCGTACCTGCGCGACGAGATGGGCGCCGTCCTTGCGGCGGCGGACCTGGTCGTCGGACGCGCCGGTTCGTCTTCCATCGCTGAGCCGCTCGCGTTCGGCGTGCCGCTCCTGCTCATCCCGTTCGGCGCGGCGATGGAGGGCCACCAGGAAGCGAACGCGCGCGCCGCGGCCGAGGCGGGCGCCGCGCTCATCGTGCGTGAGAGCCAGCTTGACGCCGACCGTCTCGTCGCCGAGGTCGCCGGGCTGCTGAGCGACCGCGCTCGCCTCAGGCGGATGGCCGAGAGCGCGAAGAAGGCGGGCCGTCGGGACGCCGCGTCGGTCATCGCGCGCGACGTGCTGGTGCTCGGGAAGTGCGCATGACGGCAGTACGCAGTACGCGTTTCCACATCGTCGGCATCGGCGGCGCGGGGATGTCGGCGGTCGCGCGCGTCCTGATGGAGCGCGGTCACCAGATCACCGGCTCTGACAACGGCCACTGGCCGCTTGCTGAGGCGCTCGCGCGCGACGGCGCGGCGGTCCACGAGCGCTTCTCCGCCGACCACGTGCCTGGTGCCGACATCGTCATCCGCTCGAGCGCGTACAAGGAGGACAACGTCGAGGTACGCGCCGCCCTCGATCGCGGGATGACGGTCTGGAAGCGCGAGGACGCCTGGCGCTTTCTCACAAAGGGTCAGCGCGTCGTCGCTATCGCGGGAACCCACGGCAAGTCAACGACGACCGCAATGACCTGGCTCGGTCTGCGCGCCGGTGGTGTCGATGCGTCGCTCATCTGCGGCGCCGCGATCCGCGGTGTCGGCACCAACGCGCATGCGGGCAAGTCGGATGTGTTCGTCATAGAGGCGGACGAATACGACAACACGTTCCTTGCCCTTCAGCCCGAGGTCGCGGTCGTGACGACGCTCGACCACGACCACGTTGACATGTTCCCGACGCGCGAGTCGTACCGGGACGCCTTCCGCGCGTTCGTGAAAGGCGCGCTCGCGGGCTCGCTTCTTATCGCGTCGGCCGACGACGCAGGAGCGCGCGAGCTCGCGGCATGGACGCGCGAACAGCACAGCCTGCGCGTCACGACGTACGGCAAACATCCGTCCGCCGATCGGAAGCTTGTCGATCACGGTAATCGCGCGTACGACCTGGGCGGGCGGTTGTTCTCGCTCAGCGTGCCGGGATGGCACAACGCGTTGAATGCCGCTGCCGCGATCATCGTCGCGGACCACTTCAGCGCGCCAACGGCAGACGTGCTCGCGCGCGGGCTCGCGCCGTTCGAGGGCGTCGAGCGGCGGCTCGAGCTCCTCGGGACCGCGGGAACGATCAAGGTGATCGACGACTACGCGCACCACCCGAGCGAGATCGCGGCGGGCCTCGACGCGTTCGGGGAGAGCGCGGTCGTCGTCTTCCAACCGCATACGCCGAGCCGCCTCGCGGCGTTCTTCGACGACTTCGTGATGGTGCTCAAGCGTGCACGTGCAGTCGTGATCGTCGAGACGTTCCGCTCGGCGCGCGAGCAGGCGGATCCGCATGGCCGCGCGCGCAAGCTCGCCGAGGCGGTGGGCGGCCGCTACGCGCCAGACGGCGAGACCGCGGCACATCTCGCCGCGGAGATGGCCCGGCCTGGCGATGCGGTGCTCGTCATGGGCGCGGGCGACGTGCGGCCGGTGGGCGAGCGCGTCCTGGAATTGCTACGGACGCCGGTATGACGATCGCCCCGCTCGGCACGAAAGGCGAGCCGATGCGCAAACACACGAGCCTGCACATCGGCGGGCCCGCGCAGTTCTACGTGCGAGTCACGACCGAGCGTGACCTCATCGGCGCTGTTGCCGTCGCGCGCGAACATGAGCTGCCCGTCTTCGTCCTCGGCGGCGGGACGAACCTGCTCGTCGCGGACGCTGGCATCAGCGGCGTCGTGTTGCACAACGACTGGGCAGAGACGCAGGTCGACGGGACGGAGATCACCGCCGCGAGCGGCACGCCGATGGCGAGCGTTGCCGCGGTCGCGGCGCGCAAGGGGATCCTCGGGCTTGAGTGGATGGCCACCGTTCCGGGGACGGTCGGCGGTGCGGTGCATGGCAACGCGGGCGCATACGGCAGCGAGACAAAGGACGTGCTCGTCAACGCCGAGCTCATGGACCTCGACGGGAAAACGTGGACCGCGGCGAACGCCGAGCTCGGATTCGCGTACCGCACCTCGGCGCTCCAGAAGACATCGACGATCGTCCTGCGCGCCCGCTTTCGTGGGACGCCCGGCGAGCGCACCACGGCGGTCAAGAAGATCAAGGAGATCGCGAACGACCGCATGGCGAAACAGCCGCTCGCGCAGCCGAACACCGGCTCGATCTTTCGCAACCCGCCCGGCGATCACGCCGGACGGCTCATCGAAGCCGCAGGCCTCAAAGGTGCCACCGAAGGAGGCGCGATGGTGAGCACGAAGCACGCGAACTTCATCGTGAACATCGGAGACGCGTCGGCCAGCGACGTACGGACGCTCATGGAGCGCTGTCAGCGCGTGGTGAAGGAGAAGTTCGGCGTCGACCTCATACCTGAGGTCGAGATGGTCGGCGAGTGGTGAGCGGCAAGAAGATCCGCGTCGGCGTGCTTACCGGTGGCGCATCCGCGGAGCGCGACATCTCGCTCGCCGCGGGCGCGCAGATCGCTCGCTCCCTGCCGTCGGACAAATACGAGGTGGTGCTGCTCGACCCGCTCGCGTTCATGGTGAACAACCCCGCGCTGACCGAGCAGCAGCGCGCACAGGCCGAGTCACTGCTGCGCGGCGGAGGACGTGTCGAGAGCGAGCGCGAGCTGCCGAAGGGCCTCGAGGCCGAGATCGAGAGCGCGTCGAAAGCGCTTGTCCCAGCGACGAAGGCGATCACCGGCTCGGGCGAGCCGATCGACGTCGTGCTCATCTCGCTGTATGGCACGTGGGGCGAGGACGGCCGGATGCAGGGGCTGCTCGACACGCTGGGTATCGCGTACACCGGCTCGGGCGTGCTCGCGTCGGCGCTCGCCATGGACAAAGTCATGGCGAAGACGGTCCTGAAGGCGAATGGCCTCGACGTCCCGCGCGGCGAGGTCGTGCGCAGCGCAGAGGGGGCGGATCTCGAGCGCGCGCGGGCGATCGGGCTGCCCGTGTTCGTGAAACCGGTCGCGAGCGGTTCCAGCGTCGGCGCGTCCATCGTCCGCGGGCCGGAAGATCTTGCGCCCGCTATCGCTGGGGCCCTTGAATACGACGACCGTGCTCTCGTCGAGGAGTATTTGAAAGGCACGGAGCTCACCGTCGCGGTGATCGGGAACGACGAGCCACAGGCACTTCCGGTGATCGAGATCGTGCCGAAGCGCGAATTCTTCGACTACCACGCGAAGTACGACACCGGCGAGAGCGAGGAGATCGTCCCGGCACGCATCCCACCCGAGGTCGCGAAGCGCGCGCAAGACATCGGGCTGCGGGCTCATCGCGCGCTCGACTGTCGTGGCATGTCGCGGACCGACCTCATTTGGGTCGGCGACCGTATGGTCACGCTCGAGGTGAACACGATCCCGGGCATGACCGCGAACAGCCTCCTGCCGCGGGCCGCGAAGGCCGCGGGGATCCCCTTCGGCGAGCTCTGCGCGCGGCTCATCGAATGGGCGCTCGAGGACGCGCGCAGGCGGAGCCGCTGAGCAGCCGGTCGAGGGGCCGTGGTCGCGCGACGGCGCGGCGGCGTTCGTCGTTCAAGCTCAAGGACCCGGCGCGCCTCGGCGCGGGCCTGTTGGCGATCGCGTGCGCCGCCGCCCTCGTCTGGCTCGTGCTCACGACGACTCCGGTCATCACCGCCGTCGACGTTGCCGGCGCGCGGCACGTGCGAGTGACGCAGGCGATCGCGCAGAGCGAGCTGCTCGAGACTCCCTCATTCCGGGCGAGCGCGGCCGACGCACGCACACGGCTGCGCTCGCTCGCTGCGGTGCGCGACGCCGGCGTCGAGATTGCGCTTCCGGGCCGCGCGAAGATCACGCTCACCGAGCGCGAGGCCGCGGGCCGTTGGGTCTCGTCGAACGGCATCGAGTGGTTCGTCGACGCCGACGGGATCCTCTTCCCGTCCGCCGATCCGACGGCGGCACCGCCCCTGCGCGTCACCGACGAGCGTCCGGCGCAGACCGCGGGCGCGCGGCTCGATCCTGCGCTGGTGCAGGTCGCGCTCCGCCTCGCGGCGATCGCGCCCGGCGAGCTGCGCGCCGACGCGACGGGACCGAAGGTGGTGATGACGTCGGGCGCGAACGGACTGGTGCTGCGTTTTACGTCGTGGGAGATCCGCTTCGGCGGCCCCGAGTCGTTCGACGACAAGCTCGCGATCGCGAAGCGTTACCTCCGGGACAATCCGACGCGCCGCCTAGACTACGTCGACGTGCGGAGCGCCGATCGCATCGTGGTGAGCCCGCAATAAGCAGTGTGGCTCCCACTTCTCGGCCTCATCGCCGGCGTCCTCCTCGGCCTCGCGATCCGCTTCAACCTCCCGATCGAGTGGGCGCGCTACACGGCGGTGGGCATCCTTGCCGCGCTCGACTCGCTTCTCGGTGCCTACCGTGCCGAGCTCGAGGGTCACTTCGACACTCGCATCTTCGTTTCGGGCTTCTATACGAACTTCCTGCTCGCCGCGGGCCTCACGTTCCTCGGTGACCGCCTGGGGATCGACCTCTATCTGGTCGCCCTCTTCGCTTTTGGATGGCGGATATTCCAGAATGTGGCGGTCATCCGCCGGCACTTCCTCTAGTGGCGATGACGGCGCTGCGCGGACGCTGGTGGGGCAGTAGGGAGAGAACGGGAATCGAGGTCGTCCGTGCCTGACCAGACCGTGCTCGTCGCGATCGACATCGGAACGACGAAGGTCTGCGTCCTCATCGGCGAGGTCGGCGGCCGCGCCGGTAGCGTCGACGTCATCGGCATCGGCCAGGCGCCCTCGGACGGGCTCCGGAAGGGCGTCGTCGTCGACATCGACCGCACCGTCCAGTCCGTCGCCGCGGCGGTGGACGCGGCCGAGCGCCTCTCCGGTCTGAAGGTCCGCTCGGCGTTCGTCGGGATCTCCGGCAGCCATATCGGCTCGCAGAACTCGAAAGGCATGGTCGCCGTCTCGAGCCGCCAGCACGAGATCCAGCGCGACGACACCCTTCGGGCCATCGAGAACGCACGCGCGGTCTCGATCCCGAACACCCGCGAGATCCTCCACGTCATCCCGCGGGGCTACGTCGTCGACAACAACGCTGGCGTGCGGGACCCCATCGGCATGAGCGCCGTGCGCCTCGAGGTCGAGACGCACATCGTCACGGCGTCGACGACGAGCGTGCAGAACCTCTCCAAGTGCGTGCAGCGGGCGGGGATCGAGATCGACGAGCTCGTGCTCGCGCCGCTCGCGACGGCCGAGGCGCTCCTCTCCGACGAGGACCGCGAGCTCGGCGTGGTCCTCTGCGACATCGGCGGCGACACGACCGACGTCGCGGTCTTCCAGGACGGCTCGATCAGCCACTGCGCGACCATCCCGATGGGGGCGAGGAGCGTGACCAGCGACCTCGGGCTGGTCCTGCGCGTCACGCCGGAGACCGCGGAGAGCCTGAAGCTGAAGCAGGGGACCGCCCTACCGCTCAAGGTCGACCCGGACGAGGTCATCCAGATCACCTCGATCGGGGAGGACCAGCCCCGGCCGATCACCCGCCGGCACGTCGCGCAGATCATCGAGGCGCGGACGGCCGAGCTGTTCGACCACGTCGCGCGCGAGATCGAGGCCGCCGGAGCGACGAATCGCCTTCAGGCGGGCCTGGCGCTCACCGGTGGCGGCTCGCTGCTCACGGGCATCTCACAGGCCGCCCGCGACCAGCTGGGCATGAGCGCGCGCGTCCTCGCCCCCGACGGTCTCGGGGGCCTCACCGACTCGATCTCGACGCCGCCGTACGCCGCTTCGTCGGGGTTGCTGATCTGGGGCGCGAAGAACTGGACCGTCGAAGGGGAGCGCGAGGGCGGCGGCCGTTCCCTGGACAACGTGGGGGGCCGCATCGCGAAGATCTTCCGCGGCCTCATGCCCTGAGGTACGACCTCTCCGTCTGGAAGGGGCGATCCCCAAGGACGGCTGACGCGTTTCATCCGTCCCTGACCCGATTGACTCTCGCGATTCGCGCGTTAGCGGTATAGAGTTCGGCGGACAACTGAAAACTCCACGTTGCGGCCGTCAGGGGAGGGGCAACGGCGTGGAACGACGTGGAGGTTCGTTCATGCCCCTCCGTAGCGACATAGAGAACTTCGCGCTCATCAAGGTCGTCGGCGTCGGCGGCGGCGGATCCAACGCGGTCAACCGGATGATCCGTGCCGAGCTCATGGGCGTCGAGTTCATCGCAGTGAACACGGACGCACAGGCGCTCCTCATGAGCGACGCTCCGCACAAGATCCGCATCGGTGACAAGATCACCAAGGGTCTCGGCGCTGGCGCCGACCCGACTGTCGGGCGCAAGGCCGCCGAGGACGACAGCGAGAAGCTCTACGAGTCGCTGAAGGAAGCCGACATGGTGTTCGTCACCGCTGGTATGGGCGGCGGCACGGGCACCGGCGCCGCACCGATCATCGCCGAGATCGCCAAGGACATCGGCGCGCTCACCGTCGCGGTCGTGACGAAGCCGTTCTCGTTCGAGGGATCTAAGCGCAAGCTCCTCGCGGAGCAGGGCATCAACGATCTCGTCGACAAGGTCGACACGCTCATCACGATCCCCAACGACCGCCTGCTGCAGGTCGTCGAGAAGCGCACGACGATGACCGACGCGTTCCGCATCGTCGATGACGTGCTCCGTCAGGGCGTGCAGGGCATCAGCGATCTCATCACCGTGCCGGGCCTCATCAACCTCGACTTCGCCGACGTGAAGACGATCATGACTAACGCGGGCTCGGCGCTCATGGGCATCGGCCATGGGTCGGGCGAGGCGCGCGCGGCCGACGCTGCGCGTCAGGCGATCATGTCGCCGCTCCTCGAGCAGTCCATCGACGGCGCGCGCGGAGTGCTGTTCACGATCACCGGCGGTCCCGATCTCACGCTCTTCGAGGTGAACGAGGCCGCGGAGATCATCCACGCGGCCGCCGACCCAGAGGCGAACATCATCTTCGGCGCGGTGATCGACGAGCGCATGCAGAACGACGTGAAGATCAGCGTCATCGCGACAGGATTCGATCAGTCACGTCCGCTGCGTCGCATCGAGCAGCCGATCTACAAACGACAGATCGAGTCGCGTCCCGTCGAGCGTGCGGTGCACCAACCCGTAGCGGCCGGCGTCTCCGTTTCAGTCGCGACGAAACCGCCTGCCGTCGAAGAGAAGAAGTTCGATCCTGACGACCTGGAGGTCCCGAGCTTCCTGCGTCGTAAGTAATCGATCGCGAGCGAGCGCAGGCTCGCTCAGCCAACGCATTCTCTGGCACGACCTCTGCACCCCGTTGTGTGAAAACACACACAGCGGGGGTGAAAGATGCTGCTGATCCTGCTCTGGCTGCTCGGCGTCCCGTTGGGACTGATCATCCTCTTGTTCCTGCTCGGCGTCGGCCACTAGACGCGGCCCGGGCGGTTCATTCAGCCCGCCGATACGGGCGTGGCGACGCGCGACGTTGTCACTGGCGCGTTAGCGTGTAGCGCGACCGGGCTCCGCTCGGAAATCAGGGGAGGGGATCATCTTGCTCCGAAAGCTCACGCTCGTTGTCGCGCTCATCGCATCGCTACTTATCCGGTGCCGCTCCCGCGAGCGCGATCACCGATGGCGACCTCGACGGCAACGGCCACCCATACGTCGGCCTCATGGTCGCGCAGACCGCGGCCGGCCAGCCGCTCTGGCGCTGCAGCGGCACGCTCATCTCGGCGCGGATCTTCGTCACGGCGGGACACTGCACCGAGTCGCCGGCCGGTCACATTGAGATCTGGTTCGCCGCGGACGTGGAGACGAATCACAACCGCTTGAACCCTGACGGCACGCCGAATCCGAACTGGAACGGCTACCCGATCACTGGTGATGTCGGCGGGACACCGTATACACACCCGAACTTCGACCCGAACCGCTTCTTCATCCGCGACCTCGGCATCGTCCTTCTCGATAAGGCGGTGAAGAGGAGCACCTACGGCAGGCTTCCGCAGCGCGATCAGCTCGATGCCCTGTCACCGGGCGCGAGCACGACCTTCACCGCGGTCGGCTATGGGCTGCAGATGAGCTTCCCGGACGCCGCGTCCTGGAAGGACCAGGCGCTGCGCATCCGGATGGTCGCGTACCCGAAGCTCAATCAGATCAACGGCGGGATCGTCGGCGACTTCTCGCTCCTGCTCTCGAACAACGCGAACACCGGCGGCACCTGCTTCGGTGACTCGGGCGGCCCGAACTTCGTCGGGACGTCGAACGTCATCGGTGGTGTCACCTCCTTCGGCCTGAACGGCAACTGTGCAGGCACTGGCGGCGTCTACCGTCTGGACCGCAGCTGGAACCTCGACTGGATCTACGCGACCTTCGGCCGCTACCTCTAAACCCCGCGACGATCGCGAACGAGGGCCGCCCGCGAGGGCGGCCTTCGTCTTTTCCTCCCGCGACCACTAGATGTAGGGCGGCCGCACCCGTATCTTGTGGTCGTGCGTTGCCCAGCTTGTGGCCATGCCGACACCCGCGTCGTCGATTCGCGCGAGGCGGAGGACGGCCAGTCGATCCGCCGTCGACGGGCGTGCGACGCCTGCGGCGAGCGCTTCACGACGCGCGAGCGCTCTGAGTCGGCGCGCATCCAGGTGCTGAAGCGCGATGGGACGCGCCAGGAATTCGACCGCCGGAAGCTCGCCTCGGCGATCGGCAAGGCGGCCTCGAAGCAGCTCGCGCCGGACGCTATCGACCGCCTCATCGAGAACCTCGAGACGACGATCAAGCAGAGCGGCGCGTCCGAGGTCGGATCGCAGCGCATCGGTGAGATGGTGCTCGAGCGCCTGGCGGAGTCCGATCCGATGAGCTACCTGCGCTTCAAGATCGTGTACTCGAGCCTGCAGGACACCGATTCGCTGTACGACGAGCTCGAGCGACTCGTGCGACTGCGACAGGAAGCGCGTGACCGTCGCGTCGCTGAGCAGACGATGCTGCCGATCGAGGCCGCCACAGCTGGCCCCGCGCGACGCCGCCGTCGCTGACGCGACGCCGCGCGGCGTTCGCGGCGCCTCGCCGGTCCGCGCGGTCCTCTGGGATCTCGACGGGACCCTGACCGATAGCGTCCGTTTCGTCGTCGACACGGCGAACCGGGTCATCGAGGCGCACGGCGGCACGACGCTCGACTTCGACCGCGTCGGTTCGATGACCGGACTGCCGCTCGCCAAGGTCTTCGCGCTCGTCTGGCCCGACCTCACGCCCGACACGCTCCACGGCTACGTCCAGGAGTACCGCGACATCTACGACCGCGAAGTGGTCCCGGCGACGCGCCTCTATCGCGGCGCGCGTGCGACATTGCATTCGTTCCACGCAGCGGGTCTGCGTCAGGCGACGGTGACCGGCAAGCGCGCCGAGGACTGCGAGCGCATCCTGCGCGGACTGCGCATCAAGGACGAGATCGACGTCTACCTCGGCGGCAATTCCGTCGCGAAGCACAAGCCCGAGCCGGATCTCGCGCTCGCTGCGGCCGAGCGTCTCGGCGTCGCACCCATCGAGTGCCTGGTCATCGGCGACGCGCCGGCGGACATCGAGATGGCTCGCGCCGCGGGGATGCGATCGATCCAGGTGACGTGGGGCTACTCGAAAGAGCGACTCGCCGCCGCGGACGATCTGGTGAGGACGTGGCCGGCCCTGCGCCGCGCGGTGTTCGCGCTGGTGGGAAGCGCGGAGCCCATACTTCGCCGTCGTGGTCCTGTCCGATCGTGACATCCGCGCCGCCATCGCCGCGGGGCGCATCGGCCTCGATCCTTTCGACCCGACCTGCGTGCAGCCTGCGAGCGTCGACATCCGCCTCGATCGCTTCTTCCGCGTGTTCCGGTCGACGAAGCATCCGTTCATCGATCTCGCGAAGCCGCTCGACGACATCACCGAGCTCGTTGAGGTCGGACCACACGACCGCTTCATCCTCCATCCCGGCGAGTTCGTCCTCGGCTCGACGCGCGAGCGCGTGCGCCTGGCCGATGATCTCGTCTCCCGCGTGGAGGGAAAGTCGAGCCTCGGCCGGCTCGGTCTGCTCATCCACAGCACCGCCGGCTTCGTCGATCCGGCGTGGGACGGACACCTCACGCTCGAGCTCTCGAACGTGAACACGATCCCGATCACGCTCTACCCGGGCATGCGGGTGGGGCAGCTCTCGTTCTTCCCGCTCTCGAGCCGGGCCGAGCGGCCCTACGGCTCACCCGAGCTCGGGTCCTCCTATCAGGGCCAGACCGCACCGACGCCCTCGCGCTACCGGCTGGACCTTCCCAAGGACTGAGCCGTGGCGATCGTCATCGTTTTCCTCGAAGCGTTCATCAACGTGCTTGCGCAGGCGCTCACCTTCGCGATCTTCGTGCGCGTCCTGCTCTCCTGGGTACCGATGCGCCTCCCGTGGGGCCTCGGCGAGTTCGTCTGGAGCGTCACCGAGCCGATCCTCGCGCCCATCCGCCGAGCCTTGCCGTTCATGGGCGGGATCGATTTCTCGCCACTCCTCGCGCTCCTCGCGATCCAAGGCGTCGCCACGGTGCTTCTGCGCATCCTTCCACCCACGCTGCAGTGACCGCGTTCGCCCGGCGCGGCGAGCGGATCGTCTTCGACGTCCGCGCCATTCCGCGATCGTCGGCGAACGCGCTGGAGTCCCGCCACGGGCAGCTCGTCGTCCGCGTCACGGCGCCGCCCGCTGAGGGGAGGGCGAACGACGCGGTCATCCGGACGGTCGCGAAGGCGCTCGAACTCGCGCCGTCAGAGGTGCTGCTCGTGCGTGGCGCGACGGCGCGGACGAAAGGGCTCAGCGTTCCCGCGGCCGCCGAGGCGGCGCTCCGCCGCGTGCTGAAATGAGGCTCGGCGACCGGGCGTACTGAGGGAGGATGGCGCTCGACACTGCTCTTTCGACCTTCGTGTCCCATGCGTTCGCGCGCAGCCGCCGCGTGACGTTCGACGACGCCGTCCGCGATCACCAGGACGAGCTGTACGGTGTCGCGCTGCGCATCCTCGGCGACCGCGATTCGGCGATGGACGCCACGAGCCGCGCGCTTCTCAAGGCATTCCGCTCGTGGAGCAGCTACGACCAGACCCGACCGGTACGGCACTGGCTGCTGCGCATCGTCTCGAACGAAGCGATCTCCGTCGGGCGCCAGCGTTCGCGCGACCGGGCGCGCAGTGCGGGCGACGATGCGGCGCTCGAGATGCCGGCCCGCGACCCCTCGCCGCACGAGCGCGCCGTCGCCCGCGAGGAGCGCGAGCGCGTGCGCCGCGCCGTCGCGACGCTGCCCGAGCTGTACCGCGTGCCGGTCGTGCTCCGCTACTTCAGCGAGCTCACGGTCGACGAGATCGCGACGCTCACCGGACGTCCCGCGTCGACGGTCGGCGTTCAACTGCTCCGCGCTCGGTCGATGCTCCGCGCGTCCCTCGAGGAGACCGCATGAACGATCGCGACGACCTCCTCGACGAGGGGACGCTCCGCCGCGCATTGCGCTTCGATCCGGACGAGCCGCGCCCACGATTCGACGCGCGTGCCATCGCGGCCGTCGCGCGTCAGATGCCCACGCGCCGCGTGGCTGTCTTCGCGCTCGCCGCATCCTTCGTCACCGGTCTCGTAGCCGCGACGGTGTGGTCCGCCGCGGTCGCGGTCGCCCCAACGGTCGCCGACGAGGTGATCTCGACCGTCGTTGCGGTGGCCATCGACGTGGCGAATGTGGTGCTGCCGATCGCGCAGCTCGCCGCCGATCCCGTCGTCCCAGCCAGCCTCCTCGCGGCGCTCGGCGTCGCGATCCTCCACGAACTGCGCGAGAGAAGGGAACGTGCTCATGTCCGCCACGCGTCTTGAACGAAGCGTGCGCAACAAGGTCGTCGGCGGGGTCTGCGGCGGCATCGCCGAGTACCTGCAGATCGACCCGACCCTGGTACGCGTCTTCTGGGTCATTGCGACGATCATGACCGCGGGCCTCGGCTTCCTCGCCTACATCGTCCTCGTCGTGCTCATGCCGCTGCCCGGTCAGCCCACGCCGTTCGTCCAGGGCCCAGTCCCGAATCCCCCGGCATCCGCTACGACTGACCCAGCGAACCCGGACCAGACGACGGTCATCTCGACCCCGGCACCGAGCGACCCTGAGGCGACGGAGCGCCGCCGCGCGACGTTCGGGTACTTCCTCGTCGCGCTGGGCGTGGTGTTCTTCCTCGCGAACCTCGGCGCCTTCCGCATCGTCCGGTGGGACTACATCTGGCCGCTCGTGTTCATCGCCGCCGGCGCGTGGCTCCTCGCGGGGAGGATCCGCCGATGATCGGCCGACGTGGCGTGTTCTGGCCGCTGCTGCTCATCGTTATCGGCCTCGTGTTCCTGCTCGCGAACTTCGGGCTCATCGCGCCGCCATCGGCGCTGGCGCTTCTCAGCCTCTGGCCCCTCGTCCTCATCCTCGCTGGCATTGACATCGCGTTCGGGCAGCGCTGGCCGCTCGGCGTGCTGGCCCTCGACGTGCTGATCATCGCGTTCGGTGTGGCGCTCGTCGCGTCGCAGCCGACGATCATGACCCCGCTCGGGCCGGTGGCGTTCTTCCAGCGCTCCGCGGGACCGGGTGTGAGCAGCGTCTTGGCGCCGCACGGCGACGCGACCGCGCTGACCCTGCACCTCAACGGCGGCGCCGGCACCTTCAACGTGTCGGGCGGCGGCAGCGATCTCGTGAGTGCGACCTCCGATCAGCAGAATCTCGTGCTGCGCACCAGCGGACGGTCCGATCGTCCGGACGTACGCATCGACCAGAGCGATCAGGGTCCGCGCTTCGGCGGTGGCGTGCCAACGCATGTGGACGTGAAGATCGCGAGCGATCTGCCGACATCGTTCGACATGAACGCAGGCGCCGGAGAGTTCGTCGTCGACCTACGGGACGTGAAGCTCACCGACGCGCGCATCAACGTGGGCGCCGCATCGCTGCGGATCGTCCTGCCCAAGCCGACCGGCGACGTGTCCATCGTCGTGAGCGCGGGCGCGTCGAATCTCGTCATCGAAGTGCCGGAAGGCGTCGAGGCCCGCGTGAACGCGAGCGGTGCCCTCGTCTCGCTTCACAGCGACAACCCGCGCATCAGTGGCTCGGAGACATCGGGCTACTCATCGGCGAAGGACCGCGTGACCGTGCGCATCAGCGCGGGCGCGAGCTCGGTGGCGATCCGCTAGCGACCGCGTCGAACGGCGGCTGCCTGCTGGCTTGAACAGCGACCATTCGGCCATACTTTCGCCGTGTCTGACCTCGGTGCGGGCAGCGCGATCGCAGCGAGTTCCGCTGTCGCGGAGCAGTCCGACGCCGCGAACGCGCTCGCGAACGAGTACCTGCGACGCCACCCCGATGAGGTCGCGCGCTTCCTCGACGGACGCAGCGCCGGCGACTTGTCGTCACTCATCGCCATCGCGCCCGCTCCGGTCGCCGCGGCGATCCTCGAGCAGCTGAACCCGCGCGTCGCGGCTGAAGCGATCGGCGGTCTCGAGCTCGAGCAGGCGCGCGCGCTCGTGACCGCGATGAGTCCATCGCGCGCCGCGCCGATCGTCGTCTCCATGGCCGACCACCAGCGCGACGCGCTGCTCATGCGCCTCGATCCGGGCATCACGAAGGAGATCCGCG